>Ga0208015_1000424_pt1 | contig 23639 bp, 22 predicted proteins | sample 26BtaG_FD_184101 | JGI IMG/M metagenome (GOLD analysis project Ga0208015, IMG submission 184101) | Marine viral communities from Cariaco Basin, Caribbean Sea - 26B_WHOI_OMZ_CsCl (SPAdes) (version 2) | ecosystem: Environmental > Aquatic > Marine > Oceanic | place: Caribbean Sea: Cariaco Basin...
CTAAGTTGTCTTTGTGATTCTTGGCACATTCTTTGTATTCTACGAGACATGTTGAACAAAAAACAAACACTCATGAAAAAATTAGCTCTACTTTTTACTGCAGTGTTCCTTATTGGGACATCAGTGAACGCAAAAACCACCAACCTTGCTAAAGATAATTCATACAATAACGGTTATTTAAAGGGATATGGAAATTCTTTTATTTTCACCGAAGGTGGTATTGAGTTTTCTGTATTTCCCGATGGTCAATTTGATTTTTATGCTCCAAGCTATGGTCCTAAAGCCAATATTTCCATCAACACTCCTAATATTTCGTTTAGTTTTAATACTGGCTATGATTATGGTCCATATGTACAGTATGACGATTATGGAGCCATCATACAAATAGAAAACGTTCCAATTTATTATGACTACTACGGACGTATTACTCAGGCAGGGAACGTTAAAATTCGCTACAACCATTATGGTCATGTGAGTCGTGTTGGAGGATTACATGTATACTACGACCACCACCATAGGTTCACACATTATACAGGTTATATCAATGTATATAACCGAGTGTATGTGCACAGACCGTGGCATCGTTACTATACCGTTCCTGCTGTTGCATATCGTGTGGTTTATACAAGGCCATATAGACAATATTACAAACCTGTTAGACATCACTATTACAGACCTTATACCAATAACTACAGAGAACCAGTAAGATACTCGCCACGTCGTGAAAGCTCATATAGCTCTGGCAGAAGGAATACTGTGGCCACCAATGCGCGAATTAGCGATCGATACCGTCAGGAAGCCTCACCACGTAGGAGTGCTGCTGCAACATCAAGAAGTAGCTCAAGAACTGTTGATAGCAGAAAACAAAACACAACAGCTACAAGAGGCAGGGAGGTATCAAGAACCACTCGTGATGTTTCAAGTAGTACCAGTAAGAATGCTTCAAGAAGAGGAGTGAGACAAAACACCACTGAGCGTACTGTTCAAACTTCAAGAAGTAGTAGACCTACCGCAAACAACAATGCGTCAAGAAGTATGGATAGAAATGTTAATAGGAACGGTAATGTTAGAAATGTAACAACACGTTCAGAGGCTAATAAACGGGATGCAAATAAAGTAAGCGCATCCACCAGAAACCAAAACGTTAGGTCATCCTCATCTAGAACAAACAGGTCTAGTGAAGTCAATAAAAGTTCGGTTCAAAGAAAACCAATTGCCTCTCAAAATCGTACATATTCTAAAGGGCGAAGTACGAGTGAAAACCCTCGTGCCGCACAAAGTAGAAATAGAACAAGAACCGAAGCAAAAAGTCAATCTTCACCATCAAGGTCAAGATCGACCCAAAGTAGAGGGAATTAATAAGAATTTTTGGTTGGTTAGTGGAAAGTCCTGCAGGAGTATGCCTCAAAGCACCTTGTGGGATTTTCCCTTTTTATTTTCATTTTAATGTTCGATTTCCGATTAGTATAAATGAAAAAATGTAATGCCGTAAAGGTCCCTGAGTCTATTCAATTAATTTAATGAAATACTTCCGACTGCTCACTGCTGACTAAAGCTTCTCCATTAAGTACTTTCCTGTCACAGAGTTTTTATTTTGAACCAATTCCTCGGGTGTTCCTGCAGCGACTAATTTTCCACCTCTTTCACCACCTTCTGGACCTAGATCGATAATATAATCTGCGCATTTTATCAGTTCAAGATTATGCTCAATAACAATTATAGAGTGCCCTTGTGCTATCAGTGCTTGAAAAGACTTTAAGAGTTTTTTAATATCGTGAAAATGCAGTCCTGTGGTAGGTTCATCAAATATAAATAGAGCATTATCACTTCTTGAGCCTTTTCCTAAAAAAGTAGCCAATTTAATACGTTGTGCCTCACCACCAGAGAGGGTAGACGAGCTTTGACCTAAAGTGACATAGCCCAAACCAACATCTTGTAATGGCTGTAATTTGCTTTGTATTTTTAATTCATTATGTTTTTCAAAAAAAGCAATCGCATCATCAATGGTCATCGTAAGAATGTCGTCAATATTTTTGTCTTCAAAAGTGACCTCCAGGATTTCCTTTTTGAAGCGTTTTCCGTTGCAGGTTTCGCAGGTTAAATGGACATCAGCCATAAACTGCATTTCGATAGTCACTTCGCCATCGCCTTTGCAGGTTTCACAACGGCCGCCATCTACATTAAAACTAAAATGTTTGGCTTGGTAATTTCGTATTTTGCTCAGTTTCTGACTCGCATACAGTCCCCTGATATCATCATAGGCCTTCACATAGGTCACGGGATTTGAGCGTGAAGAGCGGCCAATGGGATTTTGATCGACAAACTCAATGTGCTTGATGTTTTTAAAATTCCCTTTTAGTTCAGTAAACTGTCCAGCTTTATCTCCAAAACCGGTCAAATGCTTTTGAATGGACGGATATAGGATGTCCTTGACCAATGTACTTTTACCACTTCCAGAAACACCAGTAATGACCGTTAGCATTTCTAAAGGAAAGCTAACATCAATATTTTGTAAATTATGTTCTCTGGCACCAATAATATCTATATGATATTTTGATGTACGGCGTTTGTTGGGTAGGTCAATTTTGAGTTTTCCGTTTAGATATTGCGCCGTCAAAGAATTGGATTTCAAGATATCTGAATAGGTTCCGGCAGCTACAACTTCGCCGCCAAGTGTGCCAGCTTCCGGACCGATATCAATGATTTCGTCGGCAGCTTGCATGATATCTTCATCATGTTCTACTACAATTACAGTATTGCCCAAATCGCGCAACGCTTTCAGTACTACAATTAATTTCTCAGTGTCCTTAGGATGGAGTCCAATGCTTGGCTCATCCAAAATATACATCGAACCTACTAAACTACTGCCCAACGAGGTTGCCAAATTGATACGTTGACTTTCACCTCCAGATAACGTATTCGATTTTCTGTTGAGTGTTAAATAATCAAGTCCTACGTTCGACAAAAATGACAACCGGTTAGAAATCTCCTTCAGTAATCGGTTGGCGATGGTGGCGTCATAATCGTTTAATTCCAAATTTTTGAAAAAATCTGCCAATTTATCTAGCGGCATGGTCACCAGATCGGTGATGGTCACATTATTAATTTTTACGTAATTGGCTTCTGGTCGTAAACGTTTTCCGTGGCACTTACTGCACTTGGTTTTACCTCTATAACGAGAAAGCATCACACGATTCTGAATTTTGTATGCTTTTGATTCCAGTTCCGCGAAAAAACTGTTCAAGCCCTCAAAATAGTTGTTGCCATCCCAGATTAGTTGCTTTTGTGCTTCTGTGAGTTGATAATAAGGCTTGTGTATTGGAAAGTCAAATTTATGTGAGTTATTGACCAATTGATCCCGGAACCAGCTCATGCTTTCACCTCTCCAAGGGAAAATGGCATTTTCATAAACAGAAAGTGCAGTATTTGGAATGACCAGTTCTTCGTCAATTCCGATGACATCGCCATAACCCTCACATTTCGGACACGCTCCATATGGATTGTTAAAGCTGAACAAATGCACGTTGGGTTCCATAAAAGTCATCCCATCCATTTCAAACTTATTGTTAAAAAAAGTTTGTTTATGATCAGACAGCGACTCAATTATCGTACTGCCCTTACCTTCAAAAAAGGCTGTTTCAATAGCATCGGCAAGTCTATTATAAAAATCCTCTTCGTGTTTGACAACTATTCTGTCCACTACCAGAAACATATCTTTTTTGAGATCCTTTTCGAGGGCATCTTCAATTCTAAGGACTTCATTTTTGTACTGAACGCGAGCATAACCTTGTTGTTGAAGAACCTTAAGCTTATCGTCCAATGATCGTCCTTCTTCTAAGATAATAGGAGCTAGGAGAAGAAGCCTTTCACCATCTTGATAAGATTTTATCAAATTTAACACATCTGCAGTCGTATGTTTTTTGACCAAATTCCCAGAAATAGGAGAATAGGTTTTTCCAATCCTTGCGAACAACAATTTCAAATAATCATAAATCTCTGTGGTTGTTCCTACGGTAGATCGCGGATTGGTGGAATTCACCTTTTGCTCAATAGCGATGGCGGGAGCAATTCCTTTTATATAATCTACTTTTGGCTTGTTTAGTCTTCCTAAGAACTGGCGGGCATAACTTGACAAACTTTCAACATAGCGTCTTTGGCCTTCTGCATATAAAGTATCAAACGCGAGACTCGACTTGCCCGAACCGGATAATCCGGTAATAACCACCAATTTATTTCGCGGAATAACCACATCCATGTTTTTGAGATTGTGGAGGTTAGCACCTTTGATAATGATATTTTGTTTCGGATTTACTTCGGAAAGGTTAAGCTTCATGGTCGTTTTCGCATATAAGAATGCAAAGATACTACATCTAATTCGGTCGCGAAAAAAAGTTGTAGTCCAATAAAATGTTAAAGTTTCAGTAGATTTTTTGCATTTTAGGAATGATTGTTGTTATATTTGACCTCAATCTTCTAAAACAGAGTTGCCTATATCATAATATTACTTTATAAAGATTAACCCCAAGCTAGGAATTCATTCCAAGCATTAAAGTAATTATGATGAAACACGAACTTATCACAGACGCTGTTTTAGTGAACAATTATCTTAAAGGAGACGAAAATGCTCTTTCTGAATTGATCACCAAGCACAAACAAAAAATCTATAGTTTTATATATTCTAAAGTTTATGATAGAGATATAACTGAAGATATTTTTCAAGACACTTTTATTAAAGTCATTCGAACCCTCAGATTAGGAAAATATAACGAAGAAGGTAAGTTTTTACCTTGGGTAATGCGCATTGCGCACAACTTGGTTATTGATCATTTTAGAAAAAACAATCGCATGCCTAAATTTTCCAATACTGGAGAATTCAGTATTTTTTCAGTTCTGAGCGATTCGTCCCTAGATGCTGAAAAAGGTATGATTAAAGAGCAAATTGAATCTGATTTGAGACGTTTGATAGAGGAATTGCCCGAGGAACAAAAAGCTGTTTTGATCATGCGTATGTACAATGATATGAGTTTTAAGGAGATATCAGAAAAAACGGGTGTTAGTATCAATACTGCCTTAGGTAGAATGCGTTATGCACTGATCAATTTAAGGAAGGTCATTGAGCATAAAAATATAATCTTGACCAATTAAACATAATAAAAAAGTTTTTGCTGCGTTAATAGGATTATAATCTCATTAAAACTCCTAAAACTAATGGCAAAACTTTACTCAGAATGTCCCCAAAAAAATGACAACCTCAATCCAAAAGAAGAAACAGTTAATTTTCTTTTGAATTATTCTAAGGCTTTAAGTGTTATACATTGTAATAAGTGGAAGTTTGAAGCACTTCTGAACTAAGATTGGAAAGTCCCGAGATATAGCTCATCGGGACTTTTTCATTACTGCAAAAACAAGATTCTTTAAGTTCAGGGAAACAAGTCTCATGCCTAATATTCTTATTATTAGAGCATAAATCTTAAGGCTACTTCACTTTTTCTTTTTATAATAATCTTTCAAAACACTAGCCCTTCCAATAGTTCTGGTAATAATATCCTTTTCTAAGTCCCAGCCACGCGCTGGAGAGTACTCACGTCCATACCAGATCATTTGTAGATGTAAATCGTTCCAAGTTTCGATTGGAAAAAGGTGCTTCGCATCTTTTTCTGTTTGTACGACATTTTTACCGTTTGAAAAATTCCAACGATACATCAATCTGTGGATGTGTGTATCGACTGGAAAGGCGGGAATACCAAATGCTTGAGACAGCACTACCGCTGCAGTTTTGTGACCAACTGCGGGTAACTCTTCTAAGTCCTCGTAGGTTTGTGGCACTTGACCATCATGTTTGTCGATTAAGATATGTGATAATCCATGAATACCTTTACTTTTCATAGGGGATAACCCGACGGGCCTGATGATTTCTCGAATCTCTTCAACAGAAAGTTTAATCATATCATATGGATTATCGGCTTTTGCAAAAAGAAGTGGCGTAATTTGATTGACCCGAACATCTGTAGATTGAGCAGATAATAATACAGCAATTAAGAGGGTGTATGGGTCTTTATGGTTTAAAGGCACAGAAATTGTTGGGTACAGTTGGTTTAACGTATTTATAACGAATTCTACCTTTTCTTGTTTGGTCATAAGTTGTATTTTTACAAATATCAAATTTAAAACAGTTATGACCAAATTAAAAGCAGGAGACAAAGCTCCAGATTTTTCAGCACAGGACGAACAGGGAAATACAATCTCCCTCTCAGATTATAAAGGCAAGAAATTAGTGATATTTTTTTATCCTAAGGCAAGTACACCCACATGTACCACAGAAGCATGCAATCTAAGGGATAATTATAAGGTTCTACGAGATAAGGGCTATGAGATTTTGGGGGTCAGCGCCGATAGTGCCAAAAGACAGTCAAATTTTAAAAGCAAATATAATTTTCCCTATCCTTTGTTGGCAGATGAAGACAAAGAAGTGATTAAGGCCTTTGACGTTTGGGGTGAAAAGAAATTTATGGGGCGTACCTTTGACGGAATTCATCGGGTGACCTTTGTCATTGATGAAAACGGCATTATTGAAAAAGTGATTGATAAAGTAAAAGCCAAGATACACACCGAGCAGATCTTGGACTGATTGCCTTGAAATGTAAAATCAAGAACCTCGGGGTCCGTCCGTCCGCTACGGATGGGCAAACTCACGAAGTCAGAAAAAAAAATATATTTCGTTCGAGAAGGGCTTACAGGCATTAAAACCCACTGGTGGGAAACAAAAAAGATCTTAGCGTTTTAAACTAAGATCTTTTTCTTTTTATTGATCTCTATAGACTTCTTCAGCTTCATACCCAAAGAGACTCTTTTCTTTAATTATTTTTGAAACTCCAGGAGGTAACATGGCTTCCCAGCCTTCATCACCGTCAGAAATGGATTTAAGTACTGATCTTGAGAAAATGGTAAGGATGGATGGGTCATAATCAGTAATATCAACAACCTTTCCATTGTATTTAAAAAACTTATACAATTCTTTCATCCTTGGATGTACTTTTAAGTTTTCGCTATTGCTCAATTCGCCGTTTTCATCCAACATAGGATAGAGGTAAACTCGTAAATCCTTAAAAAACAATTTGCCGAAAGCTTCTAATATCCCACCACTCAAATGGCGGTAATATTTCTCGTCAAATATGTCCACTAAATTGCTGACACCCATGGCCAATCCCATTCTATTCTTTGAATATTGAGAGAAGTACTCTACTAATTTGTAATATTCCTGGAAGTTGGAAATCAAGACCGTATGACCAAGAGAACATAATAATTCCGCTCTGTCCATAAAATCCTGCTCATCAATTTCTCCTTCTGCTCTTAAATTTGAAAGTGTAATCTCAAAAACAACTTGGGTATTATTAATGTCAACTTTATTTTCTTTAATAAACATATCATATGATTTCTCAAACATGTCTATGTTTACCTTGGTAACGGGTCTGAAACTACCGCGTAATGCCAAAATATTTTTTTTGTATAAAATTCGAGCAGGAAGCACGTTGTTGCCATCTGGAGCAAACATGACCGCATCCGTCATGTTGTTTTTCACCAATTGCAAACTCATTAAACGATTGTCCACATCCTTAAATACAGGACCAGAGAAATTAATCGTATCAATTTCAATTTGGTCTTTATCTAAATGATCGTAGAGGTAACGCAATATCTTTTTAGGTTCATTATATTTATAATAGGCACCATAAATAAGGTTGGTCCCTAAGATACCTAGCGTTTCTTGCTGCAAGCGTGCATCATTTTCCTTAAAACGAAAGTGGAGAATGATTTCGTTGTAAGCCGTATGGTGTGGTTCAATTTGATATTTTATGCCTACCCATCCGTGGCCTTTATATTTTTTGGCAAAATCAATCGTAGCCACTGTATTGGCAAAAGAAAAGAACATTTTATTAGGATGCTTGTCTCTTGAAAGACGTTCTTCAATGAGTTGAATTTCATGATTCAGCATTTTTCTCAATCGCTCCTCAGTGACATAACGGCCATCTTGTTCAGCACCGTAAATGGCATCACTAAAGTCTTTGTCGTAAGCTGACATGGCCTTAGCAATAGTACCTGATCCGCCGCCAGCTCTAAAAAACTGACGCACAGTTTCTTGACCTGCGCCAATCTCAGCAAAGGTCCCGTAAATATTCTCATTAAGATTGATACGAAGCGCTTTGTTCTTAAGCGATGGAATCTCTTCAAATTCCTTGTCGCCTTTTAAGGTAATCTCCATGTCGTAGATTGAGTTTTATAAGCTACAAAGGTATCAAATTGCTATCTTAAACAAAATAATAAACTTACTTTTGTTGTAAACATAGTGCATTTGAAAGTAATATTTTTAGGAACAGGTACATCGCAAGGAATTCCGGTAATAGGAAGCACTCATCCTGTATGTTTAAGTGAGAATCCAAAAGACAAACGTCTACGTGTTTCCGTGTTGATCGAATGGCGCACATATACCTATGTTATCGATTGTGGACCTGATTTTAGACAACAGATGCTTAATGCCAAATGCACAAAGTTGGACGGCGTGGTTTTTACTCATGAACATGCTGATCATACCGCAGGTTTAGATGATATTAGACCGTTTTATTTCAAGCAGGGTGATATTCCTATTTATGCCCACAAAAGGGTTTTAAAAGCACTTAAGGAACGGTTCGCGTATATTTTTGAAACAAAAAACAAATATGCTGGAGCCCCGGGAGTAACACCTATCAGGATTGAAAATAAGGCGTTCCGATTGGGCGATTTAAATGTGGTTCCAATTAATGGGATGCATTACAAACTCCAAGTCTTTGGATTCAGATTTAAAGATTTTGCTTATTTAACCGATATGAAAACGATTGAAGATAAGGAAATCGAGAAGCTAAAAGGGGTGAAGGTGCTTGTGGTCAATGCGTTAAGAGAAGAGGAGCATGTATCTCATTTTAATCTGAGGGAAGCTTTGGAGATTATAAATAAAGTAAAACCAGAGCGTGCGTATCTGACACATATCAGTCATATGCTCGGATTTCATGATGAAGTCGAAAAAACACTTCCTGACAATGTGTTTTTGGCTTATGATAACCTACAAATTAACTTATAAAACTTATGAAAGGAAAACTCTTTATGTACATGTTCGTTTTTGCATTGTTGTTGATAGTATTTCAATATGTGAACTCCAAGAACATATTTGAGACATATCAAGAAAAAATGACGAAACTGATTGAAAAAGAGCAAGTGCTTAAAGATTCTATCAATCACTTGAATAAGGAGTTGAAAGCACTCAAAAGTAGAACTCCCATGGAGTAGAGGGTTCTATTGTGAAAATTGAAATTGCCTGCCCGTCCGGAGCATTTGCGAAGGCGGGAAATTGAAATTAAAGTCGAAATTCCTTACCCGTTTCGTAACAAAACGAAGTTAGATAGCTATTGCAAAGGTATGAAGTTGCCGTCCGTGAATGAGGATTTATATTCCCAATCTGAGAATGAAAACTGCAACTGAATATTAAAATTATTCTCCCGCAGATGGTGTAGATCGTCGCAGAACTAACTGAATTAAGTTTAATACTCCGATACCACAACTGAAAACAGCGACTGCGACTGAAGATCCAAACATTTTTTCCACTGTTGTCGCATAGATTTTTACAGAATCAATGTCTAATGTATGTTTCTGAACCTTGATTCCTAAACATAGAACTTTGAATCAACCCACTAATTCCCCAAGCGTTTATTGAGCCAGCTTCTAAATTCATAAAAGTTATCGGGTGCAACGCCATGTCCAACTGGGAATTCCTTATAGGTGTTTTTTATCGACAATGCATTTAAAAACTGAGGCACTTTTCTTGCCCATTCAACGGGTATGACTTGGTCCACGCTTCCATGGGAACAATAAAAAGCTAAATGTGAATAGTCTTTTGTTTCTATATCATCCGGAAGCATTTCAGGACTGATATAGCCACTTAAAGCAATAATGTTTCGTATCTTCTCCGGATAGGTCAAGGCTACAGCATAACTGAGAATTGTACCCTGACTAAAGCCTAAAAGTGTTAGGTTGTCTTTATTAATGGGATACGCCTCTTTCACTTCGTCAATGAAATTGGCAATCAAATCTCTCGATTTGAGAGCTTGTTCATTGTCGTTCCATTTGTTCATTTCAGCATCAAAGTTAATGGCATACCATGCATTGCCGTAGGGCTGCATGGGATAGGGTGCTCTTGCTGAAATAATATACAATTCCTCTGGCAATTCAGAAGCGAAGCCAAAAAGATCGTTTTCATCGCTGCCATAACCATGGAACATGATGATTGCAGGCGCATTTTCTTTTAAAATTGAAGGTCTTGTGATATGATGTAAAGAGAGTTCTGACATTATTAATTGATATTTTTAAACCATTCTTGGAATTTTTCACCAAGAACAGGAATGGGTTTATATTCTTCTTTTATGGCATAAAAGATTGCAAACAGCCAACATGCAAAGGTGATAATCCAAAAAGCAGTTCCCAAAAGACTATTGACATATTGTTCTACCAAATTGGAAAAAATCAACATAATCATTAAGCCAAACATCTGCCTGATATGAAATAGAGCAAACGGATTTCGTTTTTCCAAATTCATGATAATGGCGATAATAAGGCCTATGAACGTTAAATAACTAATGATGGCCAGTGTTTTACCATCCTTGATAACAGCATCTTTCATAATTAATTTAAAACCAATTGATTGTTTGAGAAAACGCCATAGACCTTGCCTTTTAGATTGTAATTTTCAAAGATGGCATTTTTTGATGTAGAAAGAATCATTTCTTTGTCGAATTGATAATTTTCAATCGGATTGAAGAAGGTCAGTTTGGCTTCAGATCCAATGCCGATCGGGGCGGACTTTATTCCAAAACGTTCTCTTCCTTTGGTCAATAGGTCGATGGTTTTTTTCATCGTGAAAGCCGTATGTAAGGCACCGAAGGCTGATTCCAGACCGATCGTGCCGTACTTGGCATAATCAAATTCTATTTTTTTATGCTCAATATCGATCGGATTGTGATCGCTGGTTACCATATCGATAGTGCCATCTTTTAATCCTTCTATAAGTGCGTCGCTATCAGATTGAGTTCTTAAAGGAGGCGCGACTTTAAATCGCGTATCAAAGGTTTTCAAAACGTCATCTGTCAAAATCAAATTATGAATGGCAACGCTGCAGCTCACATCCAATTTTTTAGCTTTTGCGTTTCTGATCAATTCTACAGACTTGGCAGAAGAAATCGTCGGAATATGTAATTTTCCACCCGTATATTCCAATAAAAATAGATCGCGTACAATCTGAAGTTCTTCAGCTATTGTCGGATTCCCTTTTAGGCCCAATAAAGTGCTCATGACATTTTCATTCATGACCCCAAGCCCGGAGATTTTAGATTCCTGAGGAAAGGAATAAATCAAACCCCCAAAATTACTGGCATATTGTAAGGCCAGTTTCATAAGATTTGGATTTCTAACAGGCTTTTGGTAATCATAGAAAGCGATCGCACCGGCATTTTTCATATCGAAAAGTTCCGCTAAATCTTCACCATCGCTGTTTTTTGTCAAGGCACCAATTGGATATAAGTTTACAGCATTCCCCTTGGCTTTTCCTCTCAAAAATGAAATATCTGCATAACTGTCAATGACAGGATTCGTGTTGGGATTGACTGCAACATCTGTAAAACCAGAACGTGCTGCGGTTTCAAGTCCATTGGCAATGGTTTCGCGCTCTTCATAACCAGGTTCGCCAAAGCTTACGCTGCTATCAAACCAACCTTGGGAGACATGGAGGTTGTCAAGTGAAATCTCCTTCACCTTATCTGGGTTTTTAATTTGTTCTGAGATCTGGGAGATGATGCCTTTTTCTATGAGGATATCACAGGTTTGATTATGGAAATCGCTTTTTGGGTCTACAATAGTGGCAGATTTTATCAGTACGTTCATTTAAGGAATTTTAAGATGAGCATTTCAATAATTAAAAAAGCTATTGCAAAAATAACAAACCATTTCCATAGCTCATTCACATTTGTGGTACTTTTTATATCGTCAATTGCCGAAGCCACAGAGTTGTTTTTTACGCTGTTTGTCACCTGTGAAAGGTTTATATAATTGGGATTGCTCTCATTTCTATTGTAGTTATAACTTAAGTGTCGTACTACATTATCTTGGCTTTTTATCTTGAAAATACCTGCTGTATTGGGGTATTCGTCCGTAATTAATTGAACTTTATGGCTGTAGGTCTGTTGCAAGGGAACAATAGAGGCTTCGGCATTATCCAATTTTAAAATTTCATCCTGACCCAAGCGGATATTGATATCAATGGTGTTCTTAGTGCCAATTGTATAATAAAGTTGAGGTAGTTTTAAACTTTGTTTGCCAATATTGTAAAGCACTGGCACAATTAATGGCGAGTTTTTAAAATTGGAATTGTCCTCCTCCAGACTAGCAGAAAAAGCATACACATTATGGGATTGGGTCAAGAATGCTGTGTCATCTTCAAAACTTAAAATGCGTGTAAAGGATGGATTGGATAAACTATAATACGAATTGACCTTTGGATACTGAAAATTGTCCACCTTTTTATCGAAGACATTGGTTAGAAGTGGATGTGAAAAATTGATTTTTGTAATGCGTTTTTCTGTTGAAATTAGAGAAGAGAAGTTTGGTAATAAAAAAGTGTTAAGTAATTGATTGTAAGAGTTTAAATCAGATTCATTTGAAGGTATAATTAAAATGCTCCCACCATCATCGGAAAACGAATTTAAAGAGGTGGTCATTGCGTTGGGAATGTTTTTTAACTCATTGAGAACAATCAAATTCTGATCAATTATGTTGTTGTAATTTAATTCATTATAGTTGACAATCGTCAGATCAAATTCATCATCAGTATAAAGCCTTCTTAAAAAATCGGCATTAGCTTCACTGATCACCAATATTTTTATACGTTCTTTTTCATCTAGGTTAAAGTATAAGGTGTTGTCGTAGTTTAAACTTGCATCGTCAATCGTAACTTTTCCTTTAAAGGCTTCGTCGTTGGGAATTGTAAAAATTGATTCGGTTTTATTATCAATAGTGACTGCACTTTTGGCAATTAGTTGATTGTCTTCAAATAAAGATATAGGTAGGGTTTCAATGGGATTCCCTTGATTGCTCAAAACAACCGTTAACTCTAAAGTTTCCACATTGTTTTTGGAAATATATAGAGAATCAATACTGATATTACCTTTGTCTTTAGGATGTAGCTGAACCAGTCTATAGTTGACAAGGCTGTCGTTCTGTAACGTCAGACCATCTTTTTTTTGTTGAAAATCAGAGATCAGGATCAAGTTTTTGATACTGCCTTTATCTTTGGAAAATGCATTTATTCCTTTTAACACTACGGCATCATAATCCAGCTGATTGGGAGAGTAGGAGAGTTGTATCAAATCGTTTTTAATGGCTTTGATGCTTGTGTTGTAAAAGCTGAGATCATTTGTAAAAAGGCTGAGTGTTTCATTCTCATCCACATGTTCAATTAAATCCTGTACAGCGGTATTTAACAGTGTGCCATTGTCACCTTTAGCCTGCATGCTAAACGAATTGTCCAGATAGATGACGGTCTCATTTTTGGTGGTGAAACTATTTATATTGGATTGGTAAGGTTGAGCAAAAGCGATGATTATGCATGCTAAAAGCAACAGCCGCGTCAATAAAGTCAGCCACTTTTTGATTTGCGAACTTTTACGCGTTTGTAAAGTGATGTTCTTTAGGAATTGAACATTGGTAAAAGCGACCTTTTCAAAGCGTCTGAATTGAAATAAATGGACGATAATAGGAATGATGAGCAGCAGTAAGGCATATAAAATTTCGGGGTTTTTAAACTGCATTCCTTTTTTCTGGTTTTAGAGGTCAAATAAGCGTGTCAAATATAAAAAATACAAGAAGATTAGTGCCTTTTGATTTTGAGAAATTTAACGTTAATTACTTGAGATTGCTAACAAAAGAAGAAATAATCTTTGGCTTTTGTCAATTGATGGTTTTCTAAAATGGAAGTGATCCGTTTTTGTGACTTTTTATTGGACACAGCAATGATCACTTGAGGCTGTTGCAAATGACTTAGCGCTGAAATAGCATGAAGTTTTAATTTGTAAATGTGTTTGCCAATTTTTTTTGGGTTATTGCAGATCCATATAAACGGCACTTTATTTTTTTTCAATAGTTTAGCACAAAATTTTCCCTTGAAACCTGCACCCCAAAGTACCAACGGTCGGTCGGCATCGCGATCCAGTTCCAAAAAATAATGAATTTTCAATTTTAGAAAATGATTAGTGGCATAATGGTCATCTGTTCGTGAGGTTCTATAGCTGTAATCTCTCCAATAATGGAGGATGTGGTTTGATGGAATACATTTTAAGCCCTGTTTATAAAACCGAAATGCCAAGTCATAATCTTCAGGATAGATGCCACTATTGAAACCGCCACAGGCCAACAGATCATCTCGCGACACCATCCAACACGGTGAAGGGATGACACACTCCTTATAGATTTCAGTGTAGTTGCTTCCTGATTTGGTAAGCCTGTTGAGCCATTCCTCATAATTTTGATAGCCTTCTCCAAGTTCCTCTTCACAGAAATAATTCACCAATCCTAAAGCGACATGTCCTTTTCCATGGGTTTTTAAATCGTGGAGCATAATTTCCAGTTTTTTGGGAGGCATGAGGTCGTCGCTGTCCATTCGGGTGATGTATTGTCCTGAACTGTTATTTAAAGCCAGTTTTAAAGCATCAATAATTCCTTTTCCCTGATTTTTCAACAACTTGATTCTATCTTCTCTCTGTGCATATGAAGCTACAATATTATGACTTCCATCAGTAGAATGGTCGTCCACGATAATCAATTCCCAATTGGGATAGGTTTGTTTAATTATAGATTCGAGATAGGGTGTTATGAAGTATGAGCTATTTCTAAAAGGTGTAAGAATACTGATTAATGGCTGATGCATACTGCTAAAATACAATTTCCAGTGAACATTATGTAGACTAAAACAATGGATTGGCAATAACAGAATGACCGCCTATGAGCTGAATTTTGATATTTTTTTCTTTATGATATATAAACTATGGTATGGATCTAAAATTATGCCTTGCAACTTTGTATAGCTTAGCCAAAATGTTAGTGCCTTAAGATTTGGGTATAAAAAAACCTGATAAAATCAATTATCAGGTTTTTTTTATGGTTAATATTTTGCAGCTTCTCCCTTGGGGGTAGAGTTTATAATAAATTGTCTAATATCCTCAGTAGCGGTCTTTAAATCTTCTTTTCTTAAATACATCATGTGCCCACTTCTATATCCTTTGAAAGAGAAACGATCTTTCATTCTACCGCTCGGATCCATTTGACCTACGGTATATTTCGCAGCGAAATAAGTGGTTGCGCCATCATAATAGCCAGACTGAACCAAAACTTTTAAATATGGGTTTTGAGCCATGGCCTGGCGTAAATCATCTCTTGTACTATCATATTGTCGGTCCCAAGGATGCACGTTTCCGAACATATTGTATTTGATATCAGTCTTAAACTTAAGTTCTTCACGGATATAATAATTAATAGCTGGAGTGAAGGAGTGGAGCCATGACGTTAATTCCGCATTATAGTCTGGTGAGTTTCCTGCGTTCATTTTGTCAATTCCCAAATACCTCGAATCCAATCTTCCTATGGTATAGCCTTTGTCGCGAATTAATTCTTTCCAGAAAAAACTTGTTGGAATATTCAAATTGTGATCTATAATTGAGGATTTGCTCAATCCAGAATAAAGGCTCATTTTTTCGGCCACCTGATTTCTTTCTGCATCAGAGATAAAGCCACCTTTTGCAATGGCAGGCATCACATTGTCAATGGTATAAGCTTCTACTTCAGGTAATATTTCCAATAGATCCTTTTGTTGTAATGCAGGAGAAAGTGCTTTCTGATACCAAGCTGCTGCCGTAAAGTACGGTAGATTTAAAGCGGAATAAATGGGCTGATCAGTAGAATAAATTTTATAATCGGCTGGTGACACTAAAATAACACCGTTCAAATACATCCATTGGCTGTTTTGCAACTCTTTAGATAATCCCATAACTCTTGGGCCACCATAACTCTCCCCAATTAAATATTTAGGAGATTCCCATCGGTTTTTTCTGGAAACGAAGGTGTTCATCCATTCGGCCAAATATTTAATATCAGCATTGATCCCGAAAAATGTTTTTCTATCCGGCAGTTTTCCTTCCTTGTCTTCTACCATTCTTGAATATCCTGTATTTACGGGATCGATAAAAACAATGTCGGCCACATCTAAAATAGAATGTGGATTGGGCTTTACGCCATATGGTTGTACAGGATAACCCTCGTCATCAATATTCAAAATGACAGGTCCGGTGTAAGCAATATGCATCCAAGCAGATGCAGAACCTGGACCACCGTTAAATGAAAACACTATTGGACGTTTTTCTTTTTCACTATTACTTTTTTTGTAGTAGGTATAAAATAAGGTAGCGATAGGTTCGCCTTTGGCATTCCATACAGGCTGCGTTCCCGCCGTTGCCTGGTATGATAGATTTTGACCATTAATGACTATGGAATGATTGGTGACAACCATTGTGTCCAAAGGGACTTTTTTGACTTGCGAAAAGAGCAAGCTTACCGAAAATGTGGCAATTAGTAAGAAGTAGTTTTTCATATAGCTAGAATTTTAAAACTTTAAAGATAAAAGGATTTATCGAAAGCTATTTTGAAAATATGTTAAAAAGGGATAAATGCAGCGGAGCGCAAGTGTTTAAAGAGAGTGCCTTTTTTCCATTTTAAATTAATTCTTCAAACTATTAGAGTCTTTAAGAACAGAGAAACACACTGACAAGTGTTTTAAAATATCATTTTGTTGGGTTTTGGATTTATTTGGCTATCGTAAAAGTGAAGACACTCCCAATGCCAACTTCTGATTTGACACTAATATCACCGCCCAATTTATTGACAAGGTTTTTTATAGTGCTTAAGCCGATACCGGTACTAGGTTTGATGTTTTCGTGAGGAATAATGGTAAATAAATTAAAAATTAAATCTTGTTTGTTCATTTCTATTCCAACTCCATTATCTGAGACTGAGAACTTGTGGAATTTAGGTTCTTCCACATAGGTAATCTTTATTTTTGGTGTTTCTGAGGTATTATATTTGAGTGCATTATCCACCAAATTCATGAGAATTTGTGTCAAAGCAGGTTTATTGATATTTTTTATTGCATGAGCCCCGGAATATGACAGAGTATTATCACTTGTCATCAATATGTGTTGTATGTCTTCTATTAGTGCATTAGGTTGGATGTCTTCCTTTTTAGCTTCAAGCAGTTCGTCAGCTTTATAGTGCAATAGTATACCATCGATATAATCTTTAAGAATTAAAGCCGATTCTTCAATATAATCAAGGTATTCCGATGATGCTTCCGAAGGTTTTTCCTTAAGTTCTTCTTTTAATAGATGGGTTAAGGAAATGATGTTGGACAACGGTGATTTCAAATCGTGCGACACATGGCTGGCAAACTTCTTTAATTCGATATTGTGTTTGGTCAATTCTATCTTGGCGGCTTTCAATTTTAAATTTTGACGTCTTAATTCCAACGAATTGACCACTTGTTTTCCTAAGGTGATAAGTGCGTGTTGTTGCGACTCGGTTAAGACCCTGGGTTTATGGTCAAATACACATAATGTACCCAGAGCAAAACCTTCAGGATTTATAAGGGGGACGCCAGCATAAAAAATAGCATTTGCAGTGTCGATGAGAGGGTTATCTATAAAACGCTCATCCAATCGGGCATCATTGATAATGAATATGGGATCATTTCCCAAAATAGCATGACCACAGAAGGATATATCTCTAGGAGATTCTCGAAACGGAATGCCGTGGTGCGACTTGAAGAAATTACGATCCTTGTCAAGTAATGTAATCAAGGAAACAGGAGCGTCACAAATAGTTGCTACAAGGCTTGTTATATTGTCGAATTCTTCTTCAGGCAGGGTGTCGAGTAATTTGTACTCAGACAACTTGTCTAATCGAAGTCGTTCGTTGGAAGGTAGTTTGGGGCTTTGCATGATATGTATATTAATTTTGTTAGTAAATAAATGAAGGCGAGTTTTTATATTTTTTAAAACCTTTCAAATACACCGAGGCCAAAAAGGGCAAAATCGTATTTTACAGGGTCGTTTATATCCAATTTTCTTAAAGCTAAATCTAATTCTTTCAAAGCTTTCGCATCGTTTTGTTTTCTTTTTAAAAGTCCTAAAGCTCGAGCTACATTTCCCGAATGTACATCTAACGGACATGAAAGTTGAGCAGGGGTGAGGCTTTTCCAGATTCCAAAGTCAACACCATTATTGTCGTCTCTGACCATCCATCTTAAAAACATATTGATGCGTTTTGCTGCCGAGTTTTTTGATGGGTCACTGACATGTTTTTGAGTTCGTGTTAAATGTTCAATTTCAAAGAAATGCTTTTTAAATTGGTGAATGGCGTTTTGGGTAGAAAATTCTTCTGAATATTTAGAAAAAACAGCTTCCAATCCGCCATGATTTTTATAAATATGGTTTAAACTTTTTATAAACTGAATAAGATCGTCTTCGTTGAAGGTTCTGTGTACAAAAGGCCTTAATTTCTCCAGGTCTGATGCTTCGTGATTCATCACATAATCGAAAGGAGATTGGTTTAAAAGCGTCATCATTTTGTTTGCATTGGTGATGATGCTTTTACGATTTCCCCATGAAATGGTCGCTGTTAAAAAACCAGCAATTTCAATATCTTCTTTCTTTGAGAATTGATGAGGAATTTGGATAGGATCAGTTTCTATAAATCGTGGATGGTTGTACTCTTCGACTTTGGCTTCCAAAAACTCTTTAAGTTCTATTTTATTCAATGGTATGAGATATTAATAACTTCCTGTAAACCTTATTAAACAGCAATTTCCTTGCCGCACTCCGTAATAATGAAGAATCGATTTTTATAGGCCCAATTTTCCAATTAACGCAATTGATATAATTTTAGACGCAAATCAGATTTCGTTTTTAGAAATCGTTTAATTTAGTTAAATTAGGCATCCTCATTAAAAAGGTATACTAATGAAATCTATTATAAAATTTGGTTTAAAATCCGCCATTGCGCTTTTCGTCATTGGCGTAGGGACCAAACTAGGCAAGGACGCCATAAATGATTTAAAACAATTTCAAGACGACCGTAAACACTTAAGCAATGGAAAATGATATTAATGACATTATAGATTCAACATTAAACGTTGTAAGCAGCTCTATTTCTAATTTTGATAATGTTTTGGGGCATGTTCCACTTTATAAAAGTGGTCATAATATGGGCGGTGCCATTAGCAAATTGATTGATAATATCGTGGATATTATTCCAAATAGAAAGTAAATATATTATACAATTTTGCCATCCACCATGACCAACTTACGATCTGCCATATTCGCCAACTCCTCGTTATGGGTTACTATGACAAATGTTTGACCAAATTCATCACGTAGCTTAAAGAAGAGATTGTGCAGATTCTCTGCGCTCTCACTGTCTAAATTTCCTGAAGGTTCATCGGCAAAAATCAATTCAGGATTGTTGATCAATGCTCTGGCAACCGCTACACGTTGCTGTTCACCGCCCGATAATTCTCCAGGTTTATGGTGGTATCTGTGGCTCAACCCTAAAAAGTCCAATAATTCTTTGGCACGTTTTTCAGCATCTGGTTTAGATGTTTTTTTTATAAATGCAGGCAGGCATACGTTTTCCAATGCCGTGAATTCTGGCAGTAATTGATGAAATTGGAAGATGAATCCAATATGCTCATTTCTAAACTTTGCTAGAGTTTTATCCGATAAGCTAATAATATCAACATTATTGATGTGTAGTGAGCTCTGTTCTTTGGAGGAGGCTCTATCCAAAGTCCCTAAAATATGTAACAAGGTGGTTTTTCCAGCACCTGAAGCGCCTACAATAGAAACAATTTCCCCTTTTTGAATATTGAGATCCACACCTTTAAGTACGTGTAGATCACTGTAGTATTTATGTATATTGGTTGCTTTTATCATAGACTCCTAATTGCGGGCAAGTTAATGTATTGTTTGCATTTGCACAATTATGAATAGGTATTATTCTGAAAGGGAATTCGGAATTTAAAACATAAAACAGGACCTTGCCGTGGGATTCTTAGTTATTATATATCATCACAAGCAAGAAGCATTAGCTGAAAGTTTTAAAGGTTTTAATTTTCACATAAATCCTGTACTTTTAACATAACTTAAATTAGAAACAATGGCGTACCAACATTTTGAAGAATATAACATCCAGGTAACAGAAGATGTTAAAGAACGATATAAGCGTATTATTGAGGATCTAGGAGAAGATGCTTCGAGAGAGGGACTTTTAAAAACTCCTGAACGTGCATCAAAGGCTATGCAATTTTTGACTCAAGGTTATAACCAAGATGCCGCGGAAATTTTGAAAAGCGCCATGTTTAAGGAATCTTATAATGAAATGGTCATTGTTAAGGACATTGAAGTGTATTCACTCTGTGAACATCATATTCTTCCTTTTTTTGGAAAAGCGCACATTGCGTATATTCCGAATGGCCAAATCGTTGGGCTGAGCAAATTGCCCCGGATTGTGGATGTGTTTGCCAGGCGCTTGCAAGTTCAGGAACGTTTAACAGAGCAAATTTTGGATTGTATCAATGATACGCTTCAACCTCAGGGTGTTGCCGTTGTTATAGAGGCAGCACATATGTGCATGATGATGCGAGGTGTACAAAAACAGAATTCAGTGACCACTACATCAGGATTTAGAGGGCAATTTGAAAAGATTGAAACTCGTAATGAATTTTTAAAACTGATAAGCAATAAGTTTTCCTGATCGGTTTTGGTATATTTCTTGTAATAAATAATTTGAATTAATAATTATACAATGACATTGGACAATCTAAGCAAAAACAAAAAACTCGTTCTGGGCATCATTTTGGATCTCATTGGAATGATTACTTTTATTGATATTATTTGGGCGCCTATATCAGGGCTAATTATGACAAAAATGTATGCAGGAAGAAAAGGTAAAGTTGCAGGTGTATTTTCATTTATTGAAGAAATACTGCCAGGATTTGACATCATTCCTTCCTTTACAATTATGTGGTTTTATACCTATGTATTCAGCAAAAAACCTAAAGTTATTGAAGTAAGATGAAAAAAATCCCTTTCAAATGCTGAAAGGGATTTTTAATTTTATAAGGTGTAGGTCAGTCCTACGCTGATATTGCGTCCAATATTATAGATCCCATCCGATTTTAATCGCGATAAGTGATTGATATAGGATTTGTCAGTCAGGTTGCTCCCAGAAATTCTAATGTCCAGATTGTTTTCAAAAAGATTGACAGACCCCCCAAAACCTGCGCCTAAAAGATTGTAACCATCAGTAGATGTCTCAAACCCACTGACATTATTTTGTTTGAAATACGTATTCAATCTAATGAATCCATACAGGTTTTTAACAGACTTTGTGTCGAACTCCACTCTGAGCGTATTGGATAGGGAGTTGGCAGGGATGAGTGGTAAATAGCTGTCATTCTTTTGTTTTCCAGTGACTATTTCAAAACTACTTTCAAGGTGTAGCCAATCTAATGGATGTGGATGCAGATGTAATCCAATTTCGCCACCGTACAAATTGGCATCATCCTGTAAATAGTTGTATACAGGAGTATTTTCAATAAATTCCCCGTTTGGTGAGATAAAAATATAATTGTTTACCTTGTTGTAAAAAGCATTGGCAAAAACCTCAATATGTTCGCTTTTGTATTCCAAAGCTAAATCCGCTTGGAAATTTTGTTCGTTTTCAAGATTTTCGTTTCCAATTTCATAGCGGTTCGTTCCTTCATGAGTACCATCAGAGGTGAGTTCGGCCAAATTTGGAGCGCGATAACCTGAGGCGAAATTAATTCTTGAAGTAATTTTTTCAAAAATTCTTGTTTTGTATCCAAGAGCACCATTAAAGCTCGAAAATTCTTTATTTAATCCCGAAATCACATCAATGGTCCGGTGGTCAAAACGGGCTCCGATTTGAATATCAGAATTTTCAAAATGGATATGTGAGGTGGCAAGAATGCCAAAATCGTTGGTTATGGCATCCGGAATTAATTGTTCTTCGCCGTAGTTGTTATTACTTTGGCTCATGCCCTGAACGCCCACAATAGTTTCAAACTTGCCAAGAGTTGGCAAATTATATTTAACATCATAATTGAAAGTCTTCAATTTCATATGGAGTGCAGCTTCCAAATGCTCATGATCTTGATGATCTTCATGATTATTGTCGCCATTATTATGATGGTGGTCTTCAAATTCTTTTCTATCATTATAAAGTAAGCCTAAGCTGATGTCGAAACTAGAATTTTTGAGAAACACAGTCGATTTTGAGCTCAACACATGATTGGTCACTTCTTGAAAAGGCAATAATGGTGTTTTGTTTGTGGTTTGTTCTCCGAGTTCCCCAGGAATTCCGAGCTTTGAGTTGTTGATATTATAGCGAAGTTCGGTTTTGAAACCAGATTTTTGATATCCCAATCCGGTTTTAAAATCCTGTTCTCTGAACCGACTGTTGGTCACTCTGTAGTCTGCAGTATTGTAATCGGAATGTTCGGCAAGACTACCCCTGAATAAAAATTTGAAATTATCGCCAGATGTTTTAAAACCTGCGTCCGTATTAAAACCTTTGGTGTTGCTAAAATAGTTATAGCTAGCATCTGCTTTGTTGGTATTGGCTTTTGCGAACCGTTCGGGATTCAAATAAAGGACTCCACCAAGCGCATCACTTCCATAAAGTAAGGAAGCTGGGCCCTTTATGACTTCCACACTTTCAATTCCAGCATCACTTAATCCGAGTCCATGTTCGTCGCCAAATTGTTGGTTTTCCAATCTTACGCCTTGTGTGTACACCAATACACGGTTAGAGCTTAAGCCTCTAATGACAGGTTTACCAATGCTGACGCCTGTAGTGATGCTTTCTACACCGGCAATTGTCGTGATGCCATCAGCTAACGTGACCGCGCCTTTTGATTTTAAATTGGCAATCGTTTTGCGTTCTACCTTCATTACATTTTCACTTTGCAATTTATGAAAAGGTGTCGAGATGATGATCTCCTCCATTTCAATTGCAGAGGGTATCAGCGCTAAATTTAACTGCTCGGCGGACGGAAAGGTTATGTTTTGTGAAAGTGTTTCATAACCCATTATGGACACTACAATTGGGAAGGTGCCATTTGGTATATTGGTGAGTTTAAAATGACCTTCAAAATCAGTGGTGGTCCCTTTTTCGAGATGTGGTATGTAGATATTTGCAAAAATTAGTGGTTCATTGGTGCTCTTGTCAACTACGCTGCCTTTTAAACTGTTTTGTGCGTAAATAGATGGTATTGCTAATAAGAGCAATACATTGAATAAATGTTTCATAAGAATGTATAAGATTAATTTAATAAAAATACTGTCTGAATTAATTTCAGATGAGATTAGATTAAATTAATCATAGGAGGGCCTCGACGAGTAAAATGAAGTCTTTGGAATTCACTGAGAAAGTCATATTCTTTG
>Ga0208015_1000430_pt1 | contig 23281 bp, 15 predicted proteins | sample 26BtaG_FD_184101 | JGI IMG/M metagenome (GOLD analysis project Ga0208015, IMG submission 184101) | Marine viral communities from Cariaco Basin, Caribbean Sea - 26B_WHOI_OMZ_CsCl (SPAdes) (version 2) | ecosystem: Environmental > Aquatic > Marine > Oceanic | place: Caribbean Sea: Cariaco Basin...
ATCAAGGTGCTCATGAGACTGTTGATATTATATGCAAGACACATGGGCTTTTCTCACAAGGCGCAAGGTCTCACAAAAAAGGTAGCGGCTGTCCTAAATGTGCAGTGACAATAGGTCATACAAAAAATAGTTACTTAGAGTACTGTAATAAATTTGATGGATTAACGCACCTATATTTAATTAAATGCAGGGGTAATGATGAGAGCTTTTATAAGGTAGGTATTGCAAGACGTGGAGTATTTAATCGATTTGACTCTAAGGGCAAGATGCCGTATAGCTTTGAGCTTATAAGCCAAATCAAAGGCACCGCCGATTTTATATGGGATTTAGAGAGCTCCATTCATAAGTTGCTAGGACAACACTCATATACGCCAGAGTTGTCATTTAGCGGACAAAGCGAATGTTTTTCTCAAATATCTAAAGATGTATTACTGCTCATAGATAGCTTTAGCACTTCAACCTCATAGCAATTTCTAAAATCAATACCACTTAACGCCTAAGTCAGATAAATAAATGCAAACCCTATCATTGCATAGGGCTTTTTCGTATCAAATTAATAATAGGCTAGCCATTGATTAGCATAATCAAACCTTTCTAAATTTAATCAGAGATAGCTATCTTTTTAATTAAATAACCTACATAAAATACAGGGGGAGTAAATTTAACGTTGAAAAATTAAATGAACAATTAACGACGCAGCATACCCTTATCTTCGATAAACTCGATAATATCGTCAAGGCCATCACCCGATTTCATATTACTAAAGACAAATGGCTTGTCGCCGCGCATCATCTTGGCATCACGCGCCATAACGTCAAGCGATGCGCCTACCAGTGGCGCAAGGTCGGTCTTATTAATAATCAGTAGGTCAGACTTGGTGATACCAGGGCCACCTTTACGCGGGATTTTATCCCCTGCCGACACATCAATGACGTAAAGCGTTAAATCGGATAATTCCGGGCTAAAGGTCGCTGCAAGATTGTCCCCACCCGACTCAATAATGATTAGCTCTAAGCCCGGAAACTTGGCGTTTAGCTCGTCGATGGCGGTCAGGTTAATCGACGCATCTTCACGAATAGCGGTATGCGGACAACCGCCCGTCTCCACCCCGACGATACGTTCAGCTGGCATAGCATCGTTGCGCGTTAAAAACTCTGAATCTTCGCGGGTATAGATGTCATTAGTGACGACCGCCATATTATAGGTATCACGCAGGCGCTGGCATAGCTTAAGCGTCAAGGCAGTCTTACCTGAACCGACAGGACCACCGATACCGAGGCGTAGTGGGGATAATGCAGGTGTTGTGGAAGCATCGTCCGTATTTGGTTTAGCTGTAAATTGACTCATTGAGTTTCCTTTTTAAATAATTAGAAAATCCATCCCCAGCCCTTCCTTTAGAAAAGGAAGGGAGCTATCCTTTTTAATGCCTTACAAGGATTGATATACTGCTTTGGGGACAGGGTATGCATGGTAATCATTGATAATAGTTAGATGCCATATAGCACTAACGTTAAGTAGCTTCTTTATTCTTGTTAAAAAGTTAGCCGATTACGACCGAAACAATCGGCTATATTGCTGCTCGTGTCGGCAAGACAGCATTGCAAGATTGGGTAGATTTCCCACGCTAGTTAGCCTAGCAATCAGTATTGAGATTTCTGGCTTTTGGACTGGGTTTTCTAATTTATTCTTCGGCATAGTTTGGGGTTCGTTCAACCATGAAATCACCGTTTGCGTTGTTTTTTTGATTAAGGCCGGCAACTCGTGTTGAAGCTCAGTTTGCAGTTGCCACAGGATGCGCTGACCGGCCATTTGCCCAAGCGGAACGGTTTTGACAGCGGCGAGTACCATATTCTCCAACTGACCAAAGCCGTAGGCCATGGCAATAGCGTCATGGCTCATTTTATTATGCTGACAGATATGCGCGAACAGGGATAAGAACCCTTGCTGACGAATGGACTCCGGCACGGTCAAATCTAATACCGCCTCGACCCAAGCACCCAGTGCGTGCGCTAATTGGCTGGCCTCCAACATGAACTCATGGCTCTCACGGCTCGCCATATAATACGCGGCAAGCTTATCGGCAAGCTCAGTCTCATCTCGCGCTAATAGCTCCGCTATTGCCACAATCAACGGTAATTCAAACCCCATTAATGCCAGTGCTTGATAGTCCTGCATCCACGCCAGCATTGAGGCTTCATCAAAAATCAGTCCTGCTTCAATCGCGGCCTCTACCCCTTGCGAATAGGTATAGCTACCAATCGGCAGATTACTTGAGGCAAACATGAGTAAAGCACCAAGCTGATTGCTATTGTTCTCAAGGTTTGAAAGTTCAGCGGCTTGTGAAATGCTAGAGTTTTGGCTCATTAATCGGGTCTTTTCATTTGGGTTATGGTAAATAATCTATAAATGATTTAGATAGAGTCTGTATTTTGTAGGGTGTGCTCGGCGCACCATTGAAATCACAATGTGAATAGGGGCGGATGCCGCACCCTACGCGCAGAGTTTAAGAATCGGGCGTAGCGTGGGTGGTAACCCACGGCCCATATCGCTATTTGATTCTGGTTTGCCAAGGTAATATCTACGGCTAATGGCTGTGCGGCTGGTCGTCATGGCTGTGCCCTCCATGTGCGTGGCCAGATCGATAAGCGCCTATCTCTGCCTCAAACGGAACGGGAAAGAACCCTATCACCTACCTTAATTTTTCTATAGGCACTAAGCCTTTGTCAGTATGTACCAGCGTGCCTGCGACGAATCCTAAATTATTCATTTTTATTCCTACTGTTTATATTTATTGTTTTATGACTGGTTTATTATTCATGTACCCACACGCCTTGCTCAACGATAAAGTAGGTATGAGTGCCTTCGACTTCGATGTTATAAACTGTGGTGGTCACTGGACCTTCGCCCTCTGCCCAGTTGATACCACTGCCATCTTGCCAAAGGTGGATTTGGTTAAACCTTATAAAAAATCATTACTATTGTATTTGTTCAATACTGTTAGTAAACAACTACCTTCATCCTTCTAAATACCAAACTTAACAAGTTTTCTTTGACTGATCACTCCTTCTTATTTGGAGAATTTTCTATTTTGTCAATCAAATAATCTGCCATATCAGCATGTTTTAGTCTTCTCTCGGTCTCAGGAGCTAATGGCTCAACCTCGTCTCGAGATTTTTCGATTTTGGCAGCAAGTAGTGCCCTCTCATGTCTCATCTGCTCTAATAGTAAATGACAGTCTATGTAATCTTGTGGAAACGATGTTATCAGTTGTTCGAAATTAGGCTGATTACTCAATTTTGCTAATGCAAGTATAAATTCTGGCTGAGGTAAAAAATATGAATCGTTAGGATATTTATCGTGCAATTTTAGTTCCTGAGAGTGCTTGTTGTTTTCAATAAACCAATATAAGCCTCCTATACCTTTTTCGGCTTGGGTTACGATATCAATAAACATATCGGCACATTGGTGCAAATAATGTGTGTATCCTTGTACAGTATCAAAACAATTAATTTCTTCTTCAGAAGCCAAATACAAGTGGTCTGCCATATTCTCATCTTCAATACTCGCATTTAATTTTTGTCTTAAGACGTCGTCAAAAATGAGTATCTTAGGTTCTTTTTTATAGTAAGCGATGCTGTTGGTTCTAATAAAATTACGATTAAGGTTATGATGAAAATCCTGGCGTAGTCCAGGTATCTCAATATCTAAAAAATCACTATTTGATATTCTGATTTTATCTTCGTCGTATTTATACAACAAATCGACCTCAGGGAAGACACTAAGTTCTATTGTATAGCCCTCTTTATCAACAATGTATCCAGTGGCGTGTGATTTTTTGGCTTTGACCCCTGCTTGTTTGAGTCTTTCTTGAATAATGCGATTAACGAATCTTTTGACAAGGGCTGAAGTTTCTGGCAATTGCTGAGGTTCACTGTCATCAAGGCTGTCGGCTCGAAGAGAGTGAATCTTTTTTTGCCAATTGTCTAATTCTACCTTGGCAAAGTCACTCCAAATGTCGGGGTCGTTGTGAGTCAATACCCTATCGTCAGGCAAAAATACCACTTCTATTTGTTCGTGCAATACCACTAAATTATTTCGGTTAGCCGCATCTATAATGACGGCAGAAAATGCTTCCTCTACTTCCTCAGGATTTTGGTCAAAGGACAACATTGGCTCTGCAAAGTCTGTCATCCATTGTGTCATTCTGGTATAACTTTCTAATGCCAAGTCATCATAAAATTCAATAGCTTGTTTGGCAAAGTCTTCGACTGCCTGTGCTACTGCCATAAAAGCTTGATGATTCGTTGTAATGGTAGCGTCGCCTTGGGGGGATAGTTGCCCAACAATACGCCGCGCATCATCATAACTGGTCGGCATGCCCTCTTCGCGGTGCCAAAGGTAAATTCCGTCAAAACTCATGGGGTTTCCTTTTATTGATTGATTAGTTAATCTAATGAACAAACCTATCATATGAGCAGTTGAAAATATCAAATCATAGTAATAGAGGGATTAAGCCTGCATGATTGGTTGGTTATTATGGTTGGGCACGTGGAACGCCCCTCTTCACTTCAAACTTCACTTAAAATTTGCTGGGCAAAATGCCCAGCCTACGGCTACTTAATGGCTATGACTGTGCAAGTGGTCATTGTGGCTATGATTATGAACATGGTTATCGTTGCTATGGTCGTGGCTGTGGGCATGCCCCGATTGATAAGCCCCAGTCTCCGGCTCAAAAGGCGCATTAACGTCTTCCACATGCACGCCAAGTCGAACTAACATATCACTCAGCACATGATCCGGCTCAAAAAAAAGCACTGACGGTGTAATCATTAATGGCACATGACGGTTGCCCAAATGGTAGGCGGCTTTCATTAGTAGGAACCCATCGCCTGAGGTCGTTACTTGGGTCAAGCTTTGGTTAGCGGCAAAAATTTGCATAAGGTTACTATTGGTATCCGCAAGCACGCAGCCACTCTTTAAGGTTTCGGTACGGGGTAAGTCCACGCCGACGGTATTGCCTGATTGGGTGTCAGCTTTAAAACGGGAGCGCTGACGGGTATCAAAATCGAGGCTGAGGTAGTCATTGGCAGCTTTTTGACTATCCAACTGTTGGCGCTGCTCTTCGCTTAATTGCTCGGCGTCTAGGCGTTGGGTAAAGACTGGTACGGTAGTGTTAGGCTGAGTCATTTGGGTTTTCCATAATTTGATATGTCGTTATTCATAAACTAAAAAGTAATGAGATATATGTGGTGTTTAATTTATCCGTGGGTTGCACTTACGCTACGGCATCTGCAGAATACTGCTTTTGTAGCGTGTGGTTAGCGTTAGCGTAACCCACGAAGAAGATTAGATAATTTAATCATTAGTTTCGCATTGCTATGCCTATGCAGCGGCTTCTGTTTAACTCTGAGTTCGGGATAAGAAAGATAGCTCTTATGACCAATATAAAGAAAATCCACCTAAATCCTCCTTTAAAAAAGGGGGACTTTTATACTTGCAGGATTCTTCGCATTAGTAACTTTCTTCCTATTCCAAAGCCTACAATAGTCCTTATCGAGTTAAGCAAAGTATTAACTACCTAAAATAAAAAGTAGCGCTGCGCCATGGGCAATACACTCGCAGGCTCACAAGTCAGCAACTGACCATCGGCGCGAACCTCATAAGTCTCAGGGTTAATGTCCATGTCGGGGCAATAGCTATTTAGGCGCATGTCACTTTTACGGATTTGACGAATGCTGTGCACGGGTTTGACGATTTTATTCAGACCCAACTCGTCTTTGATACCTGTACCATCACCATAAGCATAGGCGGCTTTTGAGACAAAGGTGATGCAGGTCTCATGCACAGGCTTGGCAAAGCTGCCAAACATGGGGCGATAGTGCACAGGCTGCGGCGTGGGGATGGAGGCGTTGATATCGCCCATCGGTGCAGCAGCGATAAGGCCACCTTTGATAATGCAGTCGGGTTTGACACCGAAAAACGCCGGTGACCACAGAACCAAATCCGCCCATTTACCCGCTTCTACCGAACCGACTAGGTCACTGATGCCATGAGTGAGTGCAGGGTTAATAGTGTATTTAGCGATATAGCGCTTGATGCGAAAGTTGTCGTTGTCAGCCTCATAGTCTGCGTCTGAAAACTGAACATGGCCTGCATCAGCTTCGCTATCTGCGGCGGCATCTGGCGCTAGATGACCGCGCTGACCTTTCATCTTGTCGGCAGTTTGCCACGTGCGGATGACCACTTCACCAACGCGGCCCATGGCTTGCGAGTCGCTGCTCATCATCGAGATAGCACCGAGGTCATGCAGGATGTCTTCGGCAGCGATGGTCTCTTGGCGGATGCGGCTTTCTGCAAAGGCGACGTCTTCAGCAATAGCAGGGCTTAAGTGGTGACAGACCATGAGCATGTCGAGATGCTCGTCGATGGTGTTGATAGTGAATGGCCGCGTCGGGTTAGTCGATGACGGCAAGACGTGTGGCACACCGATAGCTTTGAGGATATCAGGGGCATGACCACCGCCCGCGCCTTCGGTATGAAAGGTGTGGATGCAGCGTTCTTTGAAAGCGCCAAGCGTGCTCTCAAGGTAGCCACTTTCGTTTAGCGTGTCACTGTGAATCGCAACTTGAACGTCGTACTCGTCGGCGACAGTCAGGCAGTTATCAATCGCTTGCGGTGTGGTGCCCCAGTCTTCGTGTAGCTTTAGGCCGACAGCGCCCGCTTTAATTTGCGCGGCAACAGGGTCTGGCAAGCTGACGTTGCCTTTGCCAAGTAGACCAATATTCATCGGTACATCATCTAAGGCTTTGAGCATCATTTGGATGTGGTACGCGCCCGGCGTACAAGTGGTGGCGAGCGTACCTTGGGCAGGTCCCGTGCCGCCACCAAACATGGTAGTGACGCCTGACATAAGCGCGGTCTCACACTGCTGCGGCGCAATAAAGTGAATGTGGCTGTCGATGCCGCCTGCAGTCAGGATTTTACCCTCGCCTGCGATAATTTCGGTGCCGGCGCCGATATGAATGCTGACGTCCGGTTGGATGTCGGCGTTGCCTGCTTTACCAATGGCGCTAATGCGACCGTCTTTGATAGCGACGTCGGCTTTGATGATGCCAGTGTAATCGACAATAAGTGCATTGGTGATAACCGTATCGGCAACCTTAGCGTCTAGCTCTTGTCCCTGTCCCATGCCATCGCGGATAACCTTGCCGCCACCGAACTTAACTTCTTCGCCATAAGTCGTGAAATCTTTTTCGACCTTAAGCCACAGATTAGTGTCGGCTAAGCGAACCCTATCGCCAGTCGTTGGACCAAAATGCTCAGCGTAGATGCGGCGGGATACTTTCTTAGTTGAGGGCTGCGTTGCTTGCTGAATATTGTCAGTAGTTCCCTTTTCCTCCGCGCTAGCTAACGCGCCCATGACATCACCACGAAAGCCATAAACTTCGCGCTTGCCTGCCAAGACAACCAACTCAATGTCTCGCGATTGACCCGGCTCAAAACGAATAGCCGTTCCTGAGATAATATTTAATCGGTAACCTGTGGCCAATTCGCGGTCAAAGTCTAGCGCGCTATTGACCTCTGCGAAGTGGTAGTGTGAGCCAATCTGAATGGGACGATCACCAGTGTTGGTGACGGTAAGCCCAATCGTCGGTCGCCCTGCGTTAATAACAATATCGCCGTCTGCAATATCGTAGCCTCCAATTTTGACATGCGGCTCAGGCTGGTTGCTACTGGCTAATGGCTGCTTCGCACTATTAGTATCATGGCTATTGGAATTAAACTCTTGGCTCACGGTGGCGTCCTTTTTATGAATTTTTATAATTAGTTTTAACTTTAAACAATAGGATCATGAACCGTGACCAACTTCGTGCCATCTGGAAAAGTCGCCTCCACCTGAACATCATGAATCATCTCCGGAATACCATCCATAACGTCAGCGCGACTCAGATAAGTATTGCCCTCACTCATCAGCTCGGCAACGGTTTTGCCATCACGCGCACCCTCAAGTAGCATCATACTGATATAGGCAATCGCCTCAGGATAATTCAATTTCACCCCGCGATTTTTGCGGCGTTCAGCGACCATACCTGCGCTAAAGAGAAGCAGTTTGTCTTTTTCAGTCGGGGTCAGCTGCATGGGTTATCCTTTAAAATTTATTCTTTAGAAAGTTTGAATGGAATGGTTTAGCGATATAGTTTTAAATATTTAAGTGTCCCAGATTCGCGGTTTATGCTCAGCAAGTTGCCACCACTCCTGCCGAAGGACATCGCGTAATTTAGAGAAAGCCGTAAAGCAAGCCTGAACGTCTGCACCAAGGTAACGAATACAGATCGCCTGCTCGGTTTGAGTGCAAACTACAGGCAATGAGTGAGTAGCAATTTGCTCGCGTAAAATGGCAATAGCTTGGGTCAATTCGGTTTTGCTATCGGAAGCTAAGGCGTCTATCGCCGGAACCGCCCAAAACGTCCCAACTATATGCTGACCTGCCATCGCTAGCGGTGAGGTAAACCAACGCGAACCTGCATTGTGATTGCTATTCTCGTAAACGATGAGCTTGCCGTCACGACGAATCGTTAACTCGTTACGGTATTGACCGCGAGCAAATACTTCCTCATAAGCTTGCCGACCAAAGACCACGATATCCCAAGTCAGCAAACTGCTGCTATTCGCTAAATCAAACTGTGCGCGTGCCTGCATATTGGCATGATTAAAGACGATGCTCTCTTGCGGTAGCCATTCTAGACAGGCGCCCTTTTCCACAGCTGCTCTAATATCCTGACTGGCAAAATTAAGGTCTGCCGCAGTATTTTCATTTTCCTTATCAGGATCTTGCGCTCCGTTTTTATCTAGCTCCTTGCCATACCACTTCCCTGCTCCCGGTGTCGTCAGTACGGTATGACTATCACTAGCCAATTCGATATCAATATCAAGTTTGTCACCTGCCGCAATACCTGCGGGGGGATATAGAATAATGGCGTGGCAAATGCCCGATTGGTTGGGTGCAGTTTGGGAGTCAGGCTCAGGATATAGCGCCCGCTGTACTTGCAACGCCCCGCAGTGCTGACGTTTATATAATCGAGTTTTAGACCCTAAGGCATTAAAACCCAGCTTTAACGTAGAGTGCCAACCAGATAGCGCACTTGGAAATGGGATAAAAGCAGTAGCTGAGTCTGGTGCCATAAAGGCTATTTACCCTCTCTCATTCATTGATAACTATTAAATAATAAGTATGGGAATGCAGTATTTACCTACAATCTTGACTAGCTATCAAAATATTTAATAAATTTTTAGCCGTTCTCATACTTAGAGTTGCTACAAATTTTATGCCACTTAAATGGGAATTTATTACATCGAAATGGCGCATAAACGCTAATGTATGCACCAATATTATTCACTTAGCACCGATATGATTAATTAAGCATCACTATGGCGCAATGAGGTGAATTTATCATTGCAGTAGACTGACCTAGCACTAAAAACGTCATATTATATTGTTAAAATTTTCTTAATAGCTTATGTTATAGTTTATGCCAACCTTAATGGAGCTATAAAAAAACTTTGAGCTAGGAAACTATTTAGCAGAACTTTTCCTATGACTCATAGCGAATTTGCTCTATCATTCCCCGCTTTTACGTCTCTATCTTGGATATTTTATGCCCACCTTGGTGTCTGCTATCAGTCGTTTTACCCGTCCATTTAAGCCATTTATTGTAGCCATAGCTTTGCTGACAGCAGCGGCTAGTAGTAGCGCCGTTGCTCCAATAAAGTCTAATTTAATTATGGGGATGGATATTCAGGGTCAGCGATTGAACCTGTACTATGGCTGTGAGGAAGGCTATGTCAGTTGTGATGATATGGCGCTAGTGGCCACAGATTTAGCGAGTTGGGGATTTACAGCAGATCAGGATAAGAAGTCACCAGTAACGCCTTTTACCGTCAAGATTTACCCTGCGAAAACCAAGCACAGTTTATGCAAAGATGGCGTGACCCCTTGTGGTTTTCAGGGATATATTTTTAGTGATGATCGAATTAGCGGCTTTATTGATTTAGGCGACAATACCGTTTCTCTAAGTGATGCTAAGCTTAAAAGAATGAGCGAACTCAACTTTAAAGAGTCTACTGACTACTTGCCTTTGACAGGAAATGCGGCATTAATTGATCGTAAATACATTGAATCCGATAAGGGATTAAACGACACCTATAACGCTATTAAGAGTGAAGTGGCGCAGTGGTATGGATATGATACGGTCGCTGAGCTGAAAACGGATCAAACTCAATGGATTATCAGACGCACAAAAAATTGCGGCGCAGACAGTCATCATCGACCGCGCACGCAAGCAGAAAAGGTATTTTTTATTGGGCAAAATGAGGCGAGAATGGCTGAATACTTTCTTTGGATTGATTAAGAAGGGAATTTAAATTGAGTGAAGCTGTACTGTACTTAAAAAAAAGTATCTATAAGCCAGCCTATAGATACTGATTGATAAATCATAAAGTTTTAAGCACTACTGAGTCGTAATACGTTGTAAGAAAGCCTGCGTACGAGGATGGGTCGATAGCTCAAATAATTGTTCAGGACTGCCGGATTCAACGACATAACCGCCTTCCATTAACACGACTTGGTCAGCCACTTCCCGAGCAAAATTAATCTCATGCGTGACCACTACCATCGTCCAACCTTCTGACGCCAGCTGTTTCATGGTCTCAAGGACATCCTGTACTAATTCAGGGTCTAGCGCGGAAGTCGGCTCATCAAATAGCAGTAAGTCCGGCTGGATAGCTAGGGCGCGCGCAATACCCACCCGCTGCTGCTGACCGCCAGACAATTGAAAAGGATAGAGATCCGCTTTATCCGATAAGCCAACTTTTTCTAATAGCGCTAGCGCCTCAGTACGCACAGCTTCTTTACTCTTACCTTGAGCGATAACCGGGCCTAACATCAGATTTTCTAAAGCGGTCTTATGCGGAAATAGGTTATAAGATTGAAACACCATACCCGATTTACGCTGCAAAGCGGCTAGCTCTCGCTTACTGGGCTCAGCACCAAAATCGACCCGCAAGCTGCCATCATCAAAGCTAATGACGCCCTGCTCAGGAGTCTCTAAGGTATTGAGACAACGCAAAAAGGTAGTTTTCCCTGAGCCAGAAGGCCCCAGAATTACCACCACGCTGCCCTTCGCAATGTTCAAATCAATGCCTTTTAACACTTCATTATCGCCAAAGGCTTTTTGGATATTACTGACTTGAATCATAGCTTTCCTATAGTTATCTTTAAGGTCTCGTTTGCAGGTCTCATAAAGTCGCAATCAACTCATTTACTTGGCAACATAGCGGTCTAAGCGCTGCTCTAAACGACCTTGCAGGCTGCTTAACAACAAACAAATAGTCCAATAAATCAGTGCTGCCTCGGTATAAACCAACATAAACTCATAATTGCGGGCAGTAATGATTTGCGCTTGCTTAAACAGCTCTGTGACCAAAATCAGAGAGGCTAATGAGGTGTCTTTAACCAGACTAATAAAAGTATTAGATAAAGGCGGTACAGAAACTCGTAAGGCTTGCGGCAAGATGATATGACGGAAAGTCTTAAGATAGCTTAAACCAACGGTAGCGCCCGCCTCCCACTGCCCTTTCGGAATAGATAGAATAGACGCTCGAACCGTTTCTGACGCATAGGCACCAATATTTAGCGAGAACGCAATCACCGCTGAAGGCAACGGCTCTAGCTTCACCCCAATGCTGGGCAAGCCATAAAAGATAATGAACAGCTGCACCAACATGGGAGTACCGCGAATTGCCGAGACGTATATCCGCGCTAAACGATAGACAATTTTATGCCAAAGAGCCGCCCGCGGCACGATACGAATTAACGCTACTATCAAGGCGATACCCATACCGATAACGAAGGATATCAGAGCTAAAGGTATGGAATATAACAACGCGCCTTTTAGCATCGGCCAAAAGGAGGTGATGACGATATGCGCGCGGTCTTCCGTCATAAACGGCAGCATGGCTAGAAATTGCGTTAACCAACTCATTACAGTGGCGACTCCTGAAGCCAAAATCATGGTTGGCTAATATCTTCACCAAAGAATTCTTCACTTAGGCGTGTCAAAGTGCCGTCCTCTTTTAGCGCTTGCATAGCCTCGTTTAGCTTAGCTACTACGGCATCATCGCCTTTACGGAGCACTATGCCTGAGCCGGTCTTTTCTTCGGTAGGAGCGGTTAATTTAATCTCAAGATCGCTGTTAGGGAATTTCTTCAGATAGTCGAGTACCGCTAGGTTATCATTCATTGTGAAGTCGGCACGGCCTTGCTTGACCAGCTCAATAGCCTGCGCCATGCCATCCACGGGCACGACCTCTGCTTCATACTTTTGCGCAATCTCGCCGTAGTTGCTGCTCAGCGATTGGGCAGATTTTAGTCCTTTGAGCGACTCCCAAGCATTAAAACGGCTGTCCGATTTGGGAGCGACCACTACCGCCCCTGACCAACTATAAGGCTCAGCGATATCGTATTTAGCTTGGCGCTCTGGTGTGGTTAAACTGACTTCATTGGCCACCATATCAAAGCGCTTTGAGTCAAGACCTGCGAGCATGGCATCCCACTGAGTTTCTTTAAACTCAACTTTTACGCCTAATTTGTCGGCAATAGCGCGAGTGACTTCGACATCATAGCCGGTCAAATCACCTTGTTCGTTATGGTAAGTAAACGGGGGATACGTGCCTTCTGTCCCGACATTGATAGTGCCGCCTTCATTGATACGCGTCAGTAATTCTGAGCTGGTATTGCCATTAGCATCCGTGCTAGCAGTCTCATCGGTCGAGGTTTTGCCGCAAGCTGTCACTAACAATACGCTAGTGGCTACTAAGGCAACTTTAGATAAACGGGATAAAGAGCGTCGGCTCATAAGAAATCCTTCCTTAATGGTAGATCGTATTTGTGACTATAGTAATGATTAAGCGTTAGAAAAACAGTACAAACTTAGTGAATAACCGTCTAAGTCCTGTCAAGATTGGGCGCTATTAGGAAAGTAAGAGTCGACGCTAGCCTGTCTTATATCTCCTTAATAATGAGGCTTTTAGATTAAGTATAGCTTTAAGCTATAAAAAATTAGCTTAGTGGCGTTAAGCTTAACCATAATAATCATCTAACAAAAAACCCCTAGCTAAGCTAAGGGTCTCAAAGAATGAAAATGAATGAAATAAAGTGAAACGGTTATAAAGCAGTCCGCTTATTATCCTAGGATTGTGCTGCTTAGCACGTCATCTAATATAGCATGTTCAATCGTTACGCTATCTGAGCGGCTGATATTAATGACAACATTATCGCCTTTCTGCGAGCTATGCGCTGCTAAGTCATTGGCATCTCTAAATAAACCTGCCTCAAAGCTAATGATATCTTTATAACCCACATCATTATTGAAATCTAAAATGACATCGTGACCTGATTTGCTACCAAAGACAAAGGTATCATTGCCCATACCGCCAAACAGCTGGTCGTTACCCTTGCCACCATCCAATCTATCATCGCCTTCACCGCCGAAGAGACGGTCGTTGCCCGCCCAACCTTGCAAGCTGTCATCACCGCTGCCACCATGCAATACGTCCCCTTTTGAGGTACCGTTAATAGTGTCGTTACCACCGCGACCGAAGACGATATTGCCCGATAAACTGTCGTTAGCATCGCTGCCTTCCGTGGCTTTACCAAAGCTGACATCGCGGTTAAAGAACCAATTGAGACCCGGTTGATTGTCCACTAAGCCATTATCAGTAATAGTATAATTATGCAGATGGCTGATCAGCTCGCTTTGGAAACTAACAGATTCGACATTGTCCGCCTCAACGAGGTTATTGCCTTTTTTATCGACGAAGAATAAGGTGCCATCTTCCATCTTATAGGCGTTCCAATCCGTGCTACGGCCTTCTAAACGCAGTTGGTCTTGACCGGCACCACCATCAACATGGTCCACGCCTTTACCAACGCGGATGGTGTCATTACCAGCTCCGGCATCGATATAATCTGAGTTACTACCGCCTTGAATTAAGTCATTAAATTGCGTGCCAATGATAAAAGCTGAGTCACCGAAATGGTCTGAGGTATGGGTGGCTTTATCCTTGACCCAAGTCGTATTACGACTAATAGCGGTCAGCTCGCTAACGATAACCACGCTGTCCTTATCGGTATATTCATAAAAGGTAGAATCTTTGATACGGGTAATAGCATCAGTGGTCACGCCGTTGATATGTGCGTTCCAACCTACAGGAATATTTAATAAGGAAAAAAGACTTAAGTCCCAAATGGGCGAGGCATAGATGTCGTTAAATAATACGACGTTATCCGTTGAGCTTTCAAACTCACGGTCAGGGTTGACCAGACCAGGTTTGCCTTGCCCTAAAGCTTCTAGGAAGGTAGTGGCATCACCAGCGACCCGATGTACTACATCATTTTCATAACCAAAGTTTAAGACAACGTCCGAATTGTCATAAATTTTAGGTACTTCAAAGGCCATATAGTCAGAATCGGTAAAGAAGCCGTCCGATAGTATTTGGCGATCTTCTGCCATGACATTGGTTAAACCCGCGCCCAAGCTGTAGCCACTGACCAAGACGTCGCTGCCTTTTAAGCCATTAGCGATAGTAAAGTCTTTGACGATATCTAAGATAGGTTCCAACAATTCGACGCCTTCACGCGTATTTAGATTTAGGTAGTCGATGATATCGGCAATCCCATTGGTACCACTGAAGTTTAGATTCACTTTGGTGACATTGCCCAAGTCGTCGTATTGAGCAAATATTTTCGCCTGCGGACCTTCAACAGCTTTGCCCGTATAGAAACTTTCGATTTGGAAATAACCGGATCTGTCGACCAAGTCTTCGCTCACCCCTAAATCGCTAGGCTTAAGCTCACGCCAGCCGTCTGGAATACCTACCTTTGGGGAGCTCGGCAACAAATCACCGGTGATATCTCCTACAAAGTTAAGGAGCGTATCACCTGGTAAGCCGTAGAAATTGGAAGCATTGGTATAAGCTGAGAGGCGATGCGCTTCGTCAACTAATTGAGCAGCTGCATCGGTAGAATAGTTTTTGTAATCAAACATGGCCATGAAATACGCATCCTTACGTTGTCGACAATTAATCTCCTAAAGTGACCCTATTTAACACTACTGTAATAATAACTTCAATTAGCAAACTTGGTTTTTTGAGTCAGAAAACACTTGTATATACAATTGATAAACATAAGTAAATCAATATAATTTTTATTTCTCTGCTCTATCAGGGGCTAAAAACTGGTCTTTTATTGTAATTAGCAGTCCTAATTTTATACTTTATCTAAGAATTTGAAAATACTATATTTAATAAAGGCTATATTCATTAAACCTATACTAACCAAGGTTTACCAAAGAGAAATTTCTTACATTTAGAACCTTAATTATGTAAATACTTATATATCACCACGATAATAATATAGAGCACAATTTACGAAGCCATCATGATTATTCATGTAATTGATATTATTAAAAATAAGATTATTTAATAAACTTATGTTTATATTTAAGATAAAAAATAAAGCGTTTCTTAATATTTCACCCCCTATATTCGTTATATAATCTTGACCTAATTTCTATTTTATGTATTAAACCTTAATAATACTGAGCATCGATTATAGCGCTAGCTGTCTATAGCAAGCCGTCATATGTTGGGATACGTACTATAAACTATTAATTTATAGCGATATTTTTTATTCTTATCCCTTAAATTATGCTAAACATTGCAGTGGATTTTTGAGGAAATAACGCCTATTAACCCTTATTTCGAAACCAAAAAAACCCCAGTTATCAACTGAGGTCTGATGACTTTTGACTGTTGGTGGTGCCTATTACTTTTGGATATAAGTAGTCCCTGTTAGCAAAAAGTGTAGCTATAAATTAAAAAGCTGGCTACTAGCTAAAAAGAAGACTAGCCTAAAACCGCATTATTAAGCACATCAACCACTAGGGCATTTTCAATAACCACACTATCCCAACGTCCCATAGTCACCAGAACGTCATGCCCTCTTTGCGTGGTACTAGCCGCTAAGTCACTATTGTCTACAAACAAATTGCCGTGAAAACTAATGATATCTTGATAACCCACATCATTATTGAAATCGACAATGACATCGCGTCCCGCCCGCTCGCCAATGCTAAAGGTATCGTTACCAAGGCCGCCAATTAACTGGTCATTACCCCGACCACCAGCTAAGAAGTCGTCGCCTTCCGCCCCGAATAAGCGATCGTTACCCGCCAAGCCTTGTAAGCGATCCTCACCGCTACCGCCATGTAATACATCTTGTTGTGTGGTACCACACAGGGTGTCATTGCCTGCTCGACCAAAGACCACTTGCCCCATGAGTGCATCATTACCCGCGCTACCTTCCACATGCTCAGCAAAGTCCTTATCCCCATTATTTAACCAGTGCATAATAGGTCGTTGGTCCACTAACCCTATGCCCGTAATCAAATAATTATGATGATGACTCAGTAACTCGTCTTGAAAACTCACCGATTCTATATTGTCCGCTTCCACCAGATTGTTGCCATCTTTATCAATAAAGAATAGCGTGTCATCTTGCATCTGATAGACCTGCCAATCTTTACCGCGGCCTGCTACGCGAATCTCATCAATGCCTTCATTGCCATCCACGTGATCGACGCCCTTACCTACTTTTATGGTGTCGTTACCATGGCCTGAGTCAATATGGTCAGAATTATTGCCCCCTGCAATCAAGTCGCTGTATTTTGTACCAATTAAAAATGCGGAGGTGTTGTAATGGTCGGAAGTGTGGGTCGGCTTATCCCTTACCCAAGTCGTATCGCGACTAAGGGCAGACAACTCTGATACGATTACCGTGCTGTCTTTTTGCGTATACTCATAGAAGGTTGAGTCAATAATGCGCGGGATAGCCGTGGTCGTAATGGCATTGAAATGGCTGTACCAGCCTACAGGGATATTCAAAATAGAAAACGGACTCACCTCCCAAATAGGGGAAGCATAGACATCATTGAATAAGACCAAATTGTCCATACTGCTGGCAAAGTCTCGGTCAGGGTTAATAAGGCCGGGGTCCATATCTATCAATGCCCCTACAAAGCTGTCGGCATTACCAGTAATACGATAGACGGCATCATTTTCAAACCCAAAGTTTAACACCACGTCGGCATCGTTATAAATGGTTGGCGGCTCGATACCTATATAGTCGGACTCAATAAAGAAACCGTCAGCTAAGTCATGGCGTTCTTCTGCCATCATATTGGTTAGACCGCCACCCAAACTAAAACCACTAATCAAAACGTCATTGCCTGCCAAGCCATTTTCCTGAGTGAAGTCTTTGATGACTTCGAGTAGTGGTTCATAAAGCTCAGCGCCTCTGCCTCTATTAAGATCCAAATAATCTACAGTATCAATTAAATTATTGGTACCGCAGAAGTTTAGATTTACCTTAGTGACATTGCCCGCCTCGTCATATTGGGCGAAGACTTTGGCTTGCGGCCCCCCTAATGCCAAATCGCCAGTATATAAACTGGGAAACGTATAATACCCCGTAATATCCATGGCATCCGGGCTGAGCTTTAAGTCTGCAGGGCCGAGCTCTTGCCAGCCCTCAGGAATACTAACATTAGTCTCATTAGCGAATAAATTACCCGTAATATCTCCGAGTAAATTCAATAACGTAGCCCCTGGCAGTCCAGAGAAGTTATGCGCATTGGTAAAAGCAGAGAGTCTATGCGCGTCAGCCACTAATTGCGCTGCCTCTGGCTCTGCATAATTTTTATAAGCAAACATTCCCATTATCATACCTCCTTGTAGTGATAGTTTTTTTCTAGCCGTAGCATCCTTGCTAACTCAATGGCTTAGGGTTTAATGCTTTGTCACTTGTCCTTACCATTTACTATGCGTATTACTTAAACGCTCCTATCATGACCGGTTGATTTAACCAAAATTAATAACAGTCACTCCCTACTCACGCCATTAAGACACAATCTCACATAGGCAAACCTATATTGCCCGCATATGAATATAGCTTAATTAATATATTAAATATACTGAAAATTTAATTAATAAAATTTAACTATTATTATCAAAGGGCTGGAATATCAGAGGTGATAATGATTAAGGCATTTAACTATAAATAGGGATAACTCTCGGTTAATTATGGGCTTACTACGGCTCTCTCTGCTTTATAAATAAACGCCTAAAAATGGTTAAATTATTGCGTTATGAACACAAAAAAACCCTGCCAAAATAATTTGGTAGGGCTTAATAGCAAAGTAGCTTAGGCGTTTAATCCAATTGAATAATTAGCTAGCTTACATTCGTAAGACTCTCTAAACCTTTATGCTAAAGCCAAGGCATCCGCATGGTGCTCACTGGCAGGCCATTGAGTAGCTAGCTCCAGATAACTGGGCTTATTGCTAGTAGCGGCGAGATTGTACGGAGACAGCTCAGCATGCAATGTCACGACTTCACCCATAATAAGCAAAGCAGGAGTGGGGAGTTGCGCCGTTGCTTGTTGAGCAGCAATATCTGCTAACGTCCCAATCAAAATCTGCTGGGTCGGTAGACTGGCGTGGCTAATAATCGCAAAAGGCGTGTCCGCTGCGCGACCGGCATCGATAAGACCTTGGGTCATGTCATTAAGACGATTTAAGCCCATATAAAAAACCACAGTCTGCGTGGGATCAAGCAATTCACTATAGTCCTCATTAGGTGCACCCGCCTTTTTGCAAGCCGTGACGAATTTGACGGCTTGCGCATGGTCACGATGGGTCAACGGAATTCCCGTACTGCTAGCAGCCGCACTGGCAGCGGTAATGCCAGGGATAGACTCAAAGTGGATGCCATGACGTACCACTTCTTGCAGCTCCTCGCCACCACGGCCAAAAATAAACGGATCACCCCCTTTAAGGCGCACTACGCACTTACCGGCTAGCGCATGCTTCACCAATAGCTCATTGATACCTTCTTGCGGGACCGCATGATTAGCTCGACGCTTACCGACGAATATCTTCTCTGCGGAGCGTGCGCACATGTCCAAAATATCTTCTGAAACCAAGCTGTCATACAGCACCACATCTGCTCGCTGCATGACTCGCAATGCCTTTAGGGTAAGCAGTTCGGGATCGCCTGAACCGGCACCAACCAAGTGCACGGTACCGATTGGACGGTCAGCTATATCAGCATCCATTAAGACTGGGGCAGTAGCATCAGCGAGAATATTTGAGATTGTCATGGCAGTTGGCTCCGTAATAATGAGGCACTCTTGCTAAGCTTAGGTGGGACGCTTAACAGGGTGCTAATGTACTACAAGGTGCAAGCAACATGCCATGACCTGCCCATCGCCTATTTTGACTAAGCATATTCCGCAACTAAATCGTTAATCTGACCGACGCACGAGCCGCAGTTGGTCCCTGCTCGGCACTGCTCTCCTACGGCCTTGGAACTATGGCACCCCTGCTCCGTGATAGCATTGATAATAATATTCTCACCGACCGACATACAGGCACAAACTAGCGGACCCGGATCGATATAGCCACTGGCGGGTCGTCCGGCTAGCAGCCATTTGGGCGAAGGCACTTGGCTTATATCAGCAAAGCAGCTATCTAGCCAATGCGAGCTTGGCAGCTGCTCGTGATTCGGCGCGATATAGACTGACACCATCAATCGCTCAAGAGGAAAGTCGGCATCTATCTTGCTGTTATCCTTAGCATTATCCTCTGACTGAGTACCATTAGCAGGGGTTATGTAAAGTGGTTTCTGTAAAGCGATAAAACGCAACCGCTCGTGTTGGCTATGGGTCGTAAATGCTGTCTCAATAACGTTAGCTTCACTTATAACTAAATGACTTTCTGTATCTGACGGAGTGCCTTGCAGACTGACTTGCTCTGGACATAACGCTTGGCTAAATAGACTGTCAATGAGTTGCTGCCAAAACACTGGCTCAAGCCATTTGCTATGAACCGCCGCTTCAGGGCTGGCAATATTAAATAAAATGCTGTCTTGCTGCCGAGTTAAGCTCCAAGTAAATGGCGATAGTTCAAATTGACCGTTTTCTAGTGTCTCAGCATCCTCCACACTAAATTTGGCTAATAAGGTGCGCAGTTGCACCACCATGGCATCTTGCCAATCAGGGTGCACCAGTATCTTACCTACCGACTGCATAGGCACTGGACTAACCCGAATGGCAGTATTTTTAAGCTCGGGTTGACTAGAGTGCGGATCAACCACAGTAGGAATTAGCGATCCGACTCGCGCTAGGTGGGCAAATGCATCACTCCAATGCATGGGCATAAAGGCATCGCCTACTCGCATGCTGTCGCTAATAGCTACTTGTGCTATAACGTGGCTGACAATAGTGTTAGTTTGAAGTAACTCGTCACCTTCTATACCGTTATGTCTAGGGTCAATCTGCACGAAGTCTTGATCACTGACGCCCAATTGTTGCGCGTCTGTAGGATGCAAGGTCAAGGTCGGTACTGATTGCTGTTGATTGAGCTGCGGCGCTAAGCCTGTACGGGTCATGGTATGCCACTGATCGCGCAGTCTGCCTGTAATCAGGCGTAGATTGGCAACCAGCTCAGTGCTAGCAGCTGGCTTAACGGCTAGCGAGGCCCCTTCACGACTATGGGATGCGCGTTGGTTGGCTTTATTGGGGTGAAAATTGGGCGCACTATCTTCTGTGGGCGGCGTAATGGGCACTAACTGCGCGTGGGTAATATTGCAACTGGCATCGACCATATCAATACGTGCCCCGCCCCATTGAAATGGCGGCAGGGTATCGTAATCGTCTGGGCTCAGTTCAACATTGCTGACTTTTTCGCTAGACGCTATATCTAAATAATGAGCTAAGTCATGGGCTAAATTTAAATAGCGCGGAATGCCATCGTCAGAGTCAGCGGCGGCCTCATTGCGCCAAGCGGTCAAAGCCACATGCTCATTAAAGATGTCGCTAGGGTGATTATAATCGAAGCCGTCTAGACCCATGCGCTGCGCGACTTGCGAGAGTATCCACCAGTCGGGCTTAGTCTCGCCTACCGCTGGTAGCAACGCCCGCTGCCGTGAGATACGGCGCTCTGAGTTGGTGACCGTACCTGACTTTTCGCCCCAACCTTGGGCAGGGAGGACAATGTCAGCGCAAGCCACCGTATCGCTGTCTTTGGAGCAGTCGGAGACAATGACTAACTCGCATTCGCTTAATGCGCGGCGGAACTTATCCGCTTCGGGCAAGCTTACTACTGGGTTGGTCGCCATTATCCAGATGGCTTTAATTCGGCCATCCAAGATGGCATCAGCAGCCTCACAGGCTTTGACCCCATGGGCCGCGCTAATAGACTGAGGTGCTTGCCAAAAATCAGCTACTGCTTGGCGATGATCTGCATTAGCTAAGTCTAGATGAGAGGCCAATAAGTTGGCTAAGGCCCCGACTTCACGCCCGCCCATGGCATTAGGCTGACCTGTTAAGGAGAACGGGCTGGCCCCTACTTTTCCGACTCGACCCGCCAGCAGATGCGTATTAATAATCGCATTCACTTTGTCTGTACCACTGCTGGATTGGTTGACGCCCATGCTAAAGGCAGTCACGGTCTTTGGCGTGGCAGCAACCAACTCATAAAATTGACGAATAACCGCTTCATCGACATCGCAGGCGCTAGCAACCGCCGCCAACGACCAGTCTTGAGCTGCCGCTACTGAGCGCTCTAATCCTCCACACTGCTCGGCATAATCAGTATCGCGGCAGCCCTGCTGCTCAAGATAGTTCAGCAAACCATTGTATAAATGCGTGTCTGTGCCCGCTGCGATCGGCAGATGCAGGTCGGCAAACTCGCATGAGTCGGTGCGTCTAGGGTCAATGACGACCAGCTTGATATGCGGGTTGGCCTGCTTGGCCTTTAAAAAGCGACCGAATAATATAGGATGACACCAAGCCATATTCGAGCCGACTAGTACCAGTAGCTCACAAGCTTCTAAATCTTCGTAATTACCAGGCACTAAGTCAGCACCAAAGGCGCGTTTATGACCCGCTACCGCTGATGACATGCACAGCCGTGAGTTGGAATCGATATTGTTATTGCCTATAAAGCCTTTGATGAGTTTATTAGCGACATAATAGTCTTCAGTGAGCAGCTGCCCCGACACATAAAACATCACGCTGTCACGGCCATGCTTAGCAATGGTATCGTTTAATCGAGTTGCGATATCATCAAGCACACTATCCCAAGTTGTAGATGTAGGTTTTGATATAAGTGTTGATTCGATTGGACTAATTTGAGATTGTGGCGTAGATTGGCTTGCAAAGTTACCATGCAAATTAATCTCTACCTCTATGGCTGATGGCCTATTCTGAGAGCCTTTATGACTGTCGTTTTTTCGACTATTATTTTTTAAATAGTAGCTGGGATTATAATAAGGTTGGGTAATTCGGCGCTCAACGCCTAATGTCTCTGCTAGGGCACTGCCCTTAGAGCACAGCTTGCCAAAGTTGGCAGGATGATCGGGGTCGCCTTTCACACTCACGTCGCCAGAATTTTGATCGACAGTAGCTAATACGCCACAGCCGACACCGCAATAAGGACAGGTAGTGCGAATGGTTTTGACGTCTGTTTTTTGGACCGCACCTTCTTTATTAGATAGTGTTAAAGTATCAGACAGGGTTACCGTAGCGATACTTTGAGCTTTGATCTCGGTTGTCTGTTGTTCAATGACACAGTTCATAGTTATACGACTTCCTTTAGTGGCTCAGAGCTCGCCTCATCTGCTGAGTCTGTCGCTGCCAAGGTATTATTATTCTCTGTTACTGAATCACTCTCTGCTTGTATAGGCCTATCTGTTGCCAAGTGATCCTTTTGCAACGCCTCTAAATCGCAATACGCTTCCCCGTAAATAAGATCATCTTTAATAGTCGTAATATCTGTTTGCTCGGTAATTAGTTGACTATAAAAGCTGCCTTCTGTTACCTCTCCGTAGAGTACCGCGCCGACAAGCTTATTGTCTTTAAGATAGAGGCACTGGTAATGATCGCTATCAGGTTGCCGGTAGACAATAGTCTCCACCTCATCACGCTCAGACTCATCAAAGGCTATCTGACCGGCTGAAAACGCAGAGACGCCTGAGACTTTTAGCTTTAGCGATAGCGGCTTACTGACATAAGGCTGCCAGCTTTCTTTGCTTGAGCTTAAAACGGTGACCAAAGTATCCACCTGTTGATTGACTGGCGCGACCATCCCAAAAAGCTCTTCATT
>Ga0208015_1000432_pt1 | contig 23191 bp, 17 predicted proteins | sample 26BtaG_FD_184101 | JGI IMG/M metagenome (GOLD analysis project Ga0208015, IMG submission 184101) | Marine viral communities from Cariaco Basin, Caribbean Sea - 26B_WHOI_OMZ_CsCl (SPAdes) (version 2) | ecosystem: Environmental > Aquatic > Marine > Oceanic | place: Caribbean Sea: Cariaco Basin...
CAAGATTTATTGAATACCGCAACAGTAAAGCTAAACAGCTGTATTTCTGAAAGAGCTGCAGCCGTAGCACGCGTTGAAGGCCTACAAGAGCAATTGGCTGATATGCGCAAAACAAACCAGGATTTAATTGACACCAAAGGCAACTTAACAACTCTAACCCAAAAAGGCGCTGAGAATCTTGAAAGATCTCTTGAAAGCCTAAAAGAAAAAGATCTTAAAATTACACGTTTGCAGGATGCATTGACCAAGAAAGACAGTGTGACCTTAGCAATTGTAACAAGCTTAAAGAAAGATGTTGGTCTTAACGATCCTGACATTCAAATTAATGTTGAAAAAGGTGTTGTTTATATATCTATCGCGGATAAGTTATTATTCCAAAGTGGAAGCTACAACGTTACTTCAAGAGCTAAGACTATCTTAAGCAAAGTAGCAACTGTGGTAAACGGAAAACCTGATTTTGAATGTATGGTAGAAGGTCATACAGACAGCGTACCTTATAACAGAGGTGGTGTATTGCTTGACAACTGGGATCTAAGTGTCAAACGTGCCACTTCTATCGTAAGAGTATTGGAAGAATTAGGTGTGAACCCAAAGCAATTGATTGCTTCTGGACGTAGTGAATATGTACCATTGGTACCTAATGATACTGCTGAAAACAGATCAATCAACAGACGTACACGTATTTTAGTACTTCCTAAAATTGACCAATTCTACGATATGGTTGAAAAAGAAATGAAAAGTATGATTGCTGAAGACAAAAAATAATTTGTCTGATGATACATCTTTTAAAAGCCCAATCTCGCGATTGGGCTTTTTCAATTAAGATAGTGTTTGATCCTTTGTCAATAATAAAACCTACGAAATATTTCTACAATCAAAATTTATCGTAGATTTTTGCATCTTCAAACTGAAATAAATGAACGAAAACCAAAAGCAACGGATTGCTTTAAGCATATTTTTTTTAATTTCCGGATTTAGCTTTGCCACATGGGCATCTCGTATTCCCACAATCAAATCACTTTTCGACCTCAATGACGCCGAACTGGGTAATATATTGTTGATTTTGCCTATCAGTTCGTTGTTGGGCTTACCTATTTCAGGATGGTTGGTTTCAAAATTTGATAGTCGAAAACCAATGATCATTTCCTTCGTCTTTTTCAATATTGCCTTAGCTTTGATTGGGTTTTCGCAGTCAATCTTAATGTTGGCCTTTGCCGTTTTCTTATTCTCGTTTACTATGAGGATCATTAATATTGCCATAAATACACAATCCATAAGTGTTCAGAGGAATTTTGTTAGGAATATTGTGGGTTCTTTCCATGGTCTATGGAGTGTTGGAGGGCTTATGGGCGTAGCCTTTTCTACGCTAATGGTCAAATTGGAAGTCCCAATGGACTCGCATACCTTAATGGTGTCCACATTTTCAATGATTGCCATCCTAATCGCTTATCCATTTTTACTCAAAAACGACAAATCTCCCCATGGCAATAAACTCATTCTGGGAAAACCTGACAGATCCATCATGCTCTTGGGAATCCTGGTCTTTTTTGCGGCCGTTTGCGAAGGTGGCATCTTTGATTGGAGTGGTGTGTATTTTAAAGATATTGTCAAAGTCGAATTATTTACACTCGGCTACCTCATTTTCATGGTATTTATGGCCCTCTCACGATTCTTTTCCGATCGGTTGATTGAAAAAGTAGGAATGAAACGACTTTATATCATCAGCGCTTCATTGATTAGCATTGGCATTCTTATTCTTATTGTATTTCCTTATTTCTGGCCTTGTATCATTGGATTAAGTATTACCGGAATTGGCGTTGCAGCTATTTTCCCCATGACCTTTATGCTGGCGGGAATGTCCAAAAAATATTCTCCAGGAATGGCGATTTCTATCGTTGCCACCTACGCCATTGTTGGAATGCTCGTTGGGCCTCCACTCATTGGCTATATTGCCCATGCCTTTAATTTGAAAGTAGCTTTTGTGATTTTCTTGATTGCAGGATTAATGTTGATTCCTATTTCACAGTTATTTTTTAAGCAACAACATGAGGCCGATTAAAAAATCTCCAAACTGCCTTTCCCTTCTCTTACAATGACAGGCTCATCTTCAGATAAGTCAATAATTGTAGAAGCTAAGTTATCGCCATAACCTCCATCAATGACCAAGTCCACCAAATTATCCCATTTCTCCAAAATCAATTCAGGATCTGTGGTATATTCTATAATTTCGTCCTCATCCCTAATAGATGTCGAAATGATGGGTCTTCCCAATTGCCTTACAATTTCTAAAGCAATATTGTTCTTTGGCACTCTGATACCTACCGTTTTTTTCTTTTTAAAAGGATGAGGAAGTGTTTTTGCTCCAGGAAGAATAAAGGTATAGGGCCCAGGCAGGGCTCGTTTTAAAATCTTAAATGTGGTGGTATCAATTTGTTTGACATAGTCGCTGAGGTTGCTCAAATCATGGCATATAAAGGAAAAATTGGCTTTGTCCAATTTGACGCCCTTAATTTGCGCCACGCGCTCCAATGCCTTGATATTATTGATGTCGCAGCCCAATCCATACACAGTATCGGTAGGATAAATAATCAATCCACCATTTTTAAGTACCTTAATGACCTTCTTAATTTCCTTGGCATTCGGGTTCTCTTCATAAATTCTTATAAATTCAGCCATAATATGTGTGTTTTAATTACGTTTACAAAGTAATTAATAATTTCATTATGAAGGCCATAAAACTACTATTACTCACTTTAGTCATTGCTTCTATATCATTTTCCTGCAGTAAAGAAAGTACCGATGCACCTATCCAAGGTTTAAATCCCACAGAATATTATCAAGAACTCAATATCAATTATGGACCTGACGCCGGCCAAAAATTCGATCTGTACCTTCCAAAAAACAGAAATGCTTCAACAAAAGTCATCATCTTGGTACACGGCGGCGGATGGACAGGAGGCGATAAGGTAGATATGAATGGTTTTAGGGATATCATCCGTCAGGATTTATCTGATGTGGCCATAGTGAATATCAATTACCGACTGGCAAACAGCAACAGAAATCCTTATCCCATGCAGATTGACGACATCACTTCAGTAATAAACCATCTCAAAGAGAATCGAGACTACTACGTTATTTCCGATGATTATGGCTTTATTGGAGTTAGTGCGGGCGGACATTTATCATTACTTTGGAGTTATGCTTTTGATACCGACGAGAATGTAAAAATGGTTTGTAGCATTGTTGGTCCTACCAACTTTACGGATCCCGCCTATTTGAACAGTACTGATCCAAATATTCGGGCTTTGATGGACTTGTATGGTGTTGATGCTTCTACTGAGTTTTTGGAAGAAGTCAGTCCGTACCATCGTGTCACTGCCAATGCATCGCCAACGATTTTGTTTTATGGTGGAAAAGATCCGTTAATTCCAACAACCCAAGGTACGGCCATGAGAGAGCGGTTGCAACAATTGGGCGTTACCCACGAATTCACGCTCTATGAAAATGCCGGCCATGGTTGGTTGGGATTGGAATTATTGGATACTTGGTCCAAATTAAAAACATTTACCCAAACGCATTTATAAATTTTTGAAACTCCTTACCCGAGCACATCCAATTTCGCAAAACGCAATAACAATTTTTTGACACCGCCATGCTCAAAGTTGATTTCAGCCTTGGTATCTGCGCCAACACCTTCAATCTTCAACACCTCACCTTTACCAAAACGCATATGTTCCACTATATTCCCTACTGTCAATTTGCCGTCAAACAAATTCACATCAGGGCTTCCTGTTGATTTTCCAATAGGCTTTAATTTGGCTGGAGGAATAAATTTAGGTGGTTTTTCTTCTGATTTCCGTTTGACAGGTTTCTTAAAACGAATCTGATTGGGTTCCACATCGCCAAAAATATCTGCAGACAACATCGGATTGAAGCGTCTATCATCTATTGGAGTTAGTATTTCTAAATATTTTTCGTCTATTTCCTCAATAAAACGGCTTGGTTCAGCGTCAATCAATTTTCCCCAACGGTAACGTGACATGGTATAGGTCAGATACGCTTGTTTTTCGGCCCTAGTTAAGGCCACATAAAATAGGCGTCGCTCCTCCTCCAACTCACTACGGGTGTTCATACTCATCCCACTTGGGAATAAATCCTCCTCCATACCTACGATATACACATAAGGAAACTCCAACCCCTTTGCCAAGTGGATAGTCATTAGGGCCACGTGATCGGCGTCGCCTTTATCGGCATCCAAATCGGTTGCCAAGGCCACATCTTCCAAGAATTCTGTCAAGGCACCTGTGGCATCTGCCAACTCCTCTTGCCCTTCTACAAAATCTTTGATTCCATTGAGTAGCTCCTCAATATTTTCCATCTTGGCAATGCCTTCTGGAGTGCCATCATTTCTAAATTCATTGATCAGCCCAGTCACTTTGGTCACATGTTCCGCCAATTCAAAAGCGTTTGCTGTTTGGTTCATCACCTGGAAACTTTCAATCATGGTGACGAAGTTTCTAAGTTTATTTTTAGTGCCCGAATTGATATTGATTTCAATTTTATCAATATGCTTCATCACATCAAAAATAGAACGGTTATAGCCGTTCGCAGCTACCACCAATCGATCTATGGTGGTCTGGCCTATGCCACGCCCAGGAAAGTTGATGACCCGCTTAAGCGCTTCCTCATCGGCTGGATTGATAATCAATCGCAAGTAAGACAGTACATCCTTAATCTCTTTGCGCTGATAGAAGGACAATCCTCCATAAATTCTATACGGAATGCCCCGTTTTCTCAACGCATCCTCCATCGCACGAGATTGGGCATTGGTACGGTATAAAATGGCAAAATCACTGTTCATCAGTTGATGTTCCATTTTGTTTTCAAAGATGGAACTTGCCACAAAACGTCCCTCATCACCATCGGTCATCAATCGGTTGACCTTTATTTTAGCCCCTTCATCATTGGCCGTCCACACCACTTTTTCAAGTTTGGTCTGGTTCTTTTCAATGATGGAATTGGCAGCATTGACAATATTCTTGGTAGACCTATAATTTTGTTCCAAACGAAACATTTTCACATCGTCATAATCTTTCTGGAAATTTAAGATATTGTTGATATTGGCACCTCTAAAGGCATAAATACTCTGTGCGTCGTCTCCAACGACACAAATATTTTGGAAACGGTCTGACAATGCCCTGACGATCAAATATTGGGAATGGTTGGTATCCTGATACTCATCTACCAGAATATATCGGAACCGATTTTGATATTTGGCCAATACATCTGGGAAACGCGTCAACAACTCATTGGTTTTTAATAAAAGATCATCAAAATCCATGGCACCCGCCTTAAAGCAACGATCCACATAATTTTTGTAGATATCTCCCAGCCTTGGGCGTTTGGCCATGGTGTCGGCCTCAATCAACTCAGGATTTTGGAAATAGGCTCTTACCGTAATCAAACTATTCTTATAGGAGGAAATCCTCGAGCTGATCTGTTTGGTTTTGTAAATATCTTTATCAAGCCCCATTTCTTTGATAATAGCACCGATCAAACGTTGTGAATCCTGTGCATCATAGATGGTAAAATTGCTAGGAAAACCCAGTTTATCGGCTTCAATTCTCAGGATTTTTGCAAAAACCGAGTGAAATGTTCCCATCCATAGGTTTTTTGCTTCGCTAGCGCCTACAATTTCAGCAATTCTGCCCTTCATTTCACGAGCCGCCTTATTGGTAAAGGTCAATGAAAGAATATTAAACGGATCAACCCCCAAACTCATTAAGTAAGCAATCCTATAGGTCAACACACGAGTTTTTCCAGAACCTGCACCTGCAATCACAATCATAGGGCCGTCTTTTTGCAGTGTTGGTGCCAACTGCGCTTCATTTAACTGACTTAAATACTTTTCCAAATCTTATTCAATTATTAATCCGTGAAATTAACCAAAGCTTCTCTTTTTAGAGAACGTTTTTATCAATAATTATAAACAATTGTCATTGCTTTACAACTTTAAAAAGAAAATGAATATCTTTAGAATGACTTCAAAAATATCAAATCCATGAAATATTTTTTTCTGAGTATCTGTCTCTTTGGAACCGCCTTGATAAACGCCCAAACTGATTTAGAATCTGATTTCAATGCCATCGAACCTAAAGTAATTGAATGGCGCCGTCATTTCCACGAACATCCAGAGCTGAGCAATCGGGAATTTAAAACGGCTGAAAAAATCGCTGAACATTTAAGATCATTGGGTATTGAAGTGCAGACTGGTGTTGCAAAAACGGGAGTTGTCGGACTTTTAAAAGGAAATCACCCAGGGAAAGTTGTGGCCCTGAGAGCGGATATTGATGCCCTTCCCGTAACGGAACGCAATGATTTGCCGTTTAAATCGATGGTTGAAACAGAATTTATGGGTACAAAAACCGGGGTGATGCACGCTTGCGGACATGATACCCATATTGCCATTTTAATGGGTGTTGCAGAGATTTTATCCAAACATAAGGACAAGATTAACGGCACCGTGAAATTCATTTTTCAACCTGCAGAAGAAGGCCCACCACCTGGAGAAGAAGGTGGCGCCAAACTCATGATCAAAGAAGGGGTGTTGGAAAACCCAAAAGTAGATGCGATTTTTGGTCTACATATCAACTCAGCAACTCCTGTAGGCACTATTAAGTACAAACCTGGCGGTATAATGGCCGCGGTAGAACGATTTGTAATTAATGTGAAGGGCAAACAAAGTCATGGATCTCAGCCTTGGTTGGGTGTGGATCCTATTTTGATTTCGGCAAAAATTATTGATGGCTTTCAATCGATAGTTAGCAGGGAGCTCGACTTGACCGAAGAAGCTGCGGTCATTACCGTGGGCAAGATTACGAGCGGCGTCCGATTTAATATTATCCCTGAAAGCGCCGAGCTCATTGGAACAGTCCGATCCTTGGATGCCGAAATGAAAGCAAAGATCATCAAACGTATGACTGAAATGACAGAAACCATTGCCACGGCGTATGGTGGTGAAGCTAGTATTGTCTTTGAGAACTTTACCTCCATAACTTACAACGATCCGGATTTAACCGCTACAATGTTACCAACACTTCAAAAAGTAGCAGGAAATGACTATGTTGTGATTACCAAAGCGGTCACCGGTGGAGAAGATTTCTCCTATTTTCAGGAAGTCGTACCGGGTCTGTATTTTTTCTTGGGCGGTATGACTCCAGGGAATACAGAAGCATTTCCACATCACACCCCAGACTTTGTCATTGACGAAAGCGGGATGCTATTGGGCGTCAAAACAATGACTCAGTTGGCGATTGATTATTTGGAGCTGGATTGATCTTGTTTCCCGCCTCCGCACTACCCGCCTTCGCTAACGCTTCGGACGGGCAGGCGGACGGGCTGGCTTCTTTCTTGTTTCTTGTTTCTTGTTTCTTGTTTCTAAAGAAATCTAAAGTAAACGATTTAACCATTTGAAAAATACTATTTAAAATAATAGATTTGAAAGGAGATGGCTCATTTTGAGTTGACGTCTATTTTCGCTATCATCAAAGAAAACAGACTGCCGCTACTTCTTTTTTCCATCTCCAGTCAAGACACTTGCCAGTCCCGCCTTGATGCTTATCCACAGAAAATTGAAGATTGATTTGGTATGATCCCGCTCAATTCCTTCTTTATTGCCTTCCCTAAAACCATCTGAAGCTCTATCGCTATTCTTCGCGATGAACAAGTTGGCAATGGCTGATAATACTTTATTTTTCTTTTCTCCATCACCATCCAATATGTCCACCTTGAAATCTTCGTAATTTGCTTTCATATCTACTCTTGAGGTATTGGCATCACCGGAAACCGTCGCATAGGTCTGTAAAAGCTCACCCTCAAGTTTCACCTTTAAATTGGGTTGTGAAAACGCATTCAAGTCGGCAGCAGGAAGCTTACCAAGATCAACTCTAAATACAAAGGCGTCATTGACGTCATTGACATCAAATTCCCAATGTACTTTTAATGGCGTTTGTGCCATAAAAACAGCATCAATATCTAAAGTCGTTCGTTCGGAAGCACCATAAGTATTACTTATATTTTTAATGTCGACGTTCATCTTTGTAAAAGAAAGTTGTCCCGCCCCCATATCCACATTCACTTTTTCAGAATACACAATGCTCGCATTCCTAAGACTTACTGAACTTAAAGTCAAGTCAAACTTAAGCTCTCTTAACATCCTACTGTATAACCTCTTGCGAGTCAAATCGTCAGCTATTAACTTATTTCTATAAAGGTCCATTTCTGGAGTTTCAAAAGTCACTTTCGGACTTTTAAAATAAAAAACGGAATCATTTTCATACCCAAACTTTTGATCCTCTATTACCAATGACGCAATAGACACATCAAAATGATCTCGTTCAACCTGGATCATTTGATCAAATTTTGCCTTGGAGTATTTTGTGTACATTTTCATTCCGTCAAAAACGGCCTTATCTTGGGTTATACTCGCTGAAGCGATTTCAAGATTTTCATATTCTCCCATTGTATAGAATAAATCATTGTAGGAGATATTATAATCGTCATATTTAAATGGAATAGTACTTTGGACTGTTTCACTGTCAATTGTGATGGCCATGATATTGGCAGTCAAGCTTTTTAACTGTAACAACAAAGAGTCCGTCCCAAAGTCCTTAATAATAACTTCAGCGTCTTGGATATTAAATCTTTCTACGGTAATTTCTTGCTGAAGCTGCTCTATTGACGAATTCCTGTACTCACTTTTAGGGATTTCGCTATTATGGCTATATAAGAACTTTGGGCTTCTGAATTGCACGCTTTTTACATGAATATTATCATTGACCAGGTAGCTCCATACTCCAAACCCGTCTACCAATAAAGTGTCCAATTCCACTTCGACATTGATTTTTGAAGTATGGCTGCCTCTATTCACGATTCTGGGCTGGGTAAGCACGACATCTCCTCGCCATATACTTAGGTCTAAAGACTCATAGTCAAGGCTAAGGTTTTCAGGAAGCTTTGTATTCAGGAAATTTTCAACTTTTGAAGTCACAATGGCATTGGCCACAAAATACCCCACAATGGTCAGAACCAAAATTGTGGACAATGTGATTAGGGTAGTTTTCAACGGTTTTGTCATAGTTTAAAGATATACTTTTATGTACATCGGTTTAAACTTTTAAATAAAAATCTTTGAGTACAGGACTTTCTGGCGACCAATAGCCGTCTTTAGACCAAATAAAAGCATTCTTTGTGGAGTCAACCTTCAGACGTATAGGCTAAACTTAGATTCCATAATCTCGTTAGCTTTTGTGACCATTGTCAAAACCTGATTGGCCTGGTAAGTATGTTTTGCACCACACTTATAAAACGTCAATGTAGGTCGACAACTTTGTGAGAATTATAAATTTTCGATTTTTTAATAACTTTACGAAATTTTAAATAAAAACATCTTATGTTTGAAAAAACTTAATACCTATTATGGATATAGCAACAAAACTAATTGATGCCTTACTTTATGCAATCCCAGCGATAATCACTGGACTTATAGCTTATTATTTTTTTAGGGAACACACAAAAAATGAAGATGGCAGAAGACGTTTCTTACTTCAAAAAGAGATGCAAGTCAACGCTATGCCATTACGCCTGCAAGCCTATGAACGCATGGCTCTATTTTTAGAGCGCATCACACCTTCTAAACTATTAATCAGAGTAAATCCAACCTCTTCTGATAAAGATAGTTACGAAAGCTTACTTATAGCAAACATTGAACAGGAATTTGAACACAATCTGTCCCAACAGATCTATATCAGTGATGACTGCTGGAGGATTATTACTGCCGCAAAAAATGCCACAATTCAGCTCATAAGAAAAGCTAACCTTTCAGAAAAAACCAATACAGCCAACAAATTGAGAGAAGTTATTTTATCAGAAATGATGGAGAGAGGCACACCAAGCGATACAGCCCTTTCTTACATTAAAAAAGAAGTAAGCGAAATGTGGTAAGCACTATTTGTCAACCTCATTTGACACAGCACTCTCGTACTTGTTTTGAGCATATTCATAGCCTTGTTCCCACCAATTTGTCATTAACTTTTTACTGAAGATCAAGGAGTTTTCGGTTAGTTTTGTAGGTGTATAGTACAGATTGAGCTTGACATTTTTGTTGATTGCGGCCAGTTGTCCGATGGTCACATCGCTTTTTTCAACCTGTTCCAACAAATAGGAGAATAAATTGATCATCAAAGAAAACGGATTCTTCCCCAAGACCTTATGGTCTTCCATGTTTTCTGACTCCAAGATAATGGCATCAATCTCTGTGGCCCCTCTCTGTATAGCCTCTCTTATGGGCACAACACAGCCCAATCCGCCATCGGCGTATTCAAACCCATTTTTTACGGCCAACGACATAAATGGGATATAATTACAGGATATCCAGATCCAATCGCAAAATTCCTCGTACTTAAATTCTCTAATAGACTTGTATTCAACAGAGCTTTTAGACAGGTTTGCAACCGTCACAACAACATCAATCCCCGACTTCCTTACTTTGTTGAATTCATGCTCGGTAAAATTCTTCTTGATATTCCTTCGCAAGGCACCACTCTCACCAAAGGTCCTTTTGCGCTTCACAAACTGTATCAAGGAGTTAAAATAGTTTATGGAAACAAACTCTCTCCCGTCCTTTTTATGCTGCACAAACGGACTGATACTAAAAACATCCCTCTGTTTAACATTAGTAAAAATGTCATATAATTTTCCAATATCATTAACTGCCAAATGAGGAATCAGGAGGCTTCCTGTCGAAGTCCCCAGGAACAAATCATACTTCCTGCCCTGATCTTCCATTAAATACTGCGCCACTCCTCCAGCATAGGCGCCTTTACTTCCTCCTCCTGAAATTACCAATGCTCTTTTCATCTATTCGGTTTTTTCTGGCTCCACCGGACTCACTTCTTGATTTTTGTATTTTGCAAAGTCAAATCCGCTTTGCCACCATAAGGTCATCTTGTCCTTGTTAAAAACCAATGAATTAGTGGTCAGAACTGTTGGTGTATAGTAAAAATTTATTATCGCATCTTGGTTGTTGGCTACAAACTTTCCAATCCTAATATTTTGAAACTCGATTCTATCCAACATAAACGCAAACATGTTTGTCAATAAGGAAAACGCATTCAACGAAGGCATCCTGTTATATTGCGTCACTTCAGTCTGTAAAACCACAGCATCAACCACAGTGGCACCACGTTTAATAGCTTCTTCTATAGGCACCATAGATCCCAATCCACCATCAGCATATTCGCATCCATCCTTTTTTACCAAGGACATAAAAGGCGTGTAATTGCAAGAAATCCAGACCCAATCCATAAACTCCTCGTAACCAAAATCTTTAATCGACTTATATTCCACCTGGTTAAGGGATAAATTCGAAACGGTGACCACCACATCAGCTTTCAAGGCTTTCAAAGCATTAAACCCCTCTTCAGTGACATGTGAACGAATCAATTTTTTTAAATTATAGCTTTCGCCGAAAGTTTTACTGCCCCGCAAAAGGTTTCGCAACACATTAAAGTGGTTGATGCTTATGGTTTCAATACCCTTTTTTCTCTTGATGTTAAACGGACAGACATTGAATATGTCATTCTGACTAACATTGGTGTAGATCTCTTTGATTTCATCTACTTTCTTTAACGCCAAATGAGACACCAAAAGGCTTCCCGTAGAAGTACCGATGAACAAGTCGTAATCCAACTTCTTGTTTTCTATAAGATATTGCGCCACTCCACCGGCAAACGCACCTTTGCTCCCCCCTCCTGATATAACTAATGCTCTCATTTGTGATTGGTATTTCTTGTTTCCCGCCCCTGCAATTGCCACCTGCCTTCGCTAACGCCTCAGACGGGCTGGCGGACGGGCAAGCTTGATTCTTGTTTCTTGTTTCTAAGTTGAAACTATTTGCTATTTGTTATTCGCTATTCTTTATTCCATACTCTATATTCTATTTTCTATTTTCTATTTTCTATATTCTTCACTCTTCATTTCATCCAAAATCGCTCTGTAGTCCTCAATATCCTGTAGTTCTATCATCAATCGTTTCGCAAACTGTTGAAAACGCCAATTGTGATGATGTGTAGCTTGCATCAGATTTCCCAAGGAAACCTTATCGAATCCGTGGATCAATTTTAGATAATTAAACGCATTCATCCTCAAATCAAAACCAAACCTTGGATCGGTATATCCCCTTAACTCATCAAAGACATCTTGCTTTTTATCCCGTTGATATTCTATGGTATTTAAATGTAAGGCCAACCACAGTAATTTTACGTTATAATCGTTAAACCCATAAATATCTTTGGTTTGATGCAGATATTTAGCCCGATCTGCTGGAAAATTAACCCATAGATTGTATAACGCATTCTCAATGGTCACATAGGACGCATCGTTTAAAAGTGTTTCATACGATTTTTTAAATTCCACTGGAATCGTGGTCATGTTTTGAGCGATGGCCTGTCGAACCTTAAGACCATTGTTAAAGTCTTCCAACTTGATCTCGTAGTTGGGCTGTGAAAGAATCTTGACCTTCGCCTTGTCAGAAATATCAGAAACCAAATAATTGTTACATTTTTCGGGATAGGTTCCACAGCTGACATCTAGATACTCACGAATAAACTCAGATCTGTTCAAACTTTGAACCATTATATCTTGCGGCAATACGCTATCTTCCAACCAAATTTTTACAAATTCCGACAAATCCTGATCGCTCGTCATCTCAACTTCTTTGATAAAGTCCGATGTTACAACGTTTTGATACTTGTGTTTTTGCAGGTAGTTTTTCACTGCCAATGCAAAAGCTTCCTCTCCAACCTGTTCGTGAAGCACATGCAAGGCCCAACATCCCTTTTGATAAAAAGTTACGCTGCTGGATTTGGGATCCAATAAAGCCGTGCTTTCTCCCGCATTTTCTTGTGCCAACAACTGCTGCGCATATTCATATAATCGCCAATAGTAATAATCAATCCCAAACACGTCACGTTCTGCCAAGAGCGCGTAATAGGTTGCAAATCCCTCCTGCAGCCAATGATGCTCACCACTTTTAGCGGTCACCAAGTTCCCAAACCACTGATGGGCAAGTTCATGCGCATTGACATTAACATAATTTCTATCGTTAAATGCAATAGCATCAACTACCAAATCGTCTGAGAAAATAGTCAACGTGGTGTTTTCCATCCCCGAATACAAAAAGTCCCTGACCGGAACCTGCCTGTAGATTTCCCAAGGATACGGCACACCAATCTTTGTCTCCAAAAAATCAAACATGTGTTTACTAAAGCGAAAAGTGGACTCCACCCTGGAAGAATCTTCTGGATAGAAGTAATACTCCAAAGGGATACCGCTATCTGAAGTTTCCGTCTTTTTACTGTATTTACCAATGGCCAGCGCAACAAGATAGCTGCTCATAGGCTCACTCATATCATAATGCCAAGTGGTCCGATTTTGGGTGATGGCTTCTTTTGCAATAAGCCTACCATTGGCCAACACTTCATAACCATCCTGGTATGCTATGGACAGATCAAATTCAATCTTATCATTTGTATCATCAATACTTGGCAGCCAACTACTTGTGTACTTTCCTTGGCCCTGGGTCCAAATTTGATCGCCTATAAAGTACAGTGCTTTTTTAGGCGTAGCCGAATACCAGAATTGCAATAGATACTCTTCGTTTTCCTTAAAATTAGTCGAAATTATAATTTTATCAGCATCTATTTGGTATTCAACAGATTCAACTTCATTCTTATTCTGATCAGTCAACTTTAAACTCTTAAAGTCCATGTCCAAGGCATCGAGATATACAGAATTGACATCTCTTAAAACCTTAAAATAAACAAAAACGAAACCAGAAACACGGTTGGCTTCTTTAAAATTCAGTTCTGCCTTGATTCTTTTAAAATCAACATCTTCAACCTGTTGCGCAGAAACAATTCCAAAAATAAAAACAAATAAAAGCGAAAAGAAACTCTTCATTTACGGGCTTTGGTTAAGTGATGACCAAAATAAGAAAATAAAAACGATAATTCCACAATGCGAATAACCCTTTGTGAAACTTCTTTTTCTTTGTGTAACTTTGCGATATAGCCATCACTCAAAGTATTGCATAAAGGAGTTATAAAGAACCTTAAAGTTCATTTTTGAAGTCATTTAATTAGCTTTTGCACTTCGTGAAACAAACATGAAAACCAATCTTCAAACACCCATAGACTACCTTAAAGGTGTCGGCCCAAATCGAGCTGATTTGCTCCGTAGCGAACTTGGTATTCATACCTATCAAGATCTGATCAACCTCTTCCCCAATCGCTATATTGACAAAACACAATACTACAAAATCAACGAATTACAGCGAAATAGCGCTGATGTTCAAATAATTGGCGAAATTACAAGCTTAAAAGATGCTGGGACGGGACGAGCCAAACGCTTGATTGCCACATTCAAAGACGAAACGGGCATTATGGAACTCGTTTGGTTTAGAGGGCATAAATGGATCAGGGACAGCATTAAATTTGGAAAAAAATACGTCATTTTCGGGAAGACCAATTGGTTTAATGGCGTTTTTAATATGCCACACCCAGAAATGGAACTACTTGAGGAGCATGAAAAGAACCTACGTTCTGCCATGCAACCCATTTACCCGTCCACCGAAAAACTGGCAAACAAAGGCATCTCAAATCGTGTATTGAACAAAATAATGCAGCAATTATTTTTAGAAACCAAAGGACGATTTGAAGAAACTCTTTCTGAGAATTTACTGTCCGACCTCAAATTAATTTCAAAAAGCAAGGCGCTTTTCAACATCCATTTTCCCGAAAATCAGGAACTGTTATCACGTGCACAATTCCGACTTAAATTTGAAGAATTATTTTATATTCAACTGCAATTGATCATTAAAAATCTGATCCACAAATCGAAAATTAAAGGGTATAATTTTGAACATGTCGGAGATTATTTTAACAGCTTTTATCATGAGCATTTACCCTTCGAATTGACCAATGCCCAAAAACGGGTGTTAAAAGAAATCAGAGCCGATTTGGGAAGTAATGCCCAAATGAACCGCTTATTGCAGGGAGATGTTGGTTCCGGGAAAACGATTGTCGCGCTAATGTCAATGTTAATGGCACTTGACAACGGTTTTCAAGCCTGTTTGATGGCGCCGACTGCTATTTTGTCAGTCCAACACTACCATGGATTATTGCGACTATGTAAAGGATTGAACATCAGAATAGAACTGCTCACTGGATCAACTAAAGCTTCAGATAGACGAAAAATTCATGAAGCCCTCGAAAATGGCGATTTGGACATCCTAATTGGCACTCATGCCCTCCTTGAAGACAAGGTGAAATTCAAGAATTTGGGACTTGCAATCATTGATGAACAGCATCGATTTGGAGTTGCACAACGCAGCAAATTGTGGCACAAAAACACCTCGCCCCCGCACATTTTAATTATGACCGCAACACCAATTCCGAGAACCTTGGCGATGTCGGTTTATGGGGATTTGGATGTGTCCGTCATTGACGAATTGCCGCCCGGAAGAAAGAACATCAAAACGGTACATCGCTACGACTCCAATCGGTTGAAAGTTTTTAAATTCATCCGGGATGAAATTGCAAAAGGGAGGCAAATTTATATCGTCTATCCGTTGATTCAGGAAAGTGAAAAAATGGACTATAAGGATTTAATGGATGGCTATGAAAGTATCGTCAGGGAATTTCCAATGCCCAAATACCAGGTCTCCATTGTTCACGGACAAATGAAACCGACAGATAAGGATTATGAGATGGAGCGCTTTGTCAAAGGTGAAACTCAAATCATGGTAGCAACGACAGTCATTGAGGTTGGCGTCAACGTCCCCAACGCCTCCGTAATGATCATTGAAAGCGCTGAACGCTTCGGATTGTCACAACTGCATCAACTACGTGGACGTGTTGGACGTGGTGCAGAGCAAAGCTATTGTATCTTGATGACCAGCCATAAACTCAGTGAAGACAGCAAAACCAGATTACAAACTATGGTCAGTACCAACGACGGATTCGAAATAGCCGAAGTAGATTTGAGACTTCGAGGACCTGGAGATTTGATGGGAACGCAGCAGAGCGGCGTCTTGAACCTTAAAATTGCAGATGTCATCAAGGATAAAGATATTTTACAGCACGCCCGTCATTACGCTAAAATTATTTTAAAATCAGACCCTTCACTATCCCTTCCTGAGCACAAGGTACTGCGTTACACCTACGGACAGTTGACCAAGTATAAAAATATTTGGAATTATATTTCATGAATGGGCAGTGCATTGAGAAGGTAGTTGGCAGTCTTCAGTCTTCAGTATCTGTTTTCAGTTCGCAGTTGGCAGTTGGCCAAGTTCAGTCGTCAGCCCTCAGTTATCAATTCTCACGTAATTTTGGATAATGCTTTCTATTTTCTATTTTCTATTTTCTATTTTCCTTCTTCCATTTTCCTCCTTCCATTTTCTCGTTTTCCTCTCTCGCTAAAACTAGGGACAGGGAGTCAGCGTTCAGCGATCTTCGCATTAAAATGTCCATTCTGAGGTGTTTTCATCCAAAATTCTGAATTCATCTCACATTTTTCCTAAATTTGAGTGGAATGCACTAAGTTTCATTCCTGCCCGGCCTTTCAAGCGGGGTTTTAATTTAAACAAAATCAAATGAGAAAATTCAATTTTTTTCTACCACTTACGATGATATTGCTCATACTCAACTGTAAAGACACAAAAGAGACAACAGGGCAAACAGATATATTAGATACCAGCCAATTAGATTCCTATTTCTCAATCAACATGCCTGCTGATGAACCCGGAGGAGCAATTTTAATCATGAAAGGCGACAGCATCATTTTCAGCAAGGGATATGGACTTGCCGATCTTGAACTAAAAACCAAGATTGACGAAAACACCTTGTTCAACATAGGATCCATTTCAAAAACTTTTGTTTCCAATGCTATTTTAATGCTTCAAGCAGAAGGCAAGCTTTCGGTCGAAGATAATATGGCCAAATACTTTCCTAATTTCAAGAACAAGTCCATTGCCGACAAAGTAAAAATCAAACATTTAATCACCCACACTTCCGGCTTACAAGACAATAGGGAAACCAAAACGGATTCTATTTTCTACCTAACTGCTAAAGACGAAGAAAATTGGTACCCAACAACGCAAGCTGAAGATCTAAATTTTGAACCTGGTACCCATTACGAATATTCCAACCCTGCATACAATGCATTGGCTTTGATCATTGAAGAGGTGAGCGGGATGAAATGGCAAAAATATGTTGCGGACAACATTTTCAAGCCGTCTGGTATGACCACGAGCACCATTACCGATGGTCCACACCCTGAAACGGGCGTCTCTCATGCCTACTTAAAGAGCAACGGAGACTGGATTGAAAAAGACTATGGAGAGGAGCCTACTTTTGCAGCGGCCGGCAACGGTGGCGTTTGGAGTTCAGTCAATGAATTGGCCAAATATGAATTGGCATTACAAAAACATAAACTTATATCAGATTCCATCCTAGAAGATTCAAGAACCATAAAACCATGGCCAGATTGGGAAGATGATACGGCCCCTTTTATAGGCTGGTCTTGGTTTATCGACAAAACCACAGATGGTTTAAAAACAGTTGGGCACACGGGAAGCCAAGGTGGTTTTTTATGCAATTATGTTACAGTGCCCCAAAAAGATATTACATTTATAATTCTGTGCAATACCCGAAGGGATGTTGATGGATTTACAGAATTTATCACGGAATGGTTGATCAAAAATAATTGGCTACACATTTAACAGCATAATTGAAAATGAATCACATAGACCTTAACAATAGAACATAAAAGCAACCACCATCATGAACATTTTGAAAACATTTTCGATTATTATTTTTGTTTCACTTTTAATTCCCCTTTTCTCTTGTACAGACAAAGTTTCTAATAAGGAAAAATTCGAACAAAACATTCAAGCCCAAATTGATTCCATAGACGGCACCATCGCAGTGGCATTTTACAGCTTGTCTCAACCCAAAGACAGTTTATTGATCAACGTCGACGAAAAATTTCATGCGGCCAGTACCATGAAAGTACCCGTAATGATTGAATTGTTTAAACAAGATCACGAAGGAAAAATAGATTTGCAGGATTCAATTTTATTGAAAAATGAATTCAAAAGCATTGTGGACGGCAGTTTGTACAGCATGGACATAAACGATGATAGTGACGATATTATTTACAGTCAAATCGGCACCAAAGTAGCACTAAGTGACCTGATGCACAGCATGATTACCGTGAGCAGCAATTTAGCAACCAACGTCCTTATTGAACTGGTTGGTGCCAAAAATACAACGGCAACAATGCGAAGTTTAGGCGCAAGAAATATAGAGGTCCTAAGAGGCGTCGAAGACCAAAAAGCCTATGATCAAGGCTTGAGCAACTCCACCACCGCTCGGGATTTAATGATTATCATGGAAGCTATTGCCAACAATACTGCTGGTAGACAAGGAGATTGTGAGGCGATGATCACTATTTTAAAAGATCAACAACACAATGACCTAATCCCGATGCATCTACCCAAGGAAGTTCAAGTGGCCCACAAAACCGGTTCTATAACTGGGGTACACCACGATGCGGGAATTGTTTATCTACCTGATGGCCGTAGTTATATATTAGTTCTACTTTCAAAAAACTTGAAAGATTTTGATAAAGGAACCGATCAGTTGGCCAAAATCTCTAAAACGGTTTATGATTATATGATCAGCAATTGAACAAACCGCTATGGTCTTAGAACTGACCCCAAATCAACTCTATCGTCTTCAAAATAAATAACGTCTTAGTGATTTTAGATTTAATTTTTTAGACTGCGTATAAAGTCAAAATTTCGATAAGTGACATATTTATCGCTTTTAACCATATTTCAAAATAACACTTCCTTCTGAACCTGTTTCCGAAGTTTAATCTAATACTGCTCATATGTTGCATCTCAAATTAGAAACTGATCCGCGTTGGGCATCCATAGCCGAAGAAAATTTAGAAGAAATTTTGACCGATCATGCATGGTGTGAGCAAAAAGCCGCCACCAATGCTATCACCATCATTACGTTCAATCCGCAATACGACGATTTGGTGACCGACTTATTGGAACTTGCCAAAGAAGAATTGGAGCATTTTCAAATGGTCCACGAGATCATTAAAAAAAGAGGCTATACTTTAGGAAGGGAACGAAAGGACAATTATGTCAACAAACTCTATAAATTCATGAATAAAGGTGGTAGTCAATTGCAAAGCATGGTTGATAGGCTGCTATTCTCTGCCATGATTGAAGCTAGAAGCTGCGAACGATTCAAAATGTTGTCAAAACACATTAAAGACCCCGATCTTTCAAAGTTTTATTATGATTTAATGGTCAGCGAAGCGGGACACTACACGCTTTTTATCACTTATGCACGAAAATATGGCAAAGATATTGATGTGGATAAGCGTTGGCGGGAATTAATAGATTTTGAGGGTGAATTGATTAAAGAATATGGAAAGAGCGAAAGCATTCATGGATAGTCTAAAATTGGATGTCAGAAGCTCAAAGGAAATGAACCAGCCTATCGATCCATAGTTCAATGTCAATTGAAAATTGACGCATAACTTTCAGATATACATATCTCCTATTTAAATTTAAAAAACTACCTTAGAAGTCTGTTTTCCATCCTAATAGGCTGTATTAAAATTGATTGTCACAAATACAATAGTCTTATGAAAAATATTATTTACTTCCTAATGGTCATCTTTGGTGCAACTTCTTGTACTTCTGACGATACCACAGCGCTTCCACCTGATGAAGACAGCTCCCTAATCTATTATTACGATCGTGAAGAAAACAAAAATCTGCAAGTTTACTCATACGACGGAATTAAAGAAACTAATTTGGTCAATGATAATTCCTACGATTATTGGTGGATCAAAGTGAGTCCTGATAAAACAAAATTTTTATGCTATCGTTCCCCTAAAGGAGCAGGTCATAATTCATATACGGTTTGTGAATTGATGGTTTTTGACATTGACGGCAGTAATGGTCGCGTTATTGTGCCACTCCATTCTTATGGCTGGGAACTCCAAGCCCATGCGAAGTGGTCTCCCGACGGCACCAAAATTTTAGCGACTGCCAAATGCCCTGACCCGTCCATCAACGACATGGTATCACGTGGAAGAATGGTCGTTTTTGATGCTGATGGAAGCAATCCTTTCATTATCTCTAAATTCAAGCACGATATTGCTGATCCGGCCTGGTCACCTGACGGGCGCCAAGTAACTTATGTTGGGCCTTCAGATTTAACCGATCCAACACATCTGGAAAAAGCTGAAATCTATCAAGCAACACTCAACTATGCTACAATGACATTGGAAAACCCCATAAGATTAACTTATGACGATGTCTACTGTTATGATCCCGCATGGTCGCCGGACGGTAAATGGATTGCTTACAGTAAAGGCACTTTTATCAATCTGTTTTTGCATATCAACCATGATATTTACAAATGTAAGCCTGATGGTTCAGAAGATGTATTGGTATTACAGGATGGCAAGCTCAATGGCGTTCCAACTTGGACTCCTAATGGTGAACGTTTGATTTTCCACGTGCTTGGAGTAAACGGTCCACCGCCGTTTAGTCTATATAGTAGTAGTGCCAATGGAAATGATAAAAAAGTGATTTTAAGTGATAAGGGCATCCTGAGAACAACGGTATCGGCAATAGAGAAATAATTGATTTCAAAAAACCTTAATATAAAAACGTACAAGTTATGCAGTAAGATTTAAGGGTAGCGCATTCCTACTCCTCCAAGAGCTCGTTCACAAAAACAATGAATTCATCTTTAAACTCCATGTATTTCTCCCCAGTTGCGGGACCATTGAAACCTGTGTGAATCCTTCGGACTTTTCCTTTCTTATCAATAAATATAGTAGTTGGGTAAGAGACCACCTGGGTCAACATTGGCAGCTTTTTTTGAGCCTCAATTTTATCTGTAGTCCCGTGTTGTGCCAATAAAATTGGGTAATCAATTCCCAATCGGTCCTTTAAGCGTTTTATACCTGCAAATGCCAACGAATCCGTTTTAGCGGTTTCAAAGGCAAGTGCCACAAATTCCACATCTTTTTCAGAATTAAGTTTAGAAAATTCCGAGAAAAAAACACTTTCATCCAAGCAGTTTGGACACCAAGTACCCATCAGCTGTACCACAACTACCTTATCTTGGAACTGTTTATCGGTAAGAGATACGATATGTCCATGTTCATCAGGAAAACTGAAAGCAAAAGGCTCATTATCATCGCGCATTTTGGTGAGTGTCGTGGCATCAGGCAGTTCATAATCATCATTTTGCTTTCCCTCAAAAAAGGCACGCCAATTATTCCCCGAATAAAATACACCATTGAGCTTATTGTCATTAACCGTAGCCACAAACAAAAATGCGTGTGCCCCATCAAAGGCAGACATTTTCAATTCATTCCCATTCATAATCCCTTCCAAATATCTGTAATCGCCAATTTTGGTTCTAAAGGTTCCCGTTACTTTTTGCCCATCTTGCTCAAAAATGCCTTTGGCAAAGTAGATTCCCTGATCGGAATCAGGGCTAAACACCACCTCCCAGGTTCCTGAAATATCGGCCGAAGGCGCTTCTTTGATTTCAAATCTGTCTTGAACATTATAAATGGCCTTGAAGGGCATCTTCATGTTCATATCGTCATTGATATAGTTTCCCCGCATTCCTTCGTCAGTAAGCCTTACTGCGAAATAGCCCTCAAAAACAGGCATTTTAATAAAAATAGAATCGTTTCTATAGGTCACTTCATCTACTAAAATGACTTCTTCTCCGTTAAGAACCTTCAAACTTTTGTCGGCCGTAACCTCAAAATTAAAAGGTAAATTCTCTTGATCATTAATTTGTAGTTCTCCCCGCCAATGCCCATGTTGCATTTTCGTTGAATTATCCTTATTGCAGGAAACCATTGTAAAAAAGGATAAAATAATAAACCAAATCTTCATAATCTATTTGGGGCTTTTAGTTGAGGGTTAAAATAAAGCTAAAAATCAGAAAAAATAAAATTATTTACCATTTCTATAACTATATACTATTATTATCTTTACCCCGAATTTAAAATTAGATGCAATATTTGGTCCACTGAGGATTGTTCAAATAAGAAAATATTGCCTAAAAATCATCAACCTATAGTATAACACTCAAAAAATGAAGATTTCATATAATTGGTTAAAGCAATTTGTAAATATAGATTGGACACCTGAACAAACTGGTGAACTCCTTACCGACTTGGGCCTTGAGGTTGAAGGCATCCAGCCATTCCAATCTATTAAAGGGGGATTGGAAGGCATTGTGGTTGGCGAAGTGCTTACCTGCGTCCAACATCCCAATGCAGACCGCCTTAAAGTAACCACGGTAAACATTGGTTCTGGAACACCATTACAAATTGTTTGTGGCGCACCCAACGTAGCCGCTGGTCAAAAGGTACCTGTTGCTACCATCGGAACCACATTATACACCTCTGAAGGAGAAGCTTGGATCATTAAAAAAGGAAAGATACGAGGTGAAGAGAGCCATGGGATGATCTGTGCAGAAGACGAATTAGGGCTTGGCGACTCTCACGAAGGAATTTTAGTGCTTGATAATGACCTGTCAGTGGGCACTTTATTGGCTGATATCTACAAAGTAGAAAATGATCAGGTTTTTGAAATTGGCCTTACACCAAACAGAGCTGATGCCATGAGCCACTTTGGCACTGCCAGAGACCTTAAAGCTGGACTTTCGCAAAAAAACATGCACGTGGAGTTAATTACACCATCAGTAAGTGCATTTAGGGTTGATCAGGGGACTTTGAAAATTGATGTTGAAGTCCTAAACAAAGAGTTGGCACCTCGTTATTGTGGTGTGACTATTTCCGATGTAAAAGTCGATACTTCACCTATTTGGTTACAAAACAGACTGAAAGCAATTGGGATCACCCCAAAAAACAACATCGTTGATATTACAAATTACGTTCTTCATGAGCTCGGACAACCCTTACATGCATTTGATGCCAACAAGATTGAAGGCAATAAAGTGATTGTGAAAACGCTACCGAAAGGAACGAAATTTAAAACTTTAGA
>Ga0208015_1000433_pt1 | contig 23127 bp, 19 predicted proteins | sample 26BtaG_FD_184101 | JGI IMG/M metagenome (GOLD analysis project Ga0208015, IMG submission 184101) | Marine viral communities from Cariaco Basin, Caribbean Sea - 26B_WHOI_OMZ_CsCl (SPAdes) (version 2) | ecosystem: Environmental > Aquatic > Marine > Oceanic | place: Caribbean Sea: Cariaco Basin...
TTTTTTCAACAAATTGAAGCGGATTCAGTGTAATTTGAACCTATCCGGAGGGTGGGGACCTGAAACAGGTGGTTCATCCGGGTAACGGATCCGCCTGATGTGTTTTTCGCGGTGGATCTGAACCCAGGTGCTCAGGCAGCTGTTCAACCCGCAACACCCTGGGGTTGTTACTGTGAGCGTGCAGGGCAGAAGGCCAAACGGGTCAGAAAGATCCGGCAGGCCGGACCGCAAAAGGCGGTCACCTCGTGGGGCTTTGGGGGATGTGTTCTGTCCCTGCGCTGCGCGAGGCATCAAAAAAAGACCTGTTTTTATGAGTGGGCGCAGGGTCTGTGACGGGGGTCGCAGCCATGAGCCCGGGCGCAGGGTGCAACGGGCCTGTTCAACCCCGAAGCCGCGCGCGCCATGTTGACCAGAACTGATTGTGTATGGATCAGAATTAAAGAGTGTGGGGGGTGACATGCCTGTTCATATCGTCGGCGAGAGCCGACTGTTGCGTGACATGTTTCTGGCCATTTGCCAGAGCAACAATTACCGGATCGGATCCTGCTGTGATGATCTTGCCGCCCTGTCGGGGCTGGGCGAGGAGGATCTCGTGCTGTTTTACAGCCACGAGATCGGCAGCGGGTTGGTGGAGCAGCTGCGCCGTTTCAAGGCGCAGAACATGGCGTCGCTGCTGATCCTGATCATGGGGCAGGATTGCCCGCTCAGCCTGCAGTCGGCGCTCAGCAGCTATGCCGAGGCGGTGATCCCGCAGCGCAAATCCGCAGATGCGCTGATTGCGGCGCTGCGGGTGGTGCAAAGCGGCTATCGCATCGTGCCATCGGATATTTCCGCAGCGCTTCATGCGGCCGAGGTGACCGCCGCATCCGAAGCGCAGACCGGTTCCGCAGGCCCGGAGGAGGGCAGCATTCGGCCAGACAGTCGCACAGACACTGGTGGCCCAGTTGGTGGACCGGTTGGCGGACGGGGCCACAGTACTGGCCACGATGAGGCAGGCCCGGAGAGGGCGCCAGACAGGGGCGATGCAGCCGCGCCCGAGGGCGGCGACCTCCTGACGCTGGAGCGGCCCCGCCCGGCGGATCCGGTGGGCGCGCGGATTGCCGACTGGTCACAGGGCTCGGTGCGCGAGGCGGCTTTGCGCGGGGCGTCGATCGGCGCTGCGACACAGAGCCGGCGCCTGCGCGACCTGCCCGCTTCGGCAGCGGCGCATGGGCTCTCGGGGCGCGAATGGCTGATCCTGACCAAGCTGATCGACGGGGCCACCAACAAGTCCATCGCCAATGAGCTGGGCATCTGCGAGGCCACGGTCAAAGTGCACCTGCGCACCTGTTTCCGCAAAGTCGGCGCCAAAAACCGCACCCAGGCCGCCATCTGGGCGTCTGAACAAATCAGCGGCTAAGCGAGGGAGGCGGGACCCCCGCCTCTCTGTCACGCTGTCCTGTGGGGTCAGATCAGATTTTCAACTGTTTGCTGGCAGGCAGGAGGGCGTTGATCTGGCGGGCGTGCTCGGGCATGCAGCGGGTGAGGAAATCATAGGTTTCCACCACATGGGCGCGGGCATTGGGGCCGAGGTGGGCATAGGCGCCCGGGTTGGCCAGCACATCCACCACCTGATCGGCCAAGGCGCCATGGTCGAAGAAATCCACCAGCATGCCGGTCTCGTTATGGGTCACCGCCTCGCGCACCGGGGCCACATCCGCCGCCACCACCGTGGCCTGCATGGCCATGGATTCCAGCAGCGACCAGCTCAGCACAAAGGGCATGGTCAGATAGATATGGCAGCGGCTGATGCGGATGATCGTGCAGAGATCCTCATAAGGCACGCGGCCAAGGAAATGCACACGGCTCCAGTCGACGCTGTCGCCCAGCTCCTCTTCCATCTCGCCGCGCAGGCCAGCAGGATGGGTGCTTTCGCGCCCATATGAGGTCTCATTGCCGCCGATCATCAGGATGCGCGCATTGGGGCGTTCCGACAGGATCCTGGGCAGCGCCCGCATCATGATGTGAAAGCCGCGCGCACGTTCCATGTTGCGGGCGATATAGGTGATCACCTCATCCTCGCGGGTCAGCGGGCGGGGCAGGCGGCCAAGGCCGATGCTGGCCTGGGGATCCGGCAGCAGCCGGTCGGTGCGGATGCCGTCATGGCAGACATAGATCTTGTCGTGAAAGCTCTTGGGGAAGCGGTCGCGCTGCCAGAGCGTCGGGCTGTGCCCCAGATCCACAACATCGAGATTGGCATAGGGCACCACATTGCGGGCATGGGCAAAGAAACCTGCATGCTCTCCGGCGGGGTTTTCCGGATCAAACCCCACCAGCCCGCCAGTGGTGCGGTAGAAATACTCGAAAAAGCCGATGATCGGCACATCCGCCCAGACCTCTTTCAAAAAGGTCAGCTCTCCCCAGCCGGCATGGCCGATGATGATGTCGGGTTTGAAGCCCTGCTCCAGCTGCCGCGCCGCCAGAGCCGCGCCGATGCCATTGCCGGCCGCGGCTTCCCAGTCCTTGGACAGCCCATAGGCGTCAGCGGCGGGTTGGTGGTGGCTGTTGTAGCTGACGGTTTTCACCCCCGGCAGCTGCACATCGCGCCGCTGGGTGAGAAAGACAATCTCATGAAGGCGCTGATCGGCCAGCCACTGGATCATTTCCCGGTACTGACCGGGCATGTTCTGATGCACAAAAAGAAATTTCATAGGCCTATCCTATGGCGCGCCACCCCCCGGCGCGCAACCCTCTCATGAAAGCAGTCCAGCCCCTTCGCGCCGGAAGGCGGCGTCGTCTTTGACTGCTGTGGGATCTTAGTTCTCGCGGAAAGCCTTCACAAAATAATCGGCAAGGGGTTTGATCAGATATGCAATGGGAGAGCGGTCTGCTGTTTTGATATAGCTTTCAACAGGCATGCCAGGGATCAGAATGATGCCTTCTGGCAGGCGGGCCAGTTCCCCCTCGTTTAACTCGATTTCTGCACGATAATAGGACAGGCCACTGCCCTGATCTTCAAATGCGTCGGCAGATATCTGTGTGACACGTCCAAACAGCTCTGGAGTGTTGCGCTGATCCAATGCTGAAAAGCGCAAAGTTACATCTTGGCCTGTAAACATTTGATCAATGTCTGTTGGGGCGACTTGTGCTGCAATCACAAGTGGTCGGTCTTGAGGAATCAAGTAAAGCACTGGATCTGCTGGGCGAATGACTGAGCGAGGGGTCTGCACCTGCAGGCCGTAAACGATACCTGAGACGGGCGCGGTAATATCCAGCCGGGCAAGTTGATCTTGGAGAGAACGGCGGTTCTCGGCCATTTCCAGTTCTTGATAACGTAGGTCGCGCAGCCGCGAGATAGCGTTTTCGCGTCGCTGCGTCCCCAACTTCAGTATTTCGATATCGATTTCAGTGATGCGTCCTTCAGCCTGTGCTTCTGCGGCAATCAGCTCGCCTAACTGGCCTTCGAGGTTGGCTTGCGTGCGGCGCAGGTTCAATACCGTGCCTGCCTGGGCCAGGCCTCGCTCAAGCAAGGATTGCTGGTTTTGCAGCTCTTCCCGGATCAGCTCCAATTGCACCTGCATAGACGTTTGTTGTGCTTTGATACCGGTGATTTGTTCCTGAATTTGGCTGCGGCGTTTCTCAAGTTGCTCGGTTTCGCGAGCGATACTATCCCTGCGGGCAAGAAACAAACGGGTCTGCCCCTGCACCAAGTCCATCACATCGGGATTTGTTTCTGACGCCTGCAAAAGCTCTATCTCGAACGTGATATCCGTGGCTTCATCACGCTCTGCTTCAAGCCGCCCCCGCCGCGCCATCAGTTCAAAAAGCTGGCCTTCAACAATAGCCAATTGTGAGGCCAACTCTTTTGCATCCAACTTGATCAGTACATCGCCTTCGGTGACGGAATCCCCTTCATCAACGCGGATTTCAGATACGATACCTCCGTCAAGATGCTGAACAATCTGACGATTGCGATCTACCTCGATGCGGCCTGAGGCAATTACGGCACCGGAGATTGATGACAGGACGGACCAAGTGCCAAAACCGCCGAGAAGGATGACCAAAGATAGTATGCCAATGATCAATGGGTGGCGGGCGGACCAGTGTGTTTCGGGTGTCACTGAACACCTCCTGCGTTTGTGCTCTTTCGGATGTTTTGATGGTTAGCCACCATTTCCTGCAGCACCTTATCTTTGGGGCCAAAGGCAGTTTGAGTGCCCTTGTCGATGACCAGCAGCATATCGCATTCTTGGATAGCAGCAGGACGATGGGCCATGATCAAAACAGAGCGCCCCTCAGCTTTGATTTGTTTGATTGCGTGGTTGAGCGCCTGGGAGCCTTCATTGTCGAGATTGGAATTCGGTTCGTCCAGGATGACAATGACTGGGTCCTGATAGAGTGCCCGGGCGAGGCCAACGCGCTGGGTCTGCCCACCAGACAGCAACCCGCTTCCCCCACGAATTATGGTGTCATAACCATCGGGGAATTTCAGGATCATCTCATGAGCTGCGGCCTTCTTTGCGGCCGCAACAACGCTGTCAGCATCAGGTTCCTGTTCCAAGCGGGCAATATTCTGGGCGATAGACCCCTCAAAGAGCTGAACTCTTTGAGGGAGATAGCCAATATGGCTGCCCAGCACATCGGGGGGATACTGGTCCAAAGCCGCACCATCAAGGCGTACAGAACCAGCAGCAGGGCGCCAGACTCCGGTCAGGGCACGCGCGAGGGTGGACTTGCCTGATCCTGAAGGACCGATAATACCAATCGCCTGGCCGGGTTTGACTGCAAAATTTACATTGCGCAGCAAGGGGGCTTTGCTCCCTGGCGGAACGACGGCCAAGCCTTGAACTTCCAAGACAGCACGAGGTTTGGGGAGAGCTGTGCGTTCGGTTTCCGGAGGAACTTTGCTCAGCAATTCAGCCAAACTGTGCCAGCCCTTCATGGCGCGCTGTACCATGGCCCATTGTCCCAACCCCATTTCAATCGGTGCTAAGGCCCGCCCCATCAGAATTGAACCGGCAATCATCGCCCCTGGTGTCACTTCATTTTGCAAGACGAGATAGGCACCAAGACCCAGCATGGCAGATTGCAGAAACAACCTCAGTGTCTTGGTTAAGGTGCTGAAACTGCCGCCACTGTCGCTGGCAGACATATTGTCCTTCAACGCTTCGGTTCGGACGGCCTGCCAACGTGCAAAGGAGGCCCCGCGCATGCCCATGGCTTGAATCATTTCCGCTTCGTTGCGGATTTCTTCAGACATAAGATTGGCCTTATGGCTTGACATGTTGGCTTTTTGTGTCGGCGCTTTTGTGAAGATCTGATTGGCGATCGCGATCGCGATCAATATCGCGCCGCCAGCCAACGCCAGTAGCCCAAGCCAGGGGTGAAATAGTGCAATTCCTGCCAAGAAGATGGGGGTCCAAGGGAGATCAAAGGCAGCGCCAAGAACCGGTGAGGAGATCAGTCTCTGTATGGATTCCAGATCCTGCAGGCCGGTTTGGGCAGAAGAATCCTGGGCAACTGCGGATCGACGGATCATTGCGTCAAAGACTCGCCGGTCCAATGCCGTCTGAAACCGCGCGCCAACCCGTGCGAGAATACGTCCCCGCGCATAGTCCAAGAAACCCATGGTGCCGTAAAGGAAAATGACCAGAACCGAAAGTGCGACCAATGTGGCTTCTGACCGGCTGCCAAGGACACGGTCATATACCTGCATCATATACAGCGGCCCTGTCAGCATTAGCAGGTTGACAAACATGCTGAACAGAGCCGTGAACCAGTAAAGCCCACGGCTTTGACGGCGGATTTTGCGGAGCTCGTCGTAACCTGGCTGAAAAATATTGCTTTTCATAGTCATCCTGCGAATTGTGGCCTGGACCACCAGTTTACGCCTCTATGGGCTAAAGCCCCTGGCAATGGAATTGATTTCTATATTTTGCGTGAGGTGTCGAGCTCCGTGTATATTCATGGTTGTGTGTCATGAGCAAGCGGGGCTGGCAATTTCGGTGCAAAGGAGGCATGAAACGCGAATAGACTTGGCCGTTGGCCTGTAGAATATCGCTTTGCGACCCTGTGAGGGCTTCTTCGTTGGCAGATCCTAAAATTACCATGACATTGCTCGTGCGCAACGAGGTGGATATCGTGGCGGATAATATTCGCTTCCATCATGCGATGGGGGTGAATAGCTTCATCGTGATGGATAACCTGTCTGACGATGGTACCGCTGAGGTAATTCATGAGTTATCTCAAGAGATTGACATCGAATATCTGCACCAGCCTCAGGATGATTACAACCAACGTGAATGGGTCACTCAAATGGCCCGGAAAGCGGCGATAGAGCATCATGCGGATTGGGTTATCAACAATGACGCGGATGAGTTCTGGTTACCTGCAGAGGGAGATCTTCGCAGCTTGTGTGCGTCTTTGCCTTCGAGCGTAGGCGTGTTGCAGGTGCCGCGTCACAATGCAGTGGTTCCGGCCGTGCCAGGAGATATCCTTGCGGGACAATGCAGCCCTCGCACCATAGGTGTATTTGAACGAGATAGCCGCAATGCGGACGGTCAGCTGTTGCCAGGGAAGGTCTTGCATCGAGCATCTCACAACGTTGAAGTTTCACAAGGCAATCATCGCGTCAGCAATGTCGAGGGCTATGAGGCTTCTGCAAACGGGCGCATCGTGATCCTGCACTACCCCAATCGCTCCTTGCCTCTTTACAAGCGAAAAATCCAACTGGGGGGGGCAGCTTATGCGCGTAACACTTTGCTGCCAGTTGAAGCAGGCGCAACGTGGAGGGCGCAATATAAGGACCTGGAACATGGTGCCGTTGAACGGTTCTGGAAAGATCAGGTCTGGACGGCAGAAGAGCAGAGAATTGGTTTCCTGCAGGGAAAGCTGATCCAAGACACCCGTGTTGTCGATTTTTTTGCAAATGCCGAAGAGCGTTTCAGGAAGCAGGTGTTTTCTGATGCGAAGCGCGAGCTGCTCGCCCGCAGCCATGACTTGGTGCAGGCGTTCTCTGAAAGCCAGGCCGAGTTGATTGGACGCGTGCCTCGGCAGCAACGCTGGGATCGACCGATGTACTACAACCTGCCGTTTGCTGTGCGCAGCGCCCAAGCACATCTGGAGCAGTTGACCGGGGTGTTAGAGACTTCGGATGTCGCGCAAGTTGCCGCTGATTTTGGGGCCATCAGGGACACCTTCTCTTTGTTTCCGCGCAATACGCATATGTCTGATTTTCTTGTGAAAATTCTGGAAATCACCCATCCTGAGGACGTTGCGCGGTTGCGCTCTGATTGCGATGGAAAGAGGCTGATTTTGCACACAAGCTGCCATCCGCGGATTGAGCAGACACAGCAAACCTTGGCGTCTTTTGCTGCGCTTGGTGAGGACGATTATCATCATATCATTCTGCTGGGGGCTCACTCAGTGCAAGCTGAACAGGACCTGCCTTTGTCCTGTCGCTATGATGGGCGCAGGCTTTATGTACCTGCTCCAGACACCTATGAAGGGCTGCATCAAAAATTGTTCTACGCCTATATGGTGCTGAACTTGCTGACCAAGCCTGCGTTGGTGGTCAAAATCGACGACAACATCCTGCTGCATGATCCAGCGCGGTTTGGGGCCTGTTTGGACCGTGTTGCGGATAAGGGGGCAGCCTATGCTGGCCGTAGGGTTGGGACCAGGCGCCATCAGGATCAGTGGCATGGCTGGCATCTAGACAAATGCGCAGATCCGGTGGTGGAGATGCGTGGCTATCAGTACCCTTTGCCCAGAGATTACGCCGCAGGCGGCTATGGTTATGTTCTTGGCCGCGTCGGCTTGGCGGCCTGTGGCTATATGTATCTGGCGATGAAGGAATTCTTTGCGATGCCTGCTGTTGGGCTAGAGGATGCCTGTGTCGGTCATGCCATTTATGCGCAGCGATTGGAGCTGTTGGATATTTCTCAGGGGCACGGGCTGCTGGCTATGCCCGGATTGACCACAAAAGAGCGACAGCAGCTGCGCAGGGACTGGCAGAGCGATGACCCCCCGGCGACGTGATTGACGCCTCCAGCTGACCAGGCGCCTCAGGGCCGGTTTGCGGGCTTTTGCCATTTCATATGCATGAGCTTTCGCCCCAGCACGGCTTCGACCAGCTCTGCATCATAGGGTTCGCCCAGAAACTCAAACAACGGCTGCCATGCCTCTGGTGATTGCGCGTAGTCATTATAATGCAGGGCCAGGCAGCGTTGGGGGTGGGCGGCCTGCCAGCTTTGATACAGCTGTTCTGCGCTCTCCAGCTGGTCCAGCACCACGCGGCGGTCCATGGTTTTCCACCAGCCCGAGCGACAGACCTCTTCGTGGGCGCGGGTGTTAAAGATAAAATGGGCCTCTGGCATATAGCGCTGCAGGAATTCCAGCATCGGAGCAAACAGCGCCGGCGTTTCATGCCAGCGGATCTCCTTGAACCCCACAGCCCGTGTGTCGGCCTCTGGGCGCAGCACCTGGCGCAGGAACACATCGGCCAGGTCCTGACCCAGCTGATCTGCATCAATCGCCTCATAGCCAAACCAGGGCTGATGTGGGCCGGAGGGTAAGGGGCCTGCGGTCTGCATTCGCGCCACCTGTTCAGGGTAGAAGTCGCGCAAATCAGTCCAGCTGCGTACCAGCGGAGCCAGCAGATTGGCGTTCTCTCCCCGCAGCACATAGCCCGGCAGCGCGTTCAGCATGTTTTGCAACAGCGTAGAGCCGGAGCGACCATAGGTGATGATGAACACGGTCTTCTGGATCTGCATGTGTTGCGATTGTGTCATCTGCCATCCCCGATCTGTTGTGCTGTGGTCTTAGGCCGGGGCGGTCGGAAACCCAAGCCCAGAAATGCCGTGGCGCAGCAGGGCGCCTTTTGGGCGGTTGCCTGCTCATGCCATAGGTCTGCCACGCATTAGGTTGAGAGAGTCATTCCATAAGTTGCAAAAATGCAATTATTTGCACGGCTGTTAACATGTTCGAATAGTGAAATTATGGTTGTATAAATTGCGCAAATGCGTCTCGATTTGACGACTTATCATCATCACGTCTTTGGCGTGTATCAGGGGGGCTGGCGTCTTGGGGCAGATCTGCGCAAAGGGTGCGCGAATCCCTTGAAAAGAAGGGGCAAAGCCGCTTTATTGGCCGCGCGAGATGTCGCGATAGCGGATAAAAAAGAATGTGACAAGACAGCAAAATGAGCAGTTCTGGTGACAATCCTTATGCGTGTATACGGCATTCCGGGAGCAATGCTTGACAGACAAGTAAAGCGCCTGATAGCGGAGGTGTAAGCGCCCATTTGGGGGCCAATCGCTTTTCGAATTAAAATGAAGATAGCTCTCAAGCAGGAGACTAGAGAATATGGCTAATTTCAACGGGACACAGGTCGCTGACCTGATTTCGGGCACCAATGATGACGACGTCATCACCGGTCTGGCCGGTGACGACACCATCAATGGCGCTGCAGGCGACGACAGCATCGACGGCGGTGCAGGTGCGGACAACGTTCTGGGCGGCGCAGGCGATGACAGCATCGCAGGTCCGGACGATGATCAGGATACCATTGACGGTGGCGATGATAACGACACCCTGGTCACTGACCTTGCCGACGGTGACGATCTGACTGCCTCTGTCTACAATGCAGTCAGCGGTGCTTGGGTTTCGAGCAGCGCCATCATCAATGGCGTGACTCTGGATAACACCGATGCAGCCAACCATGGTGAATTCACAAACGTTGAAAATGTTCAGGTCTCTAACGCCAGCGACTTTGTGATTGATCTGACAAGTGGTGCGGATCAGCTGTTTGCGTTTGATCAGAACATCACCAGCACAAACTACGGGGCAACTGCAGCGCTTGATATTCTGGCGGCCAAATTTGATGCCTCCAATGATACGATCGCCGCAGCTGCAGGCGATGTTGTCCTTGATGGTACAGAAGGTGTCATCATCAACGGTACGACCTATGCAGATGGTGACACATACACCACTGCAGGCGGCGGTTCTGTGGCAATCACATTTGATACTAACCACTGGAACTTTGCATATACTGCAGCGCCTCAGAGCACTATTGAGATGGGTGACACTGTCGAAGATGAAGTGCTGTCCGTGCAGGTGACTGATACCGCTGGTAACGTTATTTCCAAGTCTGTTGCTTTGGAAAGCAGTGTTGGCACGATTGTCAATCTGGATGCTCTGGGTGTAACCGCTGGTACCCGCGTCAATGCTGATGACACCGGCAACACCATCACCGATGGTGCTGGTATGGACACTCTGTTCGGTGGTGCTGGCGGCGACGCCTTCACCATTCAGAGCGACGTGGACAACGCGATCTGGGCTGGTGCAAACGACGTTGGCATGGACCAGATCACCATTACTGGCAATGGCAACAACATTGCTGCCGGTGGCGCAAATGACGATACATTCAATGTCGGCGGTAATGGCGCGAACACCCTGTTTGGCGGCACTGGTGCAGACACTTTCACCTTCACCGATGCAGAAGGTAACAACACCGCTTGGGGTGGATCCGATAACGGCGAGGATGTCTTCAATCTGGATGCTGACACGGACGGCAACAACGTCCTTGGTGGTGGTGCTGGAGAAGATGACTTCATCATTGCTGGTGATGGCAACAACACCCTGTATCTGGGCGCGGACGATGACGCTGACGAGGTGAGCATCACAGGTAACGGCAACAACACCATCTTTGGTGGTGCTGGTGAAGACGGTGATGGGGAAAATGTCATCGTCATTTCTGGTAATGGCGACAACACTGTCTTCAACGGCAACGGCAACGACGATGTCGATGTCCGCGGTGCAGAAGGTGCAAACACTCTGTACGGTGGCGCAGGTAACGATGAGTTCGTACTGAATTCTGCCACGAACGCGACCCTGATCTTCACTGCCGGTAATGGCAATGATGAGCTTTTCGGTTTTGAAGCGGACAACGCTGATCACAAAATTGATCTGTCCGACCTTGGCTTCGCAGATGCGAACGATGTTCTGGACAGCCTGACCGAAGATGGCAATGGCGATGCGGTTCTGTTTGTGACTGCAGGCCAGACGATCACTTTCGATAACGTGTCTATTATCGACCTGCAGGCTGCAGATCCGGCTGACTGGCTGATCCTCTAATCCTGCTTGAGGATAGAGCTATCGAAAGGGCCCCTTCGGGGGCCCTTTTTTCGTTGTCGCAGCCTCTGTTTTTGTCAGCGGCACGGGTTAGAACGGCCATCACCCGGTCAGGAGGGCGCAGGATCAGCCCCACGACCGGCCGCTTAAATATAGTAATCCGTTTTATGCAAAAAATGCTTTCGCGATCTGCGAACGAACCCACTTCCTTCTTGTCATTGAAACAAGGAGAATATCGATGGGACACCCTTACACGTCAAAGTATGTATTGTTCGACGAAGCGCAGTTGGACATTCCAACAGCAGCATCGCTCGAAGAGCTGGAAAGCGGGCTTTATGATCTGATCTCTGATGAAATCGCACCTTATGACGATCTGGATGATTGTTCGATCGAAATCGACTGGATCGCGTCTGAGCGTCTTGATGCTGACTGGACCACATCTTTTTCAGAAGTGCTGTCCGAATGCACGGGGCTGCCGGATTTCCTCATCGACGGATACAACGCATCCGGCTCGACGGCCGAAATCAAGGATTGGTTGTCAACCAGCCTGGAAACAGGTGCGAGCTATCGCCAGGGCCAGGATGATATCCACAAAACCACCCTTTGGTCTCTTGAGCGTAGTCGCGTCCCAGGTTTTGCGACCGACAGCTTCTACTGCGACAGCCAAGAAGAAGAACCATGCGATGCGCGCCCGGAGGACTTCGGCAGTGGGAAGCGCATCGTTGTTGAAATGAGAGTGTACTGGGCTCTCTGACATTTGCTGTTGAGGCTGAAGCAAAAGACCCGAAATACCCGACTTAACGCCCGGGTATTTCAAACCTGATGAACACTGATCCTGAATGGACAAGGCAAGCCGCATTGCGGGGCCTCAGGGGGTTCCAGAGCAGCCAGACAGCAAGCGTCAAGGGCTCAAGTTCGCCTGACCAGCGTTTTCGAAGGGCCCGCCTGCCGGCTGTCAGCGACCATTCAGCAGCAATGGAGCCAGCATTAGGTTGGCAGGAAGCTGACACACGCGCCAGCTCCATGCAAAAATGGTTTCGGATTATTCGTCTAGTTCAAACTCGAGCTCGACAGAAAGATCCGGAAGATCCCGGTCCCGACGGTTGTAGTTTGCCGAAATCGCCCTGGAGAGCGCCTCGGAATACAGGCCGACAGTTTCAAGATCGTTGCGGATTTCACGCAGACGGTTTTGTTTCTCTTCAAACCGGTCCTTGTTGACAGCCTTGATGGATCGCCAATCTGACTTCATCCCCATCCGCAAGCATTCGATTTCGTCAATATCCGCGACGTCTTGCAGGGTCACCATCACCTCTGCCTTTGCTTTGGCTTTCTCTGCCTCGGCCTGGCTTCTTGCCTCTTTCCGAGTGCGAAGTTGTTGTTCGAGCTCGGCCAACTGCTCTTTCAGCTGCTCTGCCCGCGTTTTTGCCTCCGCTGCACGCTCGGCAGCGTCTTCCTCGACGGTAATGTCATATTTCAGTTTTGACAGCCGGATCTGCAGCCGCAGAACCTCTTCCTCCGACAATCGCGCGGTTTCCTGATCCAGCATTTCCTGAAGGAGGCCGGAGGCTTCAACCTCTTTCACCCAATCCTTGAGGCGCTGTTTGGCGCCTTTGACCACTTTCCATTCACGGCGTGTCGGGTTCCATTTCGCGTTTGGAAAGGCCTCCCGAAACGCGTCTTTCAGTTCGAACGGAAAGGAGATGTATTGGTCGTCATGTATGATGATCTTCATGTGTTTTCCTACTGGTTTGTAGAAAGGACATGGGTTCATCCGGTTTTTCCGGAAGGAAAAAGTTAAGCGTTCTGATCGGGCTCGGTGAGAGCAACCGGCTGCTTCAATGGCGGCTTTCGTGCCGAGCAGACCTGCGCGTTTATGCGCATCCGACATGCTGTGCGCTACTTACCTGTAGCGTTCTCTTTTGGGGACTGGTTTGCAGCCGACGTCTGGAAAGGCGGTGGCCAGCACCCAGACGTTGGCTCCTCACATCAGCGAAACCGCTGCGTTCAAGGCAGCATAGCGCAGCTCTCGAACTATTCCAAAACTGCGACACCCCTCAATCATCCCGGTAAATCACGCATCGGCCAGCGATGGTGGCTTCGAAGTAATTCTGGGATAAATCCCGGATAACGGCATCCCAATCAATGTGCGTTGGGGCTGTTTCTGTTGAGAGACCGGGTATCAGACCCTGTTCGACGTGATCTTCCGCGAGGTCCTGGAAGTTGTCGTACTCGGCAAACGCGATCCTCGTGCTGTCTGGTGTGTCACGATCAATCCGGAAATCGACGATGTTGTCGGTCATGGCAATGATCACCTTGGCTTTTTCCTCGTCGCCCCAATTCTCAAGCGCATTGAGGAAGGCCTCAATATTGGTCTGGTCAAGTTCGAAGCAATCTGCCAGTTCGCAGTCAAGCAGGTCCCCATCGGTCAGAACAATGCCGAGGCAGGGCTGCCTGGTCCAGCCTTTGGCTTTCAGAAAGCGCAAGCCGTCCCGAAAACCGTCAAGGTTGCTGAAGGAGCGGCCCCGCAGGACCATATGCGGCAGGCCGGAATTGAACCCCTCGAAATCTCGCGCGGCCTGATCGGCCAGATCAAGCGTCGGCACATAGATGAAGATGTGACCGTGTTTCAGGATCTCCTCACCCTGCTCGGCGATGCCTTCCAACGTCGAACGGGTTTTCCCCAACCCGGCAGAGACCTTCATGCCAAGCACCGGAGGCGCTTCATTGGAGCCCGCCTGGTGCCACTCTTCTGCGTCTCTCAGGAAAAGCTGGATATGAGATTGCAGTTGACTGAGCGCGTCGTCCCGATCGAGCCATTTGATTGCGTCAGAGCTTTGAGTGTTTTCATTCTCTTTGTCGAACATCTGCGCGCACTTATTCACTCCCGCCTCGGGGATCCCAGAAGGCAAAGTTTTTTCAATATTTCATGACCATAGGCAATCAAAACAACCTACCGGTGTGCTCTGATCTTCGTACGAAACGCCTCCTGATTTGAAAAGAGGAAACCTGAGGATTGTCTAAAATTGCGTGACTGATGACTGCAAAATAGCGTGGAGACGTTGTTCGTTGCAGGGTCTTCGATCTCAGGCGATCCTTTTGAGTATTTTCCCGATCTCGGTGGCCTGGCGCATCCGCTCGTGGGCACTCTCACAGGGGGTGACGCATTTCAGAGCCTTGACGAGCCGTTTGACGTGAAGGGGTGGAACTCCGAACAGATGTGCAACGTGTTCTGAAGTGCGCCCGTGATCGTTCTGGCTTGATGGAAACTGGCGGCTCGGTTCTCGTATGTTTTCACAACAGGTGCAGGTTTCCGAAAGGTAAAAGCGCCCGGCACTACCAAATTTGCCAGCGGGATGCCGATGACGGCTTTGGCGTGCAATTGCCTCCAGGGCGGCCTCGAGTGCGACTTGTGAGTAGCCGCGTTCGACGGAAAGGGATGCGACAAGATCTTGCGTCATTATGAATTTCCTCTGATGCGGGAACGCAGGCTTCCCAAATTGTGAATGGGCGGCACCAGCAGGATTGTCCCACCGGCGCCTACCCGGCCGTCTTCTCTGCGCTGAAGAGCGCGTTGAGGGATTGAATGGATGTCAGTTCAACTTTCTGACCCGTGTTCCTTCGTCACAGAAGGGAAGTGGGTTCACCATCCAGAGGCGAAAAACACAAAAATGAAAATTGTTTGCGCACCTGTCCGAAATGCTCCTGCGGCTGAAGGTGCTCGTGCCCACACACGACTTGGGTGCCGTGATCAGCCGTCTGGTTCCGCATTTCTGAAAAAATCCCCAAAAAGGTGAAAAACTGGTTTCTGCCTTTGGATCGTAGGACCCATATATCTCTTGTGAGCCGCTGGACTATGGTCATCAGTCCCTAAAAGGGGGCAGGGTATAAGCGGCTGAGAACGTACTGGCAGCAAGTTATCTGCCATGCTGAGCTGCCGTAAAGGCAGTACCTTTCCGCGCGCATGCAGGGGTGAGAAGGGTCTGCGTTACAGACCCTTCTTTTTTCATGTGTTAGGGATTTGGGGCTGTTCACGCCTTGTGTTTGCTTCGGGGCAACACACCGAGGATTCTCATGAACGCGAGATTTTGCCGCGTGTGAAGGCTGGTATCAGTCCTTGGCCCATTGGAGGTGGTTAAGAAAACCCTCCAACAAAGAGGTCGCCAACCCAACCGGTCACTCCTCCCCTTTCCAAGGCCGACGAGCGCGACAAACCGAATTGGCCTTTTCGTTTCGCGGCTACCCATTCAGAACAGCCTGCCATGGAGCTCCTCGGTCTTCCGGCGATCGAACACTTTTTGTCTGCGTTTCCAGAATGACCCGAAATACACCATGAGCAGGTCGAGCTCGATCTTGCGGGCGCAGAGATAGTCGCGGTCATTGCGCCCCTGCTCGGCGAGCTTGGCTTTGATATCAGCCCGCGCTTCGAGGATGGCTTCTGCCATGCATTTGAGCACGTCCGTATCCTGATCTTCGAGACAATCACCCTCCTTCAGGCGCGTGATTGTGGCGGGGTATAGCCTGCGCAGGCTGCCGGAGGTGTCGAGGGCGGCTTCCTCCCAGGCTTCCGCGAATATACGTCCTTGGCGCAGCGTATCGTAGATGAGGTCTTCGAGGGGGGCGAGATTTGACATTATGGTCTCCCGTTTTGGAGCACGCGGTATTGCGGCTTTCTTCAAGAAGGCCAGCTTTGGGAGGAAGCTGACCGGGGGCGTCACGCGCCGATGCACCAGCTTCAAGTTGCTCCTTTCTGTTTGGTAGATGTTCTGTGCTGCGTGGTTGGTTTCAGGGGCCGGGCTTCACAGCAAAAGCCCCGGCCCCTGTAACCGACATCGCGCACCAGAGATTTGCGATTCCGGGTTGCGGGCGAAGCTTCCAACCGTTGTCAGGCCGCCCCGCGTTTGCGCCGTTTTGAGCGCTCCCGCACTGGTCTGGACAGGCGACTGCGCCCCCTCCCCTGCCCGGGCTTCTCTGAGCCTGCCGTTTCCACGCCGTGTTCCGTTCGGCCATGATCATTCGCCGCGCGCAGTTTCTTTGTAGCCTGAATCTGCTTGCCATTGGCTCGGTAAGTTTCTGTCGTTGCCGTCGACGCGTGGTTCAGCACGATACTGGCCAGGCTGGCCTGTTCCGGTGCCTGCGAGACAATGAAACCAGCTATGATGTTGCGAATGACCTGTGGTGTCACACGCTTGCCGAAGAGTTTTTCGCATTGATCACCCACCGTCTGACTCAGATAACCCGGAGCCACGGGTTTGCCGCGGCTGCCGACAAACAGCGCAGTTTCCTGCGCCGGCGCGACCACCGCGCGATGGTGGTCGATGTAATCGCGCAACTGTTGCTGTACTTCCGGTGACAGCAGCCGTTCATCGCGCTGCTTGTCTTTGGTCTCGCGCGGTGACAGGTAAAGGCGCGTAAACCTGGCGTCGAAATTTTCCTTCAGATCCAATGTCGCCAGCGATTCCCTGCGAATGGGCGAGTTCACCAGAAACGAAATTGCCAGACCAGTGCGGGCCAGCTTGTTGGCGCTGGTGCGTTTCTTGTGACCGCTGACGGCCAGATGATGCCGCAGGGCCACTTCGGAACAGCTGAGCGCCGCCAGACGCAGCTCGGCGAGATCGACAATCCGCGCATCATTGCGCGACGGCTGCAGTGCAGCCTTTTTCTTTAGGATCCGCATCGCCGGGTCCAGCCAGTCCCAGTTGCGGTCAGGAAACAGAGCGACCCCGAGCAGTTTCAGCCGCTGAAGTGCACCGTGCGTGGTGGCAACCGAGACCTTTCCGGCCTGGTAGAGCTTTTGACGCTGATTGAGATATTGCCTGACACTATCAGGCACGACATCTTCAGCCGCGCCCCGGTCCCGGCAGAAATCAAAGAACGCCCATGCGGTCTGCAGACGGGATTGAACCGTATCCGGTGTCCAGGCTTCGACCAGAAGCCCGTCACTCATCCCCTCGGGACAGAAAAACAGCTTGGGTTTCGCGACCTCCTGCCAGGCAATCGGCAAGCGATGCCAGTTCCGGTCAATCTCGCGCTGCAATGCCGCACGCTTGCTCTCGACCTTAACCCGGGCCTCGCGCCCAAAAACTTTGGCCTCAGGGAAGACCGCTTGCAGAGCCTGTCGTGCAGCGGCCTGCATTTCCGGGCGCAGATGCCCCAGCCGACGCTCCAGCAGCGCCGGTGTAATCAGCTCCGGGGGCAGGTCATCCTGACCGGCTTCCAGCAGCCAGCGGCCCAGCCCCTGCTCGAGGCGGGGGCGCTGATACCTGGAAGACCTGGCAAAGGCGTCGCTGAATCTGGCCCGAATGTCTTCGGGCCAGTCTGACGGCGGCAGGGACAGGCGATGTTTTGACATATCTCAGCCCTCCAGTTGCTGTTCGAGGTCGATGCGGAAGTCGACATGTGACATGACGCGACGGGAATACTGGTCGAGCAACTGCAGATAGTTTTTCTGCGCCACTATCTTGCTGACCTGAGCATAATAGCTCTGCGTGGTTTCGATCCGCTTGTGGCCCAGAACTTCCTGCACCAGCCCCATTGCGCTTGGGTCCATATCAAGGATCACCTTGCCCGCGATATGGCGCATCACCTGCAAATCCATGTGCAACATTGAGTGCCTCCGGATGTGCTTCCGGAACCTTTGGCAAAGTTTATCCTTGATCATATACCCAAAGCCTTCGGGGTAGCCGCCGTTCTCCCCGCGTTCCTTGCGTTCGCTTTCGGCCCCGGGAAAGAGATGCGGGTTTTCCGGATCCGCCTTTGAGCGCTCGACGAACAAAGGGCGATAGACCTCGATAAAACGTTTCAGCATCCTAACGGTTTCCGGGTCGATCGTGACATGGATGGAGCGCAGGTTTTTCAGTTCGGCCCCGGGCAGGATCAGAGTCCCCTCCCCTGCCCCGATCGGCAAATTAAAATGCGCTTCATCGCCAAACGCCCGCAGCCGCACCAGATTGGTGCGCCGCATCGGCGTGACCCGTTGCGCCAACTGCGCGACCACTGCTGATCTCGCCAGCGAAGCCTGTGCGATTGTGGGCCGGTTTCGACCCTGTTTAGTCCATTTTTCCGCTTCCCGCCAAAGCACACCGGGAGCCTGGAACCAACGTTTCAGGGCCGCGTCCTCGTTGAACTGACGCAACATGTCTTCATGGTGTTTACCGATCTTTCGGTCTTCATAGATGTAAGCCAGAGAGCCATCGGACTTCAGTTTGGTGCCGACGACACTGGGATCCAGCTTCAACGTGAGAAGGCGAACAGGTTCGAGCAGGTCCTCTGCCAGATCACAGGATTTGCCTACGGAATAAAGGGCCTGCACCAGAGAGCATTCGTAGCGCCCTTTCTTGTGTGCTTCCCAGGACTCTCCCCGTGCTTCCACCTTTGCCCGGCGTTTCTCACGAATGGCAGCCACTGTGGCGACCAGACACTCCTGGCGGAACAGATCTTCGAGCCGCTCGGGTTTCTGGATCACCTTTGGACTGGTCTCTGCGGCATGCCAGACACGTTTTACGGCAGCGCGCAGATTGCGCTGCGTGCCCAACTCGCGGGGAATCGCTGCACCGGTGGTGCCAGCATCGTCAACCAGGTCGACCAGCCCCAGATCGTCTTCGTCACCGTCTTCAATGAACGATGACCAATCCTCATCCCCTTGAGGCGCCACCATCCGATTCATCAGCACTTCCACGCGGGCGCGGATGCGTTCCGGAACCTCCTCCCAGGAAACATCCGGTAGCCGGTTTTGCGGGCCGGTGTTTTCGAACTGCGCCGCAGGCAGGTCTGCCTCGGCAATCACCGCGTTCCAGACATGACCTGCGCGTCGAAGTTTGTCCTTGTGGCTGTCGGATTTGGTTGCCATTTCATGCTCTGCGAAGTTCTTCAGGAATTCGGCGGGTACCTTTTCAGGCGTCAGGCCGTCCCGGTTGGCTCGAACTGCCAGCCGGCGAACAATGGCAATCACTGCACTGCAGGAAGCCGGAATGTTGGCTTCGAGCTTCTCGAGCATGTCCCGCCAGACCTTCGGCAGAGCCTTGATATCTGCCGCTTTACCGGAGATGGCATTGGGATCCACAAGCCTCACAGCAGCGCGGATTTGCGCCAGCTTGTTGCTGAGGGATTTAGGCGTGTGGACGTCGAGATCTTCCGGCGTCAGTCTGCGCAATAGCGGTTCCACGACAATCGCGGTTGCGATGATACCGGCTGGTGACGTAGCCTGACTTTCGGACAGTTTGCGGAGAGACTGAACCGTGCGTTTGGCCTGTTCGGAAGAACCGCCTGCATCCACGGCGTCGATGGCATCCTGCAAGGTTGGCAGACGCCCCCGCAGCCGTAGGACCAGGTCCTGGCGGAACGGGTCATCCCAAGCCCGACGGGCGCGTTTCACATCGCTGAGGATCTGGCTGTGACGATCGCCAATCTGCGCGCGCAGTTCCGGTGTGGCGGTTTCCGCCGCTGCAAAGAACGTATCGGCCGGGATGTCGGCCCCACCTGAAAGAACTTCCCGAAGTGTACGCACCGAGTTGATCGTCATGGTACGCGTAGCGGCGTTGAGCGGTGTCAGCCGCAGGACGGCAATCACGTCCGCGGTAGTGCCTGTGGGTTGTGTAGCATCCAGCATATTCTTACCTTTCTTGTCGACTGGAACGGGGGTGTTTTGAAAGCGCGTTCAAAGCCAGACGTGCTTTCAAAACACCCCCAAACCGGTGACAGGGGCGGACGCCCCCTGCCCTGTGGCGACAGCTCCCGACCCGGGGCGACACATGCCGACACCGGGGAAGACAGGGTGGTCTGCATTCCCACACAATGGAGACCAACCAAACTCCCCGGTATCCATAAGATATTGAAAAATAATATATTTATTAGACGTCATTTTGTGCCATCCGAACGCAGTACTTGACCCAGATTTCCTGCATTTCCTCGGCAATGCCCTGATAGTTCCAGACATCCAGAGCCGTGATCTGCCAGCGGCCATTCTTGCGCTCACCATTCAGTGTGCCAGCCGTCAGATAACGCTGCACCTGCCGTTCGGATTTGCGCAGCAGCTCAGCTGCTTCGCGGGCCGAGAGGGTTTCATCGGGGGCCATGATCATTTTAAGAATACTCCGTTCCGTTTCATCGGAAGGGAGATGAGTCTCGGGCAGGTCTCACCCAAAGAATTTGTCGAAAAAATTACGACGCGGCGTGACATGGCCCGTCACAGACCGACTGGGAGCAACGCTTCGGCCTTATCAATAGCCTTCTAAAGCAGTGAAACCGGCACAAGATTAGAAGTGGGTTACTCAAGATCGCCGAAAGGCGTTATGCGACATCAATAAGAGGTAAGGTACGAACCAACCGTACAATGAATGAGGAGTTGGCAAGCTGCTGGGCCCCCTCGGGCCCAGCAGATGTGATAATGGTCAGATCGCCGAGGCTGCAGGCCTCCGCCCTGCGTTGCCGCGCCCGAGAAACGAGGGGCGTCGGTTTTTATTTGCAGGCTTCGGATGAATGCCGTTCATTTCCTGATGGCGTGTTACCAAAGGTAAGCGATCATAAATTTCTCTGAGGCGGCGAGCCTGGCTCACACTCAATTGACCGACTTTGGCTGTACCCAGGGATTGGTGCTGCTTAAAGCGGGGATCACCCAGCTTGACACGAACACGCCTATCCACTTGGAAACGGGTTGCTTCATGCAGGCCTGCTGTTTTCCAATCATTACGTTGGAACAGGGCAATAGAATTGTCGGGATCGTTCTTCAGGCGCAGATTGGATGTGCCGTAAGCAACGACGACTTCGTTCCCATTCGGATCATGTGCGACGATTGCGCAGATGCGGGTTTTCGAACCGCGGTCTGAGAATGGAAAATGGAAAGCGACAAGGTCGCCAACAACAAAGCGTTCAATGGTCGAGAAATTGGGCATAGTGGCCTCCTTCGGTTGATGAAGGTCACCCGAAATTCAAAAGATCCTCGTTTGGGTTTGTGCTTTCGGGTGCCACTGCAAACACACGGAAGCACAAACCCAAATGAGCGATAATGCGAACGATAGAACCCCTCGATTCAGTTTCTATCGTCAAGTGAAGGTCATTATGCAGCCGACACCCCCCGTCTCGTCTTGCCCGTCAGTCCGCGGTTTCGCCTCCAGGGCATGTATGCTACGCGGTTGCTGTTGACCCGCCCTGCCAGCCCGATATTTTGCGTCAGGCTGATGCACGCCACAGCAGGGTCGCATTGCACCCGCTGCTTTCAATCCCAATAGCCCATGAAGGTCTGCCTCTCTATGCGTTCTGCCGACACTCCGACACCCGCTTCCCATTGTGTTATGATCCTGGGAATGCACCGCAGCGGCACCAGCGCCCTGTCCGGCAGTTTTCGTGAAGCGGGACTGTATATGGGGGCGGTGCTGGATCAGGGATTTGATCTGAATCCCAAGGGCCTGCAGGAACCTTCGGTTCTGGTGTATATGCACGAAAACCTGCTGGAGGCCAACGGCGGCGCCTGGCACGAGCCCCCGGCCACCATTACCTGGAAGCCGCTCCATAAATCCGTGCGCGATCTGTTCATCGAATCCCGGCAAAACAAGGGCATCTGGGGGTTCAAAGAGCCCCGCAGCCTGCTTGTTGCCAAAGACTGGATTGAGGTCTTGCCCAGTTGGACGGCGGTGGGCATCTTCCGAAACCCCTGCGAGGTTGCGTTGTCAATTCAGGGGCGCAACGGGTTTGACCTGGAGAAAGGGTTTCGTATCTGGAACACCTATAACAACCATCTGCTGGAGCTGCACCAGCACCACGGCGTGCCTATCATGGAATTTGTCGCAGACCCTGAGCAGATGCAGCGCGATATCGCCCGGCTCATCCGCTATGCCGGGCTGACCCCGCCCGAGACACCTGCCTTCTTTGATGCAGCGATCCCGCGCAACATCGGCAAGGAGCCAGAGCTTACGATGCCCGCAGATGTCGCCCATACGTTTGCCGCCTTGCGTGAAGCTGCCCAGGCCAAATGAGCCTCCCCTCTCTGACAACCCGGTTGTTTCCCAAGAACCAGGGAGCTGATGCCTATGCCGTGACCGGGCTGGCCGCACGCTGCGATTGGGTTTTGTTGTCAGACTGGCATGCGCCGCAAATCAAACTGGTTAAACACAGATCAGACAGGCCACGACATATATTCGTGTCTCTGCGGGCCCCTTTCGTGGCGTTGCTGCATTTTGCACAGCAGATATTGCCACAGCTCACAGAACCATTTGTCTTAATCAGCGGCTCCGAGGATATCACCTTGCCGCAGCAGACAGATCAGCGCTGGCGGCAGTATAACTCGGAAGAAAACACTGCCATCAGGGCGATTTTGAACCATCCGCTCATGCTACGATGGTTCGTGGAGAATTTGGATGATGCCACCGTTGACAAGATGCAGCCTCTCCCCCTTGGGCTTATCGATGTCAAACAGGCTGCAGATTGGCCTGATGTGCCACGTCTGTCCGAACGCCCCTTGCGTGTTCTTTGCGCTCATAGGCTCAGAGATGGGCCACAATGGGAGGTTCGGCGCCATGTCTCAGCGCTTGCGCGGGGGCCGTGGAAGGCGTGGACTACTGTTTTAGAAGACGACATCCCCGAAGCCGATTTTTTGGATCTTTTGCAGCAGCATGCTTTTGTCATCTGCGCGCAGGGGGGCGGAATAGATCCATCTCCCAAAGCTTGGCAGTCTCTGATGTATGGGGCGGTCCCACTCTATTGTGCGCCCAGCCTGCGCCGAGCATATAATCAACTGCCCACCATACATGTGCCAAGTTGGACAGCCGAAAGCATTACCTTACCACGTCTACAACAATGGCACGCCTGGGCTTGCCCACGTATGGATGAACGCTCTGCGCGGCGATCTCTACGCGAACGTTTGTCGTTAGATTATTGGTGGAGGCAAATAGAAGAGCCCATAAGACAGGCCCGCCCCTTTTGTTTGCCTGCCTCGGGGCGGATCTGTTAGCTTGGGGTGCGGTGGGCGCATGGGGGTGTGTCCGTGCCGTGGGTGCTGCCCGTCAGGTATGCGCCGTCATGGGG
>Ga0208015_1000435_pt1 | contig 22845 bp, 37 predicted proteins | sample 26BtaG_FD_184101 | JGI IMG/M metagenome (GOLD analysis project Ga0208015, IMG submission 184101) | Marine viral communities from Cariaco Basin, Caribbean Sea - 26B_WHOI_OMZ_CsCl (SPAdes) (version 2) | ecosystem: Environmental > Aquatic > Marine > Oceanic | place: Caribbean Sea: Cariaco Basin...
AATAGTCCTATTCCTAAAGCTAATAAAATAGTAACATGTATCCAAGTTGGTACTTTAGATATAAATTCACCTAAACCAACAATTCCTAAAGTTAATCCAATAGTAAAACCAAAAATAACCCCCATTGTGGTAAACATTGCTAATTTTATTGTATCTGTTATAATTTCAATCATTTTTTTCTGTGAACTTATCTATTTTCTCACCGTTCTTTCTAAATTCTGGACAGTTACAGGTGAAGTAACCGATTAGGTCTGTGGTTGTGGTTGAACCGTTTACATGATTTTTGTTTCTGTATCCAGTTCTTTCTGTTCCTACACATTCCATTGGTTTGTTGCAGTGTTTGCATAGCATTTTATTTTTTGTAGTGTTAATTGATCTTGTGGAGGTTGTACCCTTATTTCCACCCTATAGGAAACTTTTAGTTTCGCCTAAGGGTCAGATAGGGGGACAACCCTAACAAGTCACAATTTTCCCCGTGTAAAATTGTATTTTGAACCCTCCTGAAATTTAATTCCATCCCATTGGTAGGTTAGTATTTGGTCTCTTGTAACCCTATTTTCAACAACTCCAAAGATTTCCTGGAGAGTTATTGCCATGGCTTTATCACTACATCCTTTAACCCTATGTTGGGTACAATAATTATGATATGCTTTTCTTAATTCAGCTTTAGTTATTGTTCCATCATTAGCTTCTTCAAGATTATCCATACAAAAAGCAATAAAACTATCACTCTTTCTAATCCAGAATTTCTTTATTTCATCACTCCCTCTTGAATATGAGAATTCTTTATTTATTAATATTCTATCCAAACCATCCAATGCTCTATTCAACAACCCATTTAATTCTTGCTGCGTTGATATTCTATCAATATGTTGAGGGTCTAGTATTTTCTTACCTTTTTTATCTTCTTCTGTTAATTGGTCATATTCTGATTGAGGTACAAACTTATAAGGAAATTCAAATAATACCCATCTATCCCAAAAACCTTCAGACATGTCATATACTTTTGGGAGTTGATTACAGGCAAAGACATGTTTAGCATGATTTATGAATTTCAAGTCTGTAAGGAATTTTCTTTTTGCACCAATAAGATCCCTCCCAGTAGTTTGTTTCAACATACCTGTTTGTTTAAGAGAGGTATTAGAAAGGTCACCAGCTAAGTTGACCATCTTTCCAAATAGTTCTCCAACACAAAAACTATCTTCGTTCAAAGAACTTAACGGAACACTTGCACAATTTTCAACTCCTAGAAATCTTCTTATTAAATCAATAGTCTTTCCCTTCCCATTCCTACCATCTCCTACAAACATCATCATTTTTTCCAGAAAATAATCTTTGTACAAACAAAAACCAATTATTTCATAGATTACTTCAACATCATCTTCTGATTTTAGTACATCTCTTAAGTGTTTATGAATATTCGGACAATCTGCATCAGGATCATATCTAATTGGAAGCTTATTAAAAAATATCTTTTTAGGATTAAATGGATTTAAGTCCCTAGTTTTAATATTTAATATTCCATTCTCAACTGGAATTTCATCCTTATATTCAATCTTAAAAAATTCATCACTATCAATAAAAGTATCTGCCTCAATCTTATTAATTACTTCATTACAGATATGAGTATTAAATGCTTGACCTAATATTCTCCTACAATACTCTTTGACAAAACTTTTTCCATGTGGAACATAAACTCCATTATTATAAATCCACATCTCTGTTTTATTATCATTTCTCGTTGTGTAAATTTTGTGTTGTCTTTCTATTCTTTCAACTAATAGTTCTGTGGCTTGTCCTCTTTTTTTAACTGCCAGTAAAGTCAAGACTTCTGGAGTTAATCCTGATTCAACTTGTTCTACTTGTATTGCTTTCACCTCTGGCATTTTGTACCTCCTTTATTTCTCCAATAAAAAACACCCTAACCCTTTTCTGTTTCATTCCAATATCTAATCCATTAACCTTTTCAACAATAATTGAATATCCAATCTCTTCAAAATCTTTTATTATTTCTTCCTTATAATTTTCAATTTCTTTCACATTTTCCATAATGAATTGTTTTGGTTTGAATTCCTGGACAAACCTTAGAAAATCTAAATAAAGAGAATTCCTACTGTCTTCTTTAAAACCTAATCTCTTTCCCGCAGAACTAAAACCTTGACAAGGTGGTCCCCCCATTATAAAATCGATATCTCCAATCTCTTTATGAATTTTCTTTTCGTCAATATCAATTATGTCCCCGATAAACACTTCAGTATCTGGAAAATTTAATTTAAAAGAATGTCCAGAATATTTATTAAAATCATTACACCATAAACATTCTTTCTTTAATTTATGACCTGCAACTGAAAAACCACCACAACCACTAAATAATTCAATATACTTTTTTCCTTTAATATACTTCTTTAAGATGTATTCTCCCATCCTGGGAGATACTGCTTCTCCAATCTGTCTTTTAATTTCCTGACTTGTTCCGACAAATTTATAATCTTTTGGAAAGTCTTGTATCTCTGCGTATTTTCTTAAACTTAATTCCCTTCCATGTTTATCAACAAAACAACATACATGGAGAACTGTTGGATAATAATCATTATATACTCTTATATCATCCTCACCATGAGTAACATCAATACACAATGTCCTATCAGTTATCTTTTTTGATTTTGGTAGTTCATAAGTATTTGAAAAATGAAACATATTTGTATCATAAGGATTTAATTTATTCATGTCAATTTCAATCCTTGTATTTTTTCTAACAACTTTGTCTTGTTTTATCTCATATTTGTTGAGAACTTCTGTTACTTTCTTGGTTTTAAGTTCTGGAGATTTTTTAATTAATTCTTTATATTGTCTAGCCCTTGCAACTGTTCTCTCCCCTACACCAGTATCTTTGGCAGTTTTAGTTAGGACATCGTCTTGAGGTTCATTGACCAAAGATGCCACTTTGGCATCTTTGCTTACCCTGTCTCCACCCCTACCAACTTCATAAACCTCACTCAATGTTGCAATAAGAATATATTTTTGTTCAGGTAATAAATGTCTCCTTAGTAAATTATCCTTAATAACATACTCTTTAACTTTTCTTTCATCTTTTTCATCAATCTTAACAACCTTAACAGGAACTTCTTTTAATCCAATCTCTTTTGCTATATTCCATCTCTGATGTCCGCAGAGAATAACATTAGATTTAGTTATATGAAGTTCTACTTTGATTCCATTCTGTCTTATATCCTCTTTGAGTGCATCATAATCAGTTCCTTGAATATCATCAAAAAATTCTTTATTGAATTCATATGGTTTTAGTAGATTAGTCTTTGTCTTCATTTAAGTATTCCTCCACAGTTTTTAACCATCTTCTAATATCCTTTCCATTCTCTTTGTTAACCAACATAAAATTAACATACTCATCCTCGTGAGTATATCCATTTTTAAAATGAAAATCTTTGTTATGATTATAGACATAATAAATATGTTCATCAACTTTTAATGGATTTTGAATACTTATGATTATAAGATAATCATTCTGAATTAAATACCAGAATTGTTTTTTAGGAATTCCAATAGTTAATTTATAATTTATATTATTTTTACCTAGTTGGGTTTTCCTAAATAATTGATATTTAACATCTTTAAACTTCTCTTCAAATCCTTTCTCCTTGAATTCAAGTTCACAAATCTCTTTATTAAGTCTATTTCTTTCTTCTATCTTTTTTATTCTCTCTTCACTTTTCATCTTCATCACCTCCCTTTACTTTTTCACCAAAGAAATCTTCATGTACTCTTTTATTATCTGCATCTTCAAACCACTCATCATACTCAAAGTCGGTGTTGAAGGTTGGTTTCATTTTTTAATAATCTCCTCTTTTATTCGCCGATCCTTCAATTTCAAAACTCTAGCCGTCGGTAAAATAATTAATGTATCATCACCTTCATGCAATTTAAACTTAACAAAACTTGCATCAAAATGTTCTAGAAATACAAATGATTCTTGAGCTAATCCTTTCTCGTTTATAAACTGTATCCAATCGTGTCGCCGTTTCTGTATCTGTTTTTCCATTTTAAAAAACCTCTTATTTTAATTTAAGGAAATTTCTTTTTTAAATATTTCGTGTAATTCTAAGGTAGTGCTTCGTTACTTTGGGGTGGTGAAATCTTATTCTTCATTTTCACTTGACAGCTTGGGCAAGTGACAGTAATTAATTTAGATTTAGTTTCCCATTTATGTTTGCACTTTGGGCAGGTTAGTTGGTTTGTCATTTTAATTTAAAAACAATTAAATCTCTATAAAGATTCATCATTATTTTATTTTCTTTTGATATATTTACTTGGTTTCCATTGTATTGTTCAGTTGAGTATGGACAGATTATTCTCTGTTCAACTTCAAATCCAATTTTCTTAAATTTTTCAATCAAATCTACTGCATGGTCTATTCTTTCATGGTTTTCATTACACCATTGACTAGCACCAATTATTAATGCAATCTTACCATCCTTGCACAACTTTTTCTTCACATTCTTCACAAACGTCACAATAGTATCATAAAACTTATCCAAATTCATATTAGCTAAATCTTCTTTATCTTCACTATATTTATTCTCTGCTTGTTTCCAGTAGGGAGGGTCTAAAAAAACTAACTTAATATTATTTGGTAGTTCTGGTGGTAATCCTTCTTTAATATCCCATTGTTTTATTTCTTCTTCTCTAGCTGGAATAGGCACTCTATCACTCACATAGTATCTTCTAAGCCACTTTTTACATGAATCAATAGTAATTCCTCCACCTGCAAATGGATCATACACAACATCAAATGGTTCTGTGTAGTAATAGAGTAGGTTTTCTACGAATGCTTGTGGAATATTACCAAAATGAGTTATTAAATTATCTTTGGAAGTATTCCATAAATTGTATAAAAAAGGCTCGAAATCTTCCATTTCTGCACATTTGCAGTTTTGTAAGATTCTACTCATTTCAGCCTCAGAAACACCAATTCTTTCAGCAACATCTTTTTGGGTTAATTCAGCATGAAGATATGTTAAAATAGCTTCTTCTTCTTTCTGTTCTTTCAACTGCTTTGCCTTATTACTAACCCACCCATCAAATGTTCTTGGTGCAATGGATAATGATTTAATCAATCTTTCTCTATTCTTCAAATCATATAACTTAACTGCAACACTCTGTTTATCTTTCATAGATAATTGTAATCCATGTTTTGAATTAGTTTCAATAGCTCTAAGATAAATCTCGTTCTCACTTTCTGTTTGTTCCACATCACATTCAATCTCTGTTTCTTTTGCTTGTTTGTGTGCCTTTAACCTATGTAAACCATCTATCAAAATATTATCTTGATTAATAATTATCTGTGGAAGATTATCTATGTTTTCAGAATATTCTTGCACTTTTGAATTATCTACTTCTAGTCTTGGATATAAATCCATTCTTATTATAATATCTTTAATTTTAGTTTTCATTTTCAAAATCAGATAGTTTTAATTGAGAATATCTTTTATCCATAAAATAAGTAACTGCCTTTAACCAATCTTGAACAGGGCATTTATGTATTCCATAAGGAAAACTTCTATTAAAGATAGAACAACTCTTTGCTTCCCACAATTTTCTTGGAATTTTTTGTCTTACTTTTGTAACTTCTTGAAATAAATCTCTAGATGCCCAACCATCTATCACATAACACCATTTAAAATCTCCAGAGTATTTTATATAGAAAAAAGGTTTATCCATAAAAAAATGTTTCTTTTTTTCTAATGGAATTGTTAGATCCCACCACCTAAATTTTCCATCTTCATTTTCAAAAGCATCAGTACCATTTCCTTCCATATCACAGTAACATATAACTTCGTTATTTTTTGGATTTATTATCTTGAAATCAACAGCAAACATATTTTCTCTATTGTTTCTTTCAGCAATTAAACCCACTTTATCTTTAAGTTTTTTAGCAATCATCTCAAAAATACTTTCTCCAGCAAATCCATATTCATTATATTTAGGATCATTTGCTAATTCAGGAAATTCTTTTAGTGCATCAGCTAATGTAAATCCTCCGTCATTATTTTCATTCACCATCTTCCCTCTTCAAACCAAGAATAAAAGTCGGCTTAATCTCATCACTAAATTCAGAACTAGACTTTGTAGAAAGTATCTTCAGAATTCTATATCCCTTAGCAAGATATTCATTAACCTCATTTTCTTCAGTTATATTTTTTATTTTGTTTACTTCATCGAGTTTCATCTTAATAAATATAACCACCACTACTATATAAACCTTTCTATACTAGAAAACATATGAAACTAAATTCATATGTCATCCTCATCAACTTCCTCATAACAATGTTTTTTGTGATTAGACTTAGCCCAATCAACAGCATAACTTTTACCACAAACCGAACATCTAAATGGTCGGGGCATACTTTTTTTTGAACCTGCTTTTGGACTACCCATTTTGAAATGTGTACCAACTTCGTTCTCAAACTGTTGTCGAATGAGCTGCTGTTGGCACATATCTATAAATGAATCCTTATTTTTAAACCTTACCTTACAACACCATACCAAACCCCACCGAACCCCACAACAAACATAAATTAATACTTTCTATCCCGAACATATAGATCTCCTAATATTTCTCGAATACCTCGCATATCTTTTTCTGTGAATATAGAAGCAGAACCGTAATGTTTTAGATAAGTATTTGCATCGTGAGCTAATCTTAAACAGATCTCCTCAAATCCAACTCCTAACGCCTTTAGGTACATACCATGCGTCTTTCTTATGTTATGTGATGCAAAGTTATACCAATCTTCAATTTCTACTTCTCTAACCTTTCTTTTAATCATTTGATTAACTGCTTGTATCTTTTTATTTAAAATAACTTTTCCAACAGGTTCTTTTGGAAAGAATAAATATGATTCTGGATTTTTATCTTTACTTAATTTTTTCATTGTTTTAGATAATTGTGAAGATATACTAATTGTTCTTGGTTGTCCAACAGTTTCACCTTTTGTTGCTTTTGTTTTTGTTTTCCATAACCTAACGGTGTTTCTATCAAAATCAAAATCCTTTGGTCTTACGTGAGTTGCTTCATCAATCCTAGTACCAGTGTTAACCATAAATTCAAAGAATGGTTTATTTTGTTTTCTTATACTTTCAATAAATAAATTCCATTCATCTGGCATAAAGTATCTTGACCTATCTGTTCTTACAAGATATTTCTTACCATCTCTTTTAGTTCCAATTCTAACTCCTTCCTTATTTGTTTCTCTTAAATATAATGTTTGTTTCTTACAATTAGAACAAATATAATAGTTTCCTTTTACTTCCCATTTGTGTTGGCAGTTTCTTGTTGGTTGCATTTTAGATTATTCCTATTATTTTAAAATTTAATAAAGTCCAAAATATCAAAAACATTATCCCCCCATACCAAAATAATAAGTTATTTAATCTTATTAATTCTTCAGCAACAGGACTTAGAGGAGTTGTATGAACTATTATTATTCCTTTTTCTTTTTTTCTTGTTTGTGGCATTTTAAATATACTCTCCAAAAATTCCTTTTATTAATATTAATATAAATTTAATATAAATATAAATATAAAAACCATAAAAAAACCAGAAAACATTATCACCATCATAATATCATATTCTTCAGGGTATTCAACAACTTCACAGGTTAATTCATTTATTTTGTGATTATGTTCATCATAACAATCTCCAGTTACTATTTTTTCAAAAGACATATAATGGATCATTCCTATAGTTCCAAGTATAACTAAAATAAGTCCTATTAAAATTCCTATAAGGGATAAGGCATCAATTGTTTTCATTTTCTTAAAATCCTCATTTAAAGATAAATATTAGAAACATAACTTATATATAAACCTTTCTATTTTGTTGTTGTTTATCCTAAAAGAGTAAAGTTTAAATACTGGTGATTATTAGTTATTTTGAATAAAAATTCGTGAGGAGATAAAGTGATAAACCAAATTCACATTAATAAAACAGTATCTAGGAACTTTATCCTCGATATAATTGCGAGTATTCAAAACTTCTTTGGATTGAATCTAACAAGTTATGAAAAAATGTTGAATAAAGCAATGGATCAAATTAAAGAAGAACTAAGTGATACTGAATTAAAATGGTTTAGGTATCAGATAACTGAACTTGGTAATGGGGCATTATCTGTTACTTTATATGGAGAGAAAGAATGAGAATAATGAGCATAATAATTCTATTATTTCTTTTAGGTGCATTTACTATTGGAATATCACTTCAAGAGGGAGATAGAATTGAAATTGATAATTCAATTGATGACGGATTGAAAAGTGTAAGAAATATAACCTTGGATATAGAATACTATGAAAATAGTTCTATTAATATGAAAGGCGTTGTGAAAATCCTCGAAGAGTATATTCAATTCATTGGAACATTTGCTTTTGAAATTATTAGAACTGGAATTCATTTTGGACAGGATAATCCAGATTACTTTGAACCTGATACCTTGATTATGGTTATGAAGTGGATTATAATATTAGTTATTGTCGGCTTATTAGCGAAACCAGTTGGTTACTTATTTATTTTTATAATCTTATTTTTTATTTGGGTAAGAGAGATTTTAAAGAGAAGGAAAAATGCCAAAACAAACAATAATGAAAAAGTTATGTCCTGAATGTCGTGAGAAACTTAGAGCATGGAGAAAGAAGTATCAAAAGGATAACGCAGATAAAATTAGAATAAACAGGCATAGGTATTATGAAGATAAAGAAAAGAAAGGACAAGCTAGGGTGAATAGAAGATGAAAATCATTGACAAAATCCTAACATTCTTCGCATTAATGTTAGCAATAGAAATGACAATGAGATATGATTTTAATTATCATAAGGATCAGGCGATAAAATGAAACTCAGCGTATATTGGATACCCATTGTAATTTGGATGCAAATGGCATTAGTTTATAATGGTTGTAAAATCGAAGAATTCTTAATATCTGGAGGAGCTTCAGGAACAACAATCTGGTGTTTCAAGATTTTATCAGTTTATACTCTACTATTTATTACAATCTTTTTTGTTTATAATATAATTAAAACCGCATGGGATGAAAAATGACAGAAAAATGCCTGTTAATCGAAGCTCGTGAAAAATGTAAATGTGAATGGTGCTTAATGATGAAAAAGATTACAGAACAGCAAGTTGGATTAATCAATAAGTTTTATATGGATAAGAAATTGATTGAATTAAATCGGAAGTTGGAAAATGAGAGATTTTAACACTGTTGAACAATTAGAATATAATCTCTTTATTGATGAAGTTATGGAAAGAGATGGTTGGAAATGCCAAAAATGTGAATCACCAAAAAACCTAACAATTCACCATAAAGAATTTGTTAGAAATAATCCTGATAAAATTTATGATAAAGATAACTGCATAACTCTTTGTCAAAAATGCCATACTAAACTTCACCAAAAGACAAAATGAAACTAACACTTGAAGACACCTTTTGGATAATCATATTTATGATAGCTTTTTTTGGATTTGGATACATGCACGAACAGGTCCATGTTTCAATCTATAAAAATTATGGAATTGAAAGTGAGGTTGGAATTGACTTTCCAGATTTAGTTACCTCTGTTGAAACTTCAGAGTATCTTGAAAAGTGTAATGATAATTGTAAGTTAGCTCATAATATTAATGAAGCAGTTAGTTATCCCTTAATGGTGGTATTTGCATTTTTAATGATTGCTTTTTATGTTATTAAAATAGAATTAAATATTATTCAGAGGTTGATTGAATATGAAGGCATTAGAAATTAAACCTTAAAGTCTTCTCCCAACTTTATCAGAACGATTCCTTCGAGTTTCCCAATAAACTTTTCCTGTTTTAGAAATCCTTTTTCCAGGCATTAATGCCTTACGTTTTAAATCTCTAAGAATATCTTTTGTCTGACCTGTTTGTTCAAGGCGTTTGACTACTTTAGGTTTTAATTTTACCATTTAAATAATAACAAAACATAATATATAAATTTGTTGATTATTATAATTCTAACTAAATGTGAAATTTACCTTAACTGTGATTTTCCTTCTCAGTAGCATAGAAAAAACAACTACCAACAATATGGTAAGAATATGAAATAATTGAACCTTACCTTACAGAACCAAACCATACCCAACCTAACCACACAGAACGCTAAACTACAGGACAATACCCAACCGAAAATATAATAAATGAAATCCTTACCTTACACAACCACGCCGAACCACACCATACTTTACAGCACAATAAATATGAATTTCCTTACCTTACCACACCTGACCATACCAAACCCCACCCAACCAGACCATACATAAAATATAATTTATGAATTTCCTTACCTAACCTTGCCTTACCGAACCACACAGGACAATAGAGAACAATACCCCACCGAACAATAAACATAATAAATGAATTTCCTTACCTTACCTTACCGCACCCCACCAAACCCTACCATACCGAACCTAACAATAAACATAATACATGAATTTCCTTACCTTACCTGACCTAACCAAACCATACCCTACCTCACCTGACCTAACTTTAAATATAATAAATGAATTTCCTTACCTTACCTTACCCGACCAAACCATACCCTACCTCACCTGACCTGACTTTAAATATAATAAATGAATTTCCTTACCTTACCTTACCCGACCAAACCATACCCTACCACACCTAACCCGACCTCACAAAAAATATAAAAAAACCCCAAAATAATCTTGGGGTTTAAATAATAAATTTTTCTAACTTTGTTAGTAGGTTTATAATCTTTGGATTTTTCTTATCAATCAAATCTTCTTCAAACAAATGGATTAGTTCTATTAATAACTTTTCCTGAGAAACAGACCTAAGAGATTTCTGTTCAATAATCAAATCTTTCATATCGCTTTCATCAATTTCTTTATTAGCCATGTGCTTAATAGCACTTTTAACTATTGTTTCTCCTGTGATTGAATTAACTAACCTTTGACCTATGAAATTCTTTAAATTATCAACAGGCACTTGGATTAATGTTGAAATCTTAGCATTAGGATATTTCCATTGCCTTAACTTTAAAGCTATTCTTCTCTTTTCAAAAGGAGATAGCTTTTGTCCATGATTAACATTAAGTTCAATCGCTTTTTCAAATATCTGTTTCTTATTCAAACCTACATGAATTTCTGCTTCAATTTTAGGAAGTTTAGATTGTCTTGTTGCTTCTAATCTATGTCTACCATCAACAAGAATTAATTTTCCATAACTCTTTGCTAAAACTATTGGTGGAAATCTACTTCCCATTCTCATAGCTTCTTTATATGTGTGAATTGTTTGCCAATATACATCTGTTCTTGGGTATAATTCTTTATCAACTGAAACTTCCATTACAGGCACTTGTTTTGTTATACATTTTGTTTTCATCTTATTTATTCCTCCTTATAATCAATTAAATATGAACAGGCATTAATATAAACCTTACCTTACCTGACATAACCCTACCAAACAGGACATGACTTAACCGAAAATATAATTTATGAATTTCCTTACCTTACCTTACCATACCAAACCGCACCTCACCAAACCGTACCCCACCACACCTCACCACACCAAAAAAACATAATACATGAATTTCCTTACCTTACCGAACCTGACATCACCGCACAGTACCTCACATTAAAAATATGATAATGATATGTGATTTACTTAACAGGTTTCCATTCAGTTATTTTAAAAGTTCCAAATTCGCCTAGTTTTTGTGGTCTGAAATCTAATAAACCAACTCGCTTTCCAGCTTCTTCTAAAATTGGCTTTATCAAAACATCATCTGGAATTAGTGTTTCGTCGTAATGAATTTCAAAACTAGCTTTCCATTTATTAAGTTTAGGTCTACACTTAACTACCCTTGCTTTTTGGATTACGACTGTTCTAATATCATGTTGATAATCTTTAACGCCTAATCCTATTTCGTGTGGGGATATTCTAACCCCACCAGCTAACATAGGTCTTGCACTATATTTTCCAAACTTTTTATAGGCACTTGCATTAACTAAACTTCCTTTAATGGCTTCTGCTGGAATATAAAGTTCTCCTTTCTCAGTTTTATAAGCCAATTTCTCAGCTTCTTCTTTAATATTCCTTTTCGCTGTTTTGGTTGTCATTCCTTCACTTGCTTCCAACATTCCTTTTGGACTATTCATAAGTAATGGAGTAACGCCTTCAATAGTTATTTTAACTTTCTTCATTTTTGTTTTTTAATCCTCCTTACAATCAATTAAATATGAAACAGGCATTTAATTCTTCGTTTATAACAAATGTAACAGTAAAAAATACCTTTATATCTCCATGAAGTTTTTGTTGTCCTATTACATTCCTCACAATTTCTTTTTCTATATCTTTGGTTTGTTTTCATTTTAATTTCCTTACCTTACCTTACAACACCCAACCATACCACTCCAGACCGAACACTAAAATATAAACATCTCACTACCACAAAATAGGATTAAGGGGGTTTACCCAAATCCTAACAAACACTCGCAGTAGTGAGATAAGTATGATATGTGATTAATCTTTAACTATCTTCCTTTTTTAATTCATCAAATATTAATTTACTTGCAAAAACTTTTCTTAATCCTAATAATATTTTATTTCTTTCATTTTTAATTCTTAATAATTGTTTTTTCTGCATATTTAATAATTTATTCATTTCAGTATTAAATATTTCTATAATCTTATATTCTTTTAAGTTTTCTATTTCATAGGTCGATAAATAAAAATCTTCTGTGTCTTGTGATATATTTTGTTTAAAATCAAATTGATAACGTTCATCTATGTTAATTGAATTAATTTTAGTTTTATCCTCATTTAATTCAAATAAAATTTCTTTTGGTTTTTTTAAACTTAAATTAATCTCATAAGTTTTATATTTTATTTTTAATAATTCTCTTGCGAACTTTCTTAATGTTTTTTGATTATCTTTTTTAGGTATAAAAGAATAAAATTTTTTATGTTTTTGAATGACTTTAAATAAATTCTTAAATTCTCTTAGATATTTAGTATTTATATCATAAGATTGTTTTAAACTAAAACCATCTTTGTTTAAATAAATAAAATAATTCCAATAATCTTTTTGTTCTCCTTCGTTTAATTCTATTTTTGTTTCAATTCTTTTATCCATAAAACTTTTAAATACTATTTCATAAACCCTAAAAATTTCTCTTTCAATATTCAATATATCATTTTTTAAACACTCATTTTCTCTTTTCTTACTTACTATTAAATCTGCTTTTATTTTTAATTTCAAATATTCTTTTATGAAAGTCATTTTTATTTTACCTTAAATTTATTTTCCTTACCTTACCTAACCTCACCTTACCCCACCTTAAAATATAATTACTCAATCTTAATCTTAGTAATATTCGTTTTATCTTTTAATTGCCCATCACTCCCATTTTTATTAATCACAAAAATAGAATGAAATTTATTTTGGTTAAAATCAATTTGGTTTAAATCACTATAACAATCTGAAAAGAAAACCGCACATTTACAATCACTAATTTCTTTATTAATTGTTTCCATTAAAGATTTATGTGATGTTCCACCACCACCACTTATTTTTAATTGCATTATCTTTTGGATATTACCATTTCTTACCTCGTATCTGTCGTGTATTTCTGTGTCGTGGGTGTAAAGTGTCATATCTATTTGATTTTGATATGCTCTCGCTATTCCCACTATCTCGCTTAAAAAATCTACTAAATCTTTTTGACTTATGCTCCCACTTGTATCAATAGCAACAACTACCTTAATTTTATCCTTAATAACATTCGGCATATAATAACCACAACTTACACTCTTTTTTGATGGTTTATGGTAAGAATAATCCACAGGAAGAAAAGATAATAAGTGTTTTTTCAATAAAGTTTTCCAATCAATCTGCTCTTTATGTAACTTACCTATTAATCTTTCCAATCCTAAAGGTAAATTACCTCGTTGTTTTGCGCTTACATAAGCATTACTTACTTTTTCTTTCCAACCTTCTTTTAATTTTTCCTTTTCTTCTTTTGTTATGCCTTCGCTATCGCTATCTATATGTTTATCAAATCCTTTAAAATTATTTCCTCTATCATCTGTTATTTTATAATTACCACAACCCTTTCCTTCTTTATTTTGTTTAAATTGTTTTGGAAGTTCATTATAAATTTCTTCTACTGTTTTCTCATTTATTTTTTCAATGGTTACACCACCAATCTCAAAACTATTATCATAATTTGGAATTAAACTACCACTTGGTAACGAAAACCTATTTTGTCTTAAAATTGAATTAACGCATAAATCACAGGCAATATTCCAACCAATTCTATCTTTATTGCCTAATCTTAATAAATGCAATAATGCTAAATGTAATATTTCGTGAGATAAAACACCTTTTAATTCTTCCTCACTTAAATTATCTACGAATTCTTTATTATATATTAGTTCTCCCTTACTATTAACACCCATTCCCGCCCACTTATCCAATTTCTTCTCTTTATCTTCTTGAAATTTTAAGAATAAACTTAAATAACTAAAAAATGGGTTTTTACTTTGTAATTTTATTCTTGCTCTTATCAATCTATCTTCTGTTTTTGTTGTCATTTTGTTTTTTGTTCAATCCTCTTTTTTAAGTTCATCAAACATAATTTTAGTTTGTAATTTGTCATAAAGTTCTTGATTAAGGATAGTTGCTTTTTTCCCATTTCCACAATCTAAATTTAAAAGTTCTATTGCTTTTTTTAGACCATCAATTCTTCTAAACCTAAAAGGCATACCACCCAAATAAAATTCATAATTAATACCATGAAAAGCCATAAAAGTTTTTTTTGTCTTGATTATAAACACAAATCCATAAATTCCATTCCTATATGCAATTACACAATCTTCATATAGGTAAGGAGAAATATTATTCTTTGTTGGTTGTTGTGCAACATAACCCCACCAACTTTTATTTTTCCATTCTAATCCTTTTTGTTTTAATAATGTTATTGGTTTCATTTTAATTTTAACCTCCATTAAATTTTTTTCAATTCACACATAAAAAAGTTAAAAAAAATAAAAAAAATCAATTAAACTAAGTATTTTATATACTTTTCTTTTAGTTTTGAAGTAAGTTTTTTGCCTTCAAAATCCTTTTTAAATCGTGTTGGTTGGTATTTTATACACAATCTCCACAATAAAGCCACGAATTCAGCATTATTGGTTTCATCTAAGACTTCACTAACTTTAACTATCTTATCAAAATCCACTTTTTTCTCTTTATAGTTTTCTGAAAATGCTGTTACTACAAAATATTTTACAGAAATTTCTGTTATATTTTTAAGTTTTTCTGGATTCTTCAATACACCTTCAAAATCAATCTGTTCTTTAATCTTACAAAAAGCAACAAACTCTTTACTTATACCTTCTCCAATCGCACTACTACAAACAAGATTTAAGATTTTATAATCTTTAACATCTGTTATTAAGGTGTTTAATCTCTCCCAACCTCTAGGTGTAGTAAATTTTTGTTTATCATCAAAATCAACATTATGTAAAGCACTTGGTTTAAAATTAATAAAACCAATTATTCTACTATCAACTTGATTATCAATAGCCCAATCTACCCACTCCTCACTCGTAGGTGTTAAGAGTTCAACCTCGCAACCCCTATCTTTTAAAGGACTTGGAATTTCATTTGTATAAGCTCTATCTTCTGTTAAATTTCCACCACTCATAATTAACCAATTATCACTTATTTTACTCTCGTTTATAACTCTATCATAAATTATCTTATAAACACTTGATAATACGAGTGGTGGTGCTAAATTCATTTCATCAAAAAATAAAACCCCATCAGAATTTTCTTTTTCTAAAAACTTAGCCCAAAAAGGAATTTTCCATTCAATACTTTCCTTATCTGCTCTAAAATTTGGAAGCCCTTTTATATCGCTACTATCGAATTCACTTAGTCTTATATCCATTAAGACAAAATACTTTTCAGGATATTCAAAAACTTCCTGTCTTTTCTCGTTGGTTAATTTATTCCATTCAACAAATTCTCTTGCTCGTTCTTCTGCAATTTCTTTTGATTTATCTCTAACAGAATAACTTTTTCCAATCCCAAAACTTCCATAAATCAATAAAGCTATTTTTTTCTTATAGTTTTCTTGAATTAAAGTTTTAAGTTCTTTATTATTTACTTGTAACATTTTTGTTTTCCTAAACCCCCTTACAATTAATTTAAGTATAAAATACCTTACCTTACCTCACCCTACCCTAAATATAAATCATTCATTACAAAATTTTTCTAATTCAATCTCTACATCAATTAAAGCCAATAATAAAATAAATTGTTCTTTTGAAAATCCTTTAGTTAATTTTTTTAATATTTTGTTTCTTTCTTTTTCTAGGCATTTAAAATCTTGTTCCATTTTTTTAATCTCTATACTTATATAACCAAAACCCTACGATATTAAAATCTTTAATCTAGGCATTACTAGGCATTTGAAATTATATTTAAATTTCATCTTCATCTATAAACTCCTCTTTATCTTCTTCAAAATATTCTTTTAAAATCTTACTTTGCTGTTTTTTCTCAATCCATAAATCATAATCTAAACCAAATAAATCTTTATTTCCTTTCATTTTTATAAAATTCCTTCTAATTTAATAAAATCTTACTTTACACATAAAACCAAAATTTCTTAAAATCCCTGTGTAAAAATAGCCATTTTAAGCCATTCTAACAACACTTTTTTAATTTTGGATACTAAACCATACACCAAAAAAACACATAAAATTAAAAATAATAAAAATTAAATAATATCTCCATTCTTTAAAAATTCATATTCATTTATTATCAAACTTTCTTTTATGCTCTCGTCTGATGTTAAATGTTCATATTCTTCATCTAAATTTTTAAGAAATTTGTTTAACTTATCTTTAATAAATTCTGTTAATTTTTCGGTATATTCTGGTTTTAAAATCTCCTGACAATCTTCAATTATACCCCTTTCATTTAAATCCAACTCTATAAACTTATTTTCATCTTCGCTTAAATCTTCTTCTTGTAGTTTTATTAAAATTTTATCTTCAACACTTAAAACAGAATTAATAAAAAGTTCTTGGTCTGTTATTGTTTGGTTGTTAAAACTTATTGTTCTGTCGTATAAATCAAAATAAAAACCCTCACAATCTAAACCAATTTTATTTAACTCCTCTTTAAAACCCTCAAATAAAAAACTATACCAATCAAAATTAGTATTAAAATCTCTATGCCTATCTAAAAGTTTTTCTTGTATATCCTTTTTTAATTCTTCAAATTTAAAAACTTGTATTTGTTTTGTTTTCATTCTTACATTAAACCCCCTTACAGTTATTTAAAAAATATTATTCTATAACTATCCTTAACTTATCAATAAAACTAATTGGAAATTTATCTATTCTTTCTTCATATAACTCTTTTTTTAATTCTCTTAATAACCAATCATAGTTTACATTATCCATTTTAACCCCCATTAAATTTAATTCTTTTTACACATAAAACTTTAAAAAAATAATAAAAAATATTGAATTATTGTTCGATTTCTTTTAAAATCGTGTTATCTCTATCTATAAAATTATGTCTTATCAAACATAGTTTTAACTCTTTTTTAAATTCCTCATAGCTTAACCTATTTTCTTTATTGGGTTGTATCTCGTTTAAAAGTTTTCCTGTGGTATTACTCCAAACATTCACACAACACTTTAAACCTTTTTCATCACTAAAAGCAATAAAAGTTTTATAAGAAAACCATAAGGTTAAACTTCCAATATTAATACGATTTTTATTAACAGTTCCTAAATTCTCAAAACTAATTAAATTATCTATTTCGTCATACATTTTATTTAAACCCCCTTACAGTATTAATTTTATTTATTTAATTACTTTATACTTATATAACCAAAACCCTACGATATTAAAAAAAGAAAAAGAAAGAAATAAGGGTTATTATAAACCCTTATTAAAAATATTATCAAAAAAATCTATAACCCTATATTCTCCAAAAAAACCACGACTTCTTTTAATCATCTCTTTATACTGTTGGATTTTGTGGTTTATTTCTGTTGGACTTGTTATAATCATGTTAAAAGTTTTCATATTATTACGAGAATAAAATAAACCTACTCCCTGATTTTTTTTAAATCGTGTGTTACTACTCCAATCTATAACAACAGTTTTAAACTTTTTTGTTACTATCTCCTTAAAATATTTATTTTGTTTATTTGTCATCACTTGGTTATTAAGTTTTTTTAATAGAAAACTTAAATTATTGCTTTTTTGTTGGTTGGTTTTATTCTCATATAACCCTTTTAAAAATTGTTTACTTACTTTTATATTAAAATCGTTTTCCAACTCTCTCAATAAACTTAAAACTTTTTCGTGTTTGTTTTTGCTGTATCTCCCGCAACTATTCAAAACTTGTTTTAAGTCATCTTCTACTTTTATATATGGTCGTGTTTGTTCTGTTTGTGTTTGTATTTGCATTTTAACCCCCTTACAATCTTGTATTTATTTATTTGAATATGAAAAGGGGTTTAATCCCCCAATAATAATTTAATCTATTTTTTCTATTTCCTTATTTAATAATTCGTTTAAGTGTCTTAAACCATCTTCATTTAAAACCCCCAATCTCCTTAAACCCTCTAAACTTTCTATTTCTGTTTGTGTTTGTTCTGTTTGTGTTTGTGTCATTTTATTTTAACCCCCTTATCTTATTTTTAATTATCCTTTTCAAATTGGGTAAGTGTTTTATTTTAATATCAAATAATGAAATACCCATTAAATAAAAACTCAAAGGATAAAATATTAAACCTAAACCATTAGGAATAATTGCAATACTTAAACAAACAACACCCAAACCAATCTTAAACCAATTTCTTTTATATATTGGTATTAAACCTTTTTGTCTTAATTGGTTATATCTGTTTGTTTGTTTTAAGTAATCCTCGTATATTATGTATTTGTTTTTTGTTTTCATTTTGTTTTATTTGTTTTAATTTATCTATTAAAATAAAGATAAACTACTTTATAAACCTTTTGATTAAAACTTTTAATCATTGATTAAAAGTTTTTAGCAATGATTAAAACCTTTTAGCAATGATTAAAACTTCCTGCGTGAACAAAAATGACTTTTTTAAAATTTTTTTATTTGTTTTTTGTGTGTTGGTTGGGGTGTTTATCATATGATAAACCCATCATATAATATAACTCTTTATACATAAACATAAATATAAAAGAATTAAAGATAAATATTTAAGTGTTAAAGTTTTTTATTATGTTTATCTTTAATGCGTGTTTTGAGATATTGTTTTAAGTGTGGATTATGATTTTGTTACTGTGCGTTGTGGTCTGTGGTTATTGTCGATTGTGTTATTATATAGGAGTTGTTTATTATGTGGTCTGTTGCGGTTGTTATTGGGTTATGTTTTGTTATGTGTTTAGAGTAGTAATAAAATTAAGTGTTTGTTATCTGTGTTTAGTAGTTAAAATAATGTGGGTGATTAAACCCCACATTAAATAAAGTAACCACATAAGATAATCTTATCATATGAATAAATAATTATATGTATTTATTTTCATACATTGAGGGGTATATCAATTAATGCAAATAATTATCAAATAATTAAAAGGCCATTTTATCGTCGGTAAAATAGACGCCTTGATATTAAATCACCTTATATGTAATGCCTTGGGCTTCTGTATGGTGTCTGTGTCTACACTGTTGTGCCTGTTCCAGAGATTCAGTAGCGTATTTAATAGTTGATCCCAGGTTTCGTCGTAATCTCTATGCCTGTCCAATCTTTCTCTGGTTTTTCTCTCAACTTCTATGATTCCTCGGTGTTTATACGGCATTTTGATGGTACGGGCCTTGATTTTTTATTAAAATAGTCTCTTTTGGGTACTGTACCCAATAACATCTTGGTATACTAAAGTATACTATATAGTTTTCTTACTGGAATCAGCGGCTTTTTCGCCACGTTTACACATTTCCGACACTCCCTGGTAGGAAATAGGTATTCCATTAATAGTTAATTTCTTTGAAAGTTCTTTTAAAGACATTTGAGTCTTCTTTTTGTACAAATAAACCACAATGTCTCTCTGAAGAAGGTATTTTGATTCTGGTTTTTCTTTAAACAATTCTTTTTCCATATCGTTTAATGCCTTTTCCTTCTTCTTACGATACATTTTTTCAAATTTTTCCCCACCAGGATACTTCCCATAGAAGTTTCCACGAAACCTCGTCGGTATTGGATAACCCCAACCCTTATCCATTCTCAAATTATAGAGTGCAGCCTTCTTTTGATAGTTATAAACTTTAAATAACCTTCCAACAGAAGATTTATTTCTCTTTGGTTTCTCTATATGAAATAAAGCATTACTTCTCAACACAGCAGGATACCTATCCAATAAAAAAAAGGATGGAAGAACTAAAAACAAAACTAAATTTTTCTGTCCCATCTCCATAAGTGTTTGAACAATAAGTTTATTTGTTTTTGAAAGTGTCGCCCTCGACGATAAACCACGAAATGCCTCGTCAAAAATTACAACCTTGGTTTGTGTTTTAGTAGAGTTAGTATTTTGAATTGCCTTTAAAGTTTCTTCACCAGTAAAAGTTATTCTACTTAAATCTCCATATTCAAGTGCGTCGGAAATAATTGTTTTGTCAATATCACAGGCTTGTTGAAATGTCCACAAAGTTTTTCCACTTCTTTCTCGACCATCTACTGGAAAACACTTATCATCATCTTCTTTTGTGAGTTTTCCATCTCTTATTGTATCCCAATACGCGTGAAGTTTTTTATGTACATAATAAGTTTGTCCATATCCGTCATCTACTAATACCATTATCCCTTAACCTTTTTAAGATGTGCCTCTTATTGAGAGGTTCATCAAATTTTATCCTAATTAATTTAACATTTTTCTTCCTACATAACTTATCCTTTTTCCTGTCTCTTCTCTTTAGTTCATCAAAGTCTGAACCAAAAACATTTTCACATAAATCCTTATCGAAATGCTGTTCACCGTCATATTCAAAAGCAAGTCTTAATTCTCTGATTAAAAAATCCAATTCTAAACCTTTCAAAACCTTTCTATCATGTCTCTTAATAAATTTATCTGGAAAAATGTCTCTTAAAATTTTAAACATCTTTTCCTCCTGCCTAAATCTTCTTTTATTTATAAAACTAATTGTTCTATCATTCTCAATTTCTTCTTGTGGATGAGACAAATCTCCATCAATCTTATAAGATCCTATTATTAAATAAGGTACTTCAATTCTCAATTCTCCATCCCTATAGACTAGTTCATCAATTCCATATCCTTTAGAAAAAAGTTCTTCCTTGGACATAAAAGGTATTTTAAATCTTCCACTATCCTCCCAAAAATGTCTTTTATGGGATGATACATCTTTAGAGAAAATTATTTTTTTCTCCTTGAGATTTCCACCAATATATTTTTTATATGTTGTATATTCTCTTTTTTCCATGAGGTCTAATAAATTAGAAAGTAATATGTGTAATTTTGAGATCACAAATTTTTTTAATTCATTTGTTTCTTCATTTAATTTTCCCGTTAATGGTTCAAAACTTCCAACTTTATAATCAATTTTTTTCAAAAAATCTTTTTTAAATAAGAAAAGATTAAAAGCCCAACCATCTTCAAAGGTTCTTGACCAAAAATAACTCACCAAAAGATTATCCTCATCAAATTTTTGGATGAATATTCCTCCAATGGTAATTAAATCATTGTTTATTGGATAATGTAAATGTGTTGAAATAAAAAACCTATCAAATGGGATTATCACATTTTTTAACGGTTTTGCCCTTTCTAACATATCCCTTCTAGTCTCAAAAATTATAGTACCTTTATTTAATCCTTCTTTAATAAATTTTATCTGTTCTAATTCTGGAGAATTCTCAAGATTTCTTTTTGTGCCATCTTTTAATCTTGATTTTAGATATCTCTTCAAATCTTTTTTAAAACAATCAAAACAATCAAAGTCTTCATCATGTTTTTCTAATTCTTTTTTGAGACTCAAAATCTGTTTTTGTTCCATTAATCAATATCATCCTCAAACTTATCTTGATAACTCTTACCTAACCCTTGCTTCTTTTCTAAAAATTTGAGAAATAAAAATTTACTTTTAACTCTTAATGCGTGTTTGCATTTTAAAATTCTATGTTCTTGCACTTTTTTTGCTTTTAGTTTTTGCATCGACAAATCAAATATGTCCTTATCAAATTTTTCCATCTGTTCTTTTTGTTCTTGAGTAGCATCTGGAAACAGCTCTGTCCAAGCCATATCCAGATAGTCGTTTAAACCTTCCATTTCCCCTGTAACATATTTTTTTTGACATACTAACCAAATATTATGAAGCCTTTGATTAATCAGCGTCGCTGAATGCCATTTACTGACACCAACATCATCATCAGAACCAAAATTATTATAACCACCATAAGAACCATAATTTTTTTTCCAAACCATTTTAACTCATCTCCATTATATACATTAAATAGATTATTTAAAGTTATTGTTTTTAATAAATATCTTTAAATACTAAAAATTCTTCTTATGACTGTGCCAACAGCATTCCAAACACCAACTGGAAACGGAGTTGGTACACATTTTAAAAATGGGTAGTCCAAATAGTAATTCAAAAAAAAGTATGCCCCGACCATTTAGATGTTCGGTTTGTGGTAAAAGTTATGCTGTTGATTGGGCTAAGTCTAATCACAAAAAACATTGTTATGAGGAAGTTGATGAGGATGACATATGAATT
>Ga0208015_1000436_pt1 | contig 22741 bp, 15 predicted proteins | sample 26BtaG_FD_184101 | JGI IMG/M metagenome (GOLD analysis project Ga0208015, IMG submission 184101) | Marine viral communities from Cariaco Basin, Caribbean Sea - 26B_WHOI_OMZ_CsCl (SPAdes) (version 2) | ecosystem: Environmental > Aquatic > Marine > Oceanic | place: Caribbean Sea: Cariaco Basin...
AAACTTTTAGTCTATGCCACCAGTAATCGTCGCCACCTATTGCCGCAGCTGATGAAAGACAACGTCAGTATTTACGATGGTCAGACCGATGAGGTCAACCCGTATGAGACCATCGACGAGACCGTATCGCTATCGGATCGCTTTGGCTTATGGTTATCTTTTTACCCTATGAATCAAGCGACTTACCTCGATATCGTCCAGCATTATTTAGCTGCTCAAGCACTGCCGTGGGATGAGCAAGCTCAATTTCATGCTTTACAATGGGCCTCCAGCCGTGGCGGTCGCTCTGGACGTGTCGCTTATCAGTTTAGCCGTCACTGGGTCGGTCAGCAGCGTCTGGCAGAAGCAGCGGAGTAAGGTTTTAAGACCCTGATTCTAAAACTTTAGCTCTCTCCATTACCGAGCTAATTCTATAACTATTTTCCCTTATTTAGCTTAACATCTACCCTTTTCTCTAAGCGGCTCAAGTTGACTCGAGAACTTGCTGCCGCCCTTACCCTATTTAGGTATCGGTGCATAATGCCCTCCAAAATTACTACGCCCGCTAAGTTTGCCTTACTCTTTGCTTTAGTCATTATTGTCTTTGTTTTTGCTAGCGGCGCGCCTTTTCCTAAGTCTCTTAGTTTGATCAATACCGCAAACAGTCAAAGTACTATTGATTGGCAGTCTTGTACTTTGCCTGATTATGACAATTGGTTTGCTGAGTATGCAGAAAATATTGACACCTTACAATGTGCTACGCTCGAAGTTGCCTTAGTAGATATGCCATTACCCGCTGATAAAAATGCTGCTAACGACGTAACTAGTATGGCGGCAAAGCAATCGCCTACGGTCATTAAACTGGCGTTATCACGTCTTCCCGCTACCGGCAATAAGTTAGGCTCGCTAATTAGCATTGCGGGGGGTCCTGGACAGTCGGGATTGGATGTCTCAGCTGTAGACTCTAAAGCCTACAAAAAGCTCTCGAAACACTTTGATATCATTGGTTTTGCTCCACGTGGGGTCTATCCCACTACCCCGAATGTCATTTGCGATCCAGACAACCGAGTACTTTATCCTGAAGACAGCGAAGCCTTTGCTAAAGGCTGTTGGCAACATACGCCCAATGAATTACTTGCTCAGTTGGGCGCGGATTATGCTGTGGGAGATATCGAAGCTATTCGACAGGCGCTCGCTGAACCTAGAATTAACCTCATTGGTTACTCTTACGGCACCAAAATCGCGGCGCTATATGCTGAGAAGTTTCCGGATAAATTACGCGCCGCCGTATTAGATGGCGTGGTCAATCTCAATGAAGACGAGATGCTTATGCAGTTAAATCAAGAGGCCTCCGTGCAGCGAACGTTTGAACGTTTCGTCACCCAATGTCGCCTTGAGCCAGACTGTTTCTTTGCAGATACCACTACTCTTGCTGAGGCAGAAGCTAAAGTAGCGAAAATTTATAGTTATTTTGACCGCCATGATGTGCGAGATTTAGACAATCAGCGTATTACCCCTACGCATATTTCTTGGACACTATACGGGTTTATGGCGTGGCCGGACCGCTGGCCTATCTTGAATGAAGCCCTACAATTAATGGCAAAGCGTGATTTCTCATTACTGCAACTGATGATAGATGAGGACAAAGGCAACGTCGATTATGCTACCTTTACGGCGATAGACTGTGCGGATCGGGCACCTACGCCTGTACAAAAACAGCGCTACCTGACCGATGCTAAACGGGTGGAAGCGCAATCAACATGGGACAATCACCGCGAGCCCACCCGTCAAGAATTACTCGATGCTTGCTATTACTGGCCAGTAGTCGGTAGCGATGTGATGCATGCGCCTGTTCTTAACGTGCAAGCCCCTACCTTATTATTAGTCGCTCAGACCAATGACCCGGCTACCCCTTATGCCAATGCGGTAGCGATGCAAAAGTATCTTAATGCCGCGTTACTGACCCGAGATGGCGATGGTCATACCTTAGCGTTGTCAGATTTGAGCCGTTGTGTGGATAATAAAGTGGTGGAGTACTTGATTGATCCGGATAGCATTAAAAAATATAAGGATGGGTCTAAAGGAAATAAGATTGATTTGGTTTGTGAGGATTAATTGAGAAGGGAAGGTTTTCTGTAGGTTACCTTACGACTATGCTGGGCTGAAGCCGCAGCCTACAAAAGCCTTCTGCCATCTCTGTAAAGAGTAAGATATTTTTAAAGCTGTTCGTAGGGTGCGCTCGGTGCACCAGGAATTTAATATTCTTGAAATTTATTCATGATTCCTATTGATGATTTGTCCGTGGGTTACGCTACCGCTAACCCACGCTACGATCAGCTACGATAAGGTATCGACGTGATTCACGTTATTCCTCTATTCGTTTTACCTTATCCGCTACTGTAAACTGCGCAAAATCCTTCGCTAACCACAAGTTACCATGATAATGCTGCTCGGCTTCTATCCGAATATCTGCCATATTGGGGGTATCTGAGGTTGCATCATCATAACCCTGATAACGGGCGCTAAAGTGGGTTAGGATGAGGTTGTGCACGCCCGTTTCCGCAGCAAATTTCGCTACTTGTGCCGCTGTACTGTGCATAGGGTCTATCGCATCATTCACATCCTTATTTGTCACTTTAGCTTGGATTCTCGCTAATACCGACTCGGTATAAGTGCCTTCATGGACGACCAATACCGCATCACTAGCCGCCTCTGCCAATAAACTAGGCGTATCATTATCTCCAGCCACGATAATTTTAGTGACCTCAATATCCTGCTTAACATACTCTTGCGATTGCAATATTTCGCCATTCTCTAAAGTAACGTCTAGACCCTGCTGTAATTTACCCCAATTTTTACCGGCTGCAATACCGTCAGCGCGCAACTTTTCGGTATTCAGTTTGTTGGTGACTAAACGCTGGGTCAATACAAAAGCATGCGAAGCTACCCGATGCGATAATGGGATTACCTCAATCGTGAGTTGTTGGGTTGGTGAAAAGTTAAGAACGATAGGATGCTTTTGCTTGGCATTAGCGTTACCGTTATTACCCTTGCAGTTCTCATCCGCCTCACCCATCAGCGCTGTAACAGATGTATAAGAGCCCGCTAGTAAATCCTCTATGCCTATAAATTCTATAGGATAAGTAAAGTATAGCTCGGTAGTAACCGCTAAAGTGTCTAGTAAAACACCGATAGCTTTAGGCGCGATAATAGTCAGCGGTCGCGTACGTCCTGACATAGCGAGACTAGCGAGTAGTCCTGGCAACCCATAACAATGATCACCGTGGACATGGGTAATACAAATAGCTGCTAAATTATGACCAGACAGCTTAGTGCGCAATAGCTGATGTTGGGTGCCTTCCCCGCAATCTATTAGCAGCCAAGGTCGCCACTTTCTGCTCTTGACTTTATCGCCTGCTAGATAAGGATTGACGCATTCGACAGCTAACGCCGTCACGTTACGCTGTTTGGTCGGAATACCAGCGGAGGTGCCCAAAAAAGTAAGGTGATACATAGGCTATGGCCACTGACAACTGAGGACAGGAGCTTCGGCATCCATACTACCGCCACTCTCTAAACACTGCCGCACTAGGCTCGACTTATTGGCTTGCCAGCCGGCGTAAAAACTCATAGCGCATAAGGCTATAACCAATAGCTTTTGTGCCCAAGCTTTAATAGAGACCGGTTGGCTATTGGGAGTCGTATCCTCTAATTGAGACTGGTCTTGCAAACGGTTACTACTGATACTATTCTTATCTAAATTAGTCTCTTTACTAGCGCTGCCAGTGGCAACAGACTCGGGATGCTTACTCATAGGCCCCTCCTAAAAACGAATAAAGCGCGTTGTCATTACAGCAACGCGCCCCTAAATGTCCGTAAAAAGTGCGCGACTAGAAGTCTAGTCTGCCACCTTTTGCTACCGCTTGCTGGAAGGCAGGACGGGCTTCACAGCGCTTTAACCAATTCAATAAATGGACGTATTGGATAGAGTCTAAGTTTGGACGCGCATTGGCAGCAGCGACGACAAAATGCATTTGAATGTCGGCGGCACTAAAGCTCTCACCGGCAAACCAATGGTTGTCTTGCAGATGCTGCTCCATCAGGCCCAATGCCATATTGATATTACCACGAATCATACCGTCTTCAACTTGCTTACGAATCATTTTAGACACCGGCTTGATTAGCATTGGTGATTTATCAACAATCTTGGCAAACACCAAACGCATCACTAATGGTGGCATGGCAGAAGCTTCAGAGAAATGCATCCAAAAGGTGTAGTTTTCCCAAGCAGACTCGTTGTCTTCACTCGGCTTTAAAGTATGCTCAGTATCATAATGTTTGAGCACATATTCAATGATAAAGCCAGATTCAACCAAAGGCTTTTCATCGACTACTAAAATAGGCGCTTTACCAGAAGGGTGAATTTCCTTTAATTGTGCCGGGGCTAAATAAGCTTTAGTACGCTCATAGCGAGTCAATTGATAGGGAATATTGAGCTCTTCTAACAACCAAACTATACGAAAAGAACGTGAATTTTCAAGATGATGCAGGTGTAACATAGATTTTCCTTAGACAGTGCATACTGCTAAAAGTACAGTGAGACAAGATGTCCGATAATAATTAATAATAAAATTAGGTAAGGTATAACCAGTGACGTAATAAAAAGGCTGGCGCAGACATAATGACTAATACCTGCCAGTAAGGGTCCCAAATTAGGGGCTACTGGCATTAGCGTTTAAGCAGTATTGCGAACGACTACAGCAACCCTACGCTAAAGCTAAAGCCTATTTTTATTAATACAACAAGCGGTTGCGGCCACTATTTGCGATTTATCATAACGCAATTGCCCGCAACTTCCTATGCCACTTTGTTGCGATTGTGGACCGAATAGTAAAGCGAAGGTAGGGCAAATCTGTAAATGTAACCCGACGTACCAGTCAGTCTATTAAATCGACAGGCTATACTTGCTTTATTCCCTATATAGCACCCACTTAACGGTCCTAAAACCCTATAAACGGTCTCGACCTCCTGCTCAGTCACACTCCTTTATTTATCCTTCATCTGTCGCTGCTAATTTTTGTAGCTTACGCTCCATCTTATCGATTTTCTGTTGATAACGTTTAATTTTACGGAAACGGTGGGCGGCCAGTACCCCTTTAATACGTTTACTCTTAATACGGCGACGCGGAGGGAAACTGGCAATCTGTGGCTCGTTGTAACCCTGCAAGCTATCGTCACGTTTACGCGCCAGATACCCTCTGGTGCCATCCATAATCATCAGGATCAATGCTACGAATAACATAGCGTACATAAAGGGTGAGCCGCCCTCTTCTGCACTGGCAGACAATATCGTTAAAGAAAATATGAATAAAAATATCGGCTCTAGATAGCTTAGCGTACCGAATAAAGAGACCGGCAGTTGGCGACTGGCCGTCATGGTTAGCGACATCGCTCCCGTACTAATAATGCCCAATAGCGGTAGTAGATACCAGAGTTTTGCAGTCCCTGCTAATAACGCCACTCCATCCGATTGCACCAGTATAAAGATGACCACCGGTAGCAATAGCGTTAGATCAGACAGCAAGCCGGTAATCGGTGGTACGCCTAACTTACGGCGCATTAAATAATAGGGAGGATAGCCCAAACAAACGAAGAGCGTCGCCCAAGAAATACCTCCGTGCTGTACCACATCATAGAGAATACCTAAGGCGGCAAACCCTGTCGCTAACCATTGCAGTTGACTCATCGATTCATTATAAAAAAAGCGACCGATAAGAATCATCACTAGTGGGTAGAGGAAGTAGCCTAAAGTGACATCTAACCCTAGGCCATTGACAGGCCCCCACATAAATAGCCAGATTTGCCCGCCTAAAATAGGGGTCGGCGCAATGAATAGCAGCCAGTCTTTAGGGGTCTTTAAGGTCTTTAAATACTCTGCGACATGTGACCACTGTTTGAGCAAGGTAACCAGTAATATTAGACTGATAAGCATCATGACCATACGCCATGCGGCAACTTGAGTGCCCGACAAAGGCGCTAAAATCAAACCGAATAAAAATAGAATGGAGAATAAAAAATTCGACGAGACCGCCGCCAACGTCCCTTGCATAGTAGTAGTCATCGATTTCATACGCTCTCCTTAATACGGGTTGGTCATCTGCAATCAAGCTCATCATGGTTTTAACGAAACCATAAGCAATGAGAAAAAAGCCAATAACTAACTTTAAAACTTTATAAAATATAAAAAACAAAAGCCTCAGACGCTAAGGTCAGAGGCTTTTGATAACGAGCAACAGGCTAGATCTAGTTGTGAAATGCGTGCTGTCTAACTTTTACCCTACCCAATTAGTCATCTGTATCGTCTGAGTCATTCTCTGCATCAGTATCCACGTCTTCTAATTCAGGCGTTTCTAAATCTGTATCCTCACCACTATTCACCCGCCCTAGCGCATCAATATTGGCATCGATACTGTCGCTATCAAAGAGACCATCTTCTTTTAGCGCCTCGATTAAGGTTTCGTCTTCTTCTTGATACTCGACACGCGCCATAGCGACCAGCTTCTCATCTTTTGACAGACGAATCAACGTGACGCCCTGGGTGTTACGACCGGCTGAGGCCACTTGCGCAACTGGCGTACGTACTAAAGTCCCTTTGTCCGAGATTAAAATAATATCGTCTTCAGGATCGACCTTAGTGGCGCGGACTAATGCGCCATTACGCTCGCTCGTCTTAATGGCAATCACACCACCACCGCCACGTTTCTGCGCGTTAAACTCATCGATTAGCGTACGCTTACCGAAGCCGTTTTCACAAGCAATCAGAATCTCATCAACGGTGTCATCGATGACTACCAATGATTTGATAGCGTCGTCTTTACCGATGCGCATACCGCGCACCCCTTTGGCGGTACGACCCATAGAGCGGGCATCGTTTTCGTCAAAGCGAATTGCCTTACCACTAGCGGCAAACAGCATGACATCTTGATCGCCATTGGTAATACGGGCGCTAATCAGTTTGTCGCCCTCTTCTAGTCCAATAGCAATCAGACCATTCGAGCGGATAGTAGCGAATTGCTCTAGCTCTACCCGTTTCACCGTGCCGTTGGCAGTCGCAAAGAACACATAGCGCCCTGCTACTTCAGTACTCATTTGCGGTACGGGTAAGATTGTCGTGACCGTCTCATCAGCATCTAACGAAATGAGATTCACTAACGGACGACCGCGCGAACCACGACTGGCAAGCGGAACTTCAAAGCCACGCAGACTAAAGACGCGGCCATTATCGGTAAAGCACATCACGGTCGCATGCGTAGAAGTCACCAACAGGTGGTCAATCACATCGTCTTCTTTCATAGCCGTCGCTGACTTGCCTTTACCGCCACGTTTTTGCGCGACATAGTCGTCAATCGGTTGGGTCTTAGCATAGCCAGTACGCGAAATCGTCATCACCACGGTCTGCTCAGGAATCAAATCTTCACGGCTAAAGTCAGTGCGTGAATCGATAATATCGGTACGACGCTCATCACCAAAGTTGTCACGAATTTCAATCAACTCGTCTTTGATAACCGCCATTAGCTTGTCAAAATCCCCTAGGATGCTCTCTAGGTAAGCGATGACGCGCAATAAATCTTGGTATTCTTCAGTTAGCTTATCTTGCTCTAAACCGGTTAGACGGTGCAGTTGCATCTCAAGAATAGCGTTGACCTGCTCTAATGACAGACGATAGCTCTCATTGTTTTCGATCAAGCCGTACGGGTTTTTCAGGTCTTCACCTTCAATAAACTCAGGACGAACTGAGCGGACTGCTGTTTCGCTATCCCCACCACGACCTGCCGCTGTCAGCATAGCAACTACGGTACCTGAGTCCCAAGTATTCGCTAGTAACTTTTCACGGGCTTCAGCACGACTTGCCGATTGCTTAATGGTAACGATGATATCGTCAATATTGGCTAGTGCAACAGTTAAGCCTTCTAGCAAATGACCACGAGCTTTAGCTTTATTCAATTCATAAATCGTACGACGGGTCACGACTTCTTGACGGTGACGCACAAACGCAGCAATCAGTTGACGCAAGGTCAATAGCTTAGGCTGGCCGTTATCGAGCGCGACCATATTAATACTAAAGCTTGACTCTAGCGGAGTCTGCAAGAATAGGTTATTCACGATAACTTCAGCGACTTCTCCACGACGCAAGTCAATGGCGATACGCATGCCGTCTTTATCCGACTCATCGCGTATTTCAGAAATCCCTTCGATTTTTTTATCGCGTACCAATTCAGCAATGCGCTCAATCAGCTTGGCTTTATTGGTCTGATAAGGCACTTCAGTGAAGACAATGCGCTCACGGTCACGGTTAGGACCCGTGTCACTTAACGGCTCGATGTGGTAACGACCACGAATGTGCAGGCGGCCTTTACCAGTACGATAAGCGTCTTGGATGCCCCCACGACCGTGGATAATACCGCCGGTAGGAAAGTCAGGACCCGAAATATAAGTCATCAACTCTTCGCCTGAGATTTGCGCATTTTCTGCATACGCTAGGCAAGCATTGACCACTTCAGTTAAGTTGTGCGGCGCCATATTGGTCGCCATACCTACCGCGATACCGGTCGCCCCGTTCACTAATAGGTTAGGAAAACGCGCTGGCAGGACGCTTGGCATGCGCTCAGAGCCATCGTAGTTATCTTCCCAATCGACGGTGTCTTTATCCAAATCGCCAAGCAACTGATGGGTTAGCTTGGTCATACGCACTTCGGTATAACGCATTGCTGCCGGTGGATCATCATCGATAGAGCCAAAGTTACCTTGGCCATCAATCATGGTATAGCGTAAGCTAAAGTCCTGTGCCATACGTACGATAGCGTCATAAACGGCACTGTCACCATGGGGGTGATATTTACCGATAACGTCACCGACCACACGCGCGGACTTTTTATACGGCTTGTTGTAATCGTTTGACAGCACGTGCATCGCATACATCACGCGGCGATGCACCGGCTTTAGCCCATCACGCACGTCGGGCAATGCGCGAGAGACGATCACACTCATCGCATAATCCAAATAGGACTGCTTCATTTCATCCACGATGGCAATAGGACTGACCGAGTCGCTCATATACACTCCTTCACTGTCATTCTCCAAAAGCTTACTAGCCGTACGTTACGATAGGTTTTAACCCGTTATAATAAGGCGTTTGCTCGCCTGCTTTTATGGGCATAAACCTTAGCTCGCTATCGTTATCTCAACATTGCTACTTTTCTAAATAAACTTTCAATAAAAAAGCTGCAAAACCACCCTGAAAATTGGGCAATTCTTGCCGGTACAACTCACGCTAAACTCAGTAATTATTAGGGAAATTGGTTGGTTTTCAAAAGTCATTATTTTACCACAGTTTTGCGCTCAAAAGGGCATAAACACTCGGATTCCTCTACGGAATTGGCACACTATTGCGATGTTTTTTACCTAAGTTAGGCGATAAGGTAACCCCTAAGAAATAATGGCTGAAATATGACTGGAAATGAGGCTACAACCTAAATTAAATCCCGCAATTATCAGCCTATTAATAATAACTTTACCTTTGAGACGGCAGGCTGACAGAAGTGCTTTATAATACCGGCTACTCTGCAATTATTTTTATTCGCTATTGTCCCTTAGCACTAGGACCGCTTAGCGAGTCTCAACCACCTACGACTGCGATTTATACCGATATGACTGCTAAAACCCCTACTGATCCTGTCACAACTGAAGCTGCCACTACTGAATCTACCCGTCCTGAGTTAGAGGACCGTAGCTTTGAAGGTATCGCTGACCATTTTGAAAAGAAGGTTTATGGCGGTTTAAAAGGCGCTATTCGTCTGGCGGTATTACGCCGAGATTTAGGCGAGCAAGTAGCGCGGCTCAGCGCTGAGTTGCAGCGGCCGTTGCGAATATTGGATGTGGGTGCAGGATTGGCACAGTTGTCTATCGAATTGGCGCAACAAGGTCACGAGGTGACTATTAACGATATCTCTAATAATATGCTAAGTAAGGCGAAAGCGCTGGCGTTAGCCAAAATCGACGACGCTACTGCCGATACAGAAAGCCATCCAGAAGCAACTGAAATTAGCGAAATAGAGGATGAATTAAAAGAGGTTCAAGCGCAGGACAGTGCGGTAGAAATGCCTGACTGGTTAACGAGAACCGAATGGTTGGTTTGTCCCTATCAAGCGCTAGAGGAGCAACTTACGGGACAATATGACCTGATTCTATGCCACGCCTTGCTAGAATGGCTAGCCCAACCGCAGGACATTATGGACTTTTTTGACAAGTGGTTGGCGAAACATGGGGTTTTATCCCTCTGTTTTTATAATCCGGTAAGCTTTGATTATCGTAACCTTATTATGGGCAACTTTAATTTGCTCAATAATAGCGACTATCAATCGGACAATAAAAAGACTCTAACTCCTAATCACCCTGTCCCCAAAGAAGAAGTGACCGCTTGGCTTGCGGCTCGTGATTACCAAATACTAGGTGTATCAGGATTGCGAGTCTTTCATGACTACTCGCCATTAAAACGCGGCGGGCACAATCATCCCGACGCGGTCATTGAGATGGAACTGCGCTACTCGAGCTTAGATCCGTATAAATGGATGGGCCGCTATTTGCATTATTTAGCCTCGCCAACAGCGTGAGACCAATATGATTAACAGCTGCTTAGGAGTCAACTAGTAATAAGGGAATACAGGTGACTCATTAAGCTGAATATGGGACAGAGCGACCCGTACTGCTCGCCGCTTGCGTGACTTGCGACTCTTCAAAGAGCACCAAATGTTTGAGTAAAGGGCGGATGCCGATATGGGTGCCGACGGCATGGTCATGGTGACTGGGCACTAAGGATAAGACTTGCTGACCATCAGCCAGTTGTAATTGATACAGATAATTGGCGCCGCGGAATACCCGTCCGACAACCAGTGCGGTCATAGGACTGTTATCATCATGCACAATATCGTCTGGGCGTACCAATACTTTGACGATGGCACCTGTCGGGAATACTTTCGGTGGCGCAGTAGACCCATCTTCGATACATTGGTAAGGGTCTAAGGAAGGGTCCATCGATATAGGGCCTAACGTAGACTCAATATGGTTGCTGCGCATAATGCCATCGATCATAGTCCCCTCGCCGATAAAATCCGCCACAAAAGGGGTCGCCGGCTCATGATACAGCATACTGGGCGCCGCCCATTGAATCAGACGTCCCCCCTGCATCACGCCAATTTTATCTGCTAAAGCAAAAGCTTCGTTTTGATCATGCGTCACTAGTATGGCGGTAGTATTGGTGCGCTTTAAGATATCGCGGACGTTGGTCGCTAATGACTCGCGCAAGACCACATCCAAGTTAGAAAAAGGCTCATCGAGCAGCAATAGTTTGGGTTTGGGCGCTAGAGCACGGGCTAAGGCCACCCGCTGCTGCTGACCACCAGAGAGCTCGTTGGGTCGCTTATCTGCATGAGCCGTCAAGCCTACCAACTCTAGCATCTCTGCCACGCGCGCTTTTTGTTCCGCTTTGGGCGCTCGGTGAATCCCAAAGGCAATATTTTTAGCCACGCTAAGATGACCAAACAAGGCGTAATCCTGAAACACCATACCCATGCTGCGCTTTGCCGGCAGTACCGTATAAGATTTTTGCGCCGTGTGTGACGTTAAGCAGCGACTGTTTAACTCGATGCGACCACGACGTATGGGTTCTAAACCGGCAATAGCTCGCAGCGCTGTAGTCTTACCACAACCGCTATATCCTAAGAAACAGCCAATCTCACCTTGCTCTAGCGTAAAGCTCATCCCATCGACTACCGTGACATCGCCATACCCTACCGCCATATCTTGCACCGTAAAATAAGGCTGACTACTCGCAGATGGGTTGGTGCCGCTATCGTCAGCAGACGAGGTTGGCGCGCTCACTTTACTAGACACGGGCTCTTCTGCACTTTTGAAGGTCGTGAAATCTTGCGAATCTGGCGTCGTTGAAAGCTGTCTGGTCATAAGGCGTATCTACTTTATACCGATAGAGGAAGAACTAAAAAATGAACGGGCTGTACTATTAGAGCTAGCTGCTGAGAGTTAAGAGCTGCAAAACTCCTAGCACTCACTAGCTATTTTTATCACTTTGTCGCAATAGAATCCAAACGGGTATCAAACCCACTAAGACGATCAGCAGACTAGGAAGCGCTGCCCGACCCCACATGCCTTCACTGGTCATCTCAAATACTCGTACTGCCAACGTATCCCAGCCTTGTCGCCGGGTCATTAACGTAATTGGCATTTCTTTCATGACTTCGACAAAGCCCATTAACAAGGCGGTTAAGACCCCCGGTTGTAATACCGGCAAAATGACTTGGCGCCAACGTTGTAGCTTGCTGTCTGAGAGTAATTCGGCGGCTGATTCCTGATTGACGGTTAGACGCTGCAACTGACGATCAATCGGTTGAAAACTCACGGTCATAAAGCGCGTAGACAACGCCAATAGCATCACTAACACGCTGCCTGAAAGTATTTGCTTGTCCACCAGACCAAAACCAATAAACTGATTGTCTAACCAAGCGATAGGAATAAAGACCCCTACTGCCAGTACTGTACCAGGGACGACATAACCCAAATTGGCGAACGTTGCCAATAGCTTAGTTACCTTATCAGGATATTGACGCTTAATCCATGCCACTATAATAGCCAGTAAGGCGATAAATACCGTGGTCATCGAGGCAATCAATAAGCTGTTGGTCACAAATTCAATATAGCGCTCGTCTAAATCTTGCTGATAATTCTGCGCCGTCCAATATAACAGCTGCAAAAAAGGAATCAAAAAGGCGAGTAAGAATATGACGGTACAAAATAAACTCATCAATAAACTGGCCGTCGTAGAGGTTTCAAAACGGCGACTATCCCCTTGAGCAATCCCGTTAGAGCGCCGGGCCTCCCAAAACTGCTCAAACAGCATAATGACAAACACTACCGCAATTAATAACGCGGCTAATTGCGCTGCCGTCACCAGGCTAAAGAAGCCAAACCAAGCTTTATAAATAGCGGTAGTAAAAGTATCTACGTTAAACACAGCTACCGCACCAAAGTCTGCCAGGGTCTCCATACAGGCGAGCAATAAGCCCCCGACAATCCAAGGCATGGCTTGAGGTAATGACAGTCTAAATAAAACTTGCAGGCGATTCAGTCCAAGCATCTGCCCCGCTTCGATAGCGCGGCGACCCTGTGATAAGAACGCCTGACGCGTTAGCAAATACACATAGGGGTAAAAGGCAAAGGATAGAATAATCCCAGCTCCCCAGACATTGCGTACCGAAGGAATGCCGGTCTCAAAGCCTAACGCGCGTAATGCCGTCTGTAAGGGACCACTATAATCAATAATACCGGCGCTAACAAAAGCTAAAACATACGCTGGAATCGCGAGCGGCAGCATTAACGCCCAAGCAAAAAAACGCTGCCCTGGAAAGCGATACATGCTAGTAATCCACGCTAACGAAGTACCAAGACCGCCAGCGATAACGATTACCATCGTCAATAATATAGCGGTGTTTTTTAAGACTTCGGGGAGGACATACTCGCGCATGTGGGGCCAGACATCGGCTAACGGCTGTAGCCAAGACAACAACACAATGACGATAGGAATCAACATAAACACCGCAATCAGAGCAAGCACTGATTTTGCGATATAAGCATTGCCCGACTTGTGCGTATAACGGGCCGCAGCACGTTTAGCAGACATGCTTTTAGGAGACAATGATTTAGAAGATAATGATTTAGAAGATAATAGTTTCGACATGGCTACCTTTTTGTAGCAACATAAATTAGGGCAGGTAAAACAAGCAGCAGCGTAATTCTACAGCATTTGCATAAGCGTATTAAGATAAATAATGCAAAACCAACGCTATAGTTATATACCCTTAGCAAAGGTCAGCTAAAAATTATAGCCTATAAATAAGCACAAAGGCCCTGCGACGCTATCTGAGCTCTGAAAATGACCTCAGAGTCGATAACATTGCAGGGCGATTAAGGGTGATGACCTTTTAAAAGCGTCACCCTCATACCTTAATTATCATTTAGCAGCCGCCAAATCGATAAATAAAGCGCGATTATTTATAACCGGCTTTGTCCATCAATTGAATAGACTCAGTCTGTAACTCACCGAATTTCTGCACATTGATATCGTCAGCTTTAAAATCACCCCATGAGCGTAGTAGCTCTGACTCATCAATGCCTTCTTTAACTGGGAACTCTTTATCTGCGCTAGCGTATAAGCCTTGCGCTTTGTCAGAAGACAACCATTCCATCAGCTTTAATGCGCCGTCTGGATTGTCCGAATTGGCCACTACCCCTGCGCCTGAAATGTTCACATGCGCGCCGGTAGTCCCTTGGTTCGCCCAGAACAACTTCACTGGGAAGTCTGGTTTTTCATCTAAGATACGGCCGTAGTAATAGCTGTTGGCGATACCGACTTCACACTGTCCAGAAGCGATAGCTTCTAACATGCTGGTGTCATCACTAAAAACATCAGTCGCTAAGTTGGCCACCCAACCTCGGACGATTTCTTCAGTCTTTTCAGCGCCCATATGCTCAATCATGCTCGCCACTAACGATTGGTTATAAACCTTTTTAGAAGTACGTAGACACAGCTTGCCTTTCCATTTTGGATCGGCCAAATCTGCATAAGTTGATAAGTCGCTAGCTTCTACTTTGCTAGGGTCATAAAAAATAGTACGCGCCCGTAAAGACAGTCCAGTCCAAAGACCTGCTGGATCACGATATTTCGCAGGGACATTGCTCGCTAAAGTCTCTGACGCTATCGGCTGTAACAGACCTTTTTGCGCTGCTTGCCATAAGTTACCAGCATCCACAGTCAATAGCATATCAGCAGGAGTATTTGCGCCTTCCGCTTCTAGACGTGCCATTAGTGGGCCCGTTTTATCCGTAACCAGCTCAACTTTAACACCGGTCTCAGCTGTGAACTGGTCTAGCAATGGACGAATAAGTTGTTCATTACGCGAAGAATAAATCGTTACCGTTTCGCCTTCTGTAGCCGCTACTGCAGTTTCACCTTCTGTGACTACAGGGGCTTCAGTAGTAACTTCTTCAGCCGCCGTTTCTTCTGCGGGTGGCGTCTTATTACAGCCTGCTAATCCCAACATGGCAACAAATACGGCTGCAGACAGACTAACTTTGCTAGATAGTAAAGGTGTGACGGACGACATAATACGCTCCAAAAGGCTTGAATAACTCAATGTTTAGCCCCTTAATGATCCTGGTTGCCCCTCCTAAAGCGTAATAAGCCATGGGAGTCTTTTATAATCAGGCATTAAGTAGGACTAACTAATATTTACAAAGCGTATCTTAATATGAATGATAGTAATTATCAATAACTTTATTTAACGTGAGCGTATCTCATTAGACATCTTTTTTATGACTATTCTAACCCTATAAATTTATAAAGATTTATTAGTTTAAATTTACTAATAAGCAACTATGATTAGCGAAAAATACTCAGAAAAAGAAGAAAGAGGGCCAGTTGTATTGCTGTCGACTATGTTAGATAAGGCTTAAAAAACTACTCTATGCTAAGCCAAACTAATGAATCAACCATTGCCCAATTAACGCATTAACAGCGGCTTCTGTACGGAGAATACGAGAGCCTATTGTTACAGCTTGGAAGCCGTGGCGTTGTAACAGGTCGATTTCGTAATCAATCCACCCGCCTTCAGCCCCTATGAACAGTAGCTTAGGTAACGGTTTAGGATTTGCTGCAGCTAGTGATGATTTAGAATGGAAATTAGCTTGCTGCCTAGCCATAAACTCATTAAAGCTCATAGTCGCATAGGGATGAGCTACCACCCCTACGTCCCCAGCCAGCAACCCAGGCAGCTCATCTTCTACAAACGGCTTAAAGCGTTTATTCAAAGTAATCTGAGGGGCGACGGTATCGCAGGCTTGTTGCAGCCCTTCTTGCACAAACTCATCTAGACGCGCCAACATAGGACTTTGCCAATAGCTTTTTTGCGTCCGATAGCTATTAAGTAGAATAATATGCTGCACCCCTAGTGCGGTCATATCCATAATTAATCGACGTAACACTTTAGGTCGTGGTAAGGCTAGAATAACCGTTAGCGCTAATTTAGCGGGTGGTGGCTCATCTAAAACTACCTTTTCTAAGACAATCTCTTGCGCTGCTATACGTTGGATGATGCCCGTACCTAGGTTACCGGCTTGCTGGCCAATTTTTAGCGTATCGCCAACTTTTGCGCCTAATACGGTTTGGATATGGGCTATCTGTTGCGGATCGCTAATGATAGCCGAGTCAAATTGTACTGCTAAACCGTCCTGCTCTCCTTCCTGTAGCGTAGCACCCTCATCGAATAGCGAGCTAAAAGCCGCAGCAGGTAATAGCAGACAATTCATAGAACTATGAGCTCCATACTGCAGTAGCCGATACTGTACGCTGATTAATGACGCTTTCAATCATAGCCAATTGTCTATCTAGCACACTTTGATGCGCCTCAACCGACTCGTAGCCCAATTGTCCGGCTTGCTCTGCCACCGCCAAATCGCTCAACCAAAACTGCAGCTGTGCTGATAATGCCGCCACAGTAGCTGTTGGTTTTTTCGCTGTAGGCAGCTGATATAGCGCGCCTTTAGCCACCAAGGTATCCACGACTTGCTGACATGATTGGGTAAAGGGTCCCATAATCACAGGCGTTTTGACACTGAGCGGCTCAATAGGGTTATGGCCACCAATATCCACCAGCGAACCACCGACTAACGCCACATCCGCTACTGCGTACCAGTGCATTAACTCGCCCATAGTATCCGCCAGATACACTTGGGTATCGGTTGTAATGGACTGCCCTAAACTGCGTCTGGCCATAGTCAGCCCTGCCCGCTCGATTAAAGCAGCTACTTCGTCAAACCGCTCAGGATGTCTGGGGACAATAATTAATAACGTCTCGCTAAGACCCTCGGTCTGCAGTAATTGCTGCTGAACCTGTAGCGCCATGCTTTCTTCTCCAGCATGAGTACTGGCGGCTATCCAACTGGGGCGCTGGGCGAAGTCGACTTGCAGCGTTGCTTTATTCGCCTCGTTATTCGTTTCGTTATCTGCCGCCTCATCCGCCTCATCGTTTGCCACTGAGGGCAACGGCTGTCCTGCATTCACTACCCACTTTAGCGACCCTGCGACCCGAATTTTGCCACTCGCTGCGCCCAATTGCCGGAAACGCTTGGCAGAGTCGGCATCTTGCGCAATGATTAAACTCAAATTTTGCATCATGCTGGTCGTCACTGTCGCCATCTTTTGATAGCTGGCAAAGGACGAAGCGGATAAGCGCGCATTCACCATGATAGCGGGGATTTGCGCCTCAGCGAGTTTCGCCAACGTAATTGCCCATAATTCTGTCTCTACGAACATAGCCGCCACGGGTTGTACGTGCTCTAAAAAAGTAGCAATCACCGGGGCGCTGTCCACCGGCACATAACTGTGACTGACCACACCCGCCGCTATTTGTTCAGCAAAACGTGATTCGCCCCGGGCAAACCCAGTCTGTGTAGTATTGGTGAGCCAAATCCCATAGCCTGCTGCTATTAACTTATCGAGTAACGGCGCTACAGTGTTAGTCTCGCCCAAAGACACCGCATGGCACCAAATCACGCTGCGCCCACTAGGCAAGGACTTATTTGTCGAATTGTTTATCAAAGGCTTATTAGGCAATGCCTTATTAACATTAAAAGGTCTCGGCGGATAGTTTTTGCCAAAGCGATTGGCGACTTCATCGCTATAATTAGTATTTTGCCGTGAGCGCTTCCAGACGGAAAGACGGTATAAGGGTTTTAACAGCGCAATAGCAGCGCGGTAATATAGCGGTGGTGCCATAGCGGCTACTTTAGCCACTTTATCGGCAGTAACCGGTTCGAAGTCTAGACTAGGATCGGCAATGATAACGCGAGGTTTTTCAGGTTTATTAGTACGCTGTGGCTGGCTTTCACTCAACACAACTTTAGGGGATTTCGCCGTGGTATCGTCCATTGAAGGCGCTCCATCAGCATCAGTTGCCGAGTGAGAAGCCACTTGTGGCCCAGTAGTGGCATGGGTAGCATGGTCTTTGCTAGCGTTGGACTCTGACGGAGGGTTGGGCATAATAAAACCTAAAAACTAAGCTATAACAGCATTGGTAGGGAATAACGCAAGACTTGATATCTAGCCTAGCAAAAATGCAGGATTTTAACGTAATTTTCCTTAAAAAAATATCTCATTATGCACTTGGCTGCGAGACAATTTTTAACTAACTTCACAAACCTTCTCAACCACCAATAATTCGGGATATTGAGCTTCATTCTGTTGGTCATTGGCCACGATATAGCCATTCACACACAGGCGAAAGGATTGCATGACCACGCCCGTTTTCTTTTTTAAAGCCTTAGCCAGTGTCGCGTTTTTATCGACTAACCAGTAAGTATCATTGTCCGTTTTAAAGGTTTGTGCATGGCCGGTCTGCACATAGATACCTTGTAAGCGGGTCACAACCTGTTTGCTTACGGGTTGATTGGCAAGATGATTGGCATAAGACAGCGTACTAAAAGTGGTAATAGCTAGGATCAATAGTAAAGATAAACGAGAGCGCATAGAAGGCCTAGAAGGACATAACGCTTAGGGGCGCCGTCGGTAAATGTGGGTCAATCAACAAGCGGTATTAGATACTAACTAGATATAACTGCAAGGTTTTTTTATAGCTCCTGCGCATACAATACTGACTAGGCATTAAACCATAATGACCAATAACAACACTAAGACCAAGATGCCCACAAACAATAGTAAGTAGCGTTTGTTAGAGACCTGGTCTTGCTTTTGCACACTGGTCAGTGCTTCGACTTGCTGCCATTGTTCGACCAAATGCTGCGCCTCAGGGTGACCATTTTTCGCAGCCTGCTCTAACCAATGCTTGCCCAACGTTAAGTCTTGATTAATCCCTAAGCCTTGATAATAGAGCTTACTTAATAACCGCTGCGCCCTAGCGTCATCTTGGCTCGCCGCTTTCTGCACCAACAATGCCCCTGCGGCTAAATCTTTAGCTGTGCCCTCGCCCAACATCTTTTGCATCGCTAACCTTAGCATAGCTCCGGTATGGCCTTGCTCAGCAGAGGCGGTCAGCAAGGCTACGGCTTCTTCTCGCAGCTCAGTATGACTTGCAGATAACTCGACCTCACTACGCGGTCTTTTTTGCGCGACAACAAACCCTTCAAAGACATCGAGGATTTTGACCGCTTTTTGGTACTCATCCACGCCCGCACTTTGTGGCTTATCCAAAGTGTTTAACTCTTTGAGTAAGTCGGTATGCAACGCGGTTAAGGGGTCCGTCGCTAGTATAGGAGCCTTATAGTCGCTAGGCCGCACTGCCGCTAATTCCGTTGAAGACCCAGTTGCGGCTATAGGCTCTACCGAGGTGTTTGCGATAATCGTTGGACTGGTCGGCGTGATTATAGCGGGATTGGTATTAGTATCAAATTGGGAGCCAGAAATAAAGTCGGAGCTGTTTTTAACAGTCGGTTCGGCATAGGCAGCATCCGCTTGCCCTTGAGGACTCATAGCAGAATTATGCAAATCCATAGGGGTTGCATTAATAGTTGCAGACGCTGCCTCAGGATTAGTCCCTACTCTAGTGGTCTCTGTTATCGGAGTAGTTTCTGTTATTGATAAATGCTCGCTTTGCTCAGCCAAACGTTTATTTCTAGCAATCGCCTGCGCTATTTCCATCGCTGCCGTTTCCTTCGCCAAATCACGGCTTGCCTCTGTTGCCGACTCCGCTAAGGCTGGTGAGCGTTTGCGTACTGCTTGAAATAAACTGCTGTCTACGGGCTCGCCAGTTATCGATATAAACGGTCGATCCAGACTGGCAAATAATCTAGCGCCAACGACTTCTAAAGGAAAAAACACTGAGGTTATCTCGATAATAGTATCGAAGGCCGTCGCCTGGTGGTCTTCTTGACCATATTGACAAGCCAACTGCTGATAAAAATCCCCTTGCCCTAGCGACTGCGGCGCTAAATTTGGCGTAACGGTGTCAATCACCTCGTTAATTTCAGATACGGTTAGCCATTGCGCCGTTTGCTGCCATTGGCCTGCTAACACCTGACCGGCATAGCGCCCAACGAACAATAAAAAACGCCGTCCACTCGGCTGTATTAAAAACGCCGCTTCAGTTATTTTTTTCTCAAGCAATTCATGGCGAACTTGCGACAACAGTAAATCCAAGCGTTTTAGACTCGCCAAAGAGCGGTCTAATTGGCACTCTTGCAATCTTTGCGTATAAGCCATCACGGTCTGATCATCGGGAGTGCTAGCTTGATTAGACGCTGCAGCGTCTGTCAGCGGATGAATGTTATTATTAACAGGCATAAATATTTATCTTCTATGCAAATAAGGGCTATCAATATAGCCATAATATTCAAGGAGTTGAGCTACAGCATTATAAAGGTTAAACCACAAATTAAACCCCTATAATTTCACAGTCTTACTATTTTTTATCGTTATTAGAATAAAGAACTAAAATCACAATAAAGGACTAAAAAGCCGCATGCCATTATCAAACAAGTGCTTCACCCCATGACGTTGGCGCCATTGCTCTAAAGTTAATAGCTCACAATGCTGCAAATAAGACTGCTGACAGCGCGCGACTTGGGCAACCATCGCTGGCGAGTAAATCGCTAGGCTCACTTCCATATTCAAATAAAAGCTGCGCATATCGATATTTACCGTACCAAATAAGCAATAGTCATCGTCTATTACCACGGTTTTAGCATGCAATAAACCACCACGAAACAGCGCAATGGTCACGCCAGCTTCTAACAGCTCCGTATAATAAGCTTGCGAAGCGTGCTGCACCATAAAAGAATCCACTTTTCTAGGAATAATCAGCGTTACCTCTACCCCGCGTTTTGCTGCCGTGGTTAAGGCACCGAGTAAAGCTTCATCGGGGACAAAATAAGGCGTAGTGATTTGAATACAGCGATTAGCCCGATGGATTACAGACACCAAAGTATTATAAATAACATGCGCTGTGACCTGCGGCGCTGACGGAATAAGTTGCGCTATGACCGGCTCAATCTCAGGCATCGTTACCGTACTAGTCGCCCCGTGCAATACCGTCATCGTCCCATTGGCTACCAAAGAATCAATATAGCGCCCTACTGAATCATTGATATCATTAATCCTCGGGCTGCGTTGGTAGAGCTTACGGGTATAAGTATTGATATGACCGTCCAAAGCTAACAAATTAGTATTGTTCTCTGAGCCAATATCGGTCACCACTACCTTTGCCATTGCCGTCACTACGCTAAGCGGCTGTCGGCTCTTAATACGGACCATCAAATCAATCCACTGACCGACGTTTTTATTTTGTTTAAAATGAGCCGGATCGACCAGGTTAAAGCTGCCTGTATAGCCAATATCTTCATCTATCACGATAATTTTACGGTGATTGCGCAGATCAGTACGAGTAAACAGCGTTTTAAATAAACCCACAGGCAAAGATTGATGCACGACTACGCCAGCGGCTTCTAAATCGCGATGATGCTCTGAGCCAAAAAAGTTAAAACTGCCGACACTATCCGCTAATAAGTGACACTCTACCCCTCTTTGCGCTGCTGCCGCCAATGCTGCTAAGACTTCTCGAACCTGTCCTTCGGGGTAAACAATATAAAACTCCATTAATATCATGCGCTCGGCACGACGGATATCCTTGATAAGTCTAAAAAATAATTCATTCGCTTCAGTCAGTAGCTGCATCTTATGCTGAGCAAATACCCCAAATCCGGTCAGTGAGGTGCCCATCTTACTCACACCACGGTAAGGCTCACTTAACAGCTCATGACCCTGATCAAACACGATACGCTCACGCAGCGCCATATCATTAAGCAGAGCTCGTGCTTGCTGCGTACGTTTTAGATAACGATTGCCCACCATCGGCTCGCCAATGAGTAAGTAGGCAATAAACCCAATAATAGGCAGGGCATACAATATAGCTAACCAAGCAATCGCTACCCCGATATTGCGCTGTACTGAGACAATTCGCAAAGTGAGCAGCACGATGGCAATGATATGCGCTATCAAACCTAGCTGCGCTACCTCTGCCCATGACCAAGCCGTAAATACCTGCTCAGGCACCCGAATATTTATAACCCTCTCCTTAATTAGTACAATCTAACCCAACTTGTTAAACGGCTTACTTATTTATCCTACCTGTTTATCATAGCGACTTGATGACGGCTGTCTATTTGTGAATCGTTATCAAAACGGACTATTAGGCTGTGAATACGGCAACATGCTAGGGCTAGCCAAGATTATAATCTAGTCCCTATTGCGTAAATTCACAGTAAAATTCAAATTATTGAAAATAAGATTTGACAGGCAAAGTTAAATGTATATAATACACATCCACAGCGACGGACCTTATTGATAAATTATCAGAGGGTGGTGTTGTTAGAAAATCTGAGTTGGATGTGACAGTTACTTCTTTGATTTTTGAAACTCTAGAAATTTACCTTTAAGTAAATTTCTCTTGCAGTAGAAGTTATACCTCATTGTAGGTATTGAGCTGCTAGAATTTGCGAATAAGCAAATTCTCTTGCGCTCGGACGAAGCAGTGCTTCGTTGGCTCCTCGCTCAGGGTGATTAGCTCAGTTGGTAGAGCGTCTGCCTTACACGCAGAATGTCGGCGGTTCGAATCCGTCATCACCC
>Ga0208015_1000437_pt1 | contig 22732 bp, 45 predicted proteins | sample 26BtaG_FD_184101 | JGI IMG/M metagenome (GOLD analysis project Ga0208015, IMG submission 184101) | Marine viral communities from Cariaco Basin, Caribbean Sea - 26B_WHOI_OMZ_CsCl (SPAdes) (version 2) | ecosystem: Environmental > Aquatic > Marine > Oceanic | place: Caribbean Sea: Cariaco Basin...
GCATTTATATATTTTGTTTTTTAAGATAATAACCAAAATAGTAAAATATATAAATAAGAAAGACTATTAAAAAGCGAAAGTGGGAGATGAATATTCTACAGTAAGTGAATGGAATGAACAAATACCTTATAGTACTATTTTTTTTACCATTACTTACAAGTGTAGGGAAGCACAGGCCAGAGAAGATTACTCTGGGTGGAAGAATCAACTAGAAGCAAAGATTAGTATGGCTATGGGGATTTCTGGTACAGAAGAAAAAGAAACACTAGTGAAATTTAGAACACTAATTAACCAAGACTTCCAAGAGTTCGCTAAATTACCTGACATGGCACAGTTTAATGTAGCCAGGTCAAGAAGAATAAGTAAACTTATGGATACCTTGTTTTACGTCGAGGCGGAGGTGGATTCTATGGTAAACAAACACATGCCGTTCTTGAAATTAGCAGACCATGAAGACCTCGGTGATGTTTAGTGGTAATGATTAAGGATAGGAATGGTAAAGAGGTTTTCTATGTAGATAAAAGTTGTCATAGGATGTTACTCCGGATTAAACAAAAACTACTACACGAAGACCAGGAATTCTGGATGTCTTTTGGGGGTGATACTGGCACAGGTAAATCTTTGAAAGCTATGCAGTGGGGGTATATAGTAAACCCTGGTATTTCTATCAACCATATCTGTTTTGATAAGGATGAATTTATTAAAGCGGTTATTGATGCGAAGAAAGGCGAGGTTATTATATGTGACGAGGGGATAAGTATCTTTTTCTCTCGTGGTGCAATGACCAAAGAGGGTAGGTTAATCGCAGAATTGATTGCGCAGATTAGGCAGAAGAATCTGGCAGTGTTCTTATGCATCCCAGACCCGTTAAACTTAGATGCTTCAGTTAGAAAGAAGATTAACGTACATGTCCAAGTCTACGAAAGCCGTAGAGAAATTAATGGGAGAAAGGTTACTACTAAAGGTAACGTATTAATCTATCCTAACCTACCGAAGAAGAAACACAAAGATTTCTTTTATAATTACTTAAGAATAAAGAATTACAACCCTCGTTACAGTAAGAAAAAACCTAAAGCAAGATTCAGGGAAGAAGGTCAACCCCTAGGCGAAGGTTTTAAGAAGCCTTGGTATCCTGTGAGTGAAGAAAAGTATAGAGCAAAGAAAGAATCTGTACTCAAGAAGTATATAAAGAGTAAAGACCCGGCTGAGGTAGACAAGAAGCAGCGTAGGCTTGATAGAACACTATACTATCTAAAAGAATTGACAGGTAAATCATATATGGAATTAAGTAAGTTAATTAACATACCAAAAAGCACTATAAAAGACTCCCTGTATAGGTATAAGGACACTGGTATAGGTTTAAGCCGTACGGGGGGGTAATATTATTTAATATGCGCTCAGAACGTATGCGTAACTATAGTATAATACCATAATATAGGTTAAAAATGATGAAAGTAGCAATATATTGTAGGGTTTCAACAAGAGATAAGCAAGATATAACTACACAAGAGAGTTATCTAAAGGATTACGCAGCAAGGGAAGGCCTAACTATATACAAAGTATATTCAGATGTAGGGGAAAGTGGTAGTAGAGATAGCCGTCCACAGTTCGACCGTATGTTAACTGATATGAGAGCCAGGCTATTTAAAGGTATACTAGTATATAAATTAGATAGGATTGGTAGGAGTTTAAGCCACTTAGTTAAACTGTTCGAGGAGTTTAAAAAGAAAGAGATAGAATTTATGAGCGCAACCCAATCTATAACCACCACAACCCCAGAAGGTAGGATGTTCCTACATATGTTAATGACCCTATCTCAGTATGAAAGAGAGCTAACTGTAGACAGGATTAAGGCAGGGTTGGCTAGAGCCAAAAAACAGAACAAGACTTTAGGTAGGCCTAAAGGAAGTAAAGATGGTAAACGTAGAAGGAAGTCAGGATATGTATTAAGATGGATGAAAAATAGGCAAGAAAAGTATTATAAAGATACTGGGGTGGCACTATCAATAAAGGAGTTTAGTAGTAAAAAATCCCCAAGTAAATAAGTAGGTGGTTAATTTCGGTTCAACTACCCCCTTTGAATAAATAATATACATTCAGGTGATTGTTTATGGAATATACTCTGATGGGTGGTGAGGGGCTTATCTATGCGATAGCCATGGCGGCAATAATAATAATATTGGTGAAAATACGTGAAACTAACTAAAGGGCTAAAATGGGTAATCGGGATATATACTGTTTTGATGGTAGCAGATATCATGACTACGCTGATGAACTATGATATAGCTATATATCTTGAAACTAACCCCTTATATAGGCTATTTGGCAGCTTTACAGTATTAATTCTATATAATGTAGCAGTTTTAGCTGCCTTTATATGGGCTTATTCTAAGTTTAGTGCGTTTGTGAGGTATACTATAATAACTGCAGTGTGCTGGGTTGGCTTGGCCAGAGTATCAGCAATCATTAACGCAATTCGCATCTATTGCAACCCTCCTACTATTGCGGTAGCTCAGGCTGTTGGTGAGGCTACAAAGGCAACCCAGTACAATTATATGGTGTTGTTTGTGATGCTTATCCCTTTTTCTGTGTGTTGGGTTATATATTGGATTTTTAGCTCGGATTATGAGTTCTTGGAGAAGTAAATAGTATTCATTTTTTTTAAAAATGAATACTACTGTTTATAAAGAAGCTGGAACAAAACCGAGTAAATTTTTTCTAAAATCATCTCTACGGTACGATATACAATAAACCTAATTAATAGATATATAGTATATATATAAGTTAGTACAGTAGGTATATTTGTACCTATAGATAGATTTTGGGAGTTCCAGTGGAAACACTGGTTAGGGGGATGAAATGAAGGTGTATAACTCCAGTACCTAAATATTTAAATAGTTGTACGTTTTATAGTATTTATAGGTTAATTAAATAACGGAGTGATAAAAATGGGAGTAAGGTATCAGGTGTATATGGACGGAAAACAACTACCAAATCCAACAACAAAGGAAGAAGTAGTAACCAAAGTTTCATCAATGTTGAATCAGATTGTAGAATTTGATTTGAAAATAGAGAAAAAAACCTATTAATGGAGGCAAAACAATGAGCAAACAACTATCAATAACATTATCTGACCACGTTTATAATACATATCTCAAGGATATTGGGGTAAATCGCAGCCAATTTATCGAAAAATTGATACAATTAGGTGCAGAAAGTGAAGCAGATGGCGCAGAAAACACAAAAAATAGATTAATTAAGGCAAATCAGACAATAATTGCTAAAGATATGGAAATCGAAGAACTTAATCGTAAAATTGACCGTATGAACCAACAAATCGGGAAATTAAAGAAAGATATAGAAGATAGGAAGAATGTATCTGAGGTGGTTCACTTTGGTTAAAGGCACTATGATAGTTGGAAAAGATAGGAAGTTTAGAGACTTTGTTACATCCGAACAAGATATCCAATGCCCTAAATGCGGTAAGGCACTTAAAAGTGGTGATACCATTTATTTACCAGAAGATACTAATGAGGTTTGGTGTAGTGTAGATTGTTTAGGTAAAGGTGTTTATCACTCTAGTATGAAAGAGAAACGTTGGAAACCTAGATTTTTAAGAAGTCCAGAGGTTACGGCGTGGCGCTGTATTTTGGAGATAGAAAAAGAGGAGGGTGAGCAAAATGGTAAAAAAGCTGAATAATTCTCATGGCCGTAGTAGGTTAAATGTAATTACTGACCCCAGTAAATTGAGTAGTACCATCTATAAGCGCCTACTACGGTCTAGTTACTTTATGTTGAAGTACAGGAGGAGGCTGAATTAAAATGATAAAATGTACAATTTGTGGAAAAGAAGCTGGATATACTAGAACTTTGGAACATGATAGCTCAATATATACTGGTTGGGCACTTATAACTGCGTTTAGATGCAAGGAACATATTAAGGATAGACGTGAGGATGTATAAAAAACGAGGTGAACGACAATGCAGGAAGATAGGTTAGATAGTGAAGATATAAAAGCTTTAGGTGAGTTAGCTGCGGAGAAGAGAGCAGGTAAACTCAGGAGTTTAAAACAGGTTAAGATGGTAGTTGTAGGTAACGAACCCTACAAGAGAGCAGTTAGGAATTTGTACGATGCAGGTGAGATAACTTTGGAGCAGTACGCAGCTTGTTTACGGAGATGGGTAGAAAATGGTAATTGAGAAGATAACTTTGTATGAAAGAGACTTCAGGCAGCTTAGGAAAAGGAAATATTTAATCTGTACTGGCGAGTACGGTAACGGCGACATTGAGGTAGTATTCGAGAAAGAGGAGGATTAAGATGGGTGAAAGATTAAAAATAAAACTAAAACAAGGTTATAAGAGTAATGGTGATAGGAAAGTATGCATCACTACACCTTGTGATGATTATAACATTTACTTTAGGGATATCGCAATAATATGTGCTTTGTTGGCTAGGAATGAACAGATATTAACTAAAGAGATTGAACACTATGTAGAGGGTTCAAGAATCCTTAAAAGATATATGGCCAGGATTTTTGTTAAGGATTGGACAGCCATAGAACCTAAAGATATTGTTAAGGCAGTAGATTTATTATATGATAATTATATGGAGGATAGGAAGAAGGTATTTAACGAAACATGAAATATGTATTAATAGGTATAATTATTATGATAGCTTTAACTTTCAACCGTGAGAAAGTTGTTGACTTTTTCATTAATTTAAAAGATATGATATTCGGAGGTGTAGAATGAAATTAAAAGAATTGTTTGGCAGGGGTTTTGTGGAAGCTGCTAAAAGAGATTGGAATGATTTTGTAGAGGAGAATAAGCTAAAGAGCTGGTTTAATAACTTGCCTTTCAAGTATAAGATTGAGGTGTTTAATATGTATCACACGATGAGGGTTTATGATATGCCCCAGGATAAAATTACTAGCAAACAAACCAAGCTCGAACAAACCAAAGTGGAGGTGTATCAAGAATGAATATGTTAAAACTAAAAAAGATAAAAATGGGTATTATGTGTTTTGTAACTATATTATCATTTATGATGTTTTCTGGTTATGCGTGGAACACTAATAATAATATGTTATATTGGGGTGTAGTTACCATACTTTTATTTCATATGTTTGAGTGGGATGTTAAAGATGTTGAGGAGGCTGATTCAAATGTATAGTATCTACCATATGTATATAATGTTCTTTTTCGGTTTTGTTTTAGGATTGCTTACAGCTTTTATTATAGCTTTCACTGTAAGTAATTGGATATTAAACAAAGTTAAAGAAGCTACTGCTAGTGGTCTAGATAAAATTGAAAAAGCAATAATAAAATGGAGGGGAATCTAAAATGGAATTAAAACCAGGAGAGAAGTATTTAACCATACAGGTATTTGGAAACGAATTGTTACGTTTCGCAGTGTTTCCTAACAAGAATCCAAAGAAAACAGAGAAGTCACCGCAGTTTACTGGCAACGGTATCGCAGTGTGGGTGAACGAGAAGAAAGCAGCGACTACTCATAAACCCGAGAGTGTATTATAAGTGGGGCATGGTTTGGCCTCTGCGGTGCGAAAGGTTGGTTTCCTTGCCCTTAAGGGGAAATGAACAAAAGTTTAAACACCTTCTTGTTCACCAACCTCGCAAGTCCGCAGGGGTTTTTACTACTCATATTCACCCCTAGTCTGTAGGTTTTTTACGTACCTGCAAAGTTCGTACACGCACCACACCGCGTGACCTCTTTTCCTACAGGCTAAGGGTATTAATTGATGATAAAATGTCAAAAACTTTAAAAGCATTGGTTGTTAAGTATCCCTGGTTGAAGTATGATTGTTATAAAGAATTATTGGAAGATATAAAAGAATTAAACAAAACGGAGGTCGAGGCAGATGAAGTATAAAGATTATAACCATATAATATGGTTCATGTTTGGAATGATTTCAATGGTAGTAAACGAAATGTTTGGTTGGTGGGGATTATTGTTCATTCCTCTATGGTTTATACTAAACGGAATACTTCAATATCTATCTGAATACCAACCTAAACAAAGAACATTAAATGATTATAAGGAGGTCGAGGCAAAGGTAAAATGCAGAAATTAGAAATAATTATAAGAATGGTTGTAGGATTATTATATGTTGGGTTGTGTTGGGTTTTACCTTTTTGGATTGTTTTTAGACCTCGCAAGAGGGCAGAGGATGAACATAAGGAGGTCGAGGCAGATGAAAGTTGAATCAAAACCATTTACACAAATAGACAGAACATATACTCTAACTTCAAAAGAACTAAGATTAGCTTTATATTTAAAAGGGGAAATCATTTGTATGGGTTTATTAGAAGGAAGAAGTCCAAATGATATAAAAAAAGGCGTTTCTCCTGAGAAGGATTTATGGTATATCACTACAAAAGAAGTTAAAACGAAGGAGGGCGAGGCAGATGATTGAAAAGAAAGTTAAGAAAGTAAAAGTTAGCTCAAACTTTTTATTTGAAGTTCCAAAAGACGAATTATGGAAAGCAGAATGGAAGTCTTTATGGTGTATTAATCAAATTAGAGAGATTTTAGATACTTATTGGGATGAAGATTATAAGCTATATAAAATAAAAGAAACCATTAAAAAATGGATTGAAAAAGATTGAAGGAGGGTGAGGCAAATGATTGAGGAGATTATATTTGGTTGTTGGATATTTGGACTATTCATAACACACGAATATGGTCATTACTTAATAGCAAAACTTGAAGGTATATATTATGGTTGGGGTGTACTGCCTTTTCCACATATAAAAATGAAAAAACCATATGACAACTGGTATGACTACTTAAGTGGTTTGTGTTTTAGTATAGTAACCTATCCAGTGTTTTTCATAAGCGGTTATCCAGACCATATATTCTGGTTTTATGTAATAGGAATATCTCTAGCTGATTTTATTCCTATAGTAATGTGGAAAACTGTATCTAAGATAAAGTTGGAGGTCGAGGCAGAGGCATCTTTTAAAGGTCCGAAGCACAAAGGAGGAATAAACCAATGGAACTAAAGACAACACATCAGATTTGGAAAGAACATTATCACAATGTTGCTGAACCAGAAGGAGAACTTCCATGTAAAAAACAATGGGTTGCAGTTGATGATTTGATTAAGTGGATAAAGAGACATGAAACATTTTTAGGAGATTTGCCAACACAATTAAGTGATTTAAAGAAAGGCTTGTCGCAACAAGCAAAGCAAACAGAGAAGGAAGGTGAATGAGAATGGATAAACAACTAAAGGTTTTAATCGCTTGTGAAGAAAGTCAAGAGATATGTATAGCGTTTAGGAAGAAAGGACATAGGGCTTTTAGTTGTGATATACAAGATTGCTCAGGTGGTTTCCCCCAGTGGCATCTTAAAGGCGATGTTTTTGATTATATTGGTAAAAACGATTGTAATGATGAAATGGGTTGGGACTTAATGATAGCACACCCGCCTTGTACCCATTTAGCAGTATCTGGAGCAAGGTGGTTTAAGTATAAAACTGGAAAACAAATGAAGGCACTAATGTTTGTTGACGAATTGATGAATGTGAATATTCCAAGAATTTGTATTGAAAACCCCATTAGTATAATATCAACAAGAATAAGAAAACCAGACCAGATAATACAACCTTGGATGTTTGGTCATGGAGAAACAAAAGCTACCTGTTTGTGGCTAAAAGGGCTTCCTAAACTCCAACCAACAAATATAGTTGAAGGAAGAGAATCAAGAATACATAAGATGCCACCTTCAAAAGATAGGTCAAAGTTAAGGAGTAAGACATATCCTGGAATAGCAAAAGCTATGGCTGAGCAGTGGGGTTGATTTAATGAGCACTAAGAAGGGTTCGCCGAAGCGAACAAAAGGGTGATAGAACATGGTTAAAACAAAAATAATCAAAACACCTTATGGTGATGAAGAGATTTGTGCTAAATGTGGAGGTGATGTTTACTGGGAAGAATGTCCCGATTGTGAAAATGGATACAGTCACCACGATTGCGGAGAAGATTGTTGTTGTTGTTTAAATCCAGAACCTAATGTGATATGTGATACTTGTAATGGCAAAAGGGGATGGTTTAGATGTTTTTCATGCGTAAGTAAACAAAAAAAGACTGAGGTAAACGCTCTTCCTCCCACAGATAAATCTGTGGGTATCCGAGCTACGATTTTATGAAAAAGGCATCTTGGAATACAGTTCTAGCAGAAAAAGAATCTTTTGAAATCCTTGATTTAAAGCATAAAATAATTGATAAATTAGAAGAAATAAGAAACATGAGGAAAAGATTGCACTATTTGGAGGAAAGGGCTTTCCGCAGAAAGCAAAAAGGGTGAACTGAATGGTAAATGAAGAAGAAGTAAAGATATATGAAATAGATACTAAACACTTTGATGTGAATATAAAGAAAGGAGCAACTATCGTTAGAGTTGTTGTTTTGAAAGAATATCAACAAGCAATCCTCCAAGCCAAGCGTGAAAGAACTAAAAAAATTTTAGATTTAATAAAGAATTATACTTTTAATCCACCAGTTGCAGTTAAAATGGATAATACTATTATTAGCTTATACGAATTAATTGAAGAAGAATTTAAGGAGGTCGAGGCAGATTAACTGGAAGAAACTTATTAAAACTATAGCATGGGGAGCTTTATTAGTTTTCCTACTCGAAAATAGAAGAGGACATTACTTACTCATAGGTTTAATACTTTTCGGGTTCTATAAGAACCGAGAGTATATCAAGGACTACTGTGCTTACGTTAAGACTGCAGTGGTTACAATTTGGAAAGGAGGAGATATAAATGCCAAAGAAAAAGAAAATAAAACCACGGCACGAGATTGTGGGAGGGCTAATCAAGAGAGTGAAGTATCTAATAGCGGATAATAATGCAGAGATTAAAAGTATTGAAAAGAAAAGTAGATTCTTTTATGAGAATAGCTTGAAAATAATTGAGATAGTAGATAGATTAGAGAAAATGGTGAACTAAATGGATGAAACTAAGAAAATAATTAGGTTGGTTATAGGGTTGATGATAATTTTAGTAGCTTTAGCGTTCTTCATGGGGATGAACTTGGGTTGGAACAACTGTTCTGCAGCATGTTTAGATAAAATTGAAGAAGCTAAACAAGAAAATCCGTTTTATAACCTAACAAAAGAGATAGAAGATATAGGAACGCCAGAAAATTTAGGTAGAAATGTATTAATTTAATTCTTTTGCCGTATTCGTTGTGGAATGCGGCCTTTTTATTGTAAATGTAGCTAAAGAATAAGTTTTTTTATCGACGAGAAAAAGTAAAAACTAAAAAAAAGAAAAAAATAGGTAAACCACTCGGATTTACCTTCTACTTTTAAAGACACTCACCAATCCTATAAGGAAAGCACCAATCATTGTTATCACTATGATGGATAGCCAACCAGGTACGTCACTCATAGCACTTTGTACTTCACTAGTTGCGTTGTACGCGGAACTTGTATAAGCTCCAGCACTATCTTGTCCTGTTGAGTTAACTCCATCAACTGTCTGTGCTTGTGATTTGATTTCTGCCAACACTAAAAATCCGACTGCTAAAATCACACCAACAGCTACGAGTGCCGTAATCATTGGTTGTAATTGTTGCAGTGCTCCTTTCTTTCCTTTCATTTTCCTTATATCTGGTCTATCTCCTACCTCTAAAGTAAGAAACCAATCCTATTAATAAAGCACCGATTAGGGTGATTATTATTATAGAGAACCAGCCCGGAATGTCGTCTAAAGCATTCATAACGTCTTGAGTAGCGTTATCGCCGAATTGTCCTGCACCTTCTGATGCAACTGTTTGTGTTTTAACCTCGTCTAGGACAAGGAAACCAACCACAAGGGCGATAGCCAGAGCAACCATAACAGTAATCAATGGCATTAATTGGTCAATAACGCCTTTTTTATTCATTTTCATTTTGTTATCATTACTGGCTTATCTCCTACCCCTAAACACACTAACTAGGCCAATTAATAGAGCTCCAATCAATGTTATAACTATGATTGAAAGCCAACCTGGTACGTCATCTAAAGCGGTCTGAGTTTCAGTTACTGCAGAAGTTGCGTTACTATTAGCTGTAACGGTAGAATTACTATTAACCTCTGCAAGGATTAGGAATGCAACAGCGAGAGCGATACCAATAGCTACGAGAGACACTACTAATGGTTGTAGGTTTTGGATTACTCCTTTCTTGTTGAATTTCATTTTACCAGCATTTCCTCCCAGAACTAAGGGTCTGAAGCCTAGGTAAGTATATAAATTGAGAATTAATTATAGATAGCTTATAATCATCCATGGTATTATATAATTTACTAAAACTATTTATAAATGTTTGTTAACAAACTAATTCTGTTTAAGCATAGCTACACTGGCTGCAGCAAGGCCTAAAAAGATAAATAGAACTAATGGTTGTACTAAATTCAACATAGTTAGAAGCATACTCAACCCGAAACAGATAAAAGATGATGCAGCAATCCCTTTAGCAGCACTACCTGTACGTTGGATGAAAGCTACTAATAGTATAACAAATATGGCTGAGAGTATAAGAGTTCCAAACCACCCACCAACTAATTGAGAATCTACTCTCTGAATAAATGTTACAATACTTGTACTGTTTCCAACATAGGTTAAATTGTATGGCATTTTAATCCTTCACCCTGAATACTATGAATATTATGGCAAATACTATTGAAATCATTAATATAATCATTAATACATCTATAAATATAAGCGGTACGCCTACTTCTTGTGCCATTACTCTACTAACATTACCCACTATCTTATACGAACCTGTGAACAATCTTAACGAGGAATAGCCACCTTTAGCCATACTCTCCCAAGATTCATCTCCACCCTCTAAATCGCCTTCTAAAGATTTATCACTCATATCCTGGGCTATACCAAAAGTATCATTAACCATATCATAAGCACCCTGGAACTTATCATCTTGTGAGGTATCTAAATTATAATCTTCTATGGTACTAGTCCAGATACTTGTACCTACTCCAAAGAATAAAGTAAATATCAATACACCTATTAAATATTTAGTTAATTTCATTGTGACCTCGTTAATTTATAGATAGTAATCCCAGCCAATATCACAAACCCCACTAACCAAGTCCAGTTTAAATGGAATATGCCAAGTACATTAGTTAATAACATTCCTACAGCTAAAAAGATTATAGATATTACAGGAAACCATGCACCTATCATAACTAACCCTGTGATAAGTAAGAAACTCATAAATACACCTTCAGTATCATAAGTTTTGTAAGTATGGTCAAAATGTACTATCTTTTTAGCTAAATCTAATAAATCATCAAACCTAACATAACCTGTAGCAACATAAGTTTCAGTACCAGGTGTACCTATGTTTACTAAGATTGTACCAGCAGTCGAACTTAAACAACTATTATTAACTACTGTATCTCCGGTTGTTGTGCGTTTAATCACCCTTAAACAACCCTCATGGATATTATTATTGGGGTCTGAGTAGGTGAATGCGAAATTCTTAGTAGCATTACTAAACGTTAAACTATGTGTGATACCTAAAGTCTGGTCGTAAAGGTCGAAATAATCTTCACGTGTATTAATTCTAAATGTTCTACTAGTACCAGTAATTTTAGTGCCACCAGTTTCTAGAAGTACTATATTATTTCTTTCAAGTATAAACTTATACCAAACTGTATTAAGAACTATATTACCTATAGCTTCTCCCCGGTAATCTGTTTCTAATATTTCTATAGTTTTATAAGTACCTGTACCTACATCATACTTTAATACTTTTATGAATACTCCTTCCATCTCGTTATTATCTTGGTCGGTTACAGTGAACGTAACTAAAGTTGTACCATTAGTTAAATATAAATCTATCATCTTAACAGTACTCGCTTTAATTGTTGTATTAACTAACTCGTAAGTATGCGCACTATAACCTATGCCATCATATAGTATTTCTGCGTCTGCATAATAACTTGTCCAGTTAGGGTAAATACATATAGAATGGTTAGTAGATGTAGCAAAATCAAAACTATAATTACGGTAGTTCCTTTCATCTGAATGCCATGCATCTATAGTCATCTCAAGAGTACCGTCAACATATGTGTTATCCGCTTCTTTATAAATCCAGAATTCTATGGTTTTATTGTTACTTAACCCATCACTGCAGTTACTTATATATATCCTGTATACGGTTTGGTTATAGTTGGAGGAGTTATATTCAGTACCGTCTATAGAATAGTTCCAGTAGAAAGTCATATTAGTTATGAAATTCTGGTCGAACATCTCTATAGATATATCCACTGTATAATTATCCTGGCCTGAAGAGTTACTTTTAGTAGGGTTGTAATTAGTATTATTCCACACTAAAGTAGCAGCCGAAGTTATAGGTTTAGCCTTATCTATAATAAATTTTACTGTATCTGTTTGTGCTTCTATAACTTCAGCCGTATAGTTTACCGAGGTGTTGTACTTATAAAAATTATAACTTTCACTAAAACAGTTTAATTCTCCTACAGAATCAAAACAGAACTCTTTAGTAGGTGTGGCTGAGGTTACTTTAACTTTCCTACCTGTTACCTCGACATCATAATCACCTTCGAAATCTATCCATTTATTAGTGAAAGGGTCAACAAACCAACCTTTATAAAGTGGGTGATCTATGTGAACAAAGTAATCTGGGACTGTGAACTCTCTTACTGTATAATCTTGGTAGTAATTAAAACAATAACTATACCTATCTATCTTTTTTTCGTGGGTTATACTCTTAGTAGATATATCGGACTCGATAGATGTAGTCTTATCAAAAGTTATCTTATCTTTAGTTTTCTTGATATTAAAAGGGTTAATCCTATTCTTGGTATGCGCATCGCATACAGTTATAGTTACGTTATGTTCACCTATTGAATAGTTAGAAGCATCAAAACTACCATTATATTTATAAGTAGTCCCAGTCATGTTAGTTAAGTTATCATGTAAAGCACCGTCTACTGAGATGTTAAACGAATACAACCTTATATTATCTGTAAGGTTCATCTGGAAAGTTAAATTATCTATAGCCATAGTACCGTTATCCGAATAGCTTATTGTAGGGTTGGTTTTATCTATCCAGAAAGTAGTTATAGCAGTTTTCTCGTTACCTATAGTATCATTACAAGTTACGTTAACACTATAATGTCCATCAGCCATAGCTGCATAACCACTATTATAAAATAAGAACTGGCCAGTTTCATTACCATTATAACTCCAATCGCTATCATTAATAGTACAGTTACCTATACCACTATCATCAGTAGCCGTAACATTAACATAACCGTTGTAATCATTATAAGTTGTGCCATTAATTGGGTAATCTATAGTAACTGTAGGTGCATCACTTTCTGGTGCTTGGCTATCAGCGTACATCCTGAAACTCATAGCTCTATCAGTGTAATCTGTTTGTGGTACAGCGAATAATTCACAAGAGGATTGGTATTCTATATGCCCATAATAAACTAACCCATGATAAGAGGAACTACTATCATGGCAAAGAGATAACCTTTCATCAGTACCATCATCACAATTCATACACCTAAAAATGTAGATGTACCATCCTACAGGCATGTCTTCTAGTAAAGTGAAAGTTAGGTTCTGGTCTTGCCACCCTGTTACATCATTCCACCATGTACCCCCTGTAACGTTATAAGCATAGGTGGTAGGTGAACCTGTAGGTTGACCGTCAGAATCTGCAGCGATTATAGAGACATTAATTAAATCTCCAGCATCTAAATTTCTAGTATTATCACTGGTATAAACTTCTAAGTATAAAGTATCACCAACAGAATAACCTATAGTATTATTAAAAGGTTGACCTTCATTAGAATAAGAACCGCAGTAGTAAACAGAAGGAGTATCATTACAATCTTCCTCGTTAGAATCAAGCAGTATTGGTGCTGCAATAACTGTGAAACTTAACAAAACCAATATAATTATTAGTGAAAATGGTTTATTATTCATTGGCAACACTCCATAATTTATACATTACCATAGCTAATAAAGTACCAAACACAGCTATTATTAAAGGTAAGTAGGTCATGATTTGATGTATAAAAGTTAGGTTAGATGATAATTCCATCCCGTCAGCACCTGCTACTTCTTGGTATACATTACTAAAAACCCCTGATAAGAAGATAACAAACGCAAGTATAATGATATAGAAAATAAAAAAGACGGGGTGCACTCTAACCATCGTGGCCATGAACAGTGCAACTAAAGCTAAACCTATAGTTAAAAATAAGAATGCGTTATCCATCGTGCCCGTGAATAAGTTTAAAACTTTCCCTGAAGCTTCCTTACCTCTGGTCTCTAAATTATCACTAGCTTGAAACTCATCATTAATAGAATCATAAATCTTATAACCAACTAATACAGTAATAGAGAAAGCTAATAACACTAGCCCTATCCAGATTAAATCTAAAACACTACCTTTTTTTCCTGCGTGTCGCATTATATAGTTCCTCCAAATCGTCTAATATCCTGTTAATTTTCTGTGTAACTTCTCTACTACTCATGTCTGGAAACCTCTCCTTGTTTCTTGTTTTAAACTTCTTATCCACCCTCATTAAGACGGTGACCATTATTCATCATCCCCACCCATTCTGCGTGTGTATCTCTTCATTTTCCAAGTTTCTACACTCTCAAATACTAATACAATAACTGTATACAGTGTGAATAACCACCCAGCTTTATGAGCGAACCACATGAACCTAAATATCTCATCCTCTAACCCAAGTCCTGCTACCTCTGATATTGTAGCTAACATGGCACAGTCGAGAACAAGTAAGAATATAGCGAATATCCATAGTGTACGTTTAATGGTTTTGTTAGCTAAAGGATTTTTTGAGAAGTTAACTTTTAGAGGAAGTATAAATAATGCAAAGGTTACTGCCATTACAAACAACATCACCGCTAAACTTGCCATCTCATCCTCCCCCTCTACTATCATTTCTCGTGTAGAATTGTCGCATAAAGTAACTATATAATCTCCTTCCGATTGATTGAATATAAAATAGTATATACTTCCATTTACTAAAGTAAGGTTTAAATCGTTGGCCATCACTGTCCCGTTGACGTTGTGCATATCGTAAGTATAGTTGTCGCAATCCAGGTAAGGTGTAAGCATGGTACAAGAATTCGTTGGTGCTATCTTGTCTTCGCAGATATCCACCGCAGTGACTATGGTAACGAACATCATCATCAACATAATTGTTATTATACATTTTCTCATTTTGCATTTTGTTCTTTGTATTGGCTCAATAATAGTTCGTATGTAAACATATTGTAACCGTTATTTATATATGTTTTTATTCTGTCCTTAGCTATTGCGTACTCACCTGAGCGAATTAGGTATATTAATTCATGTCCGTGTGCAGAGCTAGTACTAAGTATTTTCCCTTCTTCTATGCTTATTGCTAGTTCAGCTATGCTCATTTAGTTTTCTCCAGAGTATTTACTCTTAGTTCTAACAGTTCTATCTTTTCTTGTAGTGTTTGTATAGTTGAGTATGCGGATATAGCTATCTCGTGCCAATCTATAGTATAATTTTCCATATCTGGATATAGTGGTTGTGTATGTTCAGCCACTAAACCATATTGTGTAGAATTATAATCTACGTCACTCTCTTTGAATACAGTTTCGTTCCATTTGTAAGTTACAAAATCTAAGTTTTTAAATTTACCATATTCAGTAGTGGTGTTAATATTTACTATATCTTGTTTAACTTCTTTAGTTGAAGAACTAGACCACGACCCGCTACCAGCGTCTATACCAGTCCATGAAGCTCCTCTTGTGACTTGTAAGTCGTATGTAGCTGAGTAAGTTAACCCGTTATGACCAATGTTGAAATCCCCACCTGTATCAAGGAACATTCCTTGGTTAGAACCTGTAGGTTTAAAAGCCCAGTAGTTATCTTCGGTAGGTACTGTAAGGTTAGTAGCTAGGTCAAAGGTAGAATTTTCAAGTTTATCGTTAAGTTTCCATCCATAACCACCTAAGTAATATACTTCAATATCGAAGCCATCATTATCCATGTATATATGTAGTTCAGGTTGGTCGTTAGAAGCCCATGCACCTTCTTCTAGTGTAATATATTTAACGTGTGGGTCTCTAGCTCCAGCTTGGTTAGCTTGAGTACTTTGTAGTACGTTTACTGTAGCTTGTGAGCCCCATTGTGAGTTAGCTATGAATAATACTGAACCTTGTCCTTGGTGAGTTGTGGATTGGTATCTAATTTCAAACAATCCGTGATTGTATTTAGAGAAATCTCCGTCCCCATCATTACCTGTAGCTATAGAATACCATTGTGCTGTGTTATGGTCAGTAGGTGAATTAAATTCAAATTTATCTTTAATAGCATCACCTTCAGGGAATATGACATCTCCCCAGTAAGACGCATCTTCCCCGTCTAGTTTCATATAGTTCCCTGAGTGTCCGAAATCAGGATGTGGTCTTTCTGCGTTAAATTCATCTAGTGCATCTTCAGTTTCTAGGAAAGTGTTATTCCAGAAAGCAACTTCGTCGTAGTACCCATCAAAAGTAGCACCTGAAGAACCCAGTCTTAAGTCTATATCTTGTTGTCCAGTAGTCCATGCAGTGGTTCTTTTAGCGACTTCTTTACCGTTACAGAATGCTAAAAAAGTCCTAGCGTTAGCTGTGTTGGAAACGTTCCATGTTAGTACTATGTTATGCCATTCATTAAGCCCGTCGGAGAAACAATATTTATTATTCATAAGTCCAGTCCATCCAGCCCAGTATATACCTATATCTCCAGCCCCGTTACCTTTATCGTCATAGAAGTATGGCCAGTACGAACCTGAGTATACAATTAATTTCCCAGCGTTAAAAGATTTAGGTTTAAGCCATAGAGATAGGGTTCCACTATCGTTAGTGTTAAAGTTAGTATCATATTTTATGTATGCACTAGCTGTATCTGTAAAGTTAAGGCAGCCTGTACCCCATTTACATTCCCCGTAGGGGTCATCTGTAATAAGTTCTACATCACTTATGGAAGTATAATTTTCCCCGTCAACTCCGTCATGTCCAGTATCAAAATGGAACAGGTGTAACCTATCTTCTTTAGGTAGTGATATAGGCATCTTCTTGTCGGTAAAGAAAGCTAGAGATGAATTAAATCCTGACTGGTTATCAAAATAACCTTTATTGTTTAGTATTTCTGGGGGTATGTAAGTATCTGCTCCCCCTTCACCTGTTCTTAACCAAGTTCCGTTTTGTAGTTGGTCTTGTGTGAAGAATGAGTTATTATCTATTACGTTATCCCATATTTCTTGTGAAGTGTTGGTTATAGTTTGGTTACAGAACCCGTTTTCAGCTGTACAAACTTGTGTTTCGTTAAGTGTAATAGCACCTTTAACAGCTAGAGTGCCATTAATATGGGTGTTACCAAACCTATCTATTAACATTCTAATTTGTGAATCCAAGAACCCATTAGTTATGAATTTAATATCTCCATGTGTTGTATTTAATGGGATTATGGAAAGTCCTTTAGCGAAGGCGTTAGAGGTAAGTATAGCTCTGTTACTCCAATCAGTGAATACTGAATCGTTACTATAGATAGCAAACCTACCAGCGACGGATTCTCTGATAGCTGTGAACCCTGCTGAAGCAGAACTTCCTGAATGATTATTTTTAGAAGTCACATCAGTACCTCCGTTATAGTTATTGATAACATCTAAGTTTCCGTCATAAAAATATCCATCTCCTTCATTGACTATGAAGTCATTGGTTACAGTTAGGCTTTCAGTAGTTATTAGTGCTGAAGATGTTATGTTACCTGTAGCTGTGATGTCACCTGAAGCATCTATGTTAGTTACTTTGCTTAGGTTCCCATTAGTGAATACGTTAGAGTTACTGTCAACGTAGAATGACCTACCAGAAGCGTTGTTAGTTAAGTTAAGTAAAAACCCAGTCCCGAAATCATACCCCCATAGTAGAGGTACTAAGTTAGTTGAATAGTTAGCTTGTGAGCCAGTTTGAAAGTTTTGTGTTTCAACTACACAAGTACATCCGTCATAAGTCCCTGTAAGAGTACCTACAGTACATGAACCTCCGTCTTGTACTTCACATCCGTTAGTAGCGTTAATCCCTCCACCGTCACAATCCAGGTAGTTAGTATCACATGCACATTCACAAGAGCTGTTGATGTTATTGTTAGCTCCGTCTTGGCAGTTAGTAGTACCAATATCAATCTCACACCCGTTAGCGTCTGTGTACCCAGCGTCACAGTAGGTATAACCAGATATACATGAATCACATCTAGAGTACACAGTATCAGCTAAACAGGTAGTAATCCTATTAACGTCGTAACAAGTACTGTTACGTTGGCATAACCACGGTGTACAAGTAGAATCAGCTTTAACACAGTTCAGTACATAACCTCCGTTAAGTGAAGAGTTATAATTAGTTGTAGTCACGTTAGCGTTAGTTGATGGTATAGATGAGTTAATGGTAGAAGGCTCATCACAGTATAATATACCTCCAGTGTATCCACATGCGTGTTCAGTGCCAGTACAATCCTGAGATTGGTAAGATGTGGTACATTGGTTATGGTCTTTAGTGTATATGTTTGCGGTTACTATAGTAGAAAAAAGTATTAACATTATTATAGTTATAGTTTTATTCATTTTTACAACATGCTAAAGCCAGGCTGTTTCCACAATGTCCAGCTTTACCTTTACCTCCGTCAGTTGTATCAAAAGTCCACCAGTTACCTAGGTACGACCCAGCACTACCGTGTGTAAACCCGTTACAATCATTGACAGGTGTATCAGCGGGTGAATATTTAGCTGCACCTGTAGCAATCCAAGCGTCCCCAGTCCATCCGTTTAGGTTAGTCAAGTTTTGGTGTACCATAATTTGTTTAATCTCGTGGAATGTACATAAATGTGAGTTAGTATAGTTAGTGTTACATATCGCATCACCAGCTCTATATCCAGTTAGCCCCTCCCAAGCTAAGTTAGCATTTTGTGTAGCTGTAGTTTTACCTGAGAAGTTAATAGATTGATTGTTGCTACCCCCTTCACCAGTTCTTAACCAAGTGCCATTTTCCATATCTGCCTTAGTAGCTGCCCAGGGGTGGTTAGACTCGTTATCCCTTCCAGTCATTGCATCATGTTCAGAATTGGTTACAGTTGAGAATCCGTCAATTAATGATACATAATCTAGGCATAGGTCATGAGATTGTATTCCGTTTTGTATGTGGTTAAATCTCAGTGATACAACCCCATCAGAGATGTGGTCTGTAGCGTCATATACGTTAACATTAACAAAAGCAAAATCTTCCATATCAGTTATGTGTCCATATTCACATTCCCATGCGTTATCATCGTATTCCCATAAACAAATCTCAATCTCGTGTCCTGAGCCACCCTGGTAAACTAATCTAAATAACATCGAGTTGAAATCAGTTACTCCTGTAAAATTAATATGTGTAGTCAGTGGGTTAGCTCCATTAGCTTCAGAGATGTTGTATACATCATCATCTTTAGCTGCGATTAGGCTATTGTTATCACCTACTACTACTACCCCATTTATTGTAGATATGTTATGTGGCAGGTAAGTTGTAGATTCTCCAGAACCATCAGTACAATAATCCGTATCACTACCACCAAAAATCTTGGTACAAGAAATAGTATCTGGCCGAGTCCATTCACTATCAGAACTAACTAAAGTAGCTAAAGCTACTAAAATAACTATACAAAGTAAAATAGGTGTAGGGGATTTCATGTGCCCCCTACTTTGCTTTGTACTTACGTTTGCCAGGTTTCATATAACCCTTAACCTTCATCTTCTTACGGCTATGAGGTTTCTTCCTGTAATAATACTTTATTTTTTTCATTGTCATCTACCTCCGTTACAGTATATCAAAATCTTTGCCAAACAAATCTGGCATTTCAAATGATTGCTCTTCTTTCTTGGATTTACTTTTCTTACTTACTGGCTCTGCACCGAACAACCCTGAGAAGTCTGGCATACAAGAACCGCTACTGCCATCTCTATAACCTTTAATCCTTCTATCGGTATCTATCTTTGCTCTTGCTCTAACAAACCTAACTTCTTCATGTTCACGTGCAGCAGCTTCAATCCCTTTCAATTCTGCGTCTCTCTTCTTCTTCTCCATCGCCTTGTACTTATACTCTTCCTTCCATTCTTTCCATTTATTTTTTATCCAATCTTTTAAACCCATTTTAAAAAAAGTACCTCGGTCTTTCGTAAGCTAGTTTAGTTGTGGTAGCTCCACGTTTCTTACGTTTACCTTTCTTGCGTTTGGTGTAGCGTTTAACTTTCTTACCTTTAACTTGTTTAGCAGTAAGAACAAACGTTTGCAAGAATTGCCTATTCTCTGGTTCTTGTCTAGCAGCTAACCTACCTTTAAGCCTAGCCTTAGTGGCTTTCTTTTTCCAAGCTTTCTTCTCTAATCGCTCTCTTTCTTTACGTTTAGCTTTAGCGTATATCTTTCTTAAAAAAGGTTTCTCGAATTGTTTTTGTGTTACCATTTTGTTTCTCCCTAACCTGGTGCAATACCCTCCAAGATAGTTGTCTTTTTTATGTTATTACTTACACCTGCTAATGCAGCTGCAACCTGGTTAGCGTGTTGATATGTGAAATAAATAGTTACTCCTACTAAACCTAAACAGAATATTACTACCATAGTCATTACAATTACTCCACCGTATTTACTCCATGTACTGTCCTCTCTATACTCTTGCGCAGCACGTTGCATCTCTAACTGCTGCCATACTCTTACACTCTGTGGTAATGGTGAGAACACTGCTTCCGGATTACCGCATGAAAATGTTACTGGTACAAAGTTATCTTTATTAACTTGAAATAGTTTTACTCTATTCCCTGGTAAAATATATTTATCTTTCACTGTCGGTAATGTTTTCCTACTAAACAATAACTGCCACATAGGTATACCATTCTTTTTAATCTCTCTAATCCTATCACTTTTAACTCTACCTATAGTAAACTCTTCATCTTTGCCACTACCTCTCCTGATATATATCTCAGCTTTATATTTATACTGTGTAAAAAGATATATCAGATACAATACTCCTAAAGAACCAAAAATTAATATCCCGTAGCCTAGCCAGTATACAATCTTACCTCCCATACCAGCGAACATACCTGTAAAACCTTGTGCAATAACTGCTGGGTCTGCCATGTTTCATTTACCTCCTATGATTAAGGGTACAAATCTCTTTTAGATTTTGGTACTCTTAATTTTATTTTCCCTTTAGTATATTTGGGTTTTCCTTTTTTACCTTTTACCGTTATTAATACATTTCTTGTTACAGTAACATACTTTTTCTTTCCCATTTTCCTTACCTCCTACATTCCGAATAGACCTTTCCTCTGTTTCTCTGGTACTCGTTCAGAAACAGTCTCTATCCTTTTATTTATTGTACTTAAATGTTTACGTTCACCATTATTTAAAGCTCGATAAATTGTAGCCTTAACAGGTGTCATAATTATACCCATGATTAAACTTAAATCTGTTTCACGGACTTGATATAACTCTAAATTACTTGCAAGATTAGCTGCTACATTTATATGTGTATAATATAAAGTATCATTGATTACTTTAGTATCAAAATTGGTCATGATACAACTACGGTTTAAGAATCGTTTAACTAAAGTAACTATCCTATAAACTCCTGTACGGTTAACTAAAGGTTTCTGAGGTGTATAAATCGGTTTGCCTTCTTTATCTACACCAGTACAGATATGTTCACGAACCCAACCACCTTCATCACTGGGTATCTCTCTAGCCAAATCATGTTTCATTACTTCTAAATCATTATCAAAATCTTGTTGCCATTTAACTAAATCGCTCTGAGTTTCTCTAAGATGATAAAAACCTGAATCATCTTGTGCAGAAGAAGCTATAGTTGTAGAGTTTATATCTTCTTGCATCTTAATATTATCATTGTGTACTTTTTTCTCAAACCCTTGAGGGTTAAACCTTTTCTTTAATACATCTAACATTTACATCCTCACCTTAATCGGCCTGACACCTAAGCCTGTAATAGTTTTCTGTGGCCTTCTATAAATCTTCTCACCCAAAGCTACCAACGAAGGCTGGTACTTATACCTACGTTTAGGTTTCTTAGCCTTACCTCGTTTGGTTTTAGGTTTACGTAACTTAGGGAACTTGATTACGGGTATTTTTGGAGGTGTTGGTTTATCTGGTTCTGGAATTATATCTATACCTATCCTTGTTTTTGGAGTTTTTATTTTAAAATCCATATCTATCTTTTGTTTAACTTTTGCACTAACACCAACTGCGCTAACTAAACTTACCATAGGAACTTGACGTTGTCTTTGTTTTTGTTTAATTTTTTCTAAAGGTGTAACAAATATATCTACTCTTGGTTTTCCTCTTTCATCTCGGCCTGGTTTAACCTTTCCTTTACGTGTGAAATCCATCTCTGGAGGTATCTTAATTCTACTTACATCTCTATCACCAAACCTTATATCTGGTTGGAAGATGTAACCAGGTGTAACTCTAATATCTGTGATAACTCTCCCACCAGGTGGAGCTACTCTACCACCACCTTTAGGTGGAACTATTAAACCTGCACCAGGTTCATCCCATATATAACCTCTTGCTTTATCCAATAAACCAGTTTCAGTTATTGTAGCTTGTAACCTTACTCCTTTAACTTT
>Ga0208015_1000438_pt1 | contig 22637 bp, 16 predicted proteins | sample 26BtaG_FD_184101 | JGI IMG/M metagenome (GOLD analysis project Ga0208015, IMG submission 184101) | Marine viral communities from Cariaco Basin, Caribbean Sea - 26B_WHOI_OMZ_CsCl (SPAdes) (version 2) | ecosystem: Environmental > Aquatic > Marine > Oceanic | place: Caribbean Sea: Cariaco Basin...
GACATGCTGAATTCCGAAGTGGAAAAGAATGCAGGTGCCAATGGTTTTATTTTCGATGGTTTCCCAAGAACCACAGCCCAAGCCAAAGCCTTGGATGAACTGATGGAAAGTAAAGATTCACAGATTGACGCCATGATTGCCCTTGAGGTTGATGATGAGGTTTTAGTGGAACGTTTGCTAGGTCGTGGAAAAACCAGTGGAAGACCGGACGATGCCGATGAGCAAATCATCAGAAACCGTATCAATGAATACTATAAGAAAACAGCCATTTTGAAGGATTATTATATGGCTCAGGATAAATACTGTGGCGTAGATGGTGTTGGAAGTATCTCAGAAATTACAGAGCGTTTGAATAAAGTGATTGATTCGCTATAACTGGATTATTGAAATAGAGTGATCTTATGCATTGGGTGTTCGATTTTTAATGAAATCGGGCTTTATCTTTCTTGAACACCTTTATAAATTGGATTTTAATTAAAAAGACTCCCATTTTCGTGGGAAGTGGACATGACCGAAGGAAATTTTGTTGATTATATAAAAATGAACGTCCAATCCGGAAACGGAGGCAAAGGTTCTATGCACTTGCACCGTGAAAAATACATCACCAAAGGGGGGCCTGATGGTGGTGATGGTGGTCGTGGTGGTCATGTCATTATAAGGGGCAACGAAAATCTATGGACCTTATTCCATTTAAAGTTTAAAAAGCATATTAGAGCCGAGCATGGAGGACACGGGAGTGCCTCAAGAAGTACTGGTGCTGACGGGGCAGATGTTTATGTTGATGTGCCATTGGGAACGGTGGTCAAAGACGCTGAGACCAATGACGTCATTTTTGAAATTACCGAACACGGCGAAGAGAAAATTATAGTCGAAGGCGGAAAGGGCGGATTGGGAAACTGGCATTTTCGCACCTCTACCAATCAGACGCCACGCTATGCCCAGCCTGGAATTCCGTTGCAGGAACGCGACATCCTTTTGGAGCTTAAAATTCTGGCCGATGTTGGTCTTGTAGGCTTTCCAAATGCCGGAAAATCAACTTTGCTGTCGGTGATTACCTCGGCTAAACCAAAGATAGCCGATTATGAATTTACTACACTTAAACCCAATTTAGGTATTGTGGAGTATCGTGATTTTCAGACTTTTGTCATGGCGGATATTCCTGGAATTATCGAAGGTGCCGCGGAAGGTAGAGGCCTCGGACATTACTTTTTAAGACATATTGAACGTAATTCAATCCTCCTGTTTTTGATTCCTGCAGATGCTAAAGATATTCTTGAACAATATGAAATTTTATTGGATGAGTTGCGTCGCTACAATCCGGAAATGTTGGATAAAGAACGCTTGATTGCCATTTCAAAAAGCGATCTCCTTGATGCTGAGCTTGAAGCGGAACTCAAAATTGAACTCGATAAAACTTTACCAAAAGATTATATATTCATCTCCGCTGTAGCTCAAAAGGGCATCACTGAATTGAAGGATAGACTTTGGAAAATGCTGCATACCTAATTTTAGAATTAATCGTTTCCTCGTTCTGTTTCTTCGAAATTGTGGCGCTCGACCTCAGTTGTGTGATTTCGTTATTTTTTGACCATTAATTTCCAGTTGATAAAGTGGGGCTTCATGATTTTATGATTCTTTTCTACCTTTTTGCTTTCATTTTCAGCATACGAGTCTAAACACCTCTTAAATAAAACATTTAATACAATTTTAGTAATTCTTATGAAGTCTTGGATTTTTCCTTTCGTAACTTTGGGTAAAACGATATAAAATGAAAAATCTAAACCATAAAGTTGCCTTAATTACAGGCGGCAGTAAAGGAATTGGCTACGGCGTAGCCATGAGTTTGTTGAATGAGGGCGTGAATGTAGTCATAACCAGTAGGAATGAGGCCAGCGCCAGAGAAGCGGCGGCAGAACTTACAAAGAATTGTAAAACAACTGCAAAAGCGATAGGTATTGAAGCCGATGTTAGGAAATATGAAAGCCAACAAAACGCGGTAAAGCAAGTGTTGTCAGAATTTGGACAATTGGATATCGTAGTGGCGAACGCAGGATTAGGACATTTTGCGCCCATTGAAGAGTTAACGCCGGAGCAATGGCAAGAAACGATAGATACCAATCTTTCAGGGGTATTCTACACAATTAAGTCGAGTGTGGATGCGCTCAAGAAATCAAATGGCTATTTTATTAGTATCTCAAGTTTGGCAGGTACCAATTTTTTTGCGGGTGGTTCAGCTTATAATGCCAGCAAATTTGGGGTTACCGGGTTTACACAATCCGTGATGTTGGATTTGAGACAGCATAATGTCAAAGTGAGTACGATCATGCCAGGTTCGGTGTCAACATATTTTAATGGCAACCAGCCGGATCCAAGCGACGCCTGGAAAATCCAAAGTGAAGATATTGGTGAATTGGTTGTTGGTTTGTTAAAAATGAATGAGCGCACGTTGCCTAGTAAAATTGAGGTAAGACCAACCATGCCCCCAAGTAAATGAAGATATATTGTTAAATGTTTAGCTAGAATGCCTCTTGCAATTTCCTGTCTTTTGACATTGAGAAATGTTAAAGAGGCATTATTTTTATTACCTTTAAAATAAAAAAACCATGAAAAAATCACTCATCCTACTTGGGCTTTCCCTTATTGTTGTGTCTTGTGCTGCTGTGCGCGTTAATTATGATTATGAAAAAGCCACAGATTTCAATCTCTATAAATCCTATAACTATTATGGCGATATGAATATGGGAATGAGCGAATTGGATTCGAAAAGGCTTTTGGATGCCTTAGATGCGGGCTTGCAGGCGAAAGGCTTGAGTTTATCAGATTCTCCCGATTTTCTAATTAATATAAATAGCAGCAGCTATCAAGAAGCGCAACGCAGTAATATGGGCGTTGGCGTTGGTGGTAGTGGCGGCAACGTTGGCGGCGGAATTTCCATAGGTATTCCCGTTGGGCAAGCAAAGATAACTAGGGAGATTGTATTTGAATTTGTAGATGAAGATAGATCAGGACTGTTTTGGCAGGCCATTAGTGAAAGTTCTTATCAGCCAAATGCTAGACCAGAAGTGAAGGAATCTCAATTTAGAGCCATTGTTGAAAAGGTGTTGTCAGGATATCCACCTGCGCCTAAAAAGAAATAATTGATAGGCAATTCTCTATATATAGTTGTTTCTATTCTCTTCTTTTTATGCTCAATTTTTAGAAATTCCCTATAAATTCAATCGCCTCATTATCAATAGATTGTGATTTTCTGTAATTTGAAGCTATGCAGTTCATCGAAAATAATTGGTTATTCATCGATATTATTATACATTCGTTATGTACATGTCCCAACCAAATTTATTTTTATGAAAGCTTTCAAACTTACAATATCGTTATTCTTAATGACCATTTTCTCTTTTGGTCAAATTTCTACTCAAGAAAAAAATGCCCTTATTGAACTTTGCAACTCTACCAATGGTGAGGCTTGGCTCAACCCTTGGGATATTGATTCTCCTGTGGATACATGGCACGGGGTGAAAATTGTCGACAATAAGGTAGTTTCACTTAATTTGGATTTCAATAATTTAGTGGGTGTATTGCCGATGGAAATTGGTGATTTAATTCACCTTGAGCACTTAAGCCTATTCAGAAATTCAATTTCGGGTCCTATCCCGGCAAGTATCGGGAAATTAACAGCTCTGAAGGAAATCAACTTAGCTTTTAATAAACTTCATGGTACTATCCCAGAAGAGGTGACAACGCTGTCATCGTTGGAATCTCTGCAACTGTTCATGAACGAATTGTCAGGGCAGATTCCAAACAAGATCGGAAACTTATCGAAATTGAAGACCTTAGAATTATACAATAATAACTTAAGTGGATCCATTCCGCAATCTGTGGAAAATCTTACAAACTTACAAACACTTGTAATCAGCAGTAATACCTTGACAGGAAAACTGCCTTCCAATTTGTCGCAGCTGAAAAATTTGAAATCACTAAGTGTTTTTGACAACCAACTATTGGGTACGATTCCAGAATCGATTGGTGAGTTATCCAATCTTGAAGAATTGGTGTTGTCGAACAACGCTTTTTATGGCGATTTACCTTCACAAATGGTAAAATTGAGCAAGCTTAAAGTTTTACTGATCGGAAACAACGGTTTTAAGGGCGAATTGGCACAATTGGGAAAACAGTTTCCTAATTTAATTGAGTTTGATTATCAAAACACGAAGCCTGGTGGCACGCTTGCAACTTTAGATACAGAGGATTAGTAGCGATATACCGATAAAATTGACTCCCGACAATGATTTGTTGGGAGTTTTTTATGAAATAAAGTTTTTATAATCAGAAAAAAGCTATTATATTTGCAGTCCTAAAATGAGGCAGTCGGCATTATGAACCGAGAGTTAAAAGCTAAGAGAATCATTTTAATTTATATCGCGGGATAGAGCAGTAGGTAGCTCGTTGGGCTCATAACCCAAAGGTCACAGGTTCGAGTCCTGTTCCCGCTACTAACAAAGACAAGCCTTTCAAGAAATTGAGAGGCTTTTTTTATGGCCATGGGTACAGAATAACGGAACAAGGATCAAGTCAAAAAGTCGTGAGATTTTGAGATTAAGCATAAAGTGTAGATAATCGATTTAGGAAGAACCCTTCGTTCTTTGCATCTTTGAATTGTGGAATTATGCTTAAAAAAAGTACTCATTAAGAAGAAAGAAAACGGAACAAAAATGTCAAAGAAACCCTGGCCTACTAAAGAAGCGATGGAACAAATTTATGCCATGAAGCTATGGGGCAGTGGCAATTCTGAATTCTATTCAGGAATTGGGTCGCATCATCCAGAAATAATAATACCGTATATAGATGTTTTGGTGTCATTTCTGACGTCTTTTGAAAATCCTCTTGTCGTATGTGATTTGGGCTGTGGCGACTTTAATGTGGGCAAGGAATTGGTGAAGTTCACTAAAAAGTATGTGGCGATAGATATCGTAGCAGATATTATTGCGTATAACAAAGAAAAATTTAAAGAAGAAAATTTAGAATTCCATTGTTTGGATATTGCAGTGGATGATTTGCCTTCTGGAGATTGTGCTCTATTAAGACAAGTACTCCAGCATTTATCTAATGTGGAAATACAACGAATAGTCGAAAAATTGGCCGATTTTAAATATGTCATTTTAACCGAGCATTTACCGGAAGCAGACTTTGTCCCCAATAAAGATATTATTTCAGGACAGGGAATCAGACTTAAAAAGGCTAGTGGCTTAGACCTATTGGCTCCACCGTTTAATTTTAAGATTAAAGATGAAAAACAATTAGTGTCTGTTCCTTTAAATGAGGGTAAAGGGATTATTGTGACTACGCTTTATACTATTTTTTGACTTCAGGAATGTTGAGCCTTTGGAGGCTGTTTATATGCTGATTTGTGCCATTCTTTTCTAATTCTCTAGAGGTCATTTTGATACACAAGTGCCTCATTTGGTTTTTTATGTAGAAACACCAATTGTAATACGGAGCTTAAGCTGACAACTGTACCATCTTATTTCCAAACACAATAAGCTGACGCGATTTTCTCCTAATTAAACAAGTGTAAACTTCAGTCTTAGAGTTGAGATGACAATAGTCATATTATTTTCTTTAGTGAAACTTTACCTTTATCCCACTTCTAAAATTAACATTATTCTTATGACAGAAATACAGATTGCACAAAGCGTTACCCCTAAACATATCAGAGAAATAGCAGCAAAAATGGATATTGCTGAAGAGAAATTGGAATACTACGGAAACGACAAAGCCAAAATTCCTTTGGATTTAATTGATGAAGACAAGGTGAAATCCAACCATCTTATTTTAGTGACTGCAATTACGCCTACACCTCCTGGTGAAGGCAAAACCACCACTTCTATTGGGTTGGTTGATGCACTCAATATTTTAAAAAAGAAAGCTGTTGCGGTGATTCGAGAGCCGAGTTTGGGTCCTGTATTTGGCATCAAAGGAGGTGCTGCTGGTGGGGGATGGAGCCAGGTTATTCCTATGGTAGATATCAACCTGCATTTTACGGGAGATTTTCACGCTATTGAAAAGGCAAACAATCTTCTTTCTGCTCTAATAGAAAATAACATTCAAAGCAAATCGAGAAGCCTGAGTATTGATCATAGAACTGTAACCTGGAAGCGGTGTATGGATATGAATGACCGCGGGTTGAGAACTATTGTGGCGGCACTTGGCGGAAAAGCAGGCGGTGTTCCAAGAGAAACTGGTTTTAATATTACTGCTGCATCTGAGATTATGGCCATCCTATGTTTAGCAACAGACTTGGAAGATCTTAAAGAAAGATGTGGAAATATTTATGTGGGAGACACTTGGGAGGGCAAGCCTGTTTTCGCTAAAGACTTGAATGCAGAAGGTGCTATGGCGGTGCTGTTAAAAGATGCCATAAAGCCTAACTTGGTCCAAACCTTAGAAGGGAACCCAGCAATTATTCACGGGGGTCCGTTTGCAAATATTGCACAAGGCACCAATTCTATTGTAGCAACAAAAATGGGAATGTCCTTAAGTGATTATACCATTACCGAAGCGGGATTTGGATCTGATTTAGGCGCGGAAAAATTCATGAATATTAAGTGTCGCGCCGCTGGTATTTCTCCTGAAACCATTGTTTTGGTGGCTACCATTAGGGCCTTAAAATACCACGGTGGAAAGTCCTTAAAAGAAATTACACAAGAAGATGTAGAAGCGCTTGTGAAAGGGCTTCCAAATTTGGATGGGCATATCGCCAATCTGAAAGGTTTTGGGATTCCTATCGTTGTTTCCATAAACGCTTTTAAATCGGATACAGAAGCGGAGATGCAAATAGTAAAGGAACATTGTGAAAAATTGGGAGTTCCGGTGGCCTTGAGTTATGGTTGGGAGAAAGGTGGTAACGGCTGTTTGGATTTGGCAGAAAAGGTAATTAAAGCCGCGAATTCTTGTACTGATCAATTTCAACCTACCTACAATCTTGATGACAGTATACACGCCAAAATGGAAAAGATTTGTCAAACTGTTTACGGTGGCAAGAAGGTAATTTTAAGTGATTTGGCAAAATCGCAATTGCGTAGATTTGAGGCCATGGGCTTTGGGAATTTACCTGTCTGTATGGCTAAAACAGAGAAAAGCTTTAGTGATGATCAGAAGCGGATAGGACGTCCTATGCACTTTGATATTCATGTAAGGGAGTTTGAAATTGCCACAGGTGCTGGATTTATTATTCCAATTGCGGGAAATATGTTGCGTATGCCCGGATTGCCGGCTACGCCTGCTGCCGAGAGGATTAGCATTGACAAGAACGGTGTTATTGAAGGTTTATTTTAAAAGATGTGATATAAATACGGCTTTATGAAGAGCTTCTACTAAACCATATCTTATATTTTGTTGGTGCCTGTATTTATTGTTGTTTCTCGAGTTCTTTTAAAATATTGAGATTCCAAAATTCGGGAATCGATAAGTTTGATAAAAGAATAATGCTTAGGTCCTTATCAGGACACCGCGTCATTCTACTACTATAGCCAGGATGTCCTCCCGAATGCGATTGTACACTTCCGAAATTTTCTGAGTTATATAAAAACCAGCCCAATCCATATGAGGTACCCCATGCATCGGCTAATTTTCCGTCATTAAGTGTTGTCGGTGTCATGGCTTTCTTTAGACTTTCTGGGTGGATTATGTTACCTTGATATAGAGCCTTGTCCCACTTTAATAAGTCTGCAACGGTACTCACTATAGACCCATCCCCATAAAACCCTCCCAACCAATATATAAAACTATTCGATGGCGATTCATAAGCAATTAATCTTTTGTTATTTGTGGAATCATAAATATAACCGATGGCTAATTCCGGATCATTAATGGCCCGATAATCTGTAGAGAACTCTGCGGATGTATTGGTCATTTCTGCAGGTTTAAAAATGCTTTCATTCATAAATTCCATAAAATTCATTCCACTCGCTTTCTCAATAACACTAGCCAACGTACAATATCCAATATCACTATATTCCCACCTAGATCCTGGGGGCCACTGTAAGGGATATTTGTTAGATTCCAGCATCAATAACATCTCTTTATTGCCATTGACTATGGTTGTATCAAGGTCTTTCCACATGGTCCCAACAAAATTGGGAAGTCCCGAAGTGTGGTTCATCAGATGTTTGATTTTAATCTCTTTAAAAGGGAATTTTGGCAGATAATGGTAAACATAATCCTCTGTTTTAAGCTTGTTTTCTTGCTCTAATATTAAAACACCAAATGCAGTAAATTGTTTCGATAATGAAGCAATCTGAAATTTAGTCGCTAAGTTAAAAGGCATTTTCAACTCATTGTTTGCATATCCATAAGTCTTGCTGAAAAGGATTGAATCTTTATAGGCAACTAAAGCAATGCCATCAAATTGATTCTGCTCGTGATATTTGCCTAAATACTGACTCAATTGTGCAGTGTCAATTTTGAAATTTTGACCATAGGTGTGAAAACCAACTAGGCTAAGTAGCCAAGCGAAACTAAGAATGTGCTTTACCATTATTTGGGTTATAAGGTTACTGACGGTTTTGCCGTTGAACCGTCGTGTGTTTTAACATCTAAGTTATTAAATATGAAACGCGCGAAATTTTCAATTGAGATTCAGAAAAAATTAAAAACTCTGATTTCTGATCTATTTTTTCGATTTGATCTGTCCGGTTATTAACAGTGCAGCACCACCGCCAATTAAAAGACCTTTTAGAAAATCGGCCCCGCCATTGTCAAATGAAAAGTGCAAAACAACACCAATAATCAATATGACCAATCCAATAATTCTTATTCTATTAATAATTTGTGTTTAAAGGCCTTCTACAATAAAGGTGACATGCTGATGCCCATATTCCGTTCTAATATTTTAGCTCTATATCCAAACAACCACTCTGGTGATTTACTCAAATTTCCTTTCGTTCACCTCATTCAATTCGGGTTGAAACCATTGATAATAATCAAATACATTTTTTCTTAAGTAATACATCAGATAAATTCCAATGAGTAAAATTGCTGTATAAATAAAAGTAAGATTAGTTAACAATTCAATATCGGGATCAAATTCGCTGGTGTTTAATAGTTCACGAAATGAATTAATAATGGTCAGGAAAAACCAAATTATCCCAGGCAATAAAAAGCGACCGTCAAATTTCCATATATGGATCGTAATATAAATGGTTCCTACAATAGAAATCAAATGTTTAAAGTCGAAATTGGTCAGTAAATCTAAAGTTCTCAATAATTCAAGACATACGAAAAATCCCCAAATAGTGGAGGTTAGGAATTGTACGGTTTTAAATGCTTTCCTTTGCTCAAAGGTGGGGCGAGAGGCAATGATTTTTCTGAGTGTGTCATCGTCACATGAATCTTTTAATTGGTCGTAAATATCAATTTTAGATACACCTTGATTAATTTTTAATACAACCTCAGTTTTAATTTCCTTCTCTGTCATTTGCGATGGATGGTGATGGGGAAGCCACAAAGATATGTTTGTTTTATTTCCCGTAATTCCTTTAGTTAATTTATGTGTCTCAAAGCACTGCCTACAAATAAAGACATAATTTCAATACCCTTTTTTAATTGTCGTCATATTCTTTCAGCTTCGTGACTCTTTCATTTTACAAATGGATTCACACCTATCTTCAAAGTCAAAATAACTTGTGTTCAGATAGAGTCAATTGGATTGATTGCTTGGTAATTTGGTTTTAGGTAGAACAAGTCTCTTCGTAATTAAATGAATGCTAAGTCCGTCGTGGTATTGTAGTTTAATTAAAATCTGATAATTCCCGACTATGCGTTGGACTCAGTTTCTACACTGCTTTTTAGTCGGTTGTGTTTACTTTTTCTATCCATCTATATAGCAAGTTCTTAGGATGTTGTAATATTTTTTATATATTTACAAACCGACCCGTCGGTTTTTATCGAATAACGCAACGATTTTAGAGTATATTTATGAATAAAACAATAGATCAAGAAGGTGTTGAAAAGAAGATCCCTAATAAGGAGTTGATCTTGCGAAAAGCTTACGGACTTTTTCTGAAAAAAGGATTTCAGTCGGTGTCCATAAAAGACATTATGGAAGCCAGTAATTTATCAAAAGGAGGCATTTATCATCACTTTGAGAATAAAGAAGGGATACTATTTGAAGTTTTGGATCGCTATTTTTTCACCGCATTGAGCATTGATAAATCTGGATTTATAGGCCTTCCGTTTAAAGAGCGCATAGAAAAGATATATAGGTTAGGGGTTAGCCTGTTTGCTATGGTTGAATCCATGGGCAAGAATGGTATAAAATATCCTATACAACGTTTATTTCATTTTCAATTGGAATGTGAAAATTTCCCTGAAATCAGAAAGCAATTCAGGGAAACTTCAATAGCCTATTCAAGGTTGGTAGAAGACATAGTCTTTGAAGGGATTCAAAACGGAGAGATCAAGAAAGAATTGGACCCAGAGACCATAAGTTGTCAAATTATTGGCATGATTGAAGGGATTGCCGTCCATAATTCTACGGTTAAACAGGATGTCGAGACTATGCTAACTGAAAAATATGATAAGGTATTTAACTGCTATTTCAGCTTTATCTGTCACCATAGTAAATCCTAAATGGAAAATAAAAGCACCATTTTAAAATTAAGTTTTGTCGGTCTCTTATCGGCTGGCCTTTTATTGTTCTTTTTTGCTTCCAACAAATCAGAGCCATATACTGATTTGGCGGTGTTGAATTGTCATTGTCCACCTGGCTTTAAGCTTAACGAGGATAACAAATGTATTGCCAAAAATCTTTATCAACAATATGATTCCCCAAACAACTTAGGGGTGGGTGGGCTCCAAACAGGACTGCCAGAAGGTCGGGATGGATTTACTCCACAGGAGATTGATTTGGGCAGGTATTTGTTTTTTGATCCTGTATTATCGATTGATGGCTCTATGTCATGTGCTACATGTCATGAACCTCATAAAGGGTTTAGTGACGGACTGCCAACCAGTATAGGAAAGGACAATTTGAAACTGGATCGGGCAGCACCAACACTTTGGAATGTGGGGTATTTGAACCGTCTTTTCTGGGATGGTCGTGCCAACAGTTTGGAGGAACAAATGGAAACTACCTTGTTCTCAGAAGTGGAAATGGCCAACACCCCTGAAAATTTATTAAACACCTTAAATAATATTGATAATTATAGGAGATTGTTTGCCGAAGCCTATCCTGAAAGAGGAAAAAATAAGGATATAGAATTAGCTGAAATCTACAAGGCCCTCGCGGCTTTTCAGACCTCCTTGGTTTCATTGAATAGTAAATACGACCAATATGCCCATGGCTATCACGAGGCCTTAAACGAAAAGGAGATTGAAGGATTGAACGTCTTTCGTTCCTTCGTGGCTCGATGTGCAGAATGTCATACCCCACCACTTTTTACCAACCAACAGTTTGCGGTCATAGGAACGCCAGAACCCGATGGTTTACCATTGGATCCAGGAGCTGAAATACCTTTTGCAGATAAATCAATGCGAGGCGCTTTTAAAGTGCCCACCCTTAGAAATATTGATCTTACCGCGCCTTATATGCACTCAGGAAAATTTGAAACCCTTAGGGAAGCGGTTGAGTTCTATACTAAAGGGCGTGGCCATGCGGTGCCTAAAGATGAAAAACTCTATATACATTGGCATATCTGGGAACCCCAATTGACTGATTATGAGTTGGACCGACTCGTTGATTTTCTTAAAACTTTAAATGACGAATCTTTTATGCCGAAAATACCCGAGGCATTGCCTTCTGGATTAAAAATAACCAATCAACAAACCTTAATACCATAAAACGATGAAATCAACTTTATTTAAAATTATTGGTGGACTTCTATTACTCGCCATAGGCGTGTTTTTGGGAAGAACACTATTATCATCTTCTGGCGAAAGTACGGTGCCCATGCCTTCAACCATGCAATATCGAAATATTGGCCACTCAGGTGACACCACTCAAGTTGCACAACGGAAGGAGTTCACCGGACAAATAATTGAAGTCAAAAAAGGAGGCTCAATCCAGGAGGCTGTGAAAGCTGCCAATCCTGGCGATTTAATCCGTGTTTTTCCAGGTACCTATTCGGAAAACGTCTATATCGATAAGGATGACATTAGTTTACAGGGTGTTGTTATCAAAGGAGAATGGCCAACTTTGAATGGAAATCACAAAATAAATGATGCTTTTTTATATTCTGGCAACGGAATTTTAATAGAAAATTTCAAAATTATAAACTATAAAGGCAACGGCATTATGGGCCAAGCCGGAAATAATTTTATCATCCGAAACAACTGGATTATTGATACAGGCGTTTACGGTATCTTTCCTCAGTTTGGCAAAAATGGCTTAATAGAACACAATGTGTTGAGTAAAATTGCCGACGCTGCCATTTATGTGGGGATGTGCGACAATATCGACGTGCTTCACAATGAAGTGTTTGATAGTGTTGCGGGCATAGAAATTGAAAACTCCAGACATTGTTTGGTCGAAAATAATTACGTCCATAATAATACGGGGGGTCTGTTGGCTTTCATCACACCGGGGCTTCCCATTAAAACCGCCTTTAACATCATCTTCAGAAATAACTTTGTGGTCAACAATAACCATCCAAATTTCGGAGCGCCTGGATCTACTGTGGCCAGTATTCCTCCAGGTACTGGAATTCTTATCATGGCAGCTGATGACGTCATAATTGAGAATAATATCATCACAGGAAATAAAAATACAGGAATCACTATCGTGGATCTAGCCACAGGCGATCCTAAAGCGAATGACCCAAACTCCGAAGGAAACCCTGACCGAGTCGTTATTCTAGACAATATCATGTTTGACAATGGCAATGACCCAACGGGAGAAATTAAAGCCATTATGCTTACACAATTGGATTCTAAAGGTCCGGATATCTTCGCCTATGGGGGTGGAACGGGGAGTACGATTAGAGATAAAAATAGATACAGAACCTTTGGTTTGGACGGCTATGGTCCCGCGCAAATCGAGGATACCAAAGACATCAAAACCTTTATGCTAAACGCGCCAGTGCCACCAAGATCTGTAACAGATCAAGAACTGGGTGAAATCACCTACTATGGTGTCTGTGCAGGATGTCATGCTTTCGGAACCACATTGATTGGTGTAGACACTCAAATTATTAAGGAAATTTATGTGGATAACCCACAAGGAATTGTGAACTATATCACCAAACCTCTTAACCTTAGAGACGATTATCCTGAAATGCCGCCTCAAGATTATTTATCTGAAGAAGCTAAAATGGCGGTGGCTAAATACATATTACAAATGACCAATTAACAGAATTGAATGCTAACCAATCAAAACAAAACTACATGAATAAATTTCTATTAATCGTAATGGTGATAGGGTTTTCAATCACATCCATTGCACAAAAAACTGTTTCCGGTCAGGTGCTGGAAAAGGAAACCAACATGCCGCTCATCGGAGTTACGATCGTAGTGAAAAACAGTCCTAAGGGCGCAACAACCGACTTTGACGGTAATTATATAATTAATAATGTTTCAGAAACTGACATTTTAGTGTTTTCCTATTTGGGCTACAAAACACAAGAGCTTGTTGTAGGCGGACAGAGTACCATCAATGTATCGCTCGAAACCGATGCCCAGGAAATGGATGAGGTAGTCATTACCGCTTTAAATATTCAGAGGGACAAGGAATCACTCGGGTATTCTGTGTCGCAAGTTTCTGCTGAGGAAGTCAATGTTGCCAAAGAAAACAACGTCATGAACTCACTTTCGGGAAAGGTCTCAGGCCTCCAAATCACCCAAGCCAATACCGGGGTTGATGGATCAAGCCGAATTTTACTTAGAGGTGTGACCACTATTAACGGATCAAACCGTCCGTTGGTAGTTGTTGACGGAATTCCAATTACCGGTGATGCTGGTGGTGGTTCGCAATGGGGAGGTGTTGATCGTGGTGATGCGCTATCGGATATAAATCCTGATGATGTGGAATCCATCAGTGTCTTAAAAGGTGCCGGTGCAGCCGCTGCATATGGATCTTTGGGGATGCATGGCGTCATTTTGGTGACGACCAAATCAGGCGGTAAGAAGAAAGGACTAGGTGTTTCACTGAATTCATCATTTACATTTACGGAAGTTGCCTTAACCCCCGATTTACAGAACGAATACGGTACTGGTGCTTTTGGTGATTTTGCACCCGTTGGAGGCGATGGAAGGCCTATTTTGGATTATCCTTTTTCATGGAGTTGGGGGCCTAAAATGGAAGGACAGGCCTATACCAATTGGTTAGGGAAGCCGGATAGTTTTACATCACACGGCAACCCGTACGAACAGTTTTATCAAAACGGATATTCAGCTTCCAACTCTATAGCTTTTGAAGGCCAATCAGATAAAGGCTCTTTTAGAATGTCAATCACCGATGAAAATGCGCGAGGCATTAATTCTGACAACACCTTGGCCAAACAGACCTTCAATATTAGAGGGAAAACAGATTTGACCGATAATTTTAGCATTGATGGTAAGATGACCTATTTGACATCTAAAGTCAAAAACAGGCCAGCTTTGGCTGAAGATGGTGCCAATACCGCTTTGCAATTGTCATTGATGCCAAGGGATATCAGGCTAAGTGACGTGAAAAATAATACCGTAAATGCCCAGGGCGAGGAGATTAAATGGAATTTAGACAACACATTTAATAATCCTTATTGGTCTCAGGAATATGTAAAAAATAGAGATGAGAAAGACCGGTTTCAAGGGATCATCTCAGCCAATTGGAATATAGCCCATAACTTCAAGATCACCGGAAAAACAGGCATGGACTATATTGTCTATGATTATACCAACTACGCGGCAAGAGGTTCGCAATTTCAAAGCAATGGCCTTGGCAATTACGGACATGATAGTGGCAAAAGTCGGATTTGGAATTCAGATATATTAGCCACCTATAACACTAAAATTACTGATGTCAATGTGACACTCAGTTTAGGGTCGAGTTACAGAGAAGAATATAGTAGTTATGTGAATATCTCAGGAAATGATGCCAAGGTGCCTAACTTGCATCGCATTAGCAATTATAAAAACTCCTACAGTTCAGAAGGTATTTCAGAAAAGGGCGTGTATTCTTTTTACGGCTTGGGACAGTTCAGTTATAGAGGATTCCTATATTTTGATGCCACCTTAAGAAATGATAACTCATCAGCCTTACCTAAAGAAAATAACTCCTACTGGTACCATTCAGAAAATATGAGTTTGTTGTTTTCTAAATTGTTAGGAATAGAATCCAGCATCTTTAATAAGGGTAAATTAAGAGGTTCTTTTGCTGTGGTCGGTAATGATACGAGCCCGTACAGAACGCAAGCCGTTTACAATGTGGATCAAACCGTTACCTTACCATACACCGTAGGATCTATTCCATCGAGCTTGCCTTCTTTTGATTTAAGACCTGAAAGCTCAGAATCATGGGAAGTGGGTACAGAACTTGGGTTCTTTAATAACCGTCTTCAATTTGATTTCACCTATTATGAAACCAAAACTAAAGATCAGATCATGGCCGTACCTATATCGGGAGCATCGGGATATGCTTCTAAAGTGGTCAATGCCGGGGTCATTGCCAACAAAGGTTACGAGTTTCAATTGAACGCTGTTCCTTTGGAATTTGACAATTTTGAATGGAATCTCGGATTTAACTTCACCAAGAGCAATTCTACGGTAGAATCCTTAAATGATGGTTTGGAAAGTATCACCTTGAACTCGCTCAATGCCGTTTCTGTTGAAGCAAGGCCGGGCGAAGAGTTTGGTAGTATCTATGGCTATGATTTTTTACGGGATAATTTTGGTAGAAAATTAATTACCAACGATGGCTTTGCCCAAAAGGGTGAGCGTGTGAAACTGGGGAGCATTACCCCAGATTGGTATGGCGGTATCACCAATAAGTTTAGATACAAGAATTTTTCAATAAGTACACTGATTACTATTCAAGAGGGAGGTGAGTTTTATTCTTACGGACGCGCCTACAGAATGTTTTTTGGTACGGACGCCCGAAGTTTGGAAGGTAGAGAGACCGGAATCATGGTTGACGGAATCAATGAGCACACTGGTTTTGTCAACGAAACAGCGGCACCGGCCATGTTGACACACTATTCAGATATTTTCACCAATGAGGTGGCAACCAATCAAATCTTGGATGCGAGTAATGTTAAGTTTAAAGAGTTGGTTATAACCTATGATTTCCCAAGTTCATTGGTAAAAAATTCATTTATCCAATCTGGAAGCATCTCGGCCATTGGACGGAACCTATTCTACTTTTATAATGCCGCTGGCGATATTGATCCAGAAGCAGGTTATAGCAGTGGTCCGACAGGGACGGCATTGGAACATTCTTCCTTGCCATCTACCAGAAGTTACGGCCTTAATTTAAAAATCAACTTTTAATCCTGATGATTATGAAAAACATACAAAACACAATGAAAAAAATATTAGTCCTAATGGTTATGTTGGCAATATCTTTTTCGTGCCAGGATCATTTAGACGATTTAAGGGATGATCCCAACGCAGTAACATCCATTGATGACGCTGCCTTGTTTACAAAAGCGGTGAGAAGTTTATTTCAAGGCACTACTGACGAATCTGTAGCTCGATTTGCCGGGCATTATGGACATTACTTTGTGGCTGGAAGTACCGCGCGTCTTCCAGATCAGTATGGCGATGGTTTTGATGTCCTGTACAACAGCATGTTCTCGGAAATGTATGGTGGCGTTATCAGACATATAGAGGAAGTTTTGGAAATCACCTCTACTGAAAATACCAAAAACGAGGTCCGTCATGCCATGGCCGATGTGATTGCTGTCTTGGGATATGCCAAACTTACAGATGCCTTTGGAGAGATTCCATATATAGAAGGGGGCAAAGGAAAAACTCAAGGGATTATCCATCCTAAATATGATCCACAACAATTGATCTATGAGGATATGATTGAACGTTTATCTTCAAGTATCGCCATTTTGAAAAATGCTGATCCTTCTATGGCCTACCCAAATTCTGACCCTATTTTCAATAAAGATTTGAACAAATGGGTGCGGTTTGCCAATAGTGTCCGTTTGAGATTGGCAATGCGATTAAGAGATGCCAATAACACTTTGTCTCGACAAACTGTTGCCGAATGCTTATCGGAGCCTTTAATGGAAACTAACGATCATAACGCTTTTATGATTGAAACAGAAGGTAACGGGAACAAATGGTACACTATGCGTACAGGGTTTCCATCCATTAAAATGTCAACCATGTTGATTAATCAATTACAGACTACAGATGATCCTCGACTATCGGTATATGTGAGCAAGGATGGTGATGGAGCCTATAGCGGAATGACCAACGGTCTGGATGATACGGCATTTGGAAATTCTAATTTTTCATTAAAATCCGACATGGGCCTGGCACTTTCGTCAAAAGAAAGTAAGCTATATATAATGACCGCATCAGAAATTTGGTTGTTAAGGGCCGAAGCAGCATTGGCATATGATAATAATCCAGCTCAAGCAAACATTCTATATAGAAGAGGTCTTGAAGCCTCATTGAATCAATGGGATATTGATACTTCTGAAATTACTGACTTTATGAATAGTCCGGCGGCTTCATTGGAAGGGCTTAATGATGAACTGCAAATTGGTACCCAATTGTGGGTGGCGCTTGTGCCAAACTACTTTGAAGGATGGTCGCACATCCGACGTACAGGATATCCTGTTATTGCCGATAGAACAGCTCCCAATTTATCTCAAGGTGCCACGAATGGCGTATTGCCAAAACGATTTTTATATTCAAGTTTTGAATTGAGTTCAAATAATGACCATGTTTTGGAAGCCATTTCAAGACAGGGTCCAAATAAGATTGACACCCCAGTGTGGTGGGATAAAAACTAATTTTCAAAATATAAGGATATATGAAATGGGCTGGAAGATAAATTCATAACTAAACCGAAAAGAATCATCAGCCAATTCCATAACTCCTATAAGAAACAATAAATATATCTGTATGAAATGAGCATGTCCAAAAAACCAGTCACAAGCACGAATGAAGATATGCGAATTACATATGACCACTAAAAAACAATAAATATCTACATATGAAAAATATAAAAATATTGGGCGTCTTAATGCTCACAATGCTATTCTTAACCTGTAGTTCTGATGACGATAATAGTCCCTTGGCCGATTTCCAGTTTTTGGTAGAAGGCACTCAAGTGACGTTTAATGGAACAGTAGAAAACGCCACTTCAATTGTTTGGGATTTTGGGGATGGAGCATCGAGCTCCGAGGAAGATCCGGTCCACGCCTACGCCGCAGCGGGTGAATATACCGTAGTTATGACGGTTACAGGGCCTAATGGCACATTTTCAGAAACAAAAACGGTGACCATTCAAGAGTCCTTAGAAATTTTGTTGACGGGAGGTCAAGCCAAACCAGAAGGGAAATCGTGGCGACTTAAAAGGGCCTACACTTCAGGTAAAGAAGGTGCTGGACCGGTGGATAATAAATTAAATCTCTTTCTTCCTTCCTTTGATAATCTATTGGATGCTGTAGGATTGGGAGCTTCATACGAGGACACTTTTACATTTGTGCACGACGGGACTTACAAAGTGGATAACAAGGATGGTCAAAGTCTAATGGGATTGGTCTATGCAAGCATTATGCATGGCGAAAATATTACTGCCGTTTCTTATGATCCACAGAGCGTACCTTTGGCGACCGTAATTTACACTCCAGCGACAGATGCTACTTGGGAACTTTTTGAAGGCGATTTTACCGTAGATGCCGCTGAAGGCCCAGTTAATTTCACAAATAAAAAACGACTGATTTTAGGCGAATATCTCGGTTTTAAGGATATGGAAGTCTTGGTGATTTTGAAAGAAATTACAGCAAATAGCATGAACATAGCTATTGGTATTCACACAGAACCTAGCGTTTATGACAAACCGACTTTATTGTTCCATTTGTCATTGGAGGCGCAGTAAATTTTAGCTATTGAAATATAGATTTTTAAAGGATAATAGGTTTAATAATTAAATCCCCTAAGATCGAGTGGTTTTCGATGGCCCCAATTATTCGGGAATATCGAGAGCCACTTTTTTAAAATGAAAATTCTATTTTTTATTATATAATTCCCTTGGAAAGAGGTGAGATTTTAATTGAATTCAGCTAAATGACAAGCTTTAATTAGGACCATAATTTTTAGAAATTTAAGAAAATCGAACGCAAAATGACCAATCAGATAATACAACAACAAAGAGAATTTTTTAAATCGCAACAGTCAAAAAATGTTGTGTTTAGGAAAGAAGCATTAAAGCGTTTACAGCGAGAAATTGTTAAAAGAGAAGATGCCATTTGCGATGCCTTATATGCCGATTTCAAAAAGCCAAAGTTTGAAACCTTGGCGGCTGAAACACAATTTGTACTGGCAGAAATTAAACATGTCCTCAAAAACATTGATCATTGGGCAAGTCCAGAACGGGTTTCTGGGAGCTGGATGAACTGGCCATCATCAGATTATATTTATAAGGAACCCTATGGTGCGGTATTGGTTATTGCACCTTGGAATTATCCTTTTCAGTTGGCCATCGCACCACTTATTGGTGCTGTTGCTGCGGGCAACACTGTGGTTGTAAAACCATCGGAAGTGACGCCTCATACCGCTGCAATTATTTCAGAAATCATCAAAGCTGTTTTTGACCCAGCTCATGTTACCGTTGTAGAAGGTGGGGTAGAAGTTTCCCAAGAACTCTTGGCTGAAAAATGGGATTATATCTTTTTTACCGGAAGTCCTCGAGTGGGGAAAATAGTTTATGAGAGTGCGGCCAAACATTTAACTCCCGTGACTTTAGAATTAGGCGGAAAAAATCCGTGCATTGTAGATGTCACAGCCTCCATTGCATTAGCAGCAAAACGTATTGTTTGGGGCAAATTCCTAAATGCTGGTCAAACCTGTATTGCATCCGATTATATTTTGGTGCATGAAAATGTCAAAGACAAATTGATTGTTGCATTAAAAGAGAACATCACAAAGTCTTATGGAGAACATATGGAAGCTTCGCCAGATTTTTCCAGAACAGTGAGCCAAAAACATTATCAGGGTTTAAAAGACATGTTGGTTGGTGAAGAAATTGTTTTTGGTGGTCAGAGCAATGATGAAGACAATTACCTGTCACCAACCTTGGTCAACGAACCACAATTGGACAGTAAGCTTATGGCAGGGGAGATTTTCGGACCAATCCTACCCATTATATCCTACAAGTCGGACGACGACATTCACAGGTATATGATGAATTATGGTAAACCCTTGGCGACTTATGTGTTTTCAAACAATAAGAAGTTTCAGGAGTATATCCTAAATACTTATAGTTTTGGAGGTGGTGCGATTAATGATACCGTCATTCAAATCACAAATAAAAGATTGCCTTTTGGGGGCGTAGGGCAAAGTGGGATAGGCGCATACCACGGTAAATTATCCTTTGATATTTTCTCACATCATAAAGCGATAATTAAGAAAGCCAATTGGTTTGAAGCACCGGTTCGTTATCCGCCTTATAACCTGCCTATGAATTTTGTAAAGAAAATAAAACACCTTTTTTAAAAGGACAACTTTAATCAAATAATAAGAATTAGATAAATGATCAATTTTCAAAAAAGATTAGTGCTATTAGTGATTGCAACAGTGTTTTTAAGCTGTGCAAACAATAAGGAAAAAACAGTCAATAGTGCTGTTTTGCCAAGTACAATTACCGTACAAGGAGATCGGTTTGTTGATGATCTTGGAAGACAGGTGATTTTAAATGGTGTGAATATGGGCAGCAAGAATAAAGAGGAGGGCTATATTTTTCAGAGTGGCCCTGAGCTTTACGCCAACTTAAAAAAGCATGGCGTCAACACCATTCGATTTCTCATCATTTGGGATGGATTGGAGCCGGAACCGGGAAACTATAACGAAGCCTATTTAAAAGAAATAGACCAAAGAATCCAATGGGCTGCAGACAACAATATTTTTGTGGTATTGGATATGCACCAGGACCTTTTCAGTGTAAAATACAGTGATGGCGCTCCGGAATGGGCAACTTTAGATGAAGGAAAACCACATACTACTGGAGCTATTTGGAGCGATGCTTACCTGTTGAGTGAAGCGGTACAAACGGCTTTTGATAACTTCTGGCTCAATAAACCTGCCGTTGATGGTGTCGGAATCCAAGACCGATATATCGCCTTATGGCAGCATATTGCAAAACGCTATGCCAATAACAAAACTGTCATTGGTTATGACCTTATGAATGAGCCGTTCCCTGGTTCATCAGGTGTACAATCCACCATGGTCCTATTAGGTGCTTACGGTCAACTACATTACAAACTGACTGGTGAGGTGCTTACAGAAGAACAATTGGGTGCTATGTGGGCTAATGAAGAAAGTCGCATGGAAGCGCTTGATGTGATTTCGACAAAAGAGAATTATGATTTTGTCATTAGTCAACTTTTTGATTTGGTTAAAGAATTCGAATCAAAACACTTACAGGAGATGTATCAGAAGGTGAGTCATGCCATTCGTGAGGTAGATAAACATCATATTTTATTTTTGGAACACAGTTATTATGGCAATACGGGAGTGGCCAGCAGTATAGAACGTGTGACGTTGGCAGATGGCAGTCCAGATCCTTTGGTGGCGTATGCAGCGCATGGTTATGACTTGGTAGTGGATACCAAGGCGGCAGCATTAGCGGCTAATGAACGTGTGGATTATATCTTTGAACAAATCAATAAAAAAGGAGAACAATTAAAAATGCCGGTTTGGCTTGGCGAGTGGGGTGCGTATTACGACAACTCCGAAACGGTCATCCCAACGGCCATACATTCCGTTGGTTTAATTGAACAGCATTTGTTTGGCAATGCCTATTGGTCGTTTTCAAACGAGTTGGAAAACCTGGAGTATTTCAAACAAGTATTGGTGCGTCCATATCCCGCCTATACAAACGGGGAACTCTTAAGCTACTCAAATAATTTTGAAGCCCACACTTTTACGATGGAGTGGAGGGAAGATAGTAAGGACAATAATTCACTAACAGTTGTTTATATTCCCGATATTTCTAAATTAAATCAAGAAGAGATCAAAGATTTTTCAATAGAAAAAATCAAGGATTCTGATGCTGGTTATTTAATTATTCCTACTTCCGAAACAGGAGAAAAAAGAAACTTAAGCTTAACTTTTCAAGAGAAATAACGATCAACTCAAGATCCATTGGCAAAACTTTCCGAATGGGTTGGAGTCCAACCACGATCATTGAAAAACCCAGATCAACGTCTGGGTTTTTGTTTTTTGGTTGGTTGTCTGATTTATTATAAAGTGCTATTTTTTGATGCGTTTGGTCGGCTCCAGCGGAGCATCATACTAGTAGAACATCCGCGAAATCTTAAAGAGCTCCATAGGCGTAAAATATAATCGGGAATCGTAGTTCTAAATATATAGCGTCAATATAACCCTAATAATTATCAATTTCTTGTTTATAATTTTCTACAACTCCAACAATTCAATATTTCTAAATTCGGTTGGATGACTTTCGCTTTGCAAAGAAATATAAC
>Ga0208015_1000440_pt1 | contig 22508 bp, 47 predicted proteins | sample 26BtaG_FD_184101 | JGI IMG/M metagenome (GOLD analysis project Ga0208015, IMG submission 184101) | Marine viral communities from Cariaco Basin, Caribbean Sea - 26B_WHOI_OMZ_CsCl (SPAdes) (version 2) | ecosystem: Environmental > Aquatic > Marine > Oceanic | place: Caribbean Sea: Cariaco Basin...
TTGTTCTCTAGTCAATGGTTTAATCTTATCTCCATAACCTACAACTTCAGATAATCTCAATCCAGAACCAAAAGCTAGAGCATAAGCTAATTTATATTGTTTCTTTTTCTCAGCTCTCATTAATTTTTTGAACTCTTCAGTCGTGATGAATTTAATCAGTTTGCTCATTTTCCCAACTCTCTTTTTCAATCTCCTCCAGAGATTTTTTAATTTGATTTAACTGAGAATAAGTTGGCATCCACTTGAAAGATTTATTAGTTGTAGAAGAAATACAATTTGGAAATTCTACAAAAACACAAAGTTTTGAATCTCCGAGTTTACTTCTGTTAAATTCAGCTTTTGCTTTAGTTATCTTCAACTCCATCTTTTACGTCATCCTCTTTATCATTTTCACGAAGAGCCAGTATTTAAACCTGTCGTATTAGGCATATTATATGACTTCTCTAGCTTCTCTAAATTGCTCTTCATTCATGTGTTCTAAAGGAGATTCTGGCTTGATTCCCATTTGATAAGCAAAAGAGACATTACAATCTCTATGAGCATCTGTATAACAAGTATAATGCTCTGCAAAATCAGGACAGGTTTCTCTCGGACATTTTGGTATTAGTTGTTCCATTTTAATTATAAAGTCAAAGAGGGATAAGATAAAAAGAGGTATAGTACTACCAATAAAATCAGTAGTAGAAAACTTATTCCCTCTCCGACTGCCTCAATCAAAAAGGTGAGACCATTAAACCTTTTGTATTGGTATCACAGTGTAATCTGTATTCAAACCTTGACCTGTTTGCTTAACCTTAAACTTCTGTAGGTTGGGGTTATCTTCGAGTAATACTTTAAGTTGAGCTATTACTGAATTTGGAACTCTGTATCTCTCATCATTTATTATAGTTACTTTTTGTTTTACTGTTTTAGGTTTTCCTGTCCTGTTATCAGTAGTCTCAAACTCATCATCTTCTAGTTCAATATTAACTGATACCTCTGGTAAGTCGGCGATGTTCTTTGTTAGCTTAGGTTCGTATGCCTGTGCTTCTTCTTTTAACGATGCCATTTTATTCCTCCTCTAATTTAATTAAATCCTTTCTCACTAAGTGAGCTTGATTAAGAGCTTGAGAAACTTGGTATCCGAGTGCTGTTCCCATTAAATCTCTTTTCATAAGGCGTTCTATGGCTTCTGAGAGGCATTTCTCAAGCTCTTCCAAGTGTTTATACGGGTCTGGTTCAGTATGAGGAAATTTCTCCTCTTTTTTTTCTTCTTTGTTCATCTTCTTTAGCTTTCAATTTAGTTTCGCATTGAACACAAACTTCCTGACAGGTGTGGAGTATTCTCCTACAATATTTACATTTGCTATACGTCGCTGGCATCACCATCTTGTCCTACTCTAGCCACAGTCACACACTTCTCTTTATTTAAATCACATATCAAAAAACCTAGTGAGTTATCAGGGACAGCTTCCATTAAATTTTCAAAGTTGTTTGTCTCAACTTCTAAACCTAAAAACTTTGTAGTTCTTTCTTTCATATTCAATAAAGCAATAAGTCCTACCATCAATAAAAGAAGTACAATAGTTATTATTTTCCAAACATTCATTTTTTATCCTCCTTGTCTTTATTTTCGCGTTTAGTTTTATTTAGACAATTAGGGCAAGTAACATAAATTTTATCAGAAATAGTTTCCCATTCATAACTACAATTTGAACATTTTATTTTCATTTTAAAAATCAAAAGGGCATTACCCATGCCCTCTTTTTCATATCAAAAGTCCAGTAACCTTTCCTGAACATTTGTTTCAATTTATTTATCCATTTCATTTTTGTATCTCCTCTCAATTTAGTTGAGTATTATTGGGAGCAGGAAGTTTGGAACTCCCTGCTCATCATCTCGCGAGAGATGAATATTAATTCTTTGCCTCCCTAACTTGCCCCATATCAAAACCACACTTAACACATCTTGTTATGAGGTGGGTACTGGTTTTTGTAACCTCTGCTTCTCCATCACACCTTGGACATTTTGTTTTAAATTTTGTTTCCATTTTAGTTCTCTGCCTCCTTGGTCTGAAAGATAATTTGTTTCATGCTACTTCCTTCAGCCATTTCATCACTTACCTTCCTTGGAGTTTCTCTATCTATATTTGTTATTTCTGCTAATACTGTTCTGTTATCAAAGTGAATTTCTATCAATCCTCTCTTCTGATTCATCCAGACAGTTGGTCTACTTTTCTCTCTCATGTTTTCTCTTAAAGCTCTTGATTCTGCTCTCAAGAGTTTTAATCTTCTTTCTCTTTCCTGTTCTTCTATTTTATTTTCCATTTTGTTTTTCTCCCCTCACCTTCATTAAGGTGAGTATCGTTTATTGTAATAATACATAGTAGTAGTAGTATATAAACCTTTCGGTTTTACTAATAAAAAAGTTCGCTTATTCTTTATTAAGCGAACCTTTTGAGCTCCATCTTACTACTACAGGATAATCTCTATGCTCTGGATTCGCAAGAGTTTGATATTTTAAAGAATGTTTACTCTTCAATAAACATTCTTTACAAAAAAACCTTCGACTACTCTTACAAAAATAAGGTACTCCAATAACTACATTTTTGCATTCACAACACATCACATCACATTTAGGCATCCCAACGTCTAGTATGAATTGACTAGTCGCACTATTAAAACTCATATCTGCTTTCACATCACTCGATAATTGGAATAAGATGTTTTTTTTCATTTTGTTCTGCAATCTCCTCTTTCAGTTCTGAATTTATTTTCTGTAACTTATCCTTCTCTTTCCTAACTCTTTCCAATTCATCCATTAACAAAGCGTTCCTTGCTTTTAAATTAATTAAAGTTTCTTCTGGAGTTTTTGGTGAAGAATTAATCTCTCCTTCAAGCATGTGATTAAAAACTCTTGAAAGATTAACTCCTCTTGCTCTAGCTATCTCTACATTATCACTATCCACATATAAAGTCATATTTCTTTTAACCATAGAAAACATAAGAATAGGGGGTATATAAACTTTTCGGTATGAACAATTATGTATATGTTTGTAATATAATATAGTATTTATTATTATTATTATTATTATTATTCTCCACAGGAAATGCGATTTTACACAGGACTTATATACTCTAATATACTACTTTAATGAAATTTGTGTGTTGCATAGGAAATGAAGGTTACACAGGGAATTTAAACCTTACCTGGATTTTATGGGTTATGAATCCAACCTTCTCAGGAAATCCAGGCAGGAAAAAGAGGTGATTTTGGTAGTTACTCTAATTACAGTATCACTCGAAGTTAACTATTATGTAATAAAAACTGATTTATTTTTTTTAATATGACCACCGAGATACATCTTAAAACTCCAATCTACTTTTAATAAACAAAACAATGATTGTAATAATAGATATTGCTATTAATAAATTTATTAGATGTGTTATTGTTGATGCTGAAGAATTAACATCTCTTGTATAAACATAACTCATATTAATTTCTGAAAATTCTAAATCTTGTTCTACTAATTCAAACACTCCAGGAGTTTTAAATAATCTATAATCTGTATTTTCAGTTAGTGTAATATCTACTGAATCTGTATTCCAACTTGCACCACTAATTGTACCATTGTTTCCACTATCAGATGAATCATAAGCAGTTGTTCCTGAATTTTCGTTTAGTTTGACTTCTAATGAAACAGTTGCATAAGTTTCATTGAAAATCATTTGCATATCTGCTTCTCTTGTTTCATTGTCTAGAGTTAGTCTATTAACTCCTCCGACACTTAGATTTGCATCTATATAAACAAACTTAACCTCGTGGTTATTATCTGAAGCTGTTGAGGCATCTGCAAAACAAATTGTATAATTCTTCAAACAATCTACCATAACTTCTGTTTTATCAGAAGAATTAATGCCATAATCATTATAAGGATAGACATGACTTATAGGAGTAACATTTGTATTATTTATTATCTTTCCTTTAGCTATCGAAAGATTACCTAACCTTGAAACTGTATCATTACACCAAGTTGGTGATGAACCTCCCATACCTCTACCCATATGACAATGTGAATCTGAATGAGACATTATGCTCCAATTATAAATGTTTATCAACCTAGTTACATTTTCCCATTCAGCAGCTGATGTTTCAGTATCAGCTGTCTGCAACGCCATAACACCAAAATATCCATAATCATCCATAAACTTAGCAGCTCTAAGCCAATTATGTACATAAGAATCATCCCATGTAATCATTACAGGTTTTTCTGGCAAGTTAATATCCCCCTGTGTCCAATTATATAAATCAAAATCTGTTATAGTTTCATAACCTGAACTATTTAGATAATCTAAAATATCTTTAAGAACACTCTGGTTTATAATTAAACTTGAAGGTGCAACTCCTGTACCATTGTAATCATGCAATAGAATTATTGGTATAGATAAATTCTTTGATGTATGTTCTGAAGAAGTGTAAATATTAGAAACTTGTGATGGTGTAAGAATAGAATTGTATAAAACAAAACTATCAAGACTTCCATTAAAGTAGTCACCAGTTCTTGAACCTAATTGTAAAACTTCAGACCCATCTCCTACAGCATCTACAAATACTTCATCTGTTCCTGAATGAACTCCATCTATGTATATATCTAAATATGTATCATTAGCAAAAACAGAACACATATGAACCCACTCATCTTGAAAACTAGAGATATTAAAATTGTCTCCAAAATAATCAACAGCTCCTGTAACCCCATAAGTAGTTCCACTTAGATTCCATGCTGTTGTTCTTATTTGACCTGTACTTTCATAACCTAATCCAAATTCAAAATCACCTGATGAACCCTTACCAACAAAATATTCTTTCGCTAAAGGAGAAACTGCACTGGCATTAATCCAAACACAAAATGAAAGATTTGAATTAGCTGGACTAAATATGCTGTTATCACTAATATTCACAACATCATTAACCCCATCAAACTCCAACCATGTTTGGTTGTTTCTCGTTGCTGTTAGTGAAGTAATCGCAGTATTCAAAGTTTTATTTCCAATATTATCTAAATAAGAATCATTAGCTCCTGTTTCTGTTAGGTCAATCTGTTCAGCTCTATCAGCTACATAAGGTATAACTACTCCTATACCAATTACAACTACGATTAATATCATTAGCAAAAACCCAATCGGGCTTCTAAATTCCATTTTATAAATCTCCTACTAATTGAGCTTGAGCTTGTAATAGTGGCAAACCTGCTAAATTGACTGTTGAAACTTCGAGAAAATCTTTCAAAGTCTTTTTCTTTTTTTTAGCAAGTTCAATGTTCTTTGCTGCTAAAGCTAAACTCATAGCAGTTGTACTGATTCCAGCGATTGTTTTCGTACTCATTTTAAATTCCTCCTGCACGGATAAACCATATTTTCTTAGAAGGGGTATCTCCAAAGCTAGTTCCTATGATAACAAAACCTGCATTTTTTAATCGATTAATAGTAGTAACAACCTTATCTTTAGGAACAACGACTTCTCGCTCCATCACTCCACAAACTGCTTTTGAAGAACGTTGTACAATATCCTTTACACTTGTATTTGGTTTGCTCATATCTCCAAATAGCTTATTTCTTTCTCTTCTAAAGAAATCACTTACCATTTTCGTTTTAGCACTAGGACTATCTCTTCATCATCTGTAACACGTTATTCCTAAGTGTAGGTACTAACGCAACTACTGCTATTGCTAATGCTGCAAATACTGCTATCAAACCAGCGACACTTCTTGCTCCTGAACTTTCAATATAACCATCAGGTCCTTGTACATAAGTTAAGTTCACTAATCTTCCAGCATAAGTAGCATTATCTGTTCTAAATGAAACTGTTAATACTCCTGTTGTTTCACTAACTACTTCATCAATAGTATAGTTTCCACCATTAGCTCCTAAATCTAGTGTTCCATTCGTTGCTACATTCTGAACTGAAATTAAATCTTGTCCTGCAATATCAATTCTAGTATCTATTGCTGGTGCTGTTATTGAAGAATTAATTACTGAAACTGTTGTTGTTGAACTTCCTACTGTTTGAACTACAGCTTGATACATAGCTAAACTAGCTATAACGCCTATGAATGCTACTAAGACTATTCCCATAACATTCATCTGCCCTTTTCTATCCATCGTTTTGTTCTCCCCTCCTTAAATATTAAGCGAAAAATAATTTCTTTTCTTCCTCAAACTCTTCTTTAAAAAATTTACTTCCCACTGGAATATCAACTTTAGGTTTCTCGACGACAAAAGTAACTGGTTGTTGCTTCTTTAATACTTTTTTAACAACTACTTTTCTTTTTAATATTGGTCCTTTCTGTTCTTTTTTCTTTTTCATTTGAAAAACATCCCATGTCCATCAAACATATCTGTTCTTGTATGAAAGATATTTTTAGTTTTTAAAATATTAACATCTTCTTTTAGAATTGTATTGTCATTATCAAACATATTAGATTTAAAGAAACTTTGCTGTCTTTTCTTCCTGAACATATCTAATCTTCTCTTTATCTCTTCTTGCCTCTCCTCTTCCATAAATCTGTCTAGTTCTCTCTCGTTTGAATTCTTTTGCCTTGCCTCAAGAAGCTTCTGTATACGTAGCTCTTTTTCTGCTTGTTTAAACTGCTCATCCTTTTTTAGAGCCCCTTTCAGTTTATCTATGAAACTCATATTGTTCTTAACTCTCCATATTTTATAAATGTTGTTTATTGTCTGGTTACTAACCTTCTAATTGGTACAAAAACAGCTATACCAGCAAGGAGAACAATAATTAGATATAATCCTCCTATAAATGTTCCCATCATAACTCCAAATAATACGAACATTAATAATGCTGTTCTATTGTCCATTCTAAAAACTGCTGCTAAACCAGCTATAAAAATAAATGCTATAAAAACAAATATCTCTGTTGTTCCAGAGAAAATATTTATTAATAAACATTCAAGATTCAAAGGTTCTATAAAAGTTCCACATGCTGCCATTTAATCTGTCCCCCTGAAAAACTCTGCTAGAGCTGTTACATAACCTACAGTCAAAGGTGCAAGTATCATAACAACTATTGCTGAAATCCAAGATGCATGGTTAGCTAAAGAGTAATTCATTATAGATACAAATGAAGCAACGAATAATGCTAATGGTCCTGTTATTATTGGAAGTAATACATAATTCTCAGGAGAAGTTCTAGTTAAAAATCCTGCAACTACTCCTGCAGCAATACCTAAAACTAATATCCCTGCGCTTCCAAGTATAGAATCAAAGAAACTTGAGACATTTACTGAAGCTGCAGATGTTCCTAATCCTACTAAACTCAATATTCCATTAGCCCCAGTAGGAATTCCAGCGAATTGTAGTAATAGTATCAATCCAGTTGCAAGGAAAACATAACTCCATACTTTCATTTTGTAACCTCCCTAAATATTGTTCCTGCGAGTATTAAACCTATAATAAATGTTGGGAAGTTTGGTATTGCTGGTAATGGATTCAAATTATCCATTAAATCAAACACTACGTCGAATATTAACACTAATCCAAACAATACTGTAGTTATTGTAGCAGGACTTCTCAATCCAAATTTAAATGCAAATACGCCTGTTGTGATAAATACAACTAAAAACACTATTATAGCTAACCCAAAATTGTCTAAACCATACATTCCAGAGGTTACATAAGTCCTTAAATCTGTAAAGAATTTGTTTATACTCCAATCACTATCTTCAGTATTAAAAACATTCCAAAAAGTTGTTGCATTAGTATATGTATTATTAATAACCCACCAATAATCCATTGAAATTAAACTATTATTTCCTGTATTAAACGTAGAAGTAGTAATCCCACCATTATCAACTAAAGAACTACTATTAACTTGGTCTCCTGAAGCATTCTTTAACTGAAAACCAAACTCTGTTACTGTCCAGAAGTCTGAAGTCAATGTAATATTAAAATTATATCCTGTGTCATTAGTAAGAGTTCCTGATATAGGAAGGATTGTGTAAGTAATCCCTTTAGTTAAATCTTGTTGTGGTACTGTACCTGTTGTTGCTCCCCCTAATATAACAGTAAAACTAGATTGAGCAGGGACTATTGTAGTTACTAAAATATCAAATCCAGAAGCTAAGAAATTCATAATATGAGCTGTATTTGGGTCTAAAAAGAATGTTATACTTCCAGAATCATCTGTTACTCCACTCGTAACCATTACAGTAGCTCCCCCTATAGATTTAGAAGCATTAGTTACTGTTCCTTGTATTGGTTGTTCTGCTGTATTCAACACCTGGAACGTTACAAACAAACCATCTGCTGTTTTCAATAGATATAAAGTTCTATTTGTAGTTGCATTTGTATATAATACATCTTCTTCTATGAATCTTTGAGGATAACCATCTGTAGAATATTGTACAAAAGAATCTATTGTGAAGTTTCTATGTGCTGGTTGAGAACAAAATGCAAAAGCAGTATCATTTGTAGCTATACTATAAGTAAAACTCTTATTTATACTATCATAAGCTCCTAATCTATAATAGAATGTGGAGGCATCTATCTTTGCTCTTAATGCTGCAGAACTAAGCTCATCAGCGAATGTATAATTAATATAAGGAACATCATTTGAACCATCACATAAAGTAAAGTTAGTCAAAGCCACTTCCTGGGTTCTTGCTGTTGTATTTTCTACAAAAATACCACTAGAATTTGTAAAGTTTATCTCCCAGAATATGTTTTTAGTTCCAATACCATCTGTGATATTAACAAAAGAAGTGTATAATGTATCGTTTCCAGATTCTGTTCTTGTAGAAGCCATTTGAGTCCCATTATAATATAATGTAGCTACGTTTGTTCCATTATGAAGTGTTCTATTATATGTTATATTCAATGTTATTGCTTGGTCTGTATCTGTTTCATATACTGTTGCGTTGAATAAAGCATCATTTTCTTCAAATACAGCAAAAATATCATCTCCCCATATTTCAAACATTAAGTCTGAAGCTGTTACTTTACTCCAACTACTTCCTGCATCTAAAGAACTTACTGCTTCTCCTCCTGTATAACTTCCTGTTGTATCTTCTCTCCATTGTAACTCGTTTGGTGTGCTTCCAGAGATATTCATAATAATACTATAATTTGTTTTATCATCTAGTATCTGCCTATCTGGAAAAGTAATATTAACCCAAGCTCCAGGAGTTCCTCCTAAACCATCCACATCAAAAGTATTATTACAAGTAACCTCTGTATCTGGATGATTGTTTCCATCCACAGTATAAATACAAACAGATGCTTTTCCTGGAGAATTTGTTTTGAATAGTTTTAAATTAACTCCTGATACATTTATCCCTTTTCCAACAGAAACTGTTTCTCCAACTCTAAAGTTTTGTCCCCACCAAGTGTTCCCTTGAAGATTTCCTTGTGTATTGTCTCCTGTAATATAATTCTCAAATTTAGTTCCATCTAGAGCAGGAGCTGCTAAGACTATGAAAGCTACAAGAATTAAGACTATGGCGAATAAGGAAAGTTTTTTCATCTTAAAACTAGCTTAGCAGCTATTCCTCCTCCAGCTATGGAAAAAACGAGTATAATAAAGTATGGAACAACCCAATCTACCGCTAAACAGGTTAGTTTTGTACCATCAGATATATCTGCTCCTTCGCAATTTAAAACTGTGGCAGTTCTCGCTGTAGTAACTTCGTCTTTAATAAAGTTTACTACTAACATTCCGACTATAAATATCATTATTCCTACAATAATTGCAAATCCAAACGTTGCCTGTGCTTTATTGTTCATCTAAACACCACCTTTGCAGTTATTATTGCTCCTGCAATGAATATTAAACCTCCTACAAAATAGAATATGCTTGTATCTGCAACTACACAGGTTGCTTTATCATAATTAGAAATAACTGTATTTGAACAGTTTAATCCTGGTCCGAACTCATTTGTTTCATTTCTTGTATCATCTACTATATTTTTAACTGGACCTGCTAAAGCTAAAGCAAGAACTATTAATGTAATACCTAACATAAGTTTGAAGAATGTAGCTTGTCCATGGTTGTTCATTTTATAAGCCAAACATCCCTCTCCTCTTTTTTGGCGACCTCCTTTTAAACATTTGAATCTCACTTACTTCGCCAAGAGTTCCAAGTCTAAAACCACGTCTTTGAACTATTCTAAATTGGTCTCTCTTTGCAGGTCTAAACTCTTGTCCAAAGAAAAGAGGTTGTACTCTCTGTCCATCTTTTGTTATGAAACCAGACGCAGCTAATGTCTCTCTTAATTCTGATTTCAAAACTTTCTCTGCTTTTTCTATTGTTTTAACTTCTTTAATCTTAATATCCTTACCTTTTCTTCTAATAAAGACACTAAACTTTTCTTTAATCTTTTTAGCTAAAGCTTTTTTCATTTCAGGAGTAACTATAATAGAAGGAAGAACTACTGGAGGAACTCCAGGAAACTTTGGTTTAGGTATTGGAGTAGTTCTTAATACAGGAACTTGAGAAGTTTGTAACCTTAGTATTTGTTTTTGTAATTGTACTTGTTTTTGAGCAGTTCCTAATCTTAATCCTAATGCTGTAGCAAGAACAACTTTTTGTTTTTCCAATGCTGTCTGAGGAGTTAATTGAACTTGTGCAAATCTCCCAGCAACAACTGGTGCTGTCGATAAAGCACTCTTTTGTTGAGCAAAAACTCCAAATCTCGTAGCAGAGATTTCTTCTAACTTAAAAGTTGGTTGTTGTTTTGGAAGTGTTCTTCTTGCGAACTCGCTTATATCAAATAAACCTTTTCCAGCAAATACAGACTGCGTTGGTTCTGCTACAGAAGCAAAAGGAACTTCTTTTGCTGTAGTAACTCCGACTCCTCGTATTGCTGCTTGTTGTGCAGCAACATCTTTAAATAATGTTGCAGCATTATTTTTTCCAATAGCTTCGATTATTATTTTTTCTGTTTGTTTTATTGCGACTTTATTCCCAGATTCTAATGCTCTACGATAGATATTTCTTACTGCTTCTCTATTTCCTGAAATCCATGCTTGTCTTGTTGCATCAATCGCATCATCCGTAAACCTTAAACCTGAAGTTGCTTTTGTTTTTTTAACTTGAATAGCTTTCTGTCTTACTCCTTTCTTTGCTTTAACTTTTTTTGCAGCTACTCCTGAAGATAATGCAGGTGCGAAGAAACTCATTAATGCAATATCACCTACTGTTCTTCCTAAAGAAGCTCTAACTTCTGGAGAAAGTTTAGTTTGAGTTACAAATTCTCCTGTTCTTACAACTCCTCTACCAAATAATTCACTTCCAGCGAATATATTTACAGGCAAACCAGCATCTACTCTTCTCCTTGCTTCTTCAGTAGCAGCAATCCTCTCTTGAGGAGTTAATAGAAAATCAGGAATCCTTTTTCCTTCAGCTTCAAGTTTTCTTCTTTTCTCGATATTTTCAGGTGATAATGGGTCTAAACCAAGAGCTTTCTCAGCAGCTGTTATTTTTCTTGGTATGAATGTAAGAACTTGTTGTTCTCTTCTAATAACTTCTTCTCTAGCAGCAATATCTTCTGGAGTTGTAAGAAATATAGCAGTTCCTTTTCCACTTGGTATTCCTGGAGCTTTTTCTTTAAAAAATAATTCTCCTCGAGAAACTAATGATTCTGGTGCTTGTGGTTGTTTTGGTTGTTCTATTAATACTCCTTCAGGAGTTATTCTTACTGCTCTTTCTTCTCTTATTGCTCTAGCAATTTCTTCACGTTGTCTTTGTCTAGGAAGTTCTTGTATTCTTCTTATTTCTTCTGCTCTACCTAAATCTTGTCCAACAGTACCAGCTTCTTCTCTTAATGCTTGAACTCTCTTTGTTTCTAATGCTTGTAGTTCTACTTGTGTGGGAGCTAATCCTCCTTCACGGATAGCACTTGAAAATCTATTAGTAATCCTTGCTTTTTCTAAATTAAATTGTCGCTCTCGAGCTAATCTTTCATTTCTATCTGTTGTTCTAGAAATATCCTCTTGGAATCTTGAACGAGCATCTTTTAATGCTTGGTCTCTCTCACTTCTTAACTTTTCTCTCATAGCTTCCCTTTGGACTCTTTGAGCTTCGAGGACTTGAGAAGGAGTAACATCTTTTGAAGTAGCCCCTTTCACAAAAACATCTAAATGTCTTGGTGGTGGTTCAAGTTCTTCTCTAGGTATATCTTCTATCCTGACTTCTCGTTCTCTTGCCATTTTAACTTACAGATTTGACTACAACTTCTAAAGGATATTTAATTAATAGATATAAATTGATTATAGAAGTTATAACTATCAAAGAGCATAATGTTATTACTAATTTCCAGTAGTTTTTCATACTTCCCAATCCTCAATTTTAATTCTTAATCTTTTAATAACATCCAAATCTTTAAGAAATCCTTTACTCATCTTTTTTTTAGGTAGATTAACATTAATCTGTCCATTGCTCTTGTTCACTCTCAATTTTACAGACAAGTTCTTTGCCATTATAAACTACACGTAACACTATTATATAAATATTGTTGAAAAAGAAAAAAGGATTAGCTTTTATTAAGCCAATCCAAGTCTTTGTCTCTCTTCGGAAACTCTGCTTCTAAATCTAATGATAAACCATACTTCTTTTTCAAAGTTCTCATTACACTAGAAGCTTTCTTCTCGTCAGAAACACGAAAACTAAAAGATTCTATCTTTGCACCAGAGAAGTCCTTGATGATAATCTCCACTATCTCGCCCATTCGATTATTTCTTAACCAACTGTGCGTTTTCATCTTAGACTCCTCGGATAAGTGCATAAACAACTATTCCTGCAACAATCAAACCTACGATTCCAATCCCAATCCCTACCTTTTTCTTAGCAGAAATCTTATCAGACTCCATTCTTGCCATAACATGTTTTTGTCCGTATGTTTCATTGTCCCCAGCAAGAGGATTGTATGGATTAAGTTTGTTTTTTGCCATAAAAACAATAGGTTTGTTCTTATAAACAAACAAATCTTGTTCTTGAATCGCATGGAAAGTATCGTCTACCTTAATAGTCCCTTCGATAATAGGTTCTCTGCGAAAATCTACTCCTCTATTCTCATTAACCAAAACTAAAGTTACATAACCTTCTCGCATCCTCTTCTTACTGACTCTTGAACGAAAAGGAAGCTTAAACTTCTTCTTTTTTGGTTGTTCTTTCACAGCTTCAGTTAAATCAGATACCAACTCTTTAAGACTTGGTTCTTCTCTATTGCTGTCCAGGGGTTGTAAGTTGTCCTTCAATTTGTCTCTCCTCAGGTTTCCTAAACCAACCTTTCTTCTTTCTTATAGTTCTCTTTGTAACATCTGCAATCTCTTTCTTATGTAAAACTGATAGATTAATCAACTTTGCTTCTCTTGATAAAGAAGTTGATGTGATTATCTCTGCTTTTTTGTTGAAATAGTCTGAGAAATATCCCATATTCGCTACTTCTCTACAAAAAAGAGCCAGTTCCTTATAAGTTCTTACAGGATGCTTAGGCAAACCTAGTTCATTTAAATCATTATCATCTCTTAGATTTCCAACTTTAGTAGTATCTTCTGCAATAGCTACATTTCTAAGAAAAGTGTGAACATTATGCTTTTCATCTACAGCTTGAGTCGCTCCAATAGCTTGGAGTATCTTTGTAGCTTCTTCATCACTCATATCTTCTGCCATCTTCCCCTAAAAAACCTACTTTTATAGCTCTAAATGCACTAGCACATATCCCAGTTATCATTACTAAAGTAGAACTAAAAGCTGATACATCTATTACTACTATTATCAACATTGCTACTGAAATTGGTATTAGAATACTAAACACTACGTTTGTTGCTCCTAATATTGCTAAAATCACTTTAAAAACCGAGTTCATTTGGTGAAACCTCCTCATATTTACTTGAAAAAATCTCTCTAATTTCATTAAAGAAATCTATTAGAGTTTTATGTGTGATTCTGCAATAAGCTAATATGAATATTGCGAATAAAACAGCCCCTGTTATGATAAAATCAGCTAACCGAGAACCTTCAACCATTTATTCTCCTAGGTCTGAAACCTTGTTCTTGTTTATATTTTGGTGTGTAACCTGTTTTTGTGAGTTCCTCTATTATATAGGAGCAAACTTCTTTCTCATTATCCATCCTAGAAATCTTCTCTTTAAATCTCTTTATAGTTTGTTTTTTCCAGTCTTTTCTACCTAATAAATCTGGAAACTCTTTAGTTGCACCTACATAACTTAACTTTAAACCAGAAATATCTGCTAACCTTGCACCAAATTCTGTGCTTCCGAACTTAACACTCTTGCCTTTAATAACTACAAGTATATTTTCATTTCCGAGTTCAAAAAAAACCTGTATCATTTTAAGCTACAGACTTTTTTGTTGCTCTTGTGTTCTCGAGTATCTCAGTTATAGCTTCTTCTATAGTTATCAAATCAACTTCATTGCCTTCGTTGTCTGTAACAGTTCTTACTTGCTGTGAAGGAAGTTCCTTCACTACAGCTATACTTCGTTCTTTCTTTTTTTCTACCATTCGCACCTCCAAATTTAATAGTTCATCATCTCTATTCCTGCCTTGACACTAATATACATTGCAACACCTAACATTGTTATTCCAATAGCCCAAGTTGTTACTAAATCTTTCATACCAGCTATTCCATTGAATAAAATGTATACTGCAAGAAAGTATAAACCAAAAGTTCCTAATATTACTATCCATCCATCCTGAATCCAGAACCCAAGTAATAAAACTCCTATAGATAATACTATTATTAATATATAGAAACCAAGAGTGTCATTAAAACCTGAACCAGTTACATTAGCAAACAAAGTTTCTGTCCCACATCTTATCCCATCGCAACAAACTATATCTACTTTATGAATTCCTACCTCGTCGAACAAAACAGATACATTATGGAATCCTGCATCTTCATCTCCTGTCCTGTTCTTGACTATAAAAGTATTATCAGGACGTTGAAATGTAAAATTACATACAGCATTATCTGAACAATAACTTCCATTTATAGTACAAGGTCTAGCATAGTTCGCAACTTGATTGACTTGGAAAACATCTGTAACTTGTTCTGTATCTGTTGCAGCAATTACAAAAGTTGGTAGGAGGAAAATTAGGGAAAGAACTCCTACCAACACAACTAAATTAAGAGAATATTTCATTTTATTGTTGTCACCCCCTCACCTGTTTGAGTAGGACTAACAGCATTACTTCTCCTAATCTGATTATCTGCAATCTTTTTCATTAATTCTTCTTCTTTTGTATCTAATAAATCTGCTATTTCTTGAGAAGTATAATCTGTCCTGACCATTTCACATTCAAAATCTATATCTGGGTCAAATTCTGCACTACAATTTTCATAATAAGTTTGAATTGTAATACATTTATTTATCCCATTACCTTCTAAACATCTTCTAACATAATCATCTGAAACTTCATAATCAGATGTGGAATAATTAGTGATTCCTATATTTGCTAATGCTGTTTTTTGTTCTCTTGAAAGAGTGATATCTCTGTCGTTGTTTGCCAATAATCCTGCTGTTACTACTCCAAACAATATTATGAATATCATTGCTAAAATTACTTTTTTCATTTTAATCTGTAACCCTCATCTTATCTATTTTTAAATCGTGTGCTGCATTTCCTGAATCTGTATGATTTATCAAAACACTTGTAACTCCACTACTAACATAATCACTTTTTGGAGTAGGATAATTCCATTCTTTGAAGTAATCTATATCTCCTGCCGTATGTTGTAAATCCCTTATTCCATCTCTAATATTAACATACTGCCCATTTGAAAAGTTCAATACTAAAACTTCTAATTCATGAGTAGCACTACCTTCATATCTTCCCCAAAAGAGTAATACACTTGGGTCAGAACTCAAACCTGTAAAATTAATTTCAACTTCCATAGAAGGAACTCCTGCACTCTCACTTATCTCAACTCTATCTCCATTAGCCAGAGTTAGATTTCCAACACCCCCCAAATCTAAAGTTCCTGTTATCACATTCAAAGTTTCTGGTGCAAAACCATTATAGATTGTTCCAGAAACATTTAAATTTCCTGCAACATCTACATCATCAAACCAACCTTTCAACCATCTTGATGTGGAAAGTCCTAAAGAATGAGAACTACCTGTATTTGGGATAATATTATTTGCGAAGAAATCACTATCAGTTATAACATTATCCCAACCATCAAAAATATAATCTAAAACCCCAACCTCTGCTTTCATTTCTTGCCAACCACCTGTTGAATATCTTGTGCAGACATCATCACTTGCACCCCAACATACTTGTTGTCCTTGTCCTACACTCTCTTTTGGAAAAGATACTTTATCTGTTGTTCTCTCTATTCTAAAACTTGGTGTATATCCTGTTAAACTATCTGCTATGAAAAAATCATTAAATCCTGAGCCATTTACTCCTGCTATCCATTTTGTTCCACTACTTATTTGCCAAGACATTAAACTATCACCACTACCTACATTATCAAAAATCATTCTTGTATAATCTGACCTTGAACTTCTAAAAACTCCAAGATTGGCAGAAGAAGAATGTCCTATTGCCTCTGGATATAGTGTAATCAAAGGTGCATAAATTCTTGGTGCAGAACTATATAATCTTAAAATTGTTTTCATAACTCCACCATCACTTAAATTTAAATCAAAATCTTTATTACTATTTCTATTCTCATACCATAAATCTCCATTTGAATCATAGAACTCGTGGTCTATTGTTGAGGTTATATTTACTCTGTCTGTAATTAAATTCTTTGTAGTTGTATCGTTAAGAACAAGCAAATCATTAATAGTAACTCTCCCTGTTTCATTAATCCTTATATTAACTTGGTCAGCAAAATTACTTGTAGGACCAAAAAATCCACCACCTGCTGTTGTTTTCCAACCCATAAACATATTTCCCCCAGAATCTTGTAACTCAATAGCAACTCCTGAATCAGAACTCTGTAACTCAAAAGGAATATCTACAGTTCCTGCATCAAATAAAATAACTCTATTCGCTGGTAAGGAAGAAACTCCTACACCTAACTTATTTCCAAAAAGAACATCTGCTGTAACATTAAAGTTACTATTATCCAACTCTCCTTGAGAAATCTCATTAAAAGTTATATCTGCTACATCACATTTGACTCCTTCTGCTGTTATCCAGCAATCTGTGAATGAAGAAGTATTTACAGAACCAGTTACATTATTAAATAGTTCTATTGGAATGTCTATATTAACTCCAGCAACATTATCTTCCTCAAGCTCAATAGCTATGCTAGAAAAAGAAATTATGGAGAGGATAAAGAGAAAAACAAGTATTCCCCCACCATAAATTAATAAATTATTCACTTTTAGTCTCCTGGATTTATATCAATCCACTGTTTCTAAGTCCTTGTGCTGCGATTCCTATTGCAGAAGTTGCGATAGCCAGACTGAAAAACAAAGTTGTTAATCCTACAAGAGTATCAGATGCTCCTGTAACATTTCCATCTCCTTGTGCTGTTCCAACTTGCTGTGCAACAGTTGGAAGAAGTGCAGTACCAACAAGGATAACAATAAATCCTCCTATGATGTTTCCTAACATGTTCTATTACTCCCCTCCTTAAAACTGATAATCAATATTATCAAAAACATAAGCAATCTATAATTTATAAATGTTGTTGATTGTTTTTTACGTGTATAAGAAAACAACAAGGTTTAAAAAATCTAAAATCTTAATAAATTAGGTAGGTATGAAAAGATGCAGGAACTTAATTCTGAAGAAAGCGTTAGAAAGATGTCAAAAATCAACTCTGCTGGGTTGATTAACTTAAGATTACATATATTATGGTTACGATTAAATGATATTGTTATGAAAGATAACTTTTCAGCTTGGAATAAATATCTCGATAGGATTTATAGTGAGTTAGCTGCTGATGTCAAGAAAGGAAGTATCGATGAAACTGGTTTCACAGAGGTCAATAGAAAAGTCAGTCTTGTTGGACCATTACTTAATTGGGGTGGAAGGTCTGATGGTTTCAAGAAACTAGTTTCAGAGGGGTCTACCAAAAAAGGACAGCAGTATGCTGCATTGATGGCAAAAGAAATTTACATCCGTCAGTTGCAGACAAACCAAGGCAAAGGTACAGCTTACGAAGAAGATATCGACGATTATATGGATTAAAATGGCAATGTTTGAATTTTCAGAAGATTCTGCATATCACGTAGACAACAAACTCGTGAAACTTTGGACTAAGAATAGTTTGGAAGAGATGAACCATAAGAATTCTGATAAGTTTTATGTTGTGGATGGCAGAGAAAGAATTGGGAAGTCCACTTGGACAATACAACAGGCATGTTATATTGATAAGAAAATGCGAGACCTAAAAGTTTTCTTATCTCGTATCTGTTTTACTGTCGATGAGTTCGACCATGCCTGTAAGCATGTTAAGAATGGAGTAGTTATATTCGACGAGGCATTCCGTGGGTTGAGTTCCAGGTCAGCTTTATCCAAGACAAATAAGAGATTAATCTCCACTCTTATGGAGATGGGGCAGAATAATAATATTGTTTTCTTGGTTTTGCCGTCGTTTTTCATGCTCGACATCTACCCAGCCATGCTTAGAAGCAATGGTCTATTCAACATCTACGAGGATAAAAAAACTCGGAAAAGAACTTGGCGAGGATACAGCTTCAAAGACAAGAACAAGATATATAAGATTGGTATGAAACGTGGATGGGATTTTCCATTTACTACAAACTTTAAAGGTCGGTTTTATGATAATAGAAACCATACTAAGTTCCCTGGAGGAATGGAATTCTATAAAGCTTATGAGAAGAAGAAAATAGAAGTATTAAAAGAAGCAAGAAAAGAAGAACCAGAAGGAGATAAGCTAGAACAAAGGTGGAAAAATCAAAATGACAATTTCGTTAGAGGAATATATGAAGATTTCCTCCATACACATAAGAAAGTTGCTGAATGGTGTAAAAAACAAAAGATTGATAAATCTCAATCTCAAATCTCTCAAACTTTAGCACCAAAACCCCTAATAACTGTAAAAAATCACAATTCTTAATTCTTAAAGATATATATTATATGCTATTAAGATAAAGAAAGGGGCTGCAGGTTAATGGTGTGATAACTATCACCACATTAACTCAGAACTCTTATATTACTATTAGCTTGGTTGCCTAGGTCCTCTATTAGATTAAGTTGAACCATCTCCTTCAATACTATCTCCCTATATTGTTTAGGGATATGATAATTCCTCCCGAGGATTTCTTTGAAAGTTTTTTTAGATAAGATTCTACAGAAGCCAGATACCTCTACGAGTTTTCTATGTACGCAGATGTACAAAATTCCCACCTTCATTTTTTCACCTCATTAACTTGATATGTTACTATGATTAAGTACAATCGGAAAGCTTCCGTCAGGCAACCTCGTCGGTGTGAAACAATCTATACAGTAATCACATGGGTTCGCTACAATCTCTTTATAAGAACTCAACAAATCCTGGACTCCATAATATAGTACAACAACCAATAATAAGATTACAATTAATCTCACCAAGTTTGCCCAACCTCCAAAAAGAAGATTCGGAAAGTTGTAAGAGCCATCTTCATTCTTGATTGGTTTAACAATCCTATAACCTAACTTCCCTCTTCTAAGGTACACATCATTTTCGTGAACTCTTACTTTTTCTATACCATTCATTTTCATTCAAACATCATCCTGGACATTGTATATGATATAGGAACTACTAAAACTAAAATAGTTAGCTTCATCCAAAACTCGACGTGGTATTCCATTCTTCCCCACATATAAAATACTCCTAACATCGCCAACATACCAACGCACAACAATAAGATAAACCCAACCCAGTTAGTGTCTTCAAGGAACTCAAACATTTTCATCCCTCCTATAATTTAATTCTTCAAAAGTTTCGTCAATCCTTTCAAGAGCTATCTGCTTTTGTTTCAAAGCAAGAATAGATACAAAAGTATTTCCCAAACCTGCTACTAAGATAATTAGTAGCCACCACAAATTCCTCAAATTCAAAAAACAAATTACAATCCCTGCTAACAAACCAATAACCAAAATGTAACTAAACAAGAGTTGCGTTTTAGTCTGTTGCAAAGGAGTTATACCTTCAATCCCTTTTTTCCATCTGCTCATAAATTCTTTATGACCTAACTTTTTATAGTTTGAAACTAGTTTCATTTTAGGTTTGTAACTAGTTTCATCTTGAACTAAAGGCATGATAAAATTCCTGGAGAACCTTGTGAACTTCGTGTAAGTGTTTACTTGCATCCTCAGTCATCTTTTTTAAAGCTTTTATGTTTGGATTCTTCTTCCTAATCCTCGTCGCTAAAGCAATAAAAAACCAAACAACCAAACCTGCAACAAATCCAAGCACAAAGCTCCCAGGAGTAAAACTAAAAAATACCATTCTAAAAATTCCTAGGTCTATTCTTCAGCTTCAGTTTCTTCAGATTTTTCTTCTTCCTTTTGTTCTTCATCAGCCATTTTAACCTCCATTTGTTTAATTGCTCATCGTAGACCTTTGAACATTAAAAATGTTAGCAAAGCAATGCCTACATAAGCTCGGAATAACCCGAATATATCTATGAAGTGGTCTCCTATTATCATTCTGCCCTCCTCCTTTCCCAAGCTTGTCCTGCTCCAGACATCAACCACTTTGCTAAATGTGGATGTTGTTGTTTGAATAGTTGAGCTTCAGGAGAGTTGTCTGGAATCTCTACTAAATATTTATCACAATCTAATTTAGCATTTCCTGATTGTCTACAAGAGAAATCTCCTGCAAATGTTCTTCTATGATGTTTATAACATTGTGGATTCATTGTCGTATAAGACTAACTATGTGTCCTTATCATTTATTTCTCCTCGTTGATTTTGTGAGAGGTTGTCGTTTAACATGTTTAATGAAACTAAATATTATCGCACACAAAAAACCCACTATTCCAGTTAAACCACCAGACATAAATATTGAAATAGAAACTTTCCACTTCCAAATATCATGATAATATGAGAAACCTCCTAATGTAAGTATTCCAAAAATAGAAAACAATGCAATTATTATTAAAATATTTCCAAACTTCATTTTAAAAGCTCTCCCTCATATTAACTCATCTCCTGCGAGTTTATCTATTTCAAAATTGATTTGATTTGAACTAAATGCCTTTACATCATTTTTTCCTAAATGTATTCCAAATTCTTCTTTCAACTTCTTAATAAACTCTTTAACATCTTCCTCCCAATATACATTACTACCCTCTACTGCTTGATTTATCCATCTTCTCTCGCTTAAATTAAATCCTTTTTTCATTTTAAAAGCTCTCCTCCAAAACATTTTGTATTTCTTCTTCAACTTCATCTCCCCAAGCATCAAAACCATAATGCCTTTTTCTTGCAAAAATATCTATCTTTTTCCCTTGTAAATGTCTTATCATTTCATAAAAAACATCTGGTTTTTCTGAATGTCTTTTTGATTTTGCAGTAAAACAGGTTCTAATTGTTTTCGTTTTTGGATAAGCATCATGTTTCCCTTTAAATCCAACTAAGATAAATTCCGTTTGCCTATTAAATCCAAACATTGCTAAACCATTAGTTTTATTCCAAACCATTGTTAAATGATATTTAAATCCCCAACCCTCTAATATCTCCCGAGATTTGAATAAATACTTATCAATAGTCCATAGAAAAAGAACACATTTAGATTTTGCAATCTTATTGATAGATAACTTTTTTATATCTTTAATAGACATCATATTATAATCCATATTAATTTGATTAGGTCTTACTCTTTTTTTAATTTTATCTAATTGCCATGGGGGGTCTATTACAATAATATCATATTTTTGCTTTGGAAGTTTCATTTTAAAAGCTCTCCCAAGCTGTTTCAATAGCTTTCTTTGGATTAGCTCGAGTATAGATTCCAGTTGTATCTAATCTAGAATGTCCTAACATACTTTGAATCATAGGCAAAGGAACATTCCTCTCATTAACCATAAAATTAGCAAAGCCGTGTCTTAGTGTATGGAAAGAAATGTTCCTCCCCAGAGTCTTTGCACCCAGCTTAGAAATTTTTCTCTGGAGTGTTCTACGGTGAATTTTCAATGGAAGTAGTTTAATATTAGTCTCATTAAGCATTGGAGAAGTTACAGTAATCCTCTCTTTATTGCCTTTCCCGAAGATTCGAATTTGATGAGCTTGTAAGTCTATCTGTTCTCTAGTCAATGGTTGAATCTTATCTTTATAACCTAAAACTTCAGAAAGTCTAAGTCCAGAACCAAAGGCAAGAGCATAAGCTAATTTATATTGTTTCTTTTTCTCAGCTCTTATTATTTTTTTGAATTCTTCAGTCGTTATGAATCTTATTAGTTTGCTCATTTTCCCAACTCTCTTTTTCAATCTCCTCCAGAGATTTTTTAATTTGATTTAACTGAGAATAAGTTGGCATCCACTTGAAAGATTTATTAGTTGTAGAAGAAATACAATTTGGAAA
>Ga0208015_1000444_pt1 | contig 22304 bp, 16 predicted proteins | sample 26BtaG_FD_184101 | JGI IMG/M metagenome (GOLD analysis project Ga0208015, IMG submission 184101) | Marine viral communities from Cariaco Basin, Caribbean Sea - 26B_WHOI_OMZ_CsCl (SPAdes) (version 2) | ecosystem: Environmental > Aquatic > Marine > Oceanic | place: Caribbean Sea: Cariaco Basin...
AATGTTATATTTGGGGTTATAAAGGCACAAATAGCGATCAATTTATCCATTGCCCTGACTGCTATTTTTTGCAACCCTACCATACAAAACAAATTCAATAAGGAAGATTTATGCACATCACTGCCAATTTCGATGCAGGTAATATTGACATTATTAATGTAGACAATAAAAAAGACATTCAGCTGGCCATTCGTCCAGACGTTGGTGACGCGTTTTTTCAATGGTTTAACTTTCGTCTATCAGGTCAGATCGGAGAGCAGTACGTAATCAATATTCTCAATGCAGGGGACGCATCATATCCTAAAGGGTGGGAGAATTATCAAGCGGTTGCATCATACGATCGTCAGCACTGGTTCCGACTGCCAACCTCTTATAAAGATGGACAGTTAAGCATCAAGGCAGACTTAGCGTGTGACACCATTCAAATCGCTTACTTTGCGCCTTATAGCTATGAGCGTCATCAAGACTTATTAGCAGCAGCTCAAGAGCATCCGTTAGTAACCTTAGAGCATTTAGGAGAAACCCTCGATAAGCGCGACCTAACCTTAGTGAAAATTGGTGATGGCAATACCAATAAACGCAATATTTGGATTACAGCGCGTCAACACCCTGGTGAGACGATGGCAGAATGGTTGGTTGAAGGATTAATAGACACTCTGCTAGACAGCGACAATGCCAACAGTAGGTTATTGTTAGACAAAGCAAACTTCTACATTGTGCCTAACATGAACCCTGATGGCAGTGTACGCGGACATCTACGCACAAACGCAGCAGGGACCAATTTAAACCGTGAATGGTCAAATCCAAGTCTAGAAAAAAGCCCTGAAGTGTTCTACGTGATCAAGAAAATGGAGGAGACGGGGGTTGATTTATTTTATGACGTACATGGCGATGAAGCATTACCATATGTGTTCCTTGCAGGCTCACAAGGTACGCCAAGTTATAATGACCGCCTTGCACGTTTACGGGATCGATTTTCAGAAGTGTTAAGACTCGCCAGTGTCGATTTCCAGTCTGAATTTGGTTATGACGTTGATGCGCCGGGTAAAGCGAATATGACACTTGCAACCAACTGGGTCGCTGAACGCTTTGACTGCTTAGCCAATACCTTAGAGATGCCGTTTAAAGATAACGACAACGTCCCCGACTCAGTGATGGGGTGGTCACCAGAGCGTTCTGCGAAACTGGGGGAAGCGTCGTTAATTGCCATGTTGGCGGTCGTTGATGATTTACGTTAGCTAATGACTGGCGTTAATAGATGATAGACCTTTTGCTCAAGACAGCAGTGCACGTCATCAGTCTGTCTAAAACCCTAGCAAGAAGTGTTTGTTAGGGTTTTTTTATAGGTTGGGTTGTACCAAGCCGGCTCATCCTCTATTTGCTTATTTTCTGCTTCTTTAAAACCCATAAAAAAAGGCTTGCCGCATCGCTGCGAACAAGCCTGATTTAATATATGGTGGGCCCAGTATCAACTGTATTATAATAACAAGATATTGATTTATATGACTTTATTTAAAATTATATTTTCTTATACCAACAGTTATACCAACAATTTAATATTGTTATTATTCAAAATCAGCATAGCAGGAAGCAAGTATATAAAAATGTTAATTTTTGTTATTAGCATAGCTTTATGGGAGTCAATGCATCTTCATACGTAAATGACCTTGCGTGACGCCATTATAGTACAGCTTTTCCTCGATAATTTAAAGTTCACTTATTAGCACATGTTAGAATAGGTGCCATAAATTAACATCAACTTATAATTGCTTGTATGCGCTAAATGCATTAGTCTCTCTTTCTCGTAGAATGACTAGTGGACTATGTTACTGCAAACCTTAAATTACAATATGATTCAGTGGTTGTTTGCTATTGCATCGATTAAAAGGCTTAACTTAAGCCTTTATATTTGTTGATGTATGGCATAAGTTAAAAACAGTTTGTTGACTTTATTCATGAGCATTTTATTTATTAGATTATATTATAAGGAAGTAAGAATGAGCGATCCGAAAAATGATAGTAAAAATTCAAAAGGCACAATAGGATTTGGTATCGAGTCGGACAAAGGTTCATGGCCATTAAGCAATAAGGGGGAGCAACCACCACCTCCTTCTAGTCAAATGCCAGAACTTAAAAAACCTAAAAAATAGCATACTTACCTCGGTAGCAGTAAACCTTAGTTATGATTATAAACCCATCGAAACCAATAGGACAAAATTATGGGGAACTCAAGTAACAATAGTTCTGATTCAGATCGTAAAATAAAATCCGATCGAGGAAGTTCTGTAAGTGGATCTTTAGGTGATGCATCAATTGGGCAAAGACCAACACCGCCAACCAGCGCGCTACCACCTCTTAAGAAACCAAAAAAATAATACTTTTAATTTTTTTTAACATAGCGCATTTCTAAGAGTTTGATGTCTTCTCTAGGGAAGTAAGTAACCATACTACCAAGATCGTCTGCTAGCTTGACGTCATCCTCTTCTACCCAATCTTCATCTTTTTTTGCAATATGCGTTACATAGAAGGCAATTCCATCGTCATCCATAGTGAAGGGCGCAAATGGCTCACCTAAAAAATCAACTGTATTATTACAAGCATAACAAGTACCATCTTTATGGTATAGCTTGACTTGTAGTGCTCCTACTTTTTTATGTGAAGATAGCGTTTTCCATACATCTCCTAAATTTAGAGTGTTACTCACATTTCTTTTATATAAAAAATCTCTCCACTTTCCTTCACCCCATGTCAGCCACAAGTATGCAATCAACAGCCCTGAGGGTATAGCAAAATAAGCATACGGTGAATCCCATAGCTGAACTGTTAGAGCAGTTGGCAAACCCAACACTAGTATAAGCATCCACACATCGACTAGCTTTTCAGTCTTTCTATGGTCGCGCCTAAGTAAGACATAACCGACATAGCCAGAAACTAGTGTGGCCTGTACTTGTAAAGGCAACTGTAGTAATTCTTGCATAAGAATCCCCTAACATTTGACTAGCATTATTGCACATACTGAGAGTACATTTTAAATAATAAGAAGCCCGCTATCAGGTGCATGATAGCGGGTCTTTATGTTTAGGTAATGGACTTAAAAAGCAAATTAGATTGGAAAGATAAGTCAAATAGCTTAAAAAAAAGTATCAAAAATTTTGAAAGCACTATACGCTATAACTATACAAATAATGCCCCTCATAATCCAATAAAGGTGAGTTTGCTTATCAATTAATAGTAAAATCTTCTTCTTTTCTATAGTCCACTTTTCGCCTAAGCTTTTAGGTAACTTACCTTCTTTACCAAAATTATTTACTTCAGACTCGAGATGATCAAGCACAGCTTTTTGAGTAGATAATGCAAAATAGCAGATGGTCGCATATACTAGTAAAGCTAAATAGATAACTATTTCACTGCTTTTGCCTTGACCTTTTAGTATCACTGGAGCTGCTGCGGCAATAGGTAATGCAAGTATTTGTGAGAGTACCTTAGAGATACTGTCATTGACTCGGCCAATGAATTTCTCACTATTTTCCTCAAGCTTTTGAACAAACTTTTCATACTTAAAATCTTCGAGGTAATTATCAAACTGACCTTTAGCAGAGGTATAAAGGCGCTCAACATTTTCGATGACTTCACATATTCCGAGTGGTTCAGAGCCTGCCTGTATATCAAACAATACTGATGACAAAATGGACTTTTTCTCATTTGAATGTCTATTGACATCACTAACATCTAACCAGTTGCAAAATTCTTCTATGACTTTCAGCTTCTTTCCTGAATTTTGAGAAAAATCTTCCAAAATATTCTCAAAAGCAACTAGATCATTACTTACGTCATAATGAAGCTCAAACGTTTGTTTTCCGACAAAAATAATTTTTCTATTAGCATTATCAAGATATGCTGACATACTTGCCAAACAGGATAGTAGTTTCTGTATAGAGTTATAAGCCTTGATAATATCAGGGGTAGTATCATCCTGAGAAAAGTAGTTAATATCTTCAATATAATATGGAGTTTTACTAATATTATTAGATGAGAGAACTCGAGGAAAATCACCTTTGATAAAGTCTTTAAATTCTTTAAAGGTTCTACCTAGATTATGGTCTGGTTGCTTTATATCTAACTGGACAGTTGTTCCAACTACAAGAGATTTAATATCAACATCGACATGAGTATTGTCATAATTTTGATCAGATGTGATGTCTGTAATCAATGCAATATCATCATCACTATCGATACGATAGTTTACCGTTGGAGCGTGGCAAGAGCCTTCCGCTTTACGGTAAACATCAATTAGCTTTGAAAATAATTCTTGCATTTTTTACGTTTCCTACTGTGTTAGTTCTCACCACCAAATGGTTGAAGTAGTTCTAGTGGAGCATTAGTAATGGTAATGCTTCCGTTCTCCACATCGACTTCTATGTCGCCATCATTGTATGCTTCTACGTCAAACGATAAACTCCAATGCTTAGTCTTGTGACTATAAACTTTCAAAGATCTCAATGATCGCTTATTTGGTATAAAACCATCTGATATCTCAAAGTCATTATCTCTACCACTTCTTTCAAAACTATCTATCAAATCTTGCGGTTCGTCTGCCCAAATCACATTCGCAAAAGTTTGAAGTATAAAAAAATCCTCATTTTCTGAAAGCTGCCTCAAGTAAGTATCTGCTCTATTTCGGAGTTGAGTCTGTTCTTCTAAATCAAGCCCTTCTTCTTCAGCAAACTTACCTATATACTCAACTAAGGCTTTAGTCTCTTTCTTAGCTAACAACACATCGTTACAACCGAGAAACCTTTTAAAGTAGCCTGCGATTTCACCTTGTCCCTTCAAAAAACTGATATAACGGCAATCTTCCAAGGACTCTGGATCTTGCCAATCAGTTATGTTAATTCGTCCAGCAAACCTTAAGTTCTCAAAGTTGAGAAATTCATCTTGGGTCAGATCCCAATCTTTAGCTAACAATCCAATTTTTTCGCTTAAAATAGCGACAAGAAAAAATTCTTTTTCATTATCAGTATAATGTATAAAAATAACCTTCCCACCTTTAGCAAAAACCTGAGACTCACTTTCAGTCTTCAAAACATTCATAAAGCGTTCAGTGATTTGATAAAAATCGTCTACTTCTTCGATATAATCTGTAAGAATGGCAGATGCTGGGTAGCTATCAGTATCTTCTTCAAAAACTCCGTAACCTTTACCAGCTTTACTAGAGTACCGCTCCATTAACTGTTTTAATAACTCATTAGTTGAGTCAGCGACAGGTAACTCATTTGGGTTTAGTTCGATGGTTACATTGTCTGTAGTTCCTTGCTCCTTCAATAGAGCATGATATGTTATATGGCTTATCATAATTTACCTGTTTATTTTACCTTACTGGTGCGAATATTTTTAAATAAATAAGGGGTAACACGACACTATTCGTCACATATAAAACATTGTAATGACAAATATCTATATAGTTACGAGGACATCATAACGTAATACTTAAGATTAAAAAGAAATCTTAGTGAACTAAATTTTATTAATAAAATTAAACGCAACTTTATGATATATACCCTGGGTATTTTAATTATAAGTGCTTATACACATATTACTTTATAGCCTTAGCACCAAACCCCGATTTTTACGAAGTCACCTAGCAAAAATTTTTTTAGGTATTTACCATGCACGTACTACGAACACTAGCTTAAAGCGTTTATGAGTAAAGCTATTTCATGTTTTGGGTGACAGTAGTAGGCTTATAAATGACTTTCATATACCCGCAAAATGAGAGGTACTAGAACCTAGCAACTTTCATATCATGAGTATAAATTAAGCCAACATCAGCATTACACGGCATTCCAACTAAGTAGAATGTAGCAGTCATAGTGAGTTTAAGTAATTTGTTCTCTCTGCTTCCAGTTCTCTTGACCTAAAGGCATGCGATTGAGTAAGTCACGCCTTGATCGCCAGTCAGGCATCTGAGTATCTAGCAGAGCCTTGAATCTGTCGTTATGCTGGCGCTCTTTGAAATGTAGTAGCTCATGAACGATAATATATTCTAAGCAGGGTACGGGCTTTTTTGCCAATTCTAAGTTAAGTAGGATACGACCTTCCTCTATATTACAGCTTCCCCATTTAGTCTTCATCTTTTGCACTTGCCAGCTTGTGACGGTGACGTTAAGCTTTTCAGACCATTGCGTAATCAAAGCAGGAATACGTGCTTTTAGACGAGTACGATAGTACTCATTGAGCAGTTTTAATCTATCTGTAGTCGACGTTTTAGTATGCACGGATAAAATGAGTTTGCCACCTTTTAGCTTGATGCTAGGTGTTGGGTTTTGAACGGTATCTAATTCCAGTATTTCAAGCCTATAGCGTCTGCCCCATAAATAATGTGTCTCGCCGTTGATCATTTCTCGAGTGGACTGACGCGCTTGCTTGATAAAGCTTACCTGCTGCTTGCGTATCCAAGGTATGCGGTGAATTACGGCCATTCGAATGGCGGTTTCAGTCATTGATTCAGGGGCAGCCACTCTAATCTCACCGTTAGGCGGCATTACACTGATATGCAAATGCTTAATGTTTTTGCGCTGCAGCTGAATGTCTAGTGAACCGATCATTAATTGCATTATTTATATTCCGGTTGCGCTTTGATCAGAGTCATAACCTCTTCAATACTGCTGTCTAATTCATACAAAGCCAGTGTTTCTCTGACGATGTTTGCAACTTTGCGCTCTTTTAATAGATGGCCTTGCCAGTCAGCTTGCTTGTTAAGTCTGACAGCCGCGTCAAGCTTATCAGCCAGTTCTTCGTTTTGCTCTAAGTTGTCGTACAATGCGCGTTTGGCATTGGTATTGATAGCGTCTGGGTAATGGTTATTTGCACTATTGGGTCTTAATACTTTGGCAGATAGCTCGCGTATTTTGTGTAAGTACTCTTTGTAGTCTACGGCCTTTTGGCGACGCAAAGTGACAAGCTCATTAAGTAAGACGGACATGTGCTCATAGTACTTAGGGTTGACGGGATTTTCATCTACGATAGTTTTGCGCACGTTATTTTCAATGGTTTCAGCCACGTTTCCTTCATCATTAGCGATATCATCAGGTAAAGCCTTGATCAGCTCATCAGCCCCTTTGTCTACGATCAGCTCAATTAAGCCAAGCTCTTCAAAGTCCATGACCGTATCACTCGGTTCAGCACGGATATAACTATCAAGCAAATGACGCATGGCTGGTTCGTAGAGCTTCATATCGAGCATATCAGCGCTCATCATCTTGATGCTCTCACGCACGCTCTCAAAGTGCTTCACGTCGGTTTGAATACGCTTGATCTGCTCTGGACTGTAGCCACACTCTACCATCTCATTAGCAATATTTGCATAAGCTCGCAGTAGCTTAGCGACACTTTTATATAAAGTGACCCGTAGCTGTTCTTTTTCTAGTTTTTCATCAATGGGGGCATCATTTGTCGTGCAAAAATAAGCATAGTAGTCTTGAGTGTTCTTAGGGTATCTAACGGGTTCGCACAACCCTCGAACCATCTCCAGCGCATTATCTAAGTCCTGCTTAGCAGACTCAAGGCGGTTTTTTAATAAGCCTTCAATATCTTTGCTGTCATAATCAGAGAATGCGCCTTGTGTATAGCTTGATATGGCTTTGTCTAAAGACTGAAACAGATCCTGATAGTCGATAATATAACCATATTCTTTATCTTCACCATCTAGACGGTTAACCCGGCAAATAGCTTGAAATAAGTTATGATCCGCCATTTTTTTATCAATATATAGATAGGTTGCTGAAGGCGCATCAAATCCCGTCAGTAGCTTATCTACTACAATCAGTAAGCGCATCTGCCCCGGCTCGTCAATGAAGCGTTTTTTGACCTCTTTTTCAAAGTCTTCAACCCTCAAACCAGCTTCTTGTTCATCGATATCGTAATATTCGGCAATCATCTTACGATAGGTGGCATACTTAAATAGTTTTTCAGTAGTACCTTCGCCAGACTCTTCACCCTTAATACTATCGGCAGTCGGCTGGTAGCTGGTGATGATGGCAATTTTATCTTTTAAGTGCGTATGGCTAAACATCTCATAGACTTTGCAGGCTTGATAGATACTGCCGCATACGAGCATGGCATTACCTCGACCATCAGCCAGTCGCGGGCGCGTCTCCATATCATATAAGATATCGTTCTTGATTTGCTCTAGGCGAGAGTGACTCGATAACACGCGCTGCATCGTGCCCCATTTTTGTTTTAGCTGAGTCTTAGCAACATTGGATAAACCACGAGTTTTAGCATCAAACCATTTATCAATTTTATCTGGTGATAGCAGCTGTTGATCGATATCGCGTGCTTCGTAACGCAAATCAAGCACGACGCCATCAGCGACTGCTTCATCGAATTTATAAGTATGAATATAGGGACCAAATACCTCGACAGACTTTTTCTGATCTTTTTTGAGCAGTGGCGTTCCTGTAAAGCCAATAAACGTCGCATGAGGGAGCAGGGCAGTCATCGCACTGTGTAACTTACCCGATTGCGTACGATGGCATTCATCAACAAAGACGTAAATATCGCCTTTAGCGCTGAAGTTTGAAGATAGACTACTTTTTAGATCCTGTATGAATTCGTCAGTACTCGCTACGCTATCGTTATCCTTGTGGTCATTAATATGACGACCAAATTTATGTACTAATGAGCATAGTAGTGCTGGGTTAGGGTGATTAAGCTGACGGATTAGATCCGCGCCATTCTTGGTACGATATATATTTTCATCAATACCTGAAAACACGCCTTCAATCTGCTCGTCCAACTCTTTGCGGTCCGTAATGACCAGCACACGACTGTTTTTAATATTCTCACGTATCCACTTGGCCAGCCATACCATAGTGAGGCTTTTACCTGAGCCTTGGGTGTGCCAGATAATGCCGTTTTTACGTTCTGCTAGGTAGTCCTTAGCGGCTTGCACACCAAAGAACTGATTGTGCCGGCAGGTTTTTTTGACACCCATGTCATAAACGATAAAGTTATGAATAATATCAAGCAAGCGCCTTTTATTGCATAACTGATAGAGGTGACGGTCTAATGGCTCAGCATGAGCTTGTTGACTTGCCTGCGGTGGGGTACTGGTATGCTGGGGGCTTGCTTCTTTCCATTCCAGATAGTAGCGCTCTGGGGTCTCTATGGTGCCATAACGTAATCCTTGACTGTCATTACCTGCCATAACCAGCTGCATAGTGGTAAAAAAGTTACGGATAAAATCCTTGCTTTGGTTATCTAAGTTTTGCCGTATGCCTTCAGAGACTGAGATGGTAGAGCGCTTTAGTTCTAAGACACCAAGGGCGATGCCATTGACGTATAACACCACGTCAGGGCGTTTTTTATGTTCGCCATTGATCGATACCTCTTCAGCGATAGCAAAGTCATTTGCCGCAAAATTGTCCCAGTCAATCAACCAAACGGTTTGAGTGTGCTCGCCTGAGCCTTCTTTTTCTTTTATCCCGTACCGTAGTAGTCGATAGACTTCTTTATTGGCATCATAAAGCTTAATGCCACTACCTAGGGCGGCGGCTTTTTCTAAGGTGCTAATGACGCGTGCTATCAGTGCTGTACTTACATCACGAGACTTTAGCCATTGCGCTAGTATATCGCGTTCAATATTTTTATTATCCGTACGCGTATGCCAGTTGCCCAAATAGCGATAGCCAAGCTCGTCTTGAAAAAATTGTACAACACGGTTTTGGGATATTCTTTCAATATCGTTGACGTTACTCATTTTTAAGCGCCCTCTGACATTAGATTAAGACCTTGCATCATAATCTCTAGCATTTGTTCTTCATGCTGTGCGATCATTGTTTTATCCCAAGTGGCTTCTTGACCATTAATACACTTAATCATTCTAGATAGTTTCAGGCTATCAATTTGTTTGCTTTCAAGAAAGTATTTTACCTTCACATCAGGCATGTCATTACTAACCCGAGAGTTAAGGCTATGGCTAATCAAACATAAATTGCCAAAAGAATGAAGCAGCGTATCCTCTACATTTTTATCATTTATAAAGAGCTTATCATCTCGCTTGTTTTGGGGATAAAAATGCTCTATAGAGCTTCGAGCAGTAAAGGTAAATTCAGGATGTTTCTCATCTTTCCAAAGCAGATAGTCTAGATAGTTAAACACAAAAATATTGCGAATATTGTTATATCTAAGGTACTGCTTAATTTGTGTACGTAAATGATTGGGTGTGAGACTAGCGTCAGTATTTGTGAACGAGATTTGATTAAAATCTGGGGTTTGATAAATAATGTGATGATAGTCGTCAGGCTCATCTGTTAAATAACGCCTCAGCATAAAGGCGCGGGCTATTGCCTCTATATGAGCCAGATAAGCTGTGCTATCAAGTCCGATGTCATTATATTGATAATGCTGATAAGCATAATATAAAACCGCATTGAGCCAGTGCTTATAGTTTGTGGTAGGGGTTGAAACGTGAAAGGCGCTTTGTAGCATCACTAAATCATTGTTGTCATTTTCAAAGCTGTTTTTATAATAGCTGTTTTTTTTATCCTCACCTTTGGTTAGTTTGTTAAGTGTCCATTGCCCTTTGTTGTCCTGCATATTGCGCTTGATTATGAAGTGATCAAAGATAAACTTACTCTTAAGTAAGGCGTATATAAAGGTCTTGACTTGAGATAAAGGCGTTATCCTGTCTTTAGTTTCTACGTTTTGGCTCATCTTCGAAACAGAGGGTGCTAATATATAAGTTTCAAACTGAGTCAGCAGCTGTTTGTCATCAAGGGCGATGTCTTTTTGACTTGATGACTGCATGTTAATCATGATTCTTAACGTATGTAGCAAAAAACTTGAGAAGTTAACTAGGCTATAGTAGGTTTCGCTAATACCGTCATCATCACCTTTGTCAGCAGTATCATTGGGGTTTGGTGGACTGGCAAAGCCATCGGCTAGAATGTCGTATAAAGAGGGCGGCTGTGATTTAGAGGCTTGAGTGTTATTTTGTTCATCATGATTTTTATAGATATCAAGTAGCGCATTAAAGTCTTTAGGCTTTAGCACGGACAAATTATTTGAAAATAACTCAGTACGTAAGGTAGTGCTAAAGCCATATTGCACGTACTTATTCATATTGGCGCAAGCTTCCCAAACATCATGAATTAATGCCTTAAGGGGTTGTTTGTCAGCAACGTCTATTTCGCTCGAATCTGCCTTTTCGACCACTGATAATAATCGTGCTTTGATAATCTCATGCTTCTCTAACTGCTCACCTCGGTTATTCATGACTTCAAAATAGTGGTTTAAGTCTGTCTCGTTGGGCACAGGTACACGAGAGATTTGCACATATGTGAACAGATATTGACAGAAGTCTTGAATACTGATCTTATGGTACTGGTTTTCACCGGAATTAGCACTATCAAATTTGTCTTTCATTACCTTTTCAATAGACTTATAGCCATTGATAATAGCAGGGTTAAGCTCATCTTGATCAAGGTGCTGATGGTTCTCTAGGTTAGCGTTTAGTAGTAAATTTAACGTTTGAGTAGATTTTGGGCGGCTTTCAAACTCGATATTCTGTGCTTTGTACCACGACATGTCATAGTCGTTATCGTTACTTGCAAAGTAGTGTTTTAGATATATGATCAATAGGCTTAAAGTGGTAAAACGCTGCTGACCGTCAATAACCTCAAACACCTTATGTTTAGACGATGGCTCTGGTCTTTCAAAGACAACCAAAGTACCTAGGTAATAGTTCTTATGACCGTCTAAGGTCCTTGAGTTAATCTGAGCGTCAATAATATCAGTGATGAGTTGTTCAATCTCATCATTGCCCCAAGCAAAATTACGCTGATACATAGGAATGAGGTAATGCGCTGTGCCGTCTAGCATTTGTTTTGGCGTGAGCGATATCACATCTTTAGTTGTACTCAAATGATAATTTGTCATTATTGTATTTTCTCTATTTATCAGCCAAATAGTTGAGGTCATTAAACATTTTGTATATGGCGTTGTCTGGTGTTTTATTAGATGCCTGTATATCACTTGCTTTTAATGGACTGACACCAGCTAGCCATACCTGTTTTGGTAGAGTGGCTTCTTTGATGCGTTTAAATAACATACCATTGACCGCACGATTATCCATGGTTGCAAGCTTTACCGCATAGCGCTCTAGACGTATTTTATAAGCCCAAATAAACACAGTTTCGATAACCTGTGATAAATCTTGCATACCGAACTTATCGATATAGTAAATCAGCGCGTTATCAAATAGATTGCGTGCGTATTTATCACCTTGTCGCCCCCTGCCGCTATAAGTCGTTAGTAAGTCTACAATCTTAGACGCGCGTTCATCTAAGTGCTGCTCAGCGATAGTGGTAAGCAGCAAGTCATTTTTATTATCTGAAGTGCGATCTGCATCAATCGTTCTATTGTGTGTGATAAGCGTATCGTAGTGCTCAATCATCTCAAAGAATCGTCGCCCGTTAATGAGCTGTTGGTCTAGCTGAAAGGGATAGCTCATCGCTTGGGCATCAATATGACGGTGCATATTGCCATTATAATCATCTATAAAATGATGAAGTACGAGCATGGACTTGGCGTAATGCGGTAAATTTTGCTTGTGTAAAGACACACCTTTAAAGATATCGACATGACGACTGCTAAAGCTGCGGGCGGGTTTTTGATCGATCCAGCGCTTAATCCTAAATAAATGCTGACCAAATAGTTTGTGCAAATCGCTATCTGCTAAGCTCTCCCAGTGGGCGACAGTTTGCGCTTTGATATTGGGATTAAGGCGTTCATCATAGGCGCTAAACTCACGCAAGTGAAACGCTTTTAGTAAGTCATGAGGATATAGCGCTTTACCGCGCGAGTTCTGTGAGTCAAAAAACTGAAACGCTTCTGATTCATCTTCTAAGATAAAAATGACAACTTCGCATTTATGCAGCAAAAAATCGATATGATGAACGCTGAGCTCACCGCGATTTACAATACGCTGAATTTCTTGGAAATTTGTATGCAGATTATAGATAGAGATGTCGCTTGCGAACGCTTGCTTTTGTGCCAGCGCTGGCACGCTGTGTACTAGCTCACCTAGTATTTTACTCACATCTGATTTATCTTTGGGCGAGTTAATATACTTCTTGATAATCGCCATAACGGTGAGTATCAGCGTTAGGGTGCGCTGTTGACCATCAACGATATTGAGCACATCGTTACCTGCATTGTCTTTAGACTTATGCAGTACGATAGTACCAAGACGGTAGGCGGGCTTGTCGCTTTGGGTTTTGATATCGTTGAATAGGCTTGCGATATTACGCTGCGTCCATTTATAAGGGCGCTGATATTCAGGGATGGTCAGCCGGCTTTCATTGAGCAAATCTGATACTGAAACGATAGTCTCATGCTGTAAGGTCACTGATGTATTCATGCTAAGCAGTCACCGTTGTCAACTGATGAATGCGTGCTATAACTGCCAGAGCTCACCAAGCGCACTTTACCTGTCAACAGCTGCTGCATCATGCCTTGCTTGATATCTTGGGTTTTGTCTAAGCGCTTTTGTAAGGCTTGAATCTCGCTATCCATATCGGAGAGGATAGTGGCGATAGCGGTTTGTTCTTTCTTACTTTGTGGATAGCATATCTGAACTTGTCCTATTTCAGCCATATTTATTTTTTGAGGTGTAGCATTAACTAATGCTCTTTTCTCAACTTCTTTTCGAAATAAATTAGATTTTGAAAACTCGTACATATATTGTGATTTGATAGTATCGCTAGGTTTTATTAATGCAAGACTAACGTAAATACTTGCATTAACATCCCAGTCAATAATTCTAGTCTTTCCTATTGAACCAATACGAGTCATTAATATGTCACCTCTTTCAGGTTTGCAACGCTTTATCAGGCGATTGTGTTCTTCAAAAGAGATATGTTTAACATTGACAAAGTCGTTGGCCGTAACATTTTCAACACTATAGAATGGCACTCCATTTTGAACATACGATGGAGTATAGTGTGTACCATCATTTATATAAGAGCTTAGTTCAGACAATGTGCCAACTTCCCAATTCTTTGGAATCTCACCTAAATCTGTCTGTTTAAAACCTTTTTTACTACCATCTTCACGAGTAGCAAACTCAGGCAGGCGAGTTTTGCCCGTGAGTAGCTGCTGCATGGTGGCGGTTTTGATCGCTTCTTTTTTCGCAATCAGCTTTTCTAGTGACCCGATTAAATCATCGATATCAGATAGGGCAGTGGCGATGGCGGTTTGTTCTTGTTTTGGAGGTAACACTACATTCATATCTGCAATCATTATACGTCGCACAGAGTCTACAGAGGACTTTGCCGTCATAGACATAATTCTGTCGTAAAAATTATTGCTAAAATAGAGATAAAAATAGTAGCCATCTATTCTATTGTCAAAGCTATGCATCAAATAAACTCTTTGATGAAAATCAAACTTTCCATTTACATAATGATAAATTTTTCCAGTACCAACCCCATCACCAGCAGTCAATACACCTTCACCATCAAATGAAAATGAATTAATTTGTTCTATAGTTTGTGAACGAACAAAAAAAGGATATCTACCAGTGGCAATTTTGTCTTGAGTATTTTTATTTCCAGTTGTAATCTTTAAAAGATTCTGAGTTTTATCAAAACCCCAATCCTCTGGAATAACCCCAACCTCAGTCTGTTTGTAACCCTCGGGTATTTTTACCTCACTCATGACGCCACTCCCATCGCTTGCAGGTGCGCGGTGACTTTTTGGCTCAGTCTATCCACTTCATCAATTAGACTGGGCAATGGCTCAGCGTAGCGCGCTTCTAACTGCGTCACCCGATCAGCAAGCTGGGCGGTGATACGCTCAATCTCCGCCTCAATACGCGACTGTAGCGTCGCTTGCCATTTATCCGTGACCAGTAAGGTCTTAATGTCCTCATCACTAAGCATTGGATACTTTTTAAACACTACCAAGTCTAGAGCATCTTGCGCTTCTTTTAGCGCTTTTTTGGCAGCCGCTTCCGCATCAGTTAATTGTAAAAACTGCTGAATATTTTGAATATCAGTAAAGTCAGATATATCGTCCTCTTGCATTTTTTTATCAACTACAGTGACGGCTTGTTTTTCAAAATCCTTTACCTTTTTTAGCTCGGCCTTTATCAGTTTGTCTTTGTTGAGATAGCTATTGATGGTATTTATCTCTTCTGCTGAGGCGTCAGTGTTTAGATAAGCTTTTAAGTTTTTAAGGGCAATTTTCCCACTATAATTATTGGCTTTATCAATCACATGATTCTGAGCCAATATCAATAGCTCACTCTGCGCGGTCTCAATCTCTTTATTCAGTCTTACATAATCTTTATATTGTTCGGGAGCAAATATTCTATAAGCCATAACATAAAAGTCTTTTAATGCCTCATTTGCCTCTTTTTTAGTGCTTATATTATTGAGTACGCCTTCTTCATCACTATGCTCCTCAATGAACTCAGTCAAAGTCGTACTTACGGTATCGAGTTTGGCTTGTAGGGTGTCTATATGCGCTTGCTCATCGCTATAGTATCGGTTAATGATAAGCGCAGGCGCGATAAGCTCGGCTTTGTACTTATTCTTATCGATAATAAGGTCAGGAGTTTCTTTAAGCTTTTCGCCCTTAGCAGCGATAAGCTGACGCAACTGCTTACCCACTTGCCAGCCTTCTTGTGAAAGGGCATACACATCGTCCTGCATCGTCTCTGCCCAATAATCCATCAAAATCTGATAGATGTCATATTTATCGAGTAGGGCAACATCGGCATAACGCTGAAGCAAGTCTTCACTGATGCGCTGAATGATGGCTTTGGGTTTATCGCCTTGCGCGATATCTGTAAGGCTAGATGCTGTCCACCAGTCACTAAAGGGCGTCAGGCTTTGGCTGGCAAACTGGATAAACTCAGGATGCGCCAAGACCGTGGCTTTGACTTCATTAGCGGGTATGAGGCACTGACGATAGCCCTCTCGCAAGTCTGCAAATAGCGCCTTTCGCAGGCTTGGAAATACTTGCCAATACGGCTCTAAGGTATCGATATCGCTAATCGGAATACCGCCTTGCAAGTGAGCGCCAAGGTCATGCTGGTCTTCATCAACGCTTGCATCGATATAGCGTGGAATATTTAAGTTGTAGTCATTATCGCTGATCTCATCCATCCCGACCATACGGCTATATCCAGCCAGCTCGGTTTGATGGTTAAAGACGTCAACGACTTTGTGAATGTCTTGACTGCGTAAGCGATTTTTATTGCCATCTTTCATAAACCCGCGACTGGCATCTATCATAAATAGCCCAGATGCGCCTGTGGCTCGCTCAGCTGCCGTCATCTTATCGATAACGATAATACAAGCAGGAATACCTGTACCATAGAATAAGTTAGCTGGGAGGCCGATGATGCCCTTGATGTAGCCTTGTTTGATAAGATTTGTGCGGATATGCGCTTCGGCATTGCCTCGAAATAGCACACCATGCGGTAAGATGACTGCACCGATGCCTGTGCTTTTTAAGCTCTTAATGATGTGTAGTAAAAACGCATAATCGCCGTTTTTTTCAGGGGGAATGCCCCACGTAAAACGGTCGAACTCATCCGCTGCTGCATTTAGACCACTGGTCCAGTTTTTATTACTAAAGGGTGGGTTGGCTACGGCAAAGTCAAAGGTTTTCAGCTGATTGCCTACTACAAATTGCGGCGAGGCGAGGGTATTGCCTTTATAAATATCAGCGCCTACTGCGCCATGCAAGATCATATTCATCTTTGCAAGTGCGGTTGTGGCAGAGTCCATCTCTTGACCAAAGATAGTCAGACCACGCGGCGCTTCATCACTGGCTTTGAGTAGCAGCGAGCCTGAGCCGCAAGCTGGGTCATAAACAGTGGCATCCTGCGGTGTATCTTCATTAATACCAATGATTTGAGATAGGATACGTGACACCTCAGATGGGGTGTAGAACTGTCCTTTGGACTTACCTGACTCCGTTGCAAAGTGGCGCATCAGATATTCATAAGCGTCGCCAAGCAGATCATCACCATCAGCCCGGTTGCCTGATAAGTCTAAACCCTCGAATATACCAATAAGCTTAGATAAGCGATCAACGTGCTCTCTACCTTTACCTAGCTTTTCTTCATCATTGAAGTCAGCGACATCGATGACGCCTTTTAGCCCATTGGCTTCGGCAAGCTTACCGATGATTTTATCAACTTTTTCACCGATCTCTTTATCGCCTTTGAGCATTACCATATCGTCAAAGCTACCGCCTTCAGGGACGAAGATATCCCCGTAAGGATCGCCTTTAAACTTGTCCGATACGTACTTCATAAATAGCATGGTCAATACATAGTCTTTGTATTGGCTGGCATCCATACCGCCGCGCAGCTCATCACAGCTTGCCCAAAGGGTTGCATATATCTCGGTCTTTTTAAGTGCCATAGTGAGCTCTTTTTATTGAATTTAAAAGTTTTTTGGTGGCTGATATTATACTGCTAATCACTTAGATTGCTAGGTATGTAATTGACTACTTTATTGAAGACAAACCCCGATATCATTCAGGTCACCTAAGAATTTTGTAAAACTGACAAAACCCCACTGAGCATTTACTGTTAAGCCCAAGCAGGTTTTTTGTACCAAATCGTGCTAGGTACATATCACTCTATCCTATAAATACTGATAATCCGATACCCTAAAAAAGAACAAGATCGTCACCTGATGAGTAAGAGAGAGTTAAACATAACCTTTATGAGTTGTCAGCAATATCGCTTACCTCTTTGAGCTTGGATTGGTGAACCTTTAGAAGATTTCAGTCACTCGTGATTACTATCAATTCAAAATATCGCATGACCTAGAAAGTAAATTGGTAGGTAATCTACTATACTTGTCGTAACGATAATAATTAATGAGCGAATGAATATGACAGCTATTTTAAGTGATGAGGATGAACCTCTTGTTGAAACAATAGCTCACGCCTGCGCCATTACCTTTCAAGGTAATGCTAGCAATAACATCCAACAAGACGCATTTTTCTTCTTAGATCACTGGTATCAAGAGAATTTAGGAATAATGCCTGTAACATCAGTGCAAGCGCCATTTTGTCTTGCGGTATCAGACGGCGTTGCCAGCTCTAACCAGTCACAGCACTGCTCGAAGGCAGTTGTTAAAGCAATTAGATCGCTATGGAATGACGAACAAGTAAACATCCAAAACATGACCTCAGATCGTATCTATACGCAACTGAGCCAAACCAAGCACACAAAAAAACGCTATGGCGCTGCAGCAACCCTCGCGATGATCATCGGCACACTAAACGATGATAAATCAATCAATATAGACATCACTCATGTCGGTGACAGCCGTGTGTACTTGCTAAGAAAAAACACAAAAGGATGGCAGTGCTTAACTCGTGACCATAACTTATTAAATGAGCTGGTAGATGAGAAGGCGCACGATGAAGATCGTCAAGCAAGTTTTGATGAGTATAACCGCACAGGTATGGCAGGCAGCTTATATAGTATCACTGAGTGCTTTGCATTGGCAGTGAATAGCGATGACCCAAGCAACGAGCCACCTAATAGTACAAAACAGACAATCACAGTGCAAGCAGGTGATAGTCTTGTTGTTTGTACTGACGGTATTCATGATTTAGTGCCAAGTAATGAATGGGCGCGTATCGATAATCAAACGGATTTACAAGAGTGGCTACAGACGCTTAAACAGCAAGTTTATGACTCTGATGGCAATGCCTATGATAATGGCACGGCGATTGTGGTGCGGTTAGATTAACCTTTTTATAAGAGCCTACTTTTAAAATGACAGTTTGATAGATTCTATAGCCTATAGAGCAGCCAATATGCCCACATACCCAGTCGCCAGCTACAACAAATCAACCCGTCTGTTTATGCTATATCAGCGCTTGCCACGTAGTAAAGACAAGGCAATATCACTCACAGAGCTAATGAACGTTTATGGCAATAATCCTAACCATTACGCAAACGAGCGTAAAAATTTAGAGAACGATTTGAGTAGTCTCAATCAAATATTTAATGACATCTTTCACAGCGATGCTTTAATGCGTCTGCCAGCTTGGGGACAGAATATTAGCGGACAAACGGCAAGGTTTTATATTGAGCCAAGCTTTAGTATCGATGTTATTAATGAGCAAACGGTGTTTTTTTGGCAAATGCTTGATAAATATACCGCAAATTATTTACCAACGTCTTTCAAGCAAAGTATTAGTGAAAAGCTTGGTCAGTTAGATCGTCAAGATAAGACCAGCTTCAATCAAAGCAGGCTAGGGCAGTGGCAAAATCATCTCATTACCCTGCCCAGTATCGTACAAGCACCAAAGCTTGATAGTGACGTGCTGGCTAGCATTCATCAAGCGTTGTTAGAGAATAAGCAACTACACATCACTTATAGAAAAAAATGGGATGAACATTCAAACGTTAGGATAATTTACCCCAAAGGTTTAGTCTTTATCGACAATATGATCTATCTTACTGGGTTTAATCCAACGAGTGATCATATCGATGATAACGTCCTGTTGAAGGCACATCGTAATTTTGCAGTTAATCGTATTGAAGCAGCTGAAGTAACAGAGCAGTTGGTACCGGACTGGGTAGAGCGCAATGCTTTTACTCTTGAGAATCTACGTAAGCTAGGAAAGTTGGAATTGAATAATGGTTTAAAAATCGGACTGGTTCTAAAGGTACAGAAATATGCCTGTCAGCACCTCTATGAGCGGCCGTTATCATCTACTCAAACGATTACGGTTATCGATGACACTTGGAATGAAGTGCGCGCAACGGTTGCCAATACGCAGCGCTTGCAAGATTGGCTAGTGAGTATGTCACAATTGGCAGTTGTGATTGAACCTGCTCAGTTAAAAGCGGTTATTTTAGAGCGTCTAGAAAGTGGGATGAAATTATATACAAAATAGTTGATCAAGAGTTTTACCAAAATCACTCAAACACAAATATATTTTTTAATTTAATCAAGGAGCTAGAATGACCACACCTAACTTATTTAAATTTGCCACCTCTGAATTATCACAAGACGCTTTTATCTGTTGGCTTCTTTCTTGGGCAGACCAAGACTATCAGACAGGAAACGATAAGCATAGAGCGCTAAACAGATTAGCAACCAGTGTATTGGCGTTATTCTTTAAAAAAGCGGGTAACTCGCTACCGAGTCGTATTGATAAAATAGTAGTGAAGCGTCAAGCGAATAACATTGATGTCCTTTGTATCATAAACGACACTTACTGCGTATTAATTGAAGATAAAGTAGGCAGTTTGCAGCATTCAGATCAATTGATTCGATACAAGCAGTTTATGCTCAATGGACACGCTCAAACCTTTACAGAGGATAAAATCATTCCTATTTATTTACAAACGCATGATCAAAGCAACTACAAAGCTGTGTTAAAGGACGGCTTTTATCCAGTAACTAGACGAGATTTATTAGACCTCTTTAATAGTGAACGAAATGCGGCACTGCAAGAGAGTGATATATATAGCGATTATCATAACCATCTGCAGTCTATTGAAGAAGCGGTGCAAAGCTTTAAGTCAAAACCTGTTAACGAATGGAAAAAACGGGCTTGGATTGGCTTTTTTCAACATTTGCAGTCTTACCTAGGAGAAGGCAATTGGGGTTATGTTGCTAATCCTTCGGGCGGCTTTATGGGCTTTTGGGGTCTGGGTCATAGAGTAGAGAATAATATAGATATTTACTTGCAAATCGAGCAAGAGAAAATCTGCTTTAAAATGTCTGTTCCTGATAAGGAAAGACGAAGTAAGATTAGGAATGAGTTCTATAAACTATTTAAGATAGAAGCTTCTGATTTTGATTTAAAAGTGACTAAGCCAAAGCGCTTTGGTTCAGGTAGGCATATGACCTTTGCTGTATTAGACACAGATATATTTGATGGTAAAAGTTCGATAGATCTGCAACAGGTAGATAGGCTAATGAATGAAGTACAAAAATTCATTAACCATACCGTAAATCAGTATAAAAATAAAAACGAGTGATACTTTTAGTGTCATAACATTTAGAGTAACAAAAGGTCTAATCATGAAATATCAGCTCGACAACTCAAAAATAGATAGTGTTCCGTGTGTCGCCTTATACCGACCAGATAAAGACCATTATTCGCCATCTATTATCGCCTGTTTTATGATCAATGACGGTTGGAATGAGCAGGCACTACTAGAGCTAAGAGAGAAAGCAGAGGCTGATATTTTAGTAGGCTTACAGACAGATAACAATGAGTATGAACGCTTAGATATTGTAGAAGGCATTATTAGATGCCAGCCTAATGAAGTAAATGATGTCGTTGAACTGCTAGATGTAAGGTCCGCAAGTACTATTATCGGTATAGATGTAGCAGACGTTATAAGCTTGTTTGAGTGTGGTTATTCGTTTCAGTTTGTTCAAGCGAGCTCTACAGGCGAGCATGAATTCGATATGATAAAGATAGCCACACACAAGCTGATTGATCTACTTGCAAAAGCTCATGATACTAAAGGAATATTTGTTGGCATGCAGAGTCCGCAAAGCTTACCACTGGAATCCATGGCTTATGTAACAGAAGCTGTTGAAGAGTTGTTGTCTGGTGACGATACCTTTATATACTATAGTTCAAATAGTACTGATGAGCCTAAATTTTTTCGTTTGAATGGAATTTATGCTGAAGAAAAACAAAGCCACACGTAATAAACGTATGGCTTTGGCTGCTACTATCGATTGAAGCTGGTTCTATTTGCTAATAGAATTACCGCGCCACATAGCATGCTCACATACTGCACAAAACCAACTCTCTTTTGCCCGCATATAGGCGATATCAGCGGGCACTTCAATATGACAGGCGCTTCCGCAATATTCGCAGCACACATCATCTAAGCAAGCGTAGCATTGGCTTACGGTTTCAAATAATACATGCGCACTAATGCTATATTTTTGACAAAGCAGATGGACATAATCAACATAACTCATTTTATGGTTATAGGCCCAATAGTCTTCACAGACCCGTTTGTCCCAAGCGTTTTGTGTCATGCTCCATTCAATGCTGATACCCACAACGTGCTCCTTTTTAATGACCTGATACCTACGATTAGCATTCCCTTTTTATAGTAATGATATCTATTGAACCAGTCACACCTATCATAATTAGCCAGCTATTGAGCAGCAAGATAGGTATATGACATAATAAAGCGTTAGTCAGCATAAAATAGTTTTTGACGGAAACTTAGTTATTGCCAACGAGTATTATTCTAGCAGAAAAGTAGTCACTGG
>Ga0208015_1000445_pt1 | contig 22271 bp, 17 predicted proteins | sample 26BtaG_FD_184101 | JGI IMG/M metagenome (GOLD analysis project Ga0208015, IMG submission 184101) | Marine viral communities from Cariaco Basin, Caribbean Sea - 26B_WHOI_OMZ_CsCl (SPAdes) (version 2) | ecosystem: Environmental > Aquatic > Marine > Oceanic | place: Caribbean Sea: Cariaco Basin...
TATGTACTCTACAACTGAGCACTGGCAAAGTGATTTTGAGTTGAAGGGTATCGAGCCAAATGACTTAGTTATTGGGCTGGCGTATAACCAAGATGGCGGTAAACCAAAAGATTATACGGTAGTATCAATAGCAACCCTAAGCTGTAAAGATGATAAATTAATAGTTGGTAAACCATTAGTGCCTTTTTTAGCATGGAACCGAGTAGAGGGTAAATGTGGTCATGACAGCAGCTATAAAGTTGGGATAATGGATGGCTTTATAGATGAAGATCAAGCTTATTATTTACAGCAGTTACAAGACAAATATCCTACTTGCAATAAGCTGAACGCTGCGTTCCCTAGCGGCACTGATAAAAGGGGGTTGAGTAATAGTACCGATTCAGTTAATACTCATAGTACATCCAAACAAGACAGTCATCCTCAAATATCATTTTGGGAAAAGGTTAAGTTTTGGTTTAGGCAGTGGATATAACGCCCCTGTATTTAATGACAGACTGTGAAAACGTAAGCTATATAAAATAAGGAGTTGCAATGAATGTTCTATATAAAGTAACAGGTTTAATGATACTTGGGTTAAGTTTGATGTCTTGTGATGCGCTATACAGTACGAGTACAGCTAAGAGCGCATCAGAGGACAATCATCTTAATACAGCCACGAGCGGATTAGACCAATCACTTGCCGCAACAGATATGAGCGACAGTGATTTCAATAAGTTAACCCACGGCATAAGACCAAACTTTTCAAATAAGCCGCTGCCACAATCTGACTTAAGGTTGGCAGATAAGAATAAACGCTCTGATTGTGGTTTTGATATGCGCGTGGCTGATAAAGCAAAGCAGCTGACTTAAAGGGATCTGTTAATCTAATACCATTGCTGATATAGTCGGTCTTTTATAAATAAGATACAATCGTTTTAAAACTGATGAGATGCCAGAACAACACATGACCTATTCAGCAGATTTTTGAGCACAAGTGATTAAAAGTGTCGAAAACAAAGATATGAGTATTCGTCAGGCTTGTACTTTCTATAATATTAGTAAAACCACATTACAACGTTGGTTGAAAAATCAGGTTATCAAACAAACTCGGGATAAATTACCAAATAAAATACCGAATAAATTACTTCTTAAAGACGTCGCGCAATATTCGGACGATTACATGTACGAGCGAGCACAGCGTTTAGGCTGTAGCAAATCAGGCATTGAGATCGCGCTAAAGCGCCTTGGCATCAGTCAAAAAAAAGACCTTGGAACATCCAAAAACGTGTCCAATGAAAAAAGCGACGTATCAAAGTAAGTTTGATAGCTTTACACAGCAAGGTTATCCCATAGTGTATATGGATGAAATTGGCTTCGAGGCCGAAACTATTCGTCCTTATGGCTATGCAGCGATAGGCAAACCCTATATTTACAGCTACAATCGGCAAAAAAAAGCGAATTAACGTTATTAGACCTCTTGCAAAAGTCATAAACCAAGCTCGAAATTAACAATAATGGCGAATAGCTTCATTCTAAGATCGTAGCGCTGACGACGGTTACGATATTTATGAGCCACGATTTTGAACCGTTTGATTAAGCCTATTTTGTGTTCAACCATAATGCGAAACTTAGCGAGATACTGATTGGCTTGTTTGCAGAGCTCTAACAATTGACCCCCACGTGGCTTTTTAAAGGGGGTGAAGCTCTGTTCATGTAACTTTGCAATGCCCTGATAGCCACTATCCCCTAATAGCTTAGTGTCACAAGGAAGCCAGTCGGGACAAGTATCTTTATACAACTTAAAATCGTGAATAGAGCCTTTGGACGTTTGAACATCTAATATTAAGCCTGTTTTCCAGTGGACGATCACTTGCGCTTTTAAGGTGTGTTGTTTCTTCTTGCCGCTATAGTAGTCTCTTTGGTTTTTTTTGGACGCTCAATAGGGGTTTCGGTTGCATCGACAATGACGATTGACCAATTGATGTCGTCATCGACTCTACTAGGCAGCTTTTTAGGTAATTCAAACTTGCCTGAATTGATAAGAACATATTCTACTTTACGAATAATACGGCTAGCAGAAGACTCATGAATACCAAAGTCCATACTGATGTGGTACAGCGTCCGGTATTCACGCCAATAAGTAAGGGCCAGTAATATTTGCGCCTCAAGACTAAGCACGCTTGGTCTACCTGATTTGGTCTTTTGGGTTTCATGCTGCTGCATGGCCTCAAGCATTTCATAAAAGGTCGCTTTATGAATGCCCGTGTAGCGTTTGAAGCCAGCGTTATTTTGTTCGAGTAGCTTATCTATGTTTGGCATGGTTCTTAGCCAGTTGTGAGTGTATGAGTTATTGTAAAATCCTCTGCTACTTTTGCAAGAGGTCTAATCTCTTCAATACTCAAAAGACTGTTATTTTTAACCGCCCCGAGAATATCGGAGGCTAATTTACTTTATTCAGGCTACTTGATTAAAATATGCCAAGTTAACTCCTATGTATTTAATGGCATCAGGATATCCTAGATTTCTTGTAATCAGGGTTTCAAGCTAAATGCCAATTATACAGAGTCTAAGATGGTCTAATTAAGGTAGACCTCCCTGCATATAGCAGGGTTTGCTCTAGCTATTCAAATTATCTGTCTCATCTTTAAAGGTCTCTACAACGACAGCAAAAATGTCATCCCAGACTGCCTCATTTGCCAAAAACGGATAATCCTTAAGTAGCTTATTACTTCTAACCCCTTTATTTTGTAGCATGCTGCGAATGATTCTATCAGCATAGCTATTGGGCATCTCAACAATCTCTTTTATCGCCAGTCGTGCATGATCATGTTGTCTTAGGTACTGTGACTCGTTATGCATCTCTTTTTCAATAACATGAGCAATCAGTCCTGATAAGTACTGAACGTGAGGCGTCAGATCCATAAAGCGCCATGTCGGTTGAATAAGGTGACTGTCTTCAAAATTTAAGTTTGAGCGAATACCATCAGGGTAAGTAATCGCCTGTTTATCAAAGCTGTAATGAACACGAATTTGCTTCATGAGCGGCACAGACACACGATCTAAAATCTTATCATAGGCATGACGGTCTGAGGGATGCTCGGCAATGGCTTGTGATATAGGTAGGATAATAGGCTCATGAATAACCTGGTCTCGTCTGAGGACATCGTTAATCAAGAAGCGATGTATGCGACCATTGCCATCCGCCAGCGGATGAATATACACAAAAGCAAAGGAGGCAACCGCACTACGTATCAGTGCCGATTGTCCCTCGGTCTTTGCCATAAATGCCTGTAACCCTGCTAACTTATTAGCAATGTCATCAGCAGGGGGAGCGATATAGTGCACAATCTCTTTAAAGCCATTGACTTGAGTATGCGATACAAAAACTGGGGATTGACGGATGCCATACTGCTGAATGACCGTTTTACTCCCCAATATCTCTTGTTGTAATTCTGCCAGCGATTCAGGATCAAGCGGAATGTCGCCCTTGCCAGTGCGCCGTGCCATCACATCGGCAAAACGTTCAATACGTTTTAACTCTTTCCCTTCTCCCTCTATGGTAAAGCTGGCTTTACTCTCTCGTAGTGTCATCCATACGGAGGCACGCATCAGTAAGTCTTGCCCAAATTCATCGTTAAGCTTGTCAACCATCGTGGCAATATCGAGTGCTGCCGCTTGCGTAAACGACTCGGTTTTTACCAGTTGAGGACAGAAATGACGGGTTCCTGCTAGATTGTCATTGATACGCCAGCGAGCGTTCTTGATAACCTGCGCAGGGCTTGAAGTGACCAGCTTCTTAGCATCTAGGGCATCCACATAGTTACCGCCTAAATTGCTCGGTACTACTAATTGCTGATCCATGAGCCATTCATACAAGAAAGCCATTCTACGTGCATAGCTGCCTGTGGGCTCAGCGTTTACCCATGCTTGTACCTCATCCGCACCTATCTGTTCAAACAAACGAGTCAGTAATTCTAAACTCAGTACTTCATGACGCATATGAAACTGTAAGTGAGCAATGATAGTCTCCAGTGGACGCGCGGTTTCCTGATAAGCGTTATGGATGACGTCATCGTCTTTATAGGTTTGCCTGCGCCCACCGATACTACTGCTGACATATAAAGGGGAAACCAGATCGATGCTTGCATGACGGATAAGCCATGCTGCGCCAATAGGGTCTGATCTGTGGGTATTCATCATGAGTGGCTCAAGCGATTATAGATAAGCCATTTTGCAGAAAAGCGATTATGAATGCAATATAATGGTTATTATCAATCCTTACTGCATTAAATCGATTTTAATATGACGTTAGTGATGCGTTTAGATAAATACTAAAGGCCATTTTAAGTGGAAATAATGGATAGAAACTGAATGAGATAAATACCTCGCCTTTAACACAGCTACATAGTAAAAGAGCGCCTATTCTGTAAATAATACCTTCTTGCCTCGCGTGTAAAGCCTTATATATCAGCTGTTTACAAAAGAAATAAATAATTAGATAATTAGATATTCCTAATAAAATGGTCGCCTATTATTAAATTGGCAAGTTCACTTATTACTATAGATAATGGATAGTTAATTTACCATTTTATGTCCGACTGTATCCAGTCTGTTTTAAATGGTTCCATTAAGACGGTCTATTTTAAGTAGTCTATTAATTAGTTTTTGGGGCTTTTTAGGTGGTTCCTTTGGGGTATGCTTTACGAACTGTATTAGTTTAGGGGATAGCTACAATTTTCTTCTTCTACTAGCATGCGAACGGCACGTTCTTTAATCTCAGGAGTGTAGGTTCATCTTTTCATTGTCGTATTCTCTCAGAATGTTAAGTCTCCGACAATACCGAAGCGGTCCAATATAAGACATAGCCTTTTTCTTCTGAAGAATAACGAGAAATAATCTGAAAATTCAAGATTTAATACCAATGTTTACATTTACTAGTCTTGCCAATCCCAGGATTAAAGCTATTGGTTGGATCAAGAATTTTTAAATGTTCCTGATACTCTGTTGAAGCATGATATATATGTCCGACATTATGTTCTGCAGGGTATGTTGCTCCCCGCTGCTCTAGATAAGCCAAAACCTCATTTTTAAATTGATGAGCATCTACACCTTCTTTTAACAAGTAATCTTGATGGCAAACAAAACAGAAAAAGTGACCACAACAGCTCTCCATTATCACTTGTTGTTGAAGATGCTCAGGCAGATCAATTAACCACTGTTGATCATTACGACGCAAGGCAACATCAAATGAGACCAAACGTTCGTTAGGGTTGATTCCCTCACTTTCACAGTAGTAAATGAGACAACCTCCAACTGCAAAACGAATCAAAAAGGCATTCTTTTCTTCTTCTGGGGTACATTGAAAAAACTGTTCTATTTCTCCTTTAAAGAATTTAGTCAATAGTTGCTGAAGTTCATCTTGCTGTACTTGTTCAGTTTTAATTACTAGATGATGTTGATATTTTTTCTGAAATTTCTGTAATCGAGGCTCAATCCATGTAGGTGTTAGACTATTAAGTAATTGAATAAAACGATCAAAACTATTGTTAGGCAATAACGGTACAGATTTGAAAAAACGATCTAGCTTGGCTTTTAAAGCAAATAAAGTAGGAATTTTTTCTGCCCCAAAAATATCAATTATTTTATACATGTGTTTGGCATAACGCCGAGTCAGCTCAAATGCCTGGTGATGAATATATTCGGCCTGACTTGGTAGAACTGTGAGATTTTCTAGTAAGTATTTACGCAGTTGAATAAGTTCAACTTCATGATTGCTGCTGATAAAATAAGTAGTTGAGTCTGATCCAGCTTCAAAGGTCGGTAAACGCACAGCAAAGACAGCAAGTTTACCTGAGCAACCTGAACTTTCATGTAAATATGCTGGATTTCCATTATAACGTGTCGGCGTCGGTGACGTAGTATCACGCAAGTTCTCAGCATATTGTTCAGCCCAGATTTGACCATTCCAGTCTTCCGATTGATTAATCACATAATTTTGTTGTTCCAAATTTTGAAAAACTTGTTCAGGTGTTTCACCAAGCTCAATACCGAGATGATTTACAAGCTGTAAGCTACCATGCTCATCAATTTGGGCAAATAGAGACTTTTCGGTATAGGCAGGACCACGACGAATTAAGGAACCCCCTGAGTTATTACAAATCCCGCCAATAACAGAAGCACCAATGCATGAAGAACCAATCACCGAATGTGGCTCACGTTTATAAGGCTTTAAAGCATTTTCCAACTCAGTCAAAGTGGTGCCAGGAAAGGCTAAAACCTGCTGTGCATTATCTAATAATTGTAAATCTTTCAACCGACGAGTACTGACGACAATCACATCGCGGTCATAATCATTAGCATCGGGAGTCGACCCACCTGTTAAACCTGTATTGGATGCCTGTAAAATCATGATTACATCATGTTTTACACAGATTTCTAGTGTTCGCCATAGTGCCAATAAGGTGTCTGGAAGAACAACCCCTATCGCTTCCCCCTTACCCACCCGAAATCCCTTCAGGTAAGGTGCTTTATCATTTGCTTTATAAAGCACCTTATCTGAACCTAAGGTTCGTAACAATTCATTGATCAGTTGATGTTGTATGGTCATTAAAAGTTTTGCCCTAGATGGGTTTATGTTAAATCTGCAGTAATAACTTCAATTAAAGTTGGCTGCTGAGAATTTTTATTATAAGCCTCTTATGTGCTGTCCAATTTAATTATGCCACTACAGTGTTATAAGATCTTATCTTCTTAGTCATAGTAAACTCTTCATCGAGTCGCTAGTTTACCAATTTTATCTCTACAGTTTCTTCAGCATACCTCAATAGAAAACCTTGTTAATTAACAAGATCTTCTATTTTGAGTAACCTAGTGCAAATATTTAAGTAAATTAGTGCGAATGACGAGGAACCTCAGAGCCGCGACAGCCGACCAAAAAATCGAAATCGCAGCCTTCATCAGCTTGAAGTACATGCTTGACGTATAGTTCACGATACCCACCAATAAAGTTAGGTTTAGGTGGCTCTGGTAAATTCGCTAAGCGCTGCTGTAGCTCTTCATCGGTAACATCTAAGTGCAATTTGCCTGCATATGCATCAAGCTCAATAAAGTCACCGTTTTTTACAGCAGCTAATGGTCCCCCTGCTCTGGCTTCTGGTGCCACGTGTAATACCACGCTTCCATATGCCGTACCACTCATGCGAGCATCAGAAATTCGCAGCATATCTGTGATCCCTTTTGCCAATAGTTTGGGCGGCAATCCCATATTACCGACTTCAGCCATACCTGGATATCCTTTAGGTCCTGCGTTTTTTAGTACCAAAATGCAGGTTTCATCGACATCCAAATCTGGATCTGCAATACGTGTTTTATAGTCATCAAGATCTTCAAACACTATGGCACGGCCACGATGTTTCATTAATTCCGCTGATGCAGCGGACGGTTTGAGTACAGCTCCTTTCGGTGCTAGATTGCCATGCAAGATACACATGCCACCATCTTTACTCAGAGGATTATCCACTTGACGGATGACCTCATCATTATAGATAGGCGAGCTTTTACAGTTCTCCCAAATACTTTGTCCGTTTGCCGTCAGGGCTTGCGGATGCGGTAGCAGATTGTTCTCCCCCATACGGCGAAGTACTGCAGGCAAACCGCCGCTATAATAAAACTCTTCCATCAAAAATCGTCCTGATGGCTGCAAATCGACAATGGTAGGCATACCGCGTCCAACACGATTCCAATCCTCCATTTCCAAATCAACACCAATACGCCCAGCGATAGCTTTCAAATGGATGACTGCATTGGTTGATCCACCAATAGCTGCATTGACTCTAATCGCATTCTCAAACGCTTCTTTGGTCAGAATTTTAGATAACGTCAGGTCTTCTTTAACCATATCAACGATACGCATACCTGATAAGTGTGCTAAAACATAACGTCGTGAATCTACTGCAGGAATGGCAGCATTATGTGGTAAAGAGGTCCCTAAAGCTTCGGCCATACAAGCCATGGTAGAGGCTGTACCCATCGTATTGCATGTGCCAGCTGAACGAGACATACCTGATTCTGCAGATAAAAATTCATTGAGATCAATTTTTCCAGCTTTTAATTCTTCGTGCATTTGCCAAACGATGGTTCCTGCACCAATATCTTTGCCTTTATGTTTGCCATTTAGCATGGGCCCACCTGTGACGACAATTGCAGGAACGTCACAACTGGCTGCGCCCATCAATAAGGCTGGTGTGGTTTTATCACAGCCAGTTAATAGTACGACACCATCCATAGGGTTACCGCGAATCGCTTCTTCTACATCCATACTCGCTAAATTACGCGTTAGCATAGCTGTTGGGCGTAGGTTGGATTCGCCATTTGAGAAAACAGGGAATTCAACAGGATAACCACCTGCTTCTAAGATACCTTTTTTGACATGCTCAGCAATTTTGCGAAAATGTGCATTACAAGGAGTCAATTCTGACCATGTATTACAAATACCAATAATGGGTCTGCCGTCAAACTCATGATCTGGAATACCTTGATTTTTCATCCAGCTACGATACATAAATCCATTTTTATCCGCTGTTCCAAACCAAGCTGCTGAACGTAGTGGTTTTTTGTTTGACATGTCTATATCCTTATATAATATTACTATTTAAATAGTATTCATCAAAATACACTAAAATCAATCTCTTTAAAAGGGGTTGATATTTAAATAGTATTACTATATTTTAGTTAGAACTATCTTAAATAATTTTAATTATCTAAGATAGTTCCTTTGACTATGGAAATTTTTTCTTGGGCCTGATGCCTGAGAATGGTCACATGGAATGTGGAGTCGGATATGGATTTGGTACAGGCTTATATTTTCTCTCTGGCGTTATGCTATTTGGCTTAGTTCTGACATATTTCACCTATTTAAAACTAGAAAAACGCAAATCTAAGCAATTATATTTTGGCAAACAAGTATAAAAGGAATTTGTAATGAACATAATCCAATTTGAAAATAAGCATCAGCAGCGCGCTGTTGGCGTTGTCGAAAATAATATCGTTAAACCAGTCAATCATGTTGAAACGGTTCGGGACTTGGCATTAATAGCCATCCAAAATAAATTAAAACTAGAGCAACAAATCGATCAGCTGGGCTACACCGACGAAAAATATGACTATTTAGCTTTATTAGCAGAACTAAAAGTACTTGCGCCTTTGGATCATCCAGATACCGCACATTGTTTTGTATCTGGTACAGGTTTAACCCATTTAGGCTCTGCCTCTACTCGTGACAAAATGCACCAACAAGACTTAATCGATGCTGCCTCAGTAACTGATACCATGCGTATATTTCAATTGGGTATTGAAAATGGTAAGCCTATTGGAGATGAAGTAGGTGCACAACCCGAATGGTTCTATAAAGGTGACGGCTCCATTGTGGTTCGTCCCGGTGCAGATTTACCCCTACCTGCTTTTGCAGAGGACGGTGGCGAAGAGCCTGAAATTGCAGGTTTGTATGTGATTGGTCCAGATTCAAAACCATACCGGATTGGCTTTGCAATGGGCAATGAATTCTCTGATCACATCATGGAACGCCGAAACTATTTATACCTTGCACACTCTAAATTACGTTTCTGTAGTTATGGACCAGAGTTACGGACGGGTGAGCTTCCGAAACATTTGGTCGGTACCAGTCGTTTACGCCGTGATGGTGACGTGATTTGGGAAAAAGAATTTTTATCAGGTGAAGACAATATGTGTCATAGCCTAAAAAATCTTGAATATCACCATTTTAAATATCAGCAATTTTTAAAACCCGGTGATGTACATATTCATTATTTTGGTACGGCTACTCTTTCATTTGCAGATGGTGTGCAAACTCAAGTGGGTGATGAATTTGAAATTGAAATGAAAGAATTTGGTCATCCTCTAAAAAATAAGATTGGACATACTCAACCTGAACTATCAATCGGTTCAGTTATAACACTCTAAGGAGAATACTATGGTTATCGGACATAATTTTATTGCAGGTCAACGCAGTGCGCTGGGCAGTAAAGTCTTACAAAGCTTTAATGCCACAACAGGAGAGGCTTTGGACTATGAATTTCATCAGGCCACTGACGAAGAAGTCAACCTAGCGTGCGAAGCGGCTAGTGAAGCATTTAAAAGCTATCGTAATACTACCCCTGAACAGCGCGCGCTATTTCTTGAAACTATTGCAGATGAACTAGATGCTCTAGGACAAAGTTTCCTTGAAAATATTTCACAAGAAACAGCGCTACCTCTTGCACGCTTGCAAGGTGAACGTGGTCGTACCAGTGGTCAAATGCGTTTATTTGCTAAAGTGCTACGTCGTGGTGATTATTTAGGTGCACGCATCGATACGGCACTGCCTGAACGTCAACCCATGCCACGTGTAGATTTACGTCAAGTTAAAATAGGTGTAGGTCCGATTGCTGTATTTGGGGCAAGCAACTTTCCTCTAGCATTTTCAACAGCGGGCGGTGATACGGCTTCTGCTTTAGCTGCAGGCTGCCCTGTGGTTGTCAAAGCTCACAGCGGTCATATGCTAACGGCTGATCAAGTCGCACAAGCGATCGATAGGGCTGTTGCGAGCACCAATATGCCTAAAGGCGTGTTTAGTATGGTTTATGGCAGTGGTGTCGGTGAAATACTCGTTAAACACCCCTTGATTCAAGCAGTTGGCTTTACAGGTTCACTAAAAGGTGGTCAAGCCTTGAGTGCTATGGCAGCCGCTCGCCCTAACCCTATCCCAGTATTTGCAGAAATGAGTAGTATCAATCCTATGCTCATGCTGCCAGCTGCCCTAAAAAATCGTGGTGACAAAATTGCTCAAGACTTAGCAGATTCTGTTGTGATGGGCTGTGGACAGTTTTGTACCAACCCTGGTTTAATTATAGGTATTAAATCACCTGAATACAGTCAATTTACTGAGAAGTTAACAGATATCATTAATGCTAAACCAGCACAAACCATGTTGAATGCAGGTACATTAAAAGGTTACTCATCAGGTCTAAAAGATTTGATGGCACATGAAGGGTTTCAGCATTTGGCTGGGCAGCCTCAGCAAGGAGATCAAGCTCAACCGCAACTGTTTAAAGCAGACGTGGCATTGCTACTGGCAGGCAATCAGTTGCTACAAGAAGAAATTTTTGGTCCTGCTACGATAGTTATTGAAGTCAAGGATAAAGCACAGCTAATTCAAGCACTAAGTAGCATGAACGGCCAACTGACAGCAGCTTTAATTGCAGATGAAGCAGATTTTTCTGAATTCGCAGACGTGATACCTGTATTAGAAGAAAAAGCTGGACGCTTACTCTTAAACGGCTATCCAACAGGTGTAGAGGTCTGTGAAGCAATGGTTCACGGAGGACCTTATCCTGCAACGTCCGATGCGCGCGGCACTTCGGTCGGAACACTGGCAATTGACCGTTACCTACGCCCTGTCTGTTATCAAAACTATCCGCAAAGCTTATTACCAGAAGCATTGAAGGATGAAAATCCACTAAATATTCTAAGACTAATCAACGGAGAAATGACTCGAAATAAAATCTAACATAGATAGAAAGAGACTAGATATTGACTAACCTCCGAAACTTGGACGGTTAATTAAAGATAGGACTGAGTTATGTATTGTACAAAGCTCAGTCCTTTTAGTTTAAGCGAGAACATCCTAAATCAGAGATTATCTTGATTCATAGTGATAATTTATACTATATGCTGCATATATTTTATTTTACGATTATCAAAAGCCCCCATAGTTTGAGTTATGTTGATAATACTGTAGAAAATAATCTGGGAATTTTTAATCAGGCAGCCTAATGATGACGATCCAGCTATCGGTTTAACAGTTATTAGAGTCGTATCTAACAATATAAAGTTTGTAATGTACATGAAGAGAGTAGTGACGTTACAGAGTTACAGTGATTAGCTGAATAAGACGACATTATAACTCAATTCGATTTAGGCGTTTCTTACAAGAAAGAGCAAGGAGTACCGCAAGATTACGCTAAAGCAATAGCGCTATATACAAAAGCGGCTAGTCGATTTGATGCCGATGCACGAAATAATTTAGGTGTAATGTACGATGAAGATAAAGGAGTTAATCAAGATTATGACTAAGCTATTAAGTGGTATACCAAGGCAACTCTGATACACAGAACAATCTCGGTCTAATGTATTTCGAAGGTCAAGGTGTAGATCAAAATTATGATCAAGCTATTGAAGGGTTGCAAAAAGCAGCTCAGCAGAGTCTTTCCTAAAAAGCGTGTAATTGCTTATAATCCACTAACCGGAGAATAGGCAATGACCACTCTATCTGACATTAAAAAACTGGCCGAGCAAATGGCCAGTAGCATGAACAGCTTCGATGACATCAAAGACTTTCAAAAGCAACTCATGTAATCCTTTATCGATACCGCTCTTAAAGCTGAGATAGAAGATCATCTAGGCTACCCCAAACATGAGAAAGCAGACAAGCCTAACAAGCGCAATGGACATATTAAAAAGACCGTCCGCAGTGACACAGGCGATCTTGAGATATCCACCCCAAGAGACCGTGATGGCGCTTTTGAACATGCGTTAGTGCGTAAGCATCAAAGTCTTATTACTGGTCATTCTACTACAGGCATAGCCTTACGTCTTGCGCTTCGGGCAAGTGTCTCCCAGACACTTGCTGATCCTCGCTCATATGACAAAGGCCAAACCACCTCTGAGATTGTCGAAACTATTAAAGAGCTCTATGACGTCGATATCTCAAACACACTGGTTTCAAGAGTCACTGACAACATCTTAGACGACATTAACGCTTGGCAGAATCGGCCATTGAGTAGTGGTCAACTAATTTCGAGCTTATACTATGATTTTTGCAAGAGGTCTGGTATATAATTTAGTGGGAATCACGAGGTAAATTACTGTTATGAGTAACATTAAAATATAATGTTGCAGGCTCAAGACAACCACCTGTAGAAAGCTGACCCACCATGCTTCTATAGATTTCTTGCCATGGAGTCTGAGATTTAGGAAAGCTAGGCTTAGATTGTTTTTGTCTATCTTGCAATTCTTGCTCGGAAATCAGCACATCTACTTTCCGCATATTTAAGTCTATTCGCAGTTTATCGTTAGTTTTTAGTAGGGAAATACCACCACCAACTGCAGATTCAGGAGACATATTTAAAATAGAAGGGCTAGCAGAAGTACCACTTTGTCTACCATCACCCAAGCAAGGCAGTTCATCAATGCCTTGTTTGAGTAATTCGGCAGGCGGTGCCATATTCACGACCTCAGCACTGCCAGGATAACCTACTGTACCATTGCCTCGAATGACTAAAATACAGTTTTCATCAATATTTAAGCTTGGATCATTGATCCGTGAATGATAATCTTCGGGTCCTTCAAAAACGATAGCACGTGCCTCAAATGAATTTTCTTCACCAGGCTTAGATAAATAAGTTTTTTGGAATTTCTCACCTACAACTGACATTTTAATAATGGCATTATCAAAAAAGTTGCCACTTAAAACGATAAACCCTGCTCTTGACTTAAGTGGACTATCATAAGGATAAATAACATCAGGGTTAGTATTAGGAAACTTAACGAGATTTTTTTCGATAGTTTCGCCTGTGACAGTAATGCAGTCTGTATGGATTTTCCCTGCTTTGGATAGTTCGTTCATAACAGCAGGGACACCACCTGCTCTATGAAAGTCTTCGCCCAAATATTTTCCTGCAGGCATACAATTGACGAGTAACGGTATATGCTCGCCTATATCTTGCCAATCCTCTAACTTTAAATCGATGCCAATATGGCGTGCAATTGCAATCAAATGTGGAGGGCAATTGCTAGATGCACCAATTGCTGAAGACACGACAATAGCATTTTCAAATGCTTTTTTGGTCATAATCTTGGAAGGTCTTAGATCCTCTTTAACCATATCAACGATGCGCTTACCTGTCTTATAAGCCATCTGTGCCCGCTCTTGGTAAGGTGCAGGAATACTGGCGCAGATTGGTAAGGACATTCCTAAGGTTTCTGCTATGGCATTCATGGATAAAGCAGTACCCATGGTATTACAGTGCCCAATTGAGGGAGAAGCTGAAGTAGTCATTTCCATAAAATCTTCAAAATCAATTTCGCCAGCTGCTAACAGGTTACGAGCATGCCACAGTACTGTACCTGAGCCGATTAAATCCCCTTTGTAATAGCCATTAAGCATAGGTCCTCCCGAAAACACAATCGAGGGTAAATCTGTTGTACCTGCTGCCATTAAGCAAGCGGGTGTTGTTTTATCACAACCTGTGGTTAAGACGACACCATCTAAAGGATAGCCATGCAAAATCTCTACTAGTCCCAAATAAGCAAGGTTTCTATCCAAGGCAGCTGTGGGTCGTCTGGTTTGTTCAGCTATGGGATGGACAGGAAACTCCATAGGTATACCACCTGCATCACGAATCCCATCTTTGATACGTTCCGCTAAAACTTTATGATGACGATTACAAGGGGTTAGGTCACTGCCTGTTTGAGCAATACCAATAATAGGACGGTCTGACTGGAGTTCCTCTCTAGTTAAACCATAGTTCATGTATCTCTCCACATATAATGCAGTCATATCTGGATGAGAAGGCTCGTTAAACCATTGTTTACTTCGCAAAAAAACATTGTCATTTTTATTTATCATATAAATTCCTTAAGAGATAGATTTTTATTAACACACTATTGTGAATTAATTTTTCAGGCTATCTATTAACGACAGTAAACCGAAATTCCACTGAGGAGCTTTATCACTGGTTGTTACAATATTCTGTAGTGTGCCAAGTTTTGGGGTTTGGATTTTTACTATGTCGTTGATTTTGTGCGTAAATCCTGCACCTATCTTATCTCTATCCTGTGTAGGGGCAAAAAGTGTTCCTAAAAACAGTACAAAACCATCTGGATACTGATGATTTTCATTTAATGTTTGCTGCACTAAGTCCTCAGGGTCACGGCTAATCTCAGTCATTGAGCTTTCACCTTTAAGTATGTAACCTTCACTACCTTCTATTTCTAGCTCAACGTTACATTGTCTAATATCATCTAGTGAGAAGTTTTCATCAAATAAGCGAATAAACGGACCTAAGGCACACGAAGCATTATTGTCTTTAGCTTTACTTAATAGCAAAGCACTTCTGCCTTCAAAATCTCGTAAATTTACATCATTACCTAATGTCGCCCCTTGGATTTTCCCTGTACTATTCACTACTAATACAATTTCTGGTTCCGGATTATTCCATTCAGATTTAGTGTTAATACCAATATATTGCCCAACCCCTACCGATGAAAGGGTAGCGGCTTTGGTAAAGATCTCAGCATCCACTCCAATACCGACCTCTAAATACTGTGACCACATGTTATGGTTAATAAGATGTTCTTTTAACTTTTGAGCTTGTTCTGAACCGGGAACAATATCTTTTAAATTATTTCCTATAACCTCGGTTACCTTATTGCGAATATCTTTAGCTTTAGCAGCATCGCCCCCTGCTTTTTCTTCTATAACGCGTTCAAGCATACTACTAGCAAAAGTTACACCCGCTGCTTTTATCACTTGTAAGTCTATCGGTGATAAGAAATAAGATTTATCATCTTTTACCGCATTACAGTGGGTATTGTCTAATAACTCATCTATTGTCCCTAACACTTCACCTGTTAGGTTAGTAAGAATGCTAACGGGTGAAGTGTTTTCTAAAAGTTGGGCTATTGTAGAAAAACGTGACGATATATCTACGACTTCATTGTGTTTTAGCAAAACAGGCACAGGTTTGTTTTTATCAGCTCGCCAAACCCGTCCGATAAGACAACTTTGTTGTGCATCTATAGGTAAGGTGTTCATTGTATTTAATTGCATATTCATAGTGAAAATTCCCTTTAGATGAATATAAATATAACTTATAAGTGATTGATTTTTTTTATGTGCTTAATCAAGGCAGAATGGTCTAGCTCACCCCATCCTTCTTGTACCATCTGTTCAAATAACGTATCTACCAACGTCAAAACTGGCAAATTAAGATTAAGGCTTTTAGAGTAGTTGACTGCAGTGTGGGTATCCTTTAGTTGCCATTTTGCATACCCTCCTGGTTTAAAATCTTCATCAATCATACGTTTTCCATGTTGCTGTAGAATTAATGAATCCGCGAACCCCCCTGCTAATGCTGACAGTATTTTTTCAGGATTAGCACCACCCTGCTTTGCTAACACTAAGCCTTCACTAACGGCAGCGATAGTAGTAGCAACAATAATCTGGTTGACAAGTTTGGCTAATTGGCCTGTACCAGACGGCCCAACATGTATGGGTCTACCCATAGCGGCTAATACGTCAAAAGCTGACTGATATGCCACTTCTTCGCCGCCAGCCATAATAGCTAACTTTCCGGTAATTGCCCCCTGCTCACCGCCTGAAACAGGGGCGTCCAAATAATCAATTCCTTTCTCATAACATTTTCTAGATTGAACTTGAGCGGTTTCGACGGGAATAGAGCTCATGACTATGACGCTGCTAGAGGGGTTTAAGTCATTAATTAGTCCATATTTACCAAATAGCATATCATCACAAGTTTGACCATCACTTAGCATAAGAATAAGCACATCCACCTGCTTTGCTAGATCTTGTGGTGACTCAACGATAGTGGCCCCTTGCTTCTCCAACAATTCAAGCTTTTCTTTAGAACGATTCCAAACTTGAAGAGGGAAGCCGGCATTGATTATATTCAATGCCATTGGAAGTCCCATAACCCCTGTACCGATAAAACCTATTTTTTTCATAATTAGCCATTTTAAGTCTATTTTGATAGTTTCATAATTGATTATATTTATGCTAAAGAAGTAGGATTGTCTTCTATATGAGCTCGAATAATATCTTCAAAGTTTTTGTCTGCTTCAAATCCCAAAGATTTTGCATAGACTGCTTCGATTTGAGTGGGCCAACTTTTAACAATCTTTTCGATATTGGCATCATGCTGCCACTCAATTAAATTGAGACATTCTTTACCCGCGATTTTTTCTAATGCATCTAGCATTTCATTGATACTAACCGTTAACCCAGGCAAAGAAATAATCCGATCATTCCCCAAATCTTTATCAGAAATCTGAGCTGCTAGGAGCATTGAGGAAATACATTTTCTTGGGGACATAATAAAAACTTGGGTTTCTTTATTGACAGGGCATATCGCTTTTTCGTTATTAAGTGGTTCTCTAATAATTGAACTGAAGAACGTTGAGGCAGCGCGATTCGGCTTACCAGGTCGCACTACAATCGTTGGTAGTCGCAAAACTCGTCCATCGATATAACCTTTTCGAGAGTAATCACAGACTAAGAGCTCACCCACGGCTTTTTGCATTCCATAAGAAGAACTTGGTGTAACTGCTGTAGCATCGGTTACTACATCTGGTAGGTTGCCTCCAAACACAGCACAGCCACTTGCATAAATAAACTTAACCGGTTTGCTAGAAGTGTTTAACCGCAATATTTCTAACAAATTAATTAAGCCATATAGATTTATACTCATGCCTAATTCAAAATCTTCTTCTGCAGCTGAACTGACTACGGCCGCTAAATGCCAAATAATATCGACACCTTGAATGAGTTTTTGAAGTAGGGGTTTATCATTAATATCGCCCAGTACCACCTCGACTCTATCATCCGTGGGAACACCTTCACCTGCAAAGCAATCAAACAAGATAATTTTACTGATTTTATGTGTTTCACCATTTTTTAAAGTGAGACTACCTTCTTTCAAGAGCGTTTTAGCGATTTCTTTACCAACGAAACCAGTACCGCCTGTAATTAAAATATTCATAACTGAATCCTTTGTCTGTAATCAATGTAAAAAATAAAAACAATTAATCAAAATAATCAAGAAGCAATTTTCTTTAACTCTGATAGGTTTGATGACTTAGTAGCAGTGTTTTTTTCCATCTTGTTATACATAAAATAGGTCATTATTAGTCCAAATATCATTACACCGGTGAGGAAGTAGAGACCTGATGACAGGCTACCTGTAGATTCTTTCAATAATCCGATCATGAATGGCCCAACGTAGCCGCCTAAGTTACCAAAAGCATTGATTATGGCAATACCCGCAGCCGCACTTAAACCTGTTAGGAAACGTCCTGGTATCGTCCAAAATACAGCAATACCTGTAAATAGCGCGAAAGCTACAGCAGAAAGTCCAACGAGTTGTAAGATAGGTGAACTAAACCAAGCACTGGAGAACATGCCAATAGCACCGACTATATAAAGAAATGCCATATGACCATAGCGATCGTTTAAGCGTTCAACACTACGAGGAATTACTAATAAACCAATGATTGCAAAAATATAAGGAACGCTTGTTAAAAGTCCAATTTGGAAGTCACTATTACCGCCGAATTTTTGAATAATAGTTGGTAGCCAAAGGCCTATACCATACACGCAGAGTGGCAAAGGTAGGAAATAGAGTGCAAGCATAAGTACTCTTTTATCTTTTAAAGCATGTAGCGGATTGGCATGGGTGGTTTGCTTATACTCAGTTTGATCCTGAAGCAACTGATTTTTTAACCAGCTCTTCTGCTCATCTGACAGCCATTTAACAGTATTGATCTCATCAGGTAGATAGCGATAAGTAGGTAATGCAAGCAAGACTGCAGGTAAACCAACTAAGATAAATATCCATTGCCAACCATGTAAGTTTGCAATGCCATCCATACCTAGTAACGCTCCTAGAAGTGGTCCCGCTATGACTAAGGCTAGCGGCTGGGCAAGAACAAAGTACCCCATAACTTTTGAACGATGGCGTATGGGATACCATAGGGTGATTAGATAAAGAACACCTGGGAAAAATCCTGCTTCTGCAGCGCCAAGTAAAAATCTAAGTGCATAAAAGCTTTTTGGTCCTTGAGTAAGGGCCATCGCCATAGTAATTAGACCCCATGTCAATAGAATACGCGTGAACCATTTGCGTGCACCGAATTTAGCTAACATCAAGTTACTTGGAACTTCAAATATAAAATAACCAATAAAAAACAGACCTGCCCCAAGTCCATAGGATGCATCACTGAGGCCTATGTCAGCATTCATATGCAATTTTGCGAATCCAACTGCACCACGGTCAATATAGGCAATAATATAGAGAACAATTAATGCAGGAATTAGTTTATAGGTAATTTTCCTAATAGTATCTTTTTCAATATCCATAATAGACTCCACTTTCCATGTGATAGATTCCACTTTCCATGTGGTTAAATCTAAGTAATAAGAGAAACATATAAAGTTTTTTATATACTTAAATAGACTTGAGGTGATAAATAGTATTACTATTGATAAATAGTGTCAATATAATACGAACATATTCTTAGTATTTTTCCAATGGATATAGATTCGGATGCTAAGGTAAATACCTCTTAAAGTCATATGCAGTGCTAGATATACAGGAATATAGGCAGGAATATAGGCGGAATAATCATGAAATTTTCTTTCATACTAAAGGGGAACTATATGACATATAGTCAATCTATTTGATAATTGGTACAATTTATCCAAGCTATTAATAACTTATTTAAGCTTATGACTGACCCAATCATTCTTTGTAAAAAGGTCTTTCAATCAATTAATCAAGGCAGTAAGGTTCTACGGTATTAACCCAACGACGATAGCCAGTTGGAAGAAAGATATTAGGTGATGTTTCAAAAAGTATGCTGTCATCAGATATAACCATAATTGAGTTATGCTGAAGAAACTGTAGAGATAAAATTGGTAAACTGACGACTCGATGAAGAGTTTACTATGACCAAGAAGATCAGAGCTTATAACACAGAATTTAATGCAGAAGCTGTTAAAAAAATAGAGGATAACATCGGCAACATCTCAGCTACTGCAAAGCAGCTCGGCATAGCGATACAAACTTTATCTAATTGAAACAATAAAGCCAATCAAAGCAAACTGGTTGGCACAGAACAACAGGATCCAAAGCTTATAATAACTATTCAGGAAATAAAACAGCTCAAGCAGCAGCTTAAAGTGGCTGAAGAGGAACGAGAGATTCTAAATGAGGAGGGATAAAGCGAAGTACTTCTCTTTGCCCCGACGCAAGGGGAGAGCTATGCTCGAGTGAGGCTATCGTATACTTTGCCGATGATGAACATTAAGAAACAGTCTGGGAGACTGTTTTAGTGAAGCAAGTCGAAGTGCTATGCCCGCAGTGACAGTTAGTGAAGCATACCTTTATAAAAACTAATAGATAGATCTTTAATGTCTTCTCTATGTGCTGCGTATTAAGTGTTAAGCAGTCACGCTACTACGACTGAGATTATTAGTGATATCAGCGAACAACAGTTACATCACAACCATTGCGAGCTACTAGGGCGTGTCCTCATTTTGAAAATGGTGATAAAAATGAGATGAATTATAGCCAAACAAGGGTTAATTGTGCACTCTGATAGAGGCAGTCAATACCGTAGTCATGCATACAACAATATCAGCAAGTAGCATCATTTTAAAGGCTCAATAAGTGGTAAAGGCAACTGTTTTGATAACGCCCCAATAGAAAGCTTTTGGAGCGTGTTGAAGAATAAGCTGGTATATCACGAAGACTATAAAACAAGATTCAAAGCCATCAGCGATATCACTAAATATATCAAGCTTGAATATAACCAGACTAGGATTCAAAAGGGTTTGGGCTATAAATAGCCAAGACAGGTGTGGTTTCAATTTTACCGTCAAGCTGCGTAATCAAAATCTCGTAAGCCTAATGGTACGGATTTGATGGAAGGGGTCACTTTTGCAAGAGGTCTATTAATATTGGCAGCTATTACAGGTGCAATAGCAAAAGTCGAGTCCCCTATTATTTTTTGATTAATGCGTATCCCATATTGGCGTCATCCAATTGTACTAAAGAAGCAAGTCTTGCTGATAAAGGATCTTTATTCTCAATCGCAGTTAAAATAGCTTTGTGCCTTGGTAATGAATGCGTGTGTGAATTGAGCCTCAGTAGGCTAGTGACCTTAATAGATTGTTGTAAAGGTAATACCAACATTTTCGACATATAAGCGAGTAGGTCATTATGTGTGGCTTTTGCAATGGCAAGATGAAAATTTATGTCAGGTTGCACAAATTCTTCTATATTAGCGGCTTTTTCCATTCCATCGTACGCTTTTCTAATTTGGGCTATGTCTTCATCCGTTGCTGTACTAGCGGCGATATAAGCTAATTCAGGTTCTAAAACACGTCTAACAGTCGACAAAGTTTTAATAAAATCACTTTCTGGTGTTGATTTTATTAGCCAAAAAAGTACGTCTGGATCTAATAAATGCCATTCATCTTTTGGGCGAACGACTGTGCCAACTTTTGGGCGTGAATAAGTTAAACCTTTTGAATTCAATACACGTATTGCCTCACGAGCAACTGGACGGCTAACCTGAAACATTTCGCATAATTCAACAGCAGCTGGTAACTTTTCATTTTCAGGAAATTCACCAGAAACGATTTTCAGACCTAATTGTTGAACAATTAGTGCATGCTGGCTTTTACTTGAAATTGGATTTTTATAGTTGGCGGAACTCATAGTTTGCACTTATTCATAGTTGACGCTAGTATGTTATAGAAGACCTTATAAATTAACAAGGTCTTCTATTTTAAGTAACCTAGTGTGAATGACGAGGAACCTCAGAACCGTGGCAGCCGACAAAGAAGTCAAAATCACACCCTTCATCTACTTGAAGAATATGTTCGACATAATGAACCGCCCCCGACTATATTGGAGTTCATTTATATTGAGCTAGATCCATAGTTAAAATACACCAAATTAATCATTATGTATCTGATAGCATCTTGTATATAAAAAGGCAAATAAATAGTTAAAATACCTCAGCTATCATCCCTGCTTTAATACTCGATAAACCGTAGCCACCCCAACACCAAGCGCCTTAGCGATTTCCTCTTTTGTCATATTTTTTTGACTATCTAACTCTCTAATACGACTGTGTTTTGCTATATTAGCTTTTTTACCAGTAGGCTTATAGCCACTGTTAGCCAATCCCTGCTTGATACGCTCTCTACGCTTGTCGTTATCAAGCTTTGCCATCGTTGCTAATAAGTCGATCAGCATATCGTTAATTACCCTGAGGATGTCGCCTGTCATACCCTCGCTAACCGTATGTGTCGTTGGTAGATCTGCCACCACCAATCGTAAGTCCTTGTCTTTTATACGCTGCTTTAGAATCGCAAAATCATCTTGAGATAGCCTGCTTAATCTATCCACGCTTTCAACCAGCAGAATATC
>Ga0208015_1000447_pt1 | contig 22128 bp, 20 predicted proteins | sample 26BtaG_FD_184101 | JGI IMG/M metagenome (GOLD analysis project Ga0208015, IMG submission 184101) | Marine viral communities from Cariaco Basin, Caribbean Sea - 26B_WHOI_OMZ_CsCl (SPAdes) (version 2) | ecosystem: Environmental > Aquatic > Marine > Oceanic | place: Caribbean Sea: Cariaco Basin...
CCGCGCCCAGTGGCGACCGTGATGCACCGCTCAAGGCGATGCTGGTGGACAGCTGGTATGACGCCTATCTCGGCGTGATCGTTCTGGTCCGCATCATGGATGGCACCCTGAAAAAGGGCATGCGCGTCAAGTTCATGTCGAACGGCACCCTGCACCACGTCGACCGCATTGGCGTGTTCCGCCCCGCGATGCAGGCGGTGGATGTGCTGGGGCCGGGCGAAATCGGCTTTCTCACCGCGTCGATCAAACAGGTCCGCGACACCCGCGTCGGTGACACCATCACCAATGACCGCAACGGCACCGAGGTGGCGCTGCCCGGCTATAAGCCTGCCCAGCCCGTGGTGTTCTGTGGCCTCTTCCCTGTCGACAGCGCCGAATTCGAAGACCTGCGGGATGCCATCGACAAACTGGCGCTCAACGACGCCTCTTTCAGCTACGAGATGGAAACCTCTGCCGCGCTTGGCTTTGGCTTCCGCTGTGGCTTCCTCGGGCTTTTGCACCTTGAGGTGATCCGCGACCGGATCGAACGCGAATACAACATCGAACTCATCACCACCGCGCCCTCCGTGGTCTACCATGTCTACATGAAGGGCAAGGAAGGCATCGAGGGCGAGATGATCGAGCTGCACAACCCCGCCGACATGCCCGACATGTCCAAGGTCGACCACATCGAAGAGCCGCGCATCAAGGCCACCATCCTGGTGCCCGATGAATACCTCGGCGATGTGCTGAAGCTCTGCCAGGACCGTCGCGGCATTCAGGAGGATCTGACCTACGCCGGCTCCCGCGCGATGGTGGTTTATGACCTGCCGCTCAATGAGGTGGTGTTTGACTTCTACGACCGTCTGAAATCGGTGACCAAGGGCTATGCTTCCTTCGACTATCAGATGACCGGCTACCGCGAGGACAATCTGGTCAAGATGTCGGTGCTGGTGAACGACGAGCCGGTGGATGCGCTGTCGATGATGGTGCACCGTGACCGTGCCGAAATGCGCGGCCGCGCCATGTGCGAAAAGCTCAAGGACCTGATCCCGCGCCACATGTTCAAGATCCCGATCCAGGCCGCCATCGGCGGCAAGGTGATCGCCCGCGAAACCCTGTCTGCCCTGCGCAAGGACGTGACCGCCAAATGCTACGGCGGCGACGCCACCCGTAAGCGCAAACTCTTGGACAAGCAGAAGGCCGGTAAGAAGAAGATGCGCCAGTTCGGCAAGGTCGACATCCCGCAAGAGGCGTTCATTTCCGCCCTCAAAATGGATAGCTGAGCACCGTCCAGGAAACGCTCCGGGGGAGCGTTTCAGACGCGAAGGGGCGGAGCCCGGCTGGCCATTTTCGAGGGCGCGCGGGCGAAAGCGGTTGGCACAGCCAATTGCGTGCCCGCACCCCGGCAATGACGCGGTGACGAAGCGACACCTTCAAACGCATACAAAACGGGGCCACGGCCCCGTTTTTTGTTTCCGGAGATCGCCAATCTCCCGCCCGGCCAAGAGGCCGGGCAGCGCCCGATCCGCCCCCATGGGCGGGCGCTTCGCTTCTCGCCCTCGGACCGGGCGCGGCCCTTTGGGGCGGAGGTAACTTTAGGTAAAAGTGGTTCGTGCACTAAATCGCGCATCTAAACTTCTGAGGATGCTGTTGCAAATCGTAGCTTTTGATCGTTTGGTTGGGGAGAATCCCGAGATGAACCTTGCTATCTTAGCTGCAGCTGTTTTGGATGAGGGAAATAAGTCAATTGATACAGCTATTTGACTGGCTGAGAAGTAGGCCGATAGTTTCATTACTTTTGGCAGTATTTACACTTTGGGGGTATTCGAATATTTACGCGTTCGGATTTCTAGTGAATGTCCCTCCAGCAGTGCGTCCTTTTTTTGATGCTTACTTCTTCGCTAATATTTCGATAGAGTTTTTCTCCAGTTTGGCCGTTTCTATAGCGATCGGTCGCGCGTTGGTTCTTTTATTTTTATATTCTCTTAAGTCCGTTCATCCCAATTTCGCTAAAACTATCTACTGGTTCTGGCCACTTACTAGTGTTCTAGAGGTTCCCGGCCAGCGACACTTTAAGACTGGTCGCAAGGCAAGTATCGCAGCTCGTATTGCTGCAAAATGGATAGCTAAGCAAAACTTCTACCTGACAAACTGCTTGGCTCTGATAGCCTTTGCATTCCTCTTCCTAGAGCGTCAGTCACTGTGGTTCGTTCCGGTTGCCGTTTTGTCTCTTCCGGCCTTGTGGGTAGTCATAAGCAGAGTAGAGTTGCGACGCGACTTCGCAACTGTCAAAAATTCTAAGGGAATCTCGCGAAAGCGGGTCGTTTCATCTTTAGTCACTCTTGTGCTAGTGCATCTGGCTGTTGTTTCATTCATTGCTGGTTTGGCGACATTTCAGAAACGCATTTCTAATCAAGCTTCAATCGGAGTGGGTGCTGGTTACAAGAACTCATCACTCCTTGCCGTTACAAGCTCCGGGATTGTAGTGGGGAATTATGTTCCAAAAGATGTAGGAGCCCGGAAGGCAGTTTCAGCTTATTTCCTTCCTTTTGAGGCAATCTCGTCGGTAGGGCAGAAATTTTAGCGCAAATTAGAGAGACCTTTAGACATCTTTGATTGTAGCGAAGGAGGCGTCGATAACTTTTGGTTGCCCGGTCGCCAGACCGGGCAGCGCCCGTCCCGCCCCCCACGGGGCGGGCGCTTCGCTTCCCACCCCGCCGGGCCGGGCGCTGCCCTATGTGGCTGTTATGCGCCCCGGATACCAACCACGCCGGCCAGTCACCACCGATAAACGCCAGACACTTCCCCCTGCGATGTCACACGACCCCTGCGAGCCAACAAAAAACCGCCCAGCCACTCGGGCCGGACGGTTCTGTTGTTCTGAACCTCACTGAAATCAGAGGCTGTTCTGCACGTCCTGTGCGGCGCCGCTGATGGCTTGGCCGGCTTTCTGGATGTCGCGGCCGGCGCCTTTGGTGGTTTCACAGGCGCTGAGCGCCAGAACGGCCCCCAGGAGGGCGAGGCCGGTGAGGGCGGATCGGGTCATCACATGTCTCCCTTGCTCGATCTTGCCTAGGTGATAGCAAGCCCGCGGGCGCTGATCCAGTCTCTCTGCGCCTTCTGCCGGTCACATCCGCGCAAGGGCCACATCCGCGCAAGGGTCACATCCCTTCAAAGGCAAGGGCGCGCCCCGCCCGTATCGGCCCCCGATTTGCGCCCCTCTCACGTCAGCGCCGCGCGCGCCCCTGCAGACCTCCCCCAATTCGGTGAGTTTCGCGTGGCGCTCAACATCTATAGGTTGCATCAGTGTCCAGCAACCAAGCCCGTTAGCCGCGGCACCACAGCAGCAGCGGCACCGCCGGGCTGCGACAACAATGGGGAGGATCCGTGTTGAAACCGTGGGATGCCAAATCCGCCATGCAGAACGCAGACAAGACACCGGTTGGAGAGCCCGCCACCTCCAAGGCTGCCGCCAAGATCACGGGGGCGGTCACGGGGACGGTCTCTGCGCAGGTTGCATCAATGGTTGCCATGGCCGAGCAGGACTGCCTGACCCAGCAGTGGGCAGAGCTGCGCCGCGACATCGATCAGGCGCTTGCGCGTGTGGATGCGGGCTCTGTCGGCTACTGCAACATCTGTGGCGATCGCATCACCGAGGGGCATCTGGCGGCCCATCCCGGCACCAGCTTCTGTGCCGCCTGCGCAGGTTAGCGACATCGCAGCGCTTTCCATTCCGCGCGCGCTCGCCTAAAGCGGGGCAACCCATCTGACGGAGCCCCCATATGCCCACCTGCGCCCTATGCGCGGCCGATGCGCCGCTTGTCACCCACACCGTTTCGGGCGCGCCCGCAGATCAGGACGGCGATGTCGCGCTGTGTGCGCCTTGCCTCGCGGCGGCGCAGGGCGCGCCGGACCCTGCACATCTGCGCTGCCTTGCGTCCTCCATGTGGTCAGAGCGGCCCGCAGTGCAGGTGCTCTCTGCACGGCTTCTGGCGCAGCTGTCCGATCATGACTGGGCGCGGGATCTGGCGGAGCAGCTGTGGCTCGAGGACGACATGCGCGCCTGGGTCGAGGCCACGGACGACAGCGCCGCAGGCGCCCATCGCGACAGCAACGGCACAGAGCTGGTGGCAGGCGATACCGTGGTGCTGATCAAGGATCTCCCGGTCAAGGGCGCAGGCTTTACCGCCAAACGCGGCACCGCGGTGCGGGGCATTTCGCTGGTGGCCGACAACCCAGAGCACATCGAAGGCCGCGTTGAAGGCCAGCGGATCGTGATCCTCACCAAATTCGTCAAGAAGAAATAGGCGGCCCAGCCGCCACACCGGGGCAAAAAGCCCCTGCGCCCGTTGCCGGCTCCTGCCGGATGTGGCACAACCAACAGCAACAGACTGACCAGATGAGTTTAGCTTATGACTGACTTCGCCGAACGTCGCCGCATGATGGTCGACACGCAGATCCGCCCGTCGGATGTTACGAAATTCCCGATCATCGAAGCCATGCTCGCTGTCCCGCGCGAGGCTTTTGTCGCGGATGCCCAGCGTGAAGCCGCTTATGCCGACAACAACATTGATATCGCGCCGGGTCGCGTCCTGCTTGAGCCGCGCACGCTGGCCAAGATGCTGGATGCAATCGACGTGCAGCCTGACGAGCTGGTGCTCGATGTGGCCTGTGGCATGGGCTATTCCACCGCTGTCGTGGCCCGTGTTGCGCAGATGGTGATCGGTGTCGAAGCCGACGAATCCCTCGCAAGCGAGGCGCAGGACCAGCTGTCTGCGGTCTCTGCCGACAACGCCATCGTGCACACCGGCGCGCTGGCAGAGGGCGCCGCGGAACACGGCCCCTACGATGTGATCATGGTGCAGGGTGGGGTGGAAACCATGCCCGAAGCGCTGCTGAACCAGCTGAAGGACGGGGGCCGCATCATCGCGATCTTCATGTCCGGCGCATTGGGTGAGGTCAAGATCGGCTACAAATCCGCCGATCAGATCTCCTGGCGTCTGGCCTTCAACGCAGGCGCCCCGGTGCTGCCCGGCTTTGAAGCGGCCAAGGAATTCGCGCTCTGAGCGTGATGGGATAAGACCAACCCCGGCCATCAGGCCGGGGTCTTTTTAAGACCGGACACGCCTGCGTATTTTGGGCGGGCATGCTCTTGATGGGGCTGTCACTTGGGATGGACCAACTATAAGAGGCTCGAAATGGGCAAGAAATTGACAGCAAAGCTGTTCAAGGCGTTTGTTTTTGCTGGGGGGGCCGCGATGTTGCTTGGCGCGCCCAAGGGGGCTGCTGCCGACAACCTGTCGGATGCCATGATCGGCGCCTACAAGACCAGCGGCCTGTTGGAACAAAACCGCGCCCTGTTGCGGGCAACGGACGAAAACGTCGCGGCGGCGGTTGCGCGTCTGCGCCCTGTGGTCGATTGGGTCGCGCGGGCAGAGCGCAATTACCTGCGCAACGGCTTTACGGGCGGGGCGTCCTCCAACCATGACACAACCGTGTCCACCGGCATTGATGTGTCGTGGCTGCTGTTTGACAATGGGGTTTCCCGCCTCAGCCAGATGGCTGCACAGGAAACGGTTCTGGCCACCCGTCAGGCGCTGATTGACATCGAACAGCAGGTTCTTTTTGCGGCCGTGCAGGCCTATGTGAACGTGTTGCTGCAACAGGACAATGTTGCCCTGCGGTCCAACAACCTGCGGCTTTTGCAGGAAGAACTGCGCGCCGCCAACGACCGGTTTGAGGTGGGCGAGGTGACACGCACCGATGTCGCCCTTGCCGAAAGCCGGGTTGCCGCCGCCCAGGCGAGCCTCACCGAAAGCCGGGGCGCGTTGCTGGATGCGCAGGCGGTCTATGTGCAGGCCGTCGGCAGCAAGCCGGGCCGCATCGCCGGCCAGCCGCCGTTGCCCCAGCGCGTCGCCTCGCTGCAAGCGGCCGAGTCCATCGCCATGCGCAACCACCCAACCATTCTTGCCCAGCAACACGCGGTCAAAGCGGCCGACTTCGCAGCCCAAAGCGCAGGCCGTGGTCTGGGCCCGACGGTCACGTTCCGCGCCAACATTGCGCATGCGGAAAACGCCACCGGCCCCGGCACGCGTGATTCTTCCAGCGCCAGCCTGACCCTGGCACAGCGGCTCTATGCCGGTGGTTCCGTCGCATCGGCCCGCCGCGCCAGCATCGCCCGCCTGCAGGCAGAACGCGGTGCGCTGATCACCAACCAACGGGCCGTGACACAGGATGTTGCTGCGGCGTATGTGGCATTGGACACTGCCCGCGCCAGCCTGCGCTCGTCCAACGAACGTGTGCGCGCCGCGCGCGTGGCGTTTGACGGCATCCGCGAGGAGGCAACTCTGGGCGCTCGGACCACGCTGGATGTGCTGCAGGCTGAACAGGAACTGCTCGCAGCTCAGACCGCGCGCGTTCAGGCCCGCGCCAATCAGGCCTTGGCGGCCTATGCGCTGCTGCAGGCACAGGGCCTGCTGACGGCAGAGCATCTGGGCCTTGCGGTCGAAATCTACGATCCGACCCTTTACTACAACCTGGTAAAGGACGCGCCAGCCCACGTAAGCCAGCGCAGCAAGGATCTGGACCGCGTCATGCGCGCTCTGGGCAAGCAATAAGCACTGCCGCCCGAAAACCAGCCAGTCTGCACGACTGGCGAAACGGCCCGCCTCTGGCGGGTCGTTTTCTGTCTGCGGCCCGAAATGCAGGCCGCCCTGACCTTTAATATTGTGTTTATCCACACGGTTGTCTGCGCGCGGGCGGGCGGCTACACTCAGAGGTAAGAGGCGAGAGTGATAGGCAAAAATGTCGGAACCGGTTACGCAGACAGAAATTGAAGACGTGCTGTCGTCGATCCGCCGTTTGGTGAGCGAAGACAACCGCGCAGATCGCAATCCGGACCACGGGGCAGGGCGGCGCAATGGCACTGCCGCCCGCGTTGCCGAGGCAACGGCTGACCCCCGCCCCAAGGCACCTGTCACCCGACTGGTCCTGACCCCGGCTCTGCGGGTTCCGGAAAATCGCCTGCAGGCAGAGGATGCGCCAACACCCCCGACAGCGCCGGTCGCCACCAGCCCCTTGCAGGACGCTGATCAGGCCCCTGTGCAGGACATCCCGGTTGGCGACGCCCCCGTGGCCGAGACGGTGCCGATTGCGCCCGCAGCTGCACCCGCCTTGCATGACAATGATCCCGACAACGAGGATCTCGCCTTTTTCCAAGGTCTGCAGGCCGCAACGCCGCGCGGTGATGAACCGGGTCAGGACGACGAAGCGGCGACAGATCACGGCATCGATCACAGCGCGGACACGATTGTCTTTCAGGCGACACCTGATGCTGATCCCGCAGAAGAGGCGGCTGATGCGGCGGTAGAAGAGGCGGCTGAAACGGCTCAGGCGACCGATATCGTCACAGATGACAGCCTGAGCGAGGCCATCACCCCCAAGCCATCCCCGTCGGAGGACGCGCCTTGGGCGGATCCGAACTCTACCCTGTTTGAGGCCGCAGGCGTTGCGCCCAGCCGCGACAGCACGCCCAAACCCGCAGGTCAGCTCAATCCCAAAATTGGTGCGGTGGTTCAGAAACTCGCTGAAATGGAGGCCGCCAACGCCGCGCGCCCCGTTCTGTGGGAGCCGGATGGAAGCCGGGACACGCCGTATGCCGGCTCCGATCTTGAACCTCTGCAATGGGCGGACACCGACGCCGCCGAGCCCGCGACGGATGCCACCGCTGACCCCTTGGCAGAGGCTGACGAGACAGCAGAACCGATCGCGATGCCGGTTGCGCAGATGGACAGTCCAGTTGCTGAGATGTCGGCGCCTACCTCCGCAGAGGCAGAGCCGCAACAGCCTGACCCACAGCCAGAGCCTCTGGTTCTTTCCGAACCGGCACAGGCATCCCCGGTAGATCCCGCCACAGCAGATGGTGCCAGCCAGATTGCAGAGCAGGCCGTGACAGACGTCGCGATGGACCAGCTCGCCGCAGAAGACAGCATCCTTGATGAGGAAAGCCTGCGCGAACTGGTTGCCGATATCGTGCGCGCCGAACTGCAGGGCGCCTTGGGCGAGCGGATCACGCGCAACGTGCGCAAACTGGTGCGCCGTGAAATCCAGCGCGCTTTGTCGGCGCAGGATCTCCTGTAACGCGCACGCAGCTTGCGGAGCTGTGGCACCTGTCCAGAGGTATTGCCCTTCAGCGGTTAGCCAGAAACCGGCTCTGCCAGCTCAAGAAGCTGGTCTAGATCCATGAACTCTTCCAGGTGATCGGCCAGCGCATCCAGCGTGGCCTCGACCCCGTCGTCATAACCGGCAAGGCTCTCGACCCCCAGTTGACCAAGAAAGCTGGCCCGAAAGGCATCTGCCGAAAACAGCCCATGCAGGTACGAGCCCCGCACCCGCCCATCGCGAGAGGCCGCCCCCTCCAGACGCCCCTCAATGCTGAGCCACGCACGCGCACAATCCGGCCCGTCCGTGCGGCCCATGTGGATTTCATAGCCGCTGACCGGCAGGTTGCCATCACGGGTCACTGCCTCGGTCAGGGTGACACGCTTTTCGCCGGCCATCACCGTATGGACATCCAACAACCCAAGACCCTCGACCTTGCCGGGGCGACCATCGACCCCTTCAGGGTCATCAATGGTCTTGCCCAGAATCTGATAGCCGCCGCACAGGCCCATCACATGACCGCCGCGACGGTGGTGGGCGAGGATATCAATATCCCAGCCCTGCGCCCGCAGATACGCCAGATCGCCAATGGTGGATTTGCTGCCGGGGATCAGCACCAGATCGGCGTCACCGGGCAGGGGCCGACCTGCGGGTATGATTTCAACCGTGACATTCGGTTCTGCGGCCAATGGGTCGAGATCATCGAAATTGGCCATCCGCTCCAGTTGGGGCACCACGATCTTGCAGGCGCCGCCGGGGCGTGATGCGATGTCCATCATATCCTCGGCAGGCAGCTTCCAGGCGTCCCAGAACCACGGGATCACCCCCATCGACGGCCATCCGGTGCGCGCGGCGATATCGTCGCGACCCGCATCAAACAGGCTGCGATCTCCGCGAAAGCGGTTGACCGCAAAGCCCTTGACGCGCGCCAGGTCCTGCGGCTCCAGCACGGCATGGGTGCCCACGATCTGCGCAATCACGCCGCCACGGTGAATGTCGCCAACCAGAACCACCGGCACATCTGCCGCGCAGGCAAAGCCCATGTTGGCAATGTCGTTCTTGCGCAGGTTGGTTTCCGCAGGAGAGCCCGCACCTTCGATCAGGACCAGGTCCACATCCGCCGCCAGCCGGTGAAAGCTCTCCAGCGCGGCCTCCAGCAGACCTGTCTTGTCGCGCATGAAAGACCCGGCCGCCTGCGTGCCACGGCGTTTGCCCTGCACGATCACCTGCGCGCCGGTATCTGTTTCGGGTTTCAGCAGGACAGGGTTCATGTCGGTATGGGGCGGGCGCATCGCGGCGCGTGCCTGCAGGGCCTGCGCCCGGCCGATCTCGCCGCCTTCGGGCGTCACAGCCGCATTGTTCGACATGTTCTGCGGCTTGAACGGGGCCACCGACAGGCCCCGGCGCACAAAAGCGCGCGCCAGCCCCGCAACGATCATCGATTTGCCGACGTTGCTGCCGGTTCCCTGGATCATGATGGCCCGTGCTGTCATGGCCGCCTCTTTTGCGCTGTTGATGGGTCTGTGTCTCAGCTTTCAGCCATGGCGGATTTTTCCCGCGCTGAAAAGCCCGACGAGCGGCCTAATCGACCATGAAACCGCCATCCCCAAAAGAAAAAACGCGCCCCCCCGGGCGCGCTTTTTTGACAGGTTTTCTGTCCCAGACTGGCAGGTCTGTAAATCAGGCAGCTTCGGCCTGCGCCGCGTTGCGACGTTCGCTTTCTTCGCGCGACAGCGCGACAGAGGTCCGCACACCGCGGCCCACAAATTCCATCAGGCCACTGACCACACGCTCGTTGGGGTCGATGCCTGCACAGCTCAGTACTTCACGGCCATCACGCGACCGTGCCCAGCGGGCAATCTGCTCCGGGCCGTTGCCATATTTCTTGTCATCGGCGATCGCATCGTCAAGCGCAGCCAGAACAACCGCAGCAAACAGCTTGCGTGCCCGGTTACCTTGCTCATTGTTATATGCGGTGCCGTCAACGAAATCTCGCATCTTGCTTCCTTTTTGTTCTTGCTATTGCAATTTCGGCGTGGCGCTCCTTATGGCGGAAATGTGACGATTCGGATAGCCTGCATATGCATATCTTTTATGCGCATTTTGCATAGCTTTGTGCGATCGCACACGACATATCGTTGTCTTGCCAGCCTACTTCCTGCCAGATATAGGGGCGGTTAACAGTTCATCAACCACCCGAGAGGGATTTTTGATATGCCTAAAATCAACGGTAACGAGATCCGCCCCGGCAACGTGCTGGAGCACAATGGCGGGCTCTGGGCCGCCGTTAAGGTCGACCACGTCAAGCCCGGCAAAGGCGGGGCCTTCGCCCAGGTCGAGATGCGCAACCTGCGCAACGGCTCCAAACTAAACGAACGTTTCCGTTCCGCAGACAAGGTGGAGCGCGTACGTCTGGAGCAGAAAGACCAGCAGTTCCTCTATGAGAGCGACGGCATGCTGGTGTTCATGGACTCCGAAACCTACGAGCAGATCGAACTGCCCGCAGACCTCTTGGGCGATCGTCGCCCGTTCCTGCAGGACGGCATGACCATCGTTGTGGAATTCTACGAATCCGAAGCGCTGAACGCCACCGTGCCGCAGAAAGTCACCTGCAAGATCGTCGAGACCGAGCCGGTCGTCAAAGGTCAGACTGCTGCAAACTCCTTCAAGCCCGCGATCCTGGACAATGGCGTCAAGGTCATGGTGCCGCCCTTCGTGGGTCAGGACGAAATGATCGTCGTGAACACCGAGACAATGGAATATTCCGAACGCGCCTAAGCGTCGAAAAATCCCGCAAGATCAGCCCTCTGCGTATCCGCGCAGGGGGCTTTTTCATGCCTGCTGCCACGCGTTGCCTTTCTCTGGGATCAGCCGCGTTTGTCAGTTGTAGTCGATCTCCAGCTCGCGCAGTTCCAGCGGAAAGCCGCATTCATCCATCATCTTGCCATAGGCCGCAGTGAACCCCGCCAAGGACGCCCGCAACGCGGTTTCGCCCCCGTCGTAGGGCCGCACGATATGGACATCCAGCGTCGTACCGGCCTGCATCCAGCGGATCAGGTTCAGCGCATCATTCCAGCGCGCCAAGGCCGTCACCTCGGCCAGACCCTCGTCGTTGATGTCGCCGTCCGCGATGGCATAGAACACGGCCTGCCGGTCAATGATAAAGCCGACGGCCTGACCGTGCACCACATGCGTGGGGTATTGCCGTGGCGCGATCTCGCGGTAGTGCAGCTGCGGGTAGGTTTCCGGCGGGCCGATATCGTCGCGGGTGACTTCCAGCCGGATGATCGGCTCTCCGTCGCCACCGGTCCAGGCGCTGCAATCGCGCCAGTCATGTTCCTCTGTGATCCGCTCTTCGACGGCGACGGACCAATCCTGATATTCCCAATAATCACTCGCCCAGGCCGAACCTGCGCCCAGCGTGAGACTTCCGGCAACAGCAATACAGGAGAGTTTTGACAAAACGGCCATAGACAGATCCTCACATTGGTCTCGCAGCAGTCTGCGCAGACTAGGGGCAAGGTCTTGCTATGACGTTACGTCATAACTCGCGGCTGTGAATTCGGCAGCGCCCTGTCCTAGATCTGCACAGGTTCACGTGCGTCTGACGCACGGAAAATGGGGTGCAAATCGTCTAATTCAGAGGATCTGGCGGCGTGAAAACCGCAATCGCCCAAAATTTGTGCAGGGCGATGGTCGGCTCAGCTGTCTTTGCTCCAGCGCACGGTTGCCTCGCCCGCCTGCATGTCATCGCCCGCCCGATCATACCGCAGGTAGGCAATCCCGTGGGCGCCTTCGGTCGTGAACAGGGTGCCAACGGGTTTTTCTGCACGCCGGATCTCGCTGCCGCTGGGGGCGGATCCGGAAACAGCAACCGTCACGAGCCCCTTGCGCAGCTCGGTCTTGTGTTTCATCCGCGCGGTCACCTCCTGACCCACATAGCAGCCCTTGCGGAAATCGACGCCATTCAGCCGCTCGAACCCCGCTTCCAGGATGTAGCTGTCCGGGCCCAATTCAATGCCGGTCTGCGGAATGCAATGGGCCACGCGGATCGCATCCCAGTTGCTGCCGTCATCGCCCCCTTCAGTCCCATAAAGCCGCCAGCCCAATGCGTCATGGCGCGGGTCCATCAGGGCGCCCTCCGGCGCGGGGCCGGTTCCACATTTGACCTGCAGGTCGGTGTCGCTGATCTGAACATCCGCGCGCAGCCGGTACATGCTCAGCCGTTTGGCAAGAGAGGCGGCCAGGCTTTCGTCGACGTCGATCAGCAGGTCGTCACCCTCTGCAAATACAAAGAAATCAGCCAGATACTTGCCCTGCGGTGTCAGTAGCGCGGCATACACCAGCCCCTGATCCACCTTGGCAACGTCATTGGTGATCAGCCCCTGCAAGAAATCACGGGCGTCAGAACCGGTCAGGCGCAGGATGCGGCGGGTCGTCATGGGCGGGCTCCAGTTGTTCGTCGTCTGGCTTTGCTGTCGGGCCACTGCGGGGCGCAGTGGTCAGCTGGGCTACAGGTTGGGGCTGGGCGGGCAGGGGTCAAGCCCCGGGCCCGGATTTAGCCAAAGATGCGGCGCGCCAGTCGGCGGAACCAGGGGGACTGCTCGTTGCTGTTGCGGGTGTCACCGGGCACCTGTGCTGCCACACCTTCGCGGTCGACCAGGGTTTTGCCGTCCTGAAACTGCAACCGGTAGAGATCGGCATAGATTCCGCCACGTTCCAGCAGCTCCTCGTGGGTGCCCTGATCCATCACCTGACCGCGTTCCATCACCACGATCTTGTCGGCATTGCGAATGGTCGACAGACGGTGCGCAATCACCAGTGTCGTCCGCCCGCCAGAGAGTTTCTCCAGCGCCTGCTGCACCACCTTTTCGGACTGCGCATCCAGCGCCGATGTCGCCTCGTCCAGCAACAGGATCGGCGTGTCACGCAGCAGGGCCCGTGCAATCACCACGCGCTGACGCTGGCCACCGGACAGGGCAGAGCCGCGCGGCCCCACCAGCGTATCCAGACCATTGGCCAGTTTCGGCAGGAAGTCGGACACATGCGATGCCTTCAGCACCTCTTCCAGCTTTTCGTCGCTCACATCGGTGCGCCCCAACAGGATGTTTTCCCGCAGGGTTTCATCAAACAGCAGCGCCTCTTGCGTCACCACCGAGAACAGGCTTCGCAGGTCGTTCAACTCCAGATCGCGCACAGGCACGCCGCCTACGGTCACGTCGCCCTCCTGCGGATCCACCAGACGGGTGAGCAGGTTGAAAATGGTCGATTTGCCGGCCCCTGAGGCGCCCACCAGCGCAGTGGTCTTGCCCGCCTCCGCCACCAGCGACAGCTGGCGCAGCACATCAGACTCGCCATAGCGCAGCGTCACATCCTTCAGCGCGACCTCCGGCAGGCCCTTGGGGGCTGCTTTGGGGGTGGCAGGCGACACCAGCTTGATCGGGGCGTCCATCAGCTCCTTGATCCGCTCCATCGCCGCCGCCGCGGCCTGCCAGGTGCCGCTGATCGAGGCGAGCCGGCGCATCGGATCAAAGGCAAGACCAATGGCCGTGAAAAAGCTCATGAACTCGCCGACGCTCTTTTTGCCTTCGATGATCTCGGCGCCGCCATAGAGAACGACGCCCATCACACCAAGACCGGCCATGATGTCGATCATCCCGGTGGTCGAGGCGACACCAAAGGACGCGCGCACCTCTGAGCGGACGAATTGGTCCATGTGACCGCCAAAGCGGTTGGTCTGATAGTCTTCGAGATTGTTCAGCTTGATGGGCACAATCCCGTGAAAGATCTCGTCGAGCCGGGTGGCAAGTGATGCCCCCAGATCGCGCGCCTGAGAGGCCTTGCGCCGCACATAGCGCTGCACCGCCGCCAGCGGCAGCAGCAGCATGGGCAGGCCGATCAGCATGATCAGCGTCCAGCGCCAGTCCACGCTCACCGCCACAGCCAGAACCGCCACCAGCTGGGTCACGTCGCGCCCCGCACCGGTGATGATGGCTTGCCAGACCGAATTGATCGCCATCACGTCGCTTTGCACCCGCTGGATCAGAAAGCCGGGGGGGTGCACCTGATGAAACGACGGATCCTGCCGGATCAGCCGCGCCAGCATGTCCTTGCGCATATGCGCGGCAGAGGTCTGGGAGATTTTGCTCAGGATGACCTTTTGGCAGACGCTGGCCATTCCGCGCATCGAAAAGATGATGAGAAACGCAAGGCTCACCCAGAACAGCGCATTGGTGTTGCCCTCGACAAACACGAGGTCAAACATCGGCTGCATCATGTAGCTGAGCGCGCCAACGGTGCCGCCCTCGATCAGCATGAACACAACAGCCAGCGCCAGCAGCGCCATGTAGTGGCGCAGATACCCGCGCCACAGCCAGCCCAACAACTCGCGAGAGGACATATGCGCAGGCTTGTTGGCCGCCGCCTTGACCGTCGCCTTGGCCTCAGTCTTGACCGGCGCCGGTTTGGTCGGCTCCTGCGGGGCAGGCGGCTCTGCGCTCAGTTCTGGCTGGCTCAGTTGGCCTGCTGCGCCGTCCGTTTCTGGCGTGGCAGAGGTCTCTGTTTTGCTGGGGGAATTGGGGTCAGTCTGGGGCAAGGCTCGCAACCGATAAGTTTTTTCTGGTGCTGACGGATGCGTCAGACCTGCGCCATTTAAGCAGCTGGGGGCAAAGGTGCAAGCATCGGGGCCTGCATCAGTCGTGGCCTGCCCCGGCGTCCCATGCCGCAGAACCGCCGGGGCAGAGTGCATTTTGCGCCGGCTGGAACCGGGCAGGAACCGGGCAGGAACCGGGCAGGAACCATGCGCCTGCCCAGCCTCCCCCCGTCAGCGCCCCGATCGGCAGGGGCGCCTGCCTTGATCATCAGCTATGGCGCTGCCCGATCGGATGGCGCAGCACGATGACCAGAAACAACAGCATCGACAAAACCGCGAGGACCGATCCCGACTTGGCCAGACCCTCCCCCCGTTCGGTGATCGCCATCACGATGCCGGGCACCAGAACGATGACAGAGAGCGTGGCAAGGCCAAGATGCAGTTTCGCCAATCCCGCCGCGGCGGCCTGCGGCGACAGGGCGTAATAGCTGCCAAACAGGCTCATCGCGGCAAACCCCAAAAGGTTCAGATGCCCATGCGCGGGCGACAGCGTGTGGTCCTGGCTCGCCGACATCTGGATCCCCCAGATCATGCCGACCAGGGCAAAGACCGCGCCGATGGCAAAGAACATGGATGCAATGGATTTCATGTCAGGGTCTCCTCAATCAAGGGGCGGGCCGGTAAAGGTCAGGTTGTGGCGGCTGCCCGCTTCGATGATGGCGGGCATATCGTCGGGGATGGCAAATTGCCCCTTTGCCATTTCGTCAAAGAACCCTTCAAACCCACCGGGGGTCAGGATCACCAGATGACGACAGGGCGCGCCCTCTAGCACCTTGAAAGTGTGTTCCTTGCCCTTGGGGATAAAGGCGCTTTCGCCGGCGGACAGGATCTGCTCGTGCCCGTCGATCCAGACGCGGCAGCGGCCGGTAAGGATCACGAAGGTCTCGTCTTCGTTATGGTGGATATGGCGCGGTGGGCCGCTGCCCTCGGGCGAGAGACTGTCGACAATCGACATGGTGCCGCCGCTCTCTTCCGGGCCGAGGATGGTTTTATAAAGGACGCCCAGCCATTCGATGGCGCCGTCCTCTTTGCTTAGGTCTTTCATCGTTTCACTCCCTCGCACAGGTCTGAAACGAAAGCGCTTCCGTTGACACAAGCATACTGTTGGGCAAGGCTATCAGGCAAATTGTGGTATCTGATACAAGGTATCGGCCAGATGAATTTCGCGACCCTCGATCTCAATCTGCTGCGGGTTCTGGATGCGGTCTTTGCCGAAGGCTCCACCGTCAAGGCAGGCCGCCGCCTCGGCCTGTCGCAATCGGCGGTCTCCGGCGCGCTGTCGCGGCTGCGACATGCGCTGAATGATCCGCTGTTCGTGCGTCAGGGCAACCAGCTGGTCGCAACCGAGTTCGCCGAAAGCCTGCGCCATGATCTGCGCGCCGAACTCGACCGGCTGGAAACGCTGCTGTCACCGCCCAGTCACTTTGACCCGGCAACTGCCAGTGGGCTGTTCCGGATCTCTGCGGCGGATTTCTTCTGTGACATGCTGATGCCAAGGCTTGGCGATCTGCTCAGTCGCAAGGCACCGGGCATCCGGGCGCAGCTGTTGGATCTGGTGCCGCGCCACCATGTTGAAAGCCTTGAACGCCAACAGGCCGATCTGGCGCTGCTTCCCGACACCGACCTGCCAGACTGGATGATGCGCGAGCCGCTGTTTCGCTCGGAATATGCGGTGCTGGCGCGCCGGGGCAATCCCGCCACCAAGGATCTGCGCCACGGAGAGAGGATGCCCTTCGATCTCTTCTGCAGCCTGCCGCATGTGCTGTTTGCGCCCCACGGTGATCTGACCGCCCAAAGCGACGAGGCGCTGGCAAAGATCGGGCGCAGGCGGCGCGTGGTGATGACGGTGCCGGTGTTTTCCGGCGTCTGCCGGGTGGTCAGCGAAAGCGATCTCATCGGGCTGTTGCCGCTGCAACTGGCGCGCAAGGTCCAGCCGGTTTACGGGCTTGATCTGTTTGTGCCACCGATTGCCATTGATCCGATCCAGCTGATCGGGGTCTGGCACCGCAAGGCTGACACGGCGCCGATGGCGGCTTGGATGCGCCAGCAGATCTTTGACATCCTGCGCCCCCTCGACCGCATCGACCTGCGCGGTCTCGCCAAGGAAGCCAATCCCTGAGACCCGTGGGAACAGGTCAGGCCAGTCCATCGCGAAAACAGATGCGCCGCAAAAAACACGCAGGCCGCGTGCGCCATTCGCACATCGTCGTGTGGTTGCATTCTTGCTCTTGCAGAGCCCGCAGACCCGCGCCAAGGTCGCGCAACACAGACCTTCAGGAGTGCAGCATGACAGCGGATGTCTCCCTCGCCGCCGGACGCGGTTATCTGGCCATTCCCGGCCCATCGGTGATCCCCGATGCGGTCTTGCAGGCCATGCACCGTCCGTCCCCCAATATCTACGCAGGCGAGCTGATCGATCTGACGGCGACGCTGGTGCCCGATCTGCGCCGGGTGGCGCGCACCGCACATAACGTGGCAATCTACATTTCCAACGGCCACGGCGCCTGGGAAGCCGCCCTGATGAACACCCTGCAACCCGGCGACAAGGTGCTGGTGCCCGCCTCGGGCCGCTTTGCGCTGGGGTGGGGCGAGATGGCCGAGGCACTGGGCATTGAGGTTGAAATCCTGGACTACGGCACCGGCAAGCCCTGGGACATGGATCAGGTCGCCAGCCGTCTTGCCGCGGATCGCGCGCATCAGATCAAGGCGGTGTTGGCGGTGCACGTCGATACCTCCAGCTCGATCCGCAACGATGTGGCGGCGATGCGGGCCTGTCTTGACGCAACCGGGCATCCGGCCCTGCTGATGGCCGATTGTATCGCATCGCTCGGCTGTGACCGGTTCGAGATGGATGATTGGGGCGTCGATGTGATGGTGTCGGCCTGCCAAAAGGGGCTGATGGTGCCTGCGGGCATGTCGTTCGTGTTCTTCAGCCCCAAGGCCGCCGAGGCCCGCGCGCGCCTGCCGCGGATCAGCCGTTACTGGGACTGGAGCCCCCGCGCCAACCCGGAAGAATTCTACCAGTATTTCGGTGGCACCGCGCCGACCCATCATCTTTATGGTCTGCGCGCGGCGCTGGATCTGATCCACGGCGAAGGGATAGAGCAGGTCTGGGCGCGCCATCACCGGCTGGCACAGGCGATCTGGGCCGCCTGCGAGGTCTGGGGGTCGGATGGCCCGCTGCGCATGAACGTGCAGGATGTGGCTCTGCGCTCCAACGCGGTCACGTCACTGCATATTGGCGGCGACAACGCCACCCGCTTGCGGGGGTGGCTGGAACAGAACCTTGGCCTGACTCTTGGGATCGGCCTTGGCATGGCGCCACCCAACAGCCCGGAATGGCACGGCTATCTGCGGTTTGGGCACATGGGCCATGTGAACGGTCAGATGATCATGGGCCTGCTGGGCGGTGTCGATACCGGGCTCAAGGCGCTGGGAATTGCGCATGGCTCTGGCGCGGTAGAGGCCGCAGCCCAGGTGCTGGCAGGTGTGCGCGGGGAACAGGCCCCGGATCAGCCCGCCACGAGCTGCTGCGGCTGACCGCGGCCCATAACCGCGACCCGGAAACGATAAAACGCGCGCAGGCCAGTCCCGCGCGCGTTTGTTTTTGTCGAATTGGGATGGGCAGACCTCAGGCCGGGCGCGCGGCCCGTGCATCGGCCAACGCCAGAGGCAGCGCCTCTGCCAGGGCATCCAGCTGATCATCCGGCCCGCAGCTGATCCGGATGCAGCGGTTCTGGGGCGCCGCAAAAGGCATCCGCACAAAAATCCCACGCGCCACCAGACCGTCCAGCACGGCCTTGGCAAAATCGCCGTCATGGCCACAGTCGATGGCGACGAAATTGGTGGCAGAGGGCAGGGGCACCAGCCCATTGTCGCGCGCGATCTGCCCGATGCGGTCGCGTGCGGCGCCAATCCGGCCCACCACCTCAGCCAGCCAGTCCTGATCTTCCAGCGCCGCCAGCGCGCCGATCTGGGCACTGCGGTTCATGCCGAAATGGTTGCGCACCTTGTTGAACGCGCCGATCAGCTCTGCCGCGCCCAGCACATAGCCCACCCGCGCGCCAGCCATCCCGTAGGCCTTGGAAAAGGTGCGGGTGCGGATCACACGGGGGTCGTTGATGTCCACGGGTGTCGCCGTGCCCTCTGGCGCGCATTCGATGTAGGCCTCGTCCAACAGCAGCAGACAGCCATCTGGCAACTGATCCAGCGCCGCAAGCAGATCTGCACCGCTGTGCCAGCTGCCCATCGGGTTGTCGGGATTGGCGAGATAGACCAGCTTCGCATCCACCTCAGCAGCTTTGGCAAACAGCGCATAGGGGTCTTCGTGGTCGTCCTTGTAGGGCACCGTATGCAGCACCCCGCCGAAACCCGCGACATGGTAGTTAAAGGTCGGATAGGCCCCAAGAGAGGTGACAACCGCGTCGCCCTCGGCAATGAGCAACCGCACCAGGTATCCCAGCAGCCCATCGATGCCTTCCCCCACCAGCACATTGTCCGTGCTGATACCGTGATGCGCGGCAAGGGCGGCGCGCAGCTCGTGGCTTTCGGGATCGCCGTATTTCCAGATCTCGGCCACAGAGGCCTGCATGGCGGCAATTGCCTTGGGCGAGGGGCCAAAGATGTTCTCGTTCGCGCCCAACCGCGCCACAAACGGCGCGCCGCGCTGGCGCTCCTGGGCTTCGGGCCCGACAAAGGGAACAGAGGCGGGCAGGGATTGGGCGAGCGGGGTATAGCGTGGCTGTGTCATGGGCGCAGATAACGCCAAGCCCGCGACGCAGGCAAGAGGCCGAGACAATCCGCGCGCGCCATCCAGCCCCCATATGCCCCGGCGTCAGGCTGGCATGGTCCGGGGATCCGGGGCAGTCTTTGACCAACAAACAGACGGAACAGGCTGGCCGCATATCCGGTCACGCAGGAGGAACAGACAGATGGCACGCGTCTCGGTCACAATTGAAAACCACATTGCCCACGTCACGCTGACGCGCGGCGACAAGATGAACGCTCTTGACCCGCAGATGATCGAAGAGATCATCGCCGCCGGGGAAAGCCTGATGGACAGCAAGGCGCGCGTTGTTGTCCTCTCGGGCGAGGGCAAGGCGTTTTGCGCGGGGCTTGATCTGATGAGCTTTGCCCAGATGGGGCTGCACAACCCCGAAGAGTGGCTGATGGCGCGGGACTACGGCGATGCCAATCAGGTGCAGCAGGTGGCAATGGTCTGGCGCCGCCTGCCGATGCCGGTGATTGCGGCGATCAAGGGCGTGGCCTTTGGCGGCGGTCTGCAACTGGCGCTGGGGGCCGATATCCGCATTGCCGCGCCGGATGCAGCGTTTTCGGTGATGGAGATGAAATGGGGCATCGTTCCCGACATGGGGGGCATGGTGCTCTTGCCACGGCTGCTGCGCTCTGACGTGCTGCGCAGGCTGACCTATACGGCTGAAAAGGTCTCGGCACCGCAGGCGCTGGACTGGGGGCTGGTGACTGAGCTGGCCGAGGATCCCATCGCCCGCGCCCAGGAGCTCGCGACGCTGATCGCAGGCCAAAGCCCCGCTGCCATCCGCGCAGCCAAGGCGCTGATCGAAACCGCCGAAGCAAGCACAGACCGGGCCGAGGTGCTGCTGGAGGAATCCCGCGTTCAGGTCGGCCTGATCGGCAAGCCCGAGCAGATGGAAGTGGTCGCCGCCCAGATGCAGAAACGCGCCCCCAAATTCGACTGAGGTCGGCACCAGCCAACCCCTGCAACAAAAAAAGGCCGCGCCGGGATCTGACCGGCGCGGCTCTTTTTGTTGTGTCTCACCCACATTTGCGGGCAGGCGGGCCTCAGATAGAGGCGCGGTAGATCTTGTCGATGTTCGACCCGAGCGCGGCGTTGTAGTCCTCGTCGCTCATGGCCACGTTCAGACCTTCGGTCAGGGCGCGGCTGAAGGAGGCGATCATGGTCTTGTTCTGGGCCAGCTTCTCGCAGGCATCGTCGGTGCTGTAGCCACCGGACAGCGCCACAACACGCACCACCGCATCATGGGCGGCCAGATCATCATAAAGACCGGCCTCGGTCGGGATGGTCAGCTTCAGCGCCACTTTGGTGCCTTCGGGAAGGGCGTTCAGCTCTTCCAGGATGACCGCTTTCAGCAGGGTTTCCGCTTCGGCCTTGGTGGCGGAGTTGATGTCCACTTCCGGCTCGATGATCGGCAGCAGGCCCGCAGCGGCAATCTGGCGGCCGATGATGAACTGCTGGCCCACGACGTTCTTGATGCCCGCCTCATTTGCGGCCTTCACGACAGAGCGCATCTTGGTGCCGAAGATACCGGCCTTTACCGCGCGCGACAGCAGGTCATCCAGGTCGGGCATCGGCTTCATGGTCTGCACGTCGTCGGCCTCATCGGCGAGACCCTTGTCGACCTTAAGGAAAGGAACGACGCCGCATTTGTCCCAAAGATACGCAGGCACCGGAATGCCGTCGATTGCGGCGTCCATGGTTTTTTCAAACAGGATCGCGCCAAGGATCTTGTCGCTGTTGAAATCCGGTGCGGTGATGATGCGCGCGCGCATCTTCTGGATTTCGCCGAACATCTCGTCGTCGTTGCTGTAGGCGTCTTCCATCACACCATAAAGCGCCAGCGCCTTGGGGGTGGAGCCGCCAGATTGATCGAGCGCCGCAATGAAGCCCTTGCCGTTTGCGATACGGTCGAACTGAGCGGTCTGTGTCGAGGTTTCTTGCGCCATGAGGTCGGGTCTCCACTGGATGGGAATAACAATCTACTCCCGTCTATACCTTTAGTTTTTCAGGAAACAACTCTCAGCATCAAATGGTTGCGCTAACGATCGCGCTAAAGCTGTCGCAAAGGGGGTGGCCTGCGCCCTTTGCGGTGGGGTGGGCTTACTTTGTCTGCCAGATCTTGCGGCGGCGTGCCTTGACCAGATCGTTGCCCGCGTCCGTTCCGTCGTGAAAGGTGCCGAACCAGCTGTCCCAGGGCGTTTCAAACGTGCCGTAGTTACAGTCGAAAAACCGGTGGTGCAGCTGGTGAAAGAAATCCCCGACCTCAACGCCGCCCAATTTGCCGATCTTTACCGTTTCAAACCCGGCATGCGACGTTGGTGCGCCGACGCCGTGGTGAAACAGCAGGAAGATCACATGGATCGGATGGGCGGGCACAACCAGAAACAACAGCGTGTCCGTCATCAGGATGAAACTCTCGACAGGGTGCATGGCCAGCCCGGACCAGGGGCCTGTGTTGATATTGCGGTGGTGCCAGGAATGAACGTGTTTGTAGAGCGGCCCCACATGCAGCAGCCGGTGATGGCTGTAGAAATAAAACCCCGCCCAGATCGGGATG
>Ga0208015_1000449_pt1 | contig 22043 bp, 19 predicted proteins | sample 26BtaG_FD_184101 | JGI IMG/M metagenome (GOLD analysis project Ga0208015, IMG submission 184101) | Marine viral communities from Cariaco Basin, Caribbean Sea - 26B_WHOI_OMZ_CsCl (SPAdes) (version 2) | ecosystem: Environmental > Aquatic > Marine > Oceanic | place: Caribbean Sea: Cariaco Basin...
TCCTCAGTATGTACTTGGGGTTTATGCCACGCATGGCGTACTCCCGCTCATCGTGGGCGCGGGTTTCGCTCATCAGCCGTTCTTCATACCGCTGCAGCCACTGATCCGCCACGCTGCGATCAACAAACAGGTCCCGCACTGGCGAATGGCCGTGAGCTTGCAGGTTGGCCAAGGCCCTGAAGAACGCGGTGTAGTCCACATGGTGCTCGTGCAGCATGCTGAAGGTGTCCATGATCAGGCTCAGATCTGTGTCCTGCTCATTCGCCAGCCCCAGTTTGTCTCGCATGTTCTGGAGGAACCGGGCGTTGTAGGCGGTCTCGTAACGCCGCAGGCCCCGGCGAACACTGTCCTCGTCCATGATCGGCAGCAGGGCCCGGGCCAGATACTGGCAGTTATCGAAGCCAACCTGTGGCTGGCGGTTATAGGCGTATTGGCCCGCCTGGTCAGTGTGGTTGGCGATATAGCCGGCATTGAAATCATCGAGGAAGGCGTAGGGGCCGTAATCGAAGGTGTCGCCGATGATGGACATATTATCGCTGTTCATCACGCCATGGCAGAAGCCCACGGCCTGCCAGTCGGCAATCATTCGGGCGGTACGTTCAACTACTTCCTCGAACCACCGGGTATGGCGCTCGTCGTCCGGTAAATTGATTAAATGGGGAAAGTGCAGCGATATCACATGTTCGAGCAGAGTTCTGACCGCGTCCGGGCCTTCGTGGTGGGCTGCAAATTCAAAATGCCCGAAACGGATATGGCTCTGGGCCACGCGAACCAGCGCAGCGGCCGTTTCAATGGATTCCCGGCGGACCGGATCCCTGGCGCTGACCATGAACAGGGCCCGGGTGGTGGGAATGCCCAGACCATGCATGGCTTCACTGCACAGGTACTCGCGGATGGTGGAGCGCAGAACCGCCCGGCCGTCGCCGAACCGCGAATACGGCGTCGTGCCGGCGCCTTTGAGGTGCCAGTCCCAGCGGCGGCCGTCCGGCCCCGTAGTTTCCCAGAGCAGAAGCCCACGGCCATCTCCGAGATCAGGGTTGTAAACGCCGAACTGATGGCCGGTGTATTTCATGGCCACCGGGTCCATACCTTCAAGCAATTCGGCACCTGCGCCCACGCCGGTCCAGTCGGATTCAGACCTGGCGTGGAAGCCCATCTGTTCAGCCAGCTTGTGATTGAAGCACACCATTTTGGCACCGCTCAGGGGCGAGGGCTGGACCCGCGTATAAAAGCTGTCCGGGAGTTCGAGGTAGCGATGCTCGACACGAAAACCGTTGCTACTCATAAAATGCCTATACTCCCATTGGTATGAATTCTGCTGCCTTGTTTCTTTAACCCACTGTCAAAACCGGGAAACCAACGTGTCTGACCGAGCGCTCGAACAAACCATCGAGGCCCTGATCCAACAGGAAGGCCTGCCTGCAACTTACGCCGCAACCGTGGAACAGACCATCTTGCCACTGGCGAACCACATTCTTGCTCTCCATGATACGGAAAAGCGCCCGATTGTGGTGGGTATTCACGGTGCCCAGGGCACCGGAAAGTCAACGCTCACCCTGTTTCTGCGGGAAATCCTGGCCCGGCACCGGAATTGCCCCACCGCCAATTTTTCACTGGATGATATCTACCTTACCAGAGCCGAGCGCAAGGGCCTCGCTGAGCGGGTGCACCCTCTGTTCATAACCCGGGGCGTACCCGGCACCCACGATGTGGCACTTGGGCAGAGGGTGCTCGATCAACTTCGATCCGTCGGGCCGGAGGACAGCACTCCGATCCCTTCGTTCGACAAATCCCGGGACGATCGGGTTCCAACCAGTGCCTGGCCGGAGTTTTCCGGTCGGCCAGAAGTCATTCTGGTGGAAGGGTGGTGCCTGGGAGCGCAGCCGGAGAATGACAAAGCGTTGATGGCACCGATTAACAGCCTGGAGGCGAAGGAGGATCCTTCGGGAATCTGGCGGACTTACGTTAATGAGCAGCTTAAAGGCGAGTACCGGGATTTTTTCAACCAGATCGATTGCCTGGTGATGCTCAAAGCGCCCTCCATGAGGTGTGTTCTGGAATGGCGCAGCCTTCAGGAACAAAAGTTGGCAAGAAAGACTCGTGGTGCACCAGAACAGGGCGGCGAAGCGGATCGCGCACAAGGAATGCGCATTATGGATGATGAGGAGGTCGCCCGCTTCGTCATGCACTATGAGCGTGTTACCCGCGCCTGTCTGGCGGAGATGCCGGGCAGGGCCGATGTGCTTATCGATGTGGCCGAGGACCATTCCCTCGGGCTACCGCAGTTTCGCGCCGGTTAACGGAGACGCATTATGGCCAGACCCCGCCTGCTTATCTTTTCCGATCTCGACGGCACCCTGCTTGATCACGACGATTACCGCTGGCAGCCCGCGGGCCCGGCGCTGGCAAAGCTCCGGGCCGCCGGCATCCCGCTGGTGCTTAATTCCAGTAAAACACTGCCGGAAATCCGGGCGTTACGGGAGGAGTTGGGTAATACCGATCCGTTTATTGTCGAAAACGGTGCAGCGGTCGTTATACCGCCCCATACCTTCGGCAACGCCAGCGAGGAGGTGGTGAATTTTGGTGCAACCCGGGATCGCGTGCTGGAAGTACTGCGAGCGCAGCGCGAAAAGGGCGCCCGGTTCAGGGGCTTCGATGACATGTCTGCCGACGAGCTGTCAGCGGAAACCGGCCTGGAGCCGGCGGCAGCCGAGCGGGCCAAACAGCGCCTGGGCACCGAGCCGCTGATCTGGCAGGGCACCGGGGAGGAACTTGCCCGGTTTGAGGTGGCCCTGGCGGAGCAAGATCTCCGGCTGGTACCGGGCGGACGCTTTCTCCATGTCATGGGCATTTTCGATAAAGCCGATGGGGCCCGGTTCTTGCTAAACAAATATAAAGAGCAATACCGGGAGCAGTATGGCGATGTGCCAGTGTTGGCCATTGCCCTGGGTGACAGCCCCAACGATCAGCAGATGCTGGAATCGGCGGATATTCCGGTGGTGATCCGGGGTGTAAACAGCGAAGAAGTGCGGTTGCCTTCGGCAAAGCACGCCATGCGCTCCCTCAAGCCCGGCCCAGCAGGCTGGAATGAGTGCGTACTCAATCTCCTGGTTGAGTACGGGTACTGACCCGTTTGAGTGCGGGTATAAAGAAGGAGATCCGCGATGGGCGACTTTTACCAGAATGGCATCATCACCACCCTCCATAACCTTGTTCGGCGCCCGGTGGAGGACCTGGAAGCGGAACTGATGAATTTTCGCAAGGCCCGGCCCATGTCACTGGTGCTGCCGTCGCTGTACTCCGAACTGGAAGGCCCGGCCCTGAAAAATATTGTGTACGAGCTGGGCAAGGTGCCTTATCTGGATCAGGTGGTGATTGGCCTGGACCGCGCCAACGAGGAACAATACCGCCACGCCCTGGAGTACTTCTCGGAACTGCCCCAGAACTTCAAGGTGCTCTGGAACGACGGGCCACGTCTCAGGGCCATTGACCTGAAGCTTCGGGAGCAGAACTTGGCACCGACTGAAATGGGCAAGGGCCGGAACGTCTGGTATTGCTTTGGCTATGTACTGGCGTCTGGCGTGAGCAAGTCCGTTGCCTTGCACGATTGCGACATCCTCACGTATTCCCGGGACCTCGTGGCGCGCCTTATTTATCCTGTGGCCAATCCCGGATTCAACTATATGTTCTGCAAAGGCTACTATGCCCGAGTGGCGGACGGGAAAATGAACGGACGGGTGAGCCGCCTGCTGGTGACACCGCTGATCCGCGCGCTGAAGAAAGTCTGCGGCCCCAACGATTTCCTGGATTACCTCGACAGCTACCGGTACCCCCTGGCCGGGGAGTTCTCGTTCCGCACCGATGTGATCAATGATCTGCGCATTCCCAGTGACTGGGGGCTGGAGATCGGCGTGCTGTCGGAGATGAAGCGCAACTACGCCACCAACCGCCTGTGCCAGGTGGATATTGCCGATGTCTATGACCACAAGCACCAGGAGCTTTCACCCGAGGATGCCAGCAAAGGGCTGTCTAAAATGAGCATGGATATCGCCAAGGCCTTGTTCCGAAAGCTGGCGACCAACGGCGAGATTTTCTCCAATGAGAAATTCCGGACTATCAAGGCCACGTATTTCCGCATTGCCCTGGATTTCGTGGAGACCTACCAGAACGACGCCATTATTAACGGCCTGACGTTTGATCGGCACAAGGAGGAGAAGGCCGTGGAGCTTTTCGCCCAGAATGTGATGCGGGCCGGCGCCTATTTTCTCGATAACCCCATGGATACGCCCTTTATTCCCAGCTGGAATCGTGTAACAAGCGCCATCCCCGACATCAAGGAGCAGTTGCTGGAGGCGGTGGAGCTGGATAATGAGGAATTCCGGCCATGACCCAGCCTCTGAAAGCGAAGCTGGTTTCCATGCTGGAGGTGGTGTATCCGGAGCTGGACTGTGACTTTCTGGCCGAGCAGTTGCTGACCACCGTGGGGCTGGAGCCCAACCAGGCACCGCCGCCTGCGCATCAGAATAACTGGGACGAATCGGATGTGGTGTTGATCACCTATGCCGACACGGTTCAGCGGGCGGACGAAAAGCCGCTGCAGACGCTGCATCGTTTCCTGGGCGATTGCCTGTCAGATTCTGTCTCGTCGGTGCACATACTGCCGTTTTTCCCTTACAGCTCCGACGACGGTTTTTCGGTGATGGACTATCTGGCGGTGAACGAGTCCCACGGAAACTGGGAGGATATCGAGGCCATCGCCCGGGATTACAAGCTGATGGCGGACCTGGTGATCAACCATATGTCGGCTCGCAGCCGCTGGTTCGAGAATTTCCGCAAACGGGTCGACCCAGGGAAGGATTACTTCTTCGAAGGTAATCCAAGGGATGATCTGAGTGCCGTCGTGCGCCCCCGAACCTCGCCACTGCTGAACCCGGTTCAGACCGATGATGGTGAGCGCTATGTCTGGTGCACCTTCAGCGAGGATCAGGTTGATCTGAATTTTGCCAACCCCAAGGTACTCATTGAGTTCGCCGCCATCATCCGGAGCTACCTGGAGCGGGGCATCATCATTTTTCGGCTCGATGCCGTGGCCTTTCTCTGGAAGGAACCGGGCACGCCCTGCATCCATTTGCAGCAAACCCATGAGCTGATCAAGATCCTGCGCCTGCTGATTGAGCACCACAGCCCGGACGCGGTGGTGCTTACCGAGACCAACGTGCCCAACCGGGAAAACCTTACCTATTTCGGCAACGCCAACGAAGCCCATGTGATCTATAACTTCTCTTTGCCGCCCCTGCTGATCAATACCCTGGTAACCGGTGACTGCAAGCACCTGAAAACCTGGCTGATGAGCATGCCGCCGGCGCAGATGGGCACCACCTATCTGAATTTTATTGCCTCCCACGATGGCATCGGTATGCGGCCGACGGATGGTCTGCTGACTGACGAAGAGAAGCAGCGGCTGATCAACACCCTGGATTCGTTCGGCGGCAAGGTATCCTATCGGCGCACGCCGGATGGCAGGGACCAGCCCTACGAAATCAATATTGCCCTGTACGATGCGCTTCAGGGCACGGCGGAGTCTGGCCGGGATCACTGGCAGTTGCAGCGCTTTGTCTGCGCTCACACCGTGATGCTGGCGCTGGAGGGGATTCCGGCGTTCTACATCCACAGCCTGCTGGCGACTGAGAACGATCTGGAGCGGGTGGAGCACACCGGCCGGCTGCGGTCCATTAACCGCAGTCAGTGGCAACTGGATGAGCTGGAGCAGAAGCTCGCGGACCCTCTGAGCCATCACAGCAAGGCGTTTCGGGAGCTGAAACGCCTGATCGCCATTCGGCGGAAGCAGCCGGCTTTCCACCCCAATGCCACCCAGTTCACCCTGCATCTGGGCCTTCAGCTGTTCGGCTTCTGGCGCCAGAGTATGCGCCGGGACCAGTCCATCTTCTGCATTCACAACATCAGTAACGAGGTGCAACAGGTGGCCCTGAGCGACATCAACCTGATCGGCACCGACCAATGGCAGGACCTGATTTCAGGGATGACGATCGATGACCTGGCCGGCTCAATCACCCTGAAACCCTACCAGAGCGTATGGCTGTCCAACCTGGACGTTACCGTCTGATCATCTGACAACGTCATTTGTGCAATGCTCGAAAAACATAGGGTATCCTGTGGCCATATGGGCAAGGCCGAGACGTCATATATGATCAAAGCAATCAAGGTAACCGGGGACAACCTAAGCTGGGATTCCTGGGAAGGACCGGGAGAGCCCCCGGCCGATCACGTCGAAATCGAGGTTGTCTGGACAGCCATCAACCGTGCCGACCTGATGCAGCGGGCAGGCGTTTATCCGCCACCGCCGGGAGCGTCTGACATTCTGGGGCTGGAGGTCAGTGGCCGTATTGCTTCTGTTGGTCCGGGTGTTACCGCCTTTGCACCCGGCGATGAGGTTTGTGCCTTGTTGACAGGCGGAGGTTACGCGACCCGGGTTGTTGTACCGGAACTCCAGGTTTTGCCGATACCCAAAGGGTTGACCCTTGAGACGGCGGCAGCCATTCCGGAAGTTTTCGCAACAGCGTGGCTGAACCTTTACCACGAAGCTGCGCTGAAGCCTGGTGAGCGGGTACTTCTGCACGCCGGCGGCAGCGGTCTTGGCACCGCTGTTATCCAGTTGGCCACGGCCTTTGGCAATCCGGTGTTTGCCACCGCGGGCGACGACACCAAGCTGGAGATTTGCCGCAAACTGGGTGCCAGCGGTGTCTGGAATCGCAACGAGGGTTCCTTTATCGATGCTGTCACGGCGTGGGGTGGCGTCGATATGGTGTTGGATCCGGTTGGCGGCAGCTACATCGCCGAAGACCAGCGGGTTCTGAATGTGGATGGCCGGATTGTACTGATCGGACTGATGGGTGGCCGGATGGCCGAAGTGGATCTGGGCATCATGCTGATTAAACGCCAACGCCTGATTGGCTCCACGCTGCGTTCGCGCACGGTCGAGGACAAGGGCAAGGTGATGCAGGCGCTCCAACGGCATGTCTGGCCACTGCTCGCAGCCGGCCAGATTGAGCCTCTGATTGATAGCACCTGGCCGATAGAGCAGGTGGAAGACGCGATGGCCTATGTCGCCGAGAACAGGAACACCGGCAAGGTACTCCTGAAAATCTCCGACTGATCACTCAGCTCGTCGCCTCTCCCACGAGCTATCAGTCCGCGATATGAACCAGTTGCTTGCCGAAGTTCTGGCCCTTGAGCATGCCCTTGAAGGCATCAACGGCATTTTCCAGGCCTTCGGCAACGGTTTCCCGGTATTTCAGTTCACCGGAGGCAACCCGGGAGGCCAGGATGTCGGTGATTTCCTGATGCTGGTCCTGCCACTCGGTGACCAGGAAAAACCGGTGTTCGGGCACCGGGTCCAGCGCCTTCAGGACGTGGAACGGGGTTTCCACACTGGCCATATCCGTTGCATTGTAGGCAGACACGAATCCGCAGATAGGCACACGGGCATCTTTGTTCAGCAACGGGGCAACAGCTCTTGTAACGGCACCGCCCACGTTTTCGAAGTAAATGTCGATGCCGTCGGGGCAGGCCGCTTTCAGGTCCTCTTCCAGGTTGCCTGCCTTGTAATCAACACATGCGTCGAAACCCAGTTCATTGACCACGTAATCGCACTTTTCAGGGCCGCCGGCAACGCCAACCACCCTGCAACCCTCTGATTTTGCCGTCTGGCCAACGACAGTGCCCACCGGTCCGGACGCAGCGGAGACAACCACGGTTTCGCCGGCTTTCGGCTTGCCCACGTACATCAGGCCACAATAACCAGTGCGCCCGGGCATGCCGGCAACGCCGAGGTAGGCTTGCACGGGAACCTTGTCGCGCTGCTGAATCTTATACACCATCGGTGCATCGGCCGGGAAAGTGACGTATTCCTGCCAGCCGGAATAGCAGGTGACCAGATCGCCGACCTTCAGCTCGTCTGAACGGGATTCCACCACCCGGGCAACACTCTCACCGACAATGGGTTCGTCAATGCCGATGGGATCCATGTAACCTTTGGCATCGTTCATGCGGGGACGCATGTAAGGGTCCAACGAAAGCCAAAGCACCTGGGCAACGACTTCGCCCTCATTGGGAGAGCGCACGGGGAGCTCTTCCAGTACCAGATCGCCTTGCTGAATTTCACCCTGCGGGCGCTGTTTGAGCACAACGGCTCGGTTTTGGTATTCGCTCACGCACTTTCTCCGGTTGCATAATGAAACCAGATTAGGGTGCAGCAGAATGCGTTGTCGGTCAACCTCTCATCTTTGAGCCAGAGAGCAGCTCCGGGGTTTCATTCTCCGGCTTGATGGCTATAATCGGAAACCTGCTCAGGACGAGCTGGAAAACCTATTTTCTTCAGGGAACGAAGATATGCCCCAGGCAAGCGGATTGCAGTTTACCGCCCGTATTGGCGGACTCCCCTCCGATTTATTTTCCGTGGTTGGCTTCACACTGACCGAGCGCCTGTCCGAGGTGTTCCAGGGTCACCTTGAGCTGGCCAGTACCGACGCGTCGATCCAGGCCTCGGAGATTCTGGAACAACCGGTGGATCACGTGATCTGGCAGGATGGCACGCCGCTCCGGCGCTTTACCGGTGTGGTTAACGAATTTGCCCGGGGCGATCGCGGCCACCGGCGCACCCGCTATGAACTGGTCATCCAGCCTCCGCTATGGCGCCTGGGCCTGATGCACAACAGCCGGATTTTCCAGACTCAAAGTACTGAAGCCATCGTGCGCACCCTGCTGGAAGAGCGTGGCATTATCGATTCGGTCTTCGATCTGAAGCGCCCCCCGGAGCAGCGGGAATACTGTGTGCAGCACCGGGAAAGCGACCTGGCCTTCCTGGAGCGCCTGGCCGCCGAGGAAGGCTGGCACTATCGCTACGAACACGGCAGCGTCGATGGCGAGACCCAGCCGGCGCTGATCCTCGCCGACCATCACGGCGATGCTCCGAAACTGTCACCGGCCGAATACAACGCCAACGCCGGCGGCAGCACCCGGCGCCCGGCGGTGTTCCGGTTCCGGTATGAAGAGCGGGTACGGGTGGCTTCCGTGGCCATGAAGGATTACACCTTCAAGAATCCCGCCTATGCCCTGATGCATGAGCATGCAGCCGGTGATCTGAAGCACCGGGAAGACTACCAGCACTACGACTACCCCGGCCGCTTCAAGGCTGACGCCAGCGGCCAGCCTTTTGCCGAAGCCCGGCTTCAATCCCTGCGCAACGACGCCAGCACCGCCTCCGGTGAGAGTAACCGCCCGGATTTCACGGCCGGGGCGAAGGTGGCGCTGACCGAACACGACAGCGAGGCCCTGAATCGGGACTGGCTGCTGACAGCTGTTACCCACACCGGTACCCAGCCCCAGGCCCTGGAAGAGGAGGGCGGCAGCGAACCCACCACCTATCACAACCGGTTCAATGCCATACCTGCAGATCTGACCTGGATACCGCAGACGCCACACCGCCCCCTGATGGACGGCCCGCAGATCGCCCTCGTCACCGGCCCCGAGGGCGAAGAGATTCACTGCGATGCACACGGCCGGGTCAAAGTAAGATTTCCCTGGGACAGATACTCCAAGAATGACGAACACAGCAGCGCCTGGCTGAGAGTCAGCCAGGGCTGGGCTGGTGGCCAGTATGGCTTCATGGCGCTGCCACGAATCGGCCATGAAGTGATCGTCTCCTTCCTGGATGGCGACCCGGACCAGCCGATCATCACCGGCCGAACCCATCACGTGACCAATACACCTCCCTACGGGCTGCCGGAACACAAAACACGCACCACTCTGAAAACCCAGACCCACAAGGGTGAGGGCAGCAACGAACTGAGATTCGAGGACGAAGCTGACAAAGAACAGATCTACATCCATGCCCAGAAGGACCTGGACCTGCTGACGGAAAACAACCGCACCGAGGTCATTGAGAACGACAGCCACCGAACGGTAGGCAGTAGCGAGTTTAGCCACATCAAGGGTGATGATCACTGCACGGTAGACGGAGAAAAGCGGGAATCCTTCGGTGGTGACTGCAGCCGGAACATCGGCGGCACCTTTCACCAGAAGTCCGCCCAGGGAACCCTCACCGAAGCCCGTACAGAAGTTCACCATAAGGCGGGCTCTAAGGTGGTGCTGGATGCGGGCGCGGAACTCACCATCTCCGCCGGCGGCAGCCTGCTGAAGCTGGACCCGAGTGGCGTGACGCTGGCAGGGCCTGGGGTGAAGATCAATTCGGGTGGTTCGCCGGGCAATGGTTCGGGACAGGTTGTGATGATGGCGGAAATGCCGCAGGTGATTGAGGGTGACCAGCCCCACAAGCCCGAGCAGCAGGCACTGGCGGAGGTTGAACAGCGGGAAAACGCGCCGGCCATCAATGTCGAGTCCCAGATTGCGGCGCTCAGGAAAGGGAATGCAACCTGCCCGGTTTGTGAGGAACAGAGCTCATGAAACAGGACTTCGGGCCCGTATCGGAATCGCCGTTTGCACATGTTCACTGGCCTGACCATCGCCCGGTTGGGCTTGTCCTGGATGGTGTCGCTATTCCGGGGCTCGGTGAACAGATATACCAGTGGGCCGGTGACCAGCCCTCTAGCGCGGAGTGCCTGTATGCTACAACCCGCTGGGAGTTAGTTTCGGACTTGTCCCCGTGGCTTGTGTGGCTCAGTGGGCCGGAAGATCCGGTGCTGGAAGGGTTCCTGGCGCAGGGGGCCGAGCATGAGCATGGGTACCTGCTGATATCAGCCACAGACCGTGCTACCTGTGCCCGCTGGATGCGGTCCCACCTGCAGGTAGAAATGGCGCCGGATTGCGAAGAACTGGTGCGCATTGGCCATCCAGCGCTGGCAGGAACAGTGATCGGGGGCAACCTTTCCGGCTTTCCCACCAGAGCCGTGGATCGGCTGATAGTTCCGGATCGTATCAGCCAACAATGGCACCTTGTCGAGCCTCCGGCGGTTCAGGCAGGCAGCACAGGTGACCCGCCCGGAAAAATGATGGCCTCAGCGGACTTGAAGGGCGCTTTCGAAGCCTTCAATCGGCGCAAGGGCGCACTGCAGATATGGGACAACCTGGAGGAGTTGGTGCGCAACCAGTTGGGTGGCCCGGCTTTGAGGGATGCCTACCCCGCACTTTGGAGAATGCTGGAAGAGGCACTTGGCTGCGGGTGCAGCAACCTGCGGGAGGTCATGCAATTCCTGTTCGCCAGACTGCCGCGACAAGCCGATAGAAATGCCGTGACGGAAACGGCGTCCCCATTGGATCAAGGATGAACAATGACACGGATACAGCGCCCCACTGACGACCGGACAAGCAACGATCTTTTATGCTGGGAACAGCCAGGCACCCCCATGGATGAGCCTGCTTCATGCCCACTGCTGAAAACGGTGCATCTGCTGCCCATCCGGTATGGCCGGGTGGAGGTTGCGCCCGCTGATACAGACCCCGGGTACCCTTACCCACTGACCTCACGCCCCCTTGGCTACCGTCTTCTGAGGCATGGCTACCTTTATGTACTGGATGCGGATACCACGGAGCTCCACGAGTACCTGCATGAAAATGGTGAACTGACGGGCCATAGCGACGGCAAGCTGGAGTACCCGGTATCCCATACGCTGTACGTTGCCTTCTCGGAACTGGCATGGACTGCCCGCAAGAAAGCGCAGGTACTGGACGACCCACAGGAGCGTGATGCGCTGCTGCAGAGAATTGACCTGGCCAGTGCCTCGCCGCTGAGCGGCGGCAAGCACCTGTTGACGCCCGAGCAGGCCAAGCAATGGGTGGCTGAATTTCGCGAAGACTATACGCCGGATGCCCCCGAAAACGGCCACCCCCAGGAAAGCGAACCCTACCACTGGGAGAATCAGCCCTATTACCACAAAAGCCGGTTCGGCAAGCTGATCAAACAGCAGTCCATTGATGATGTGTCCAATTGCCTCTGCCTTGTCGTGAGGGACGACGTGGGCGTGATGCTGGACCTGGCCCAGCATCAGGACGATGTGGTGGGGTGGATAGAAAACTGGACAAGTGAGGGAGACGACGAGCGAGATTATTTTCTTGGCGCATTGATTGAGTCCATGACCCTGCTGGACGAACAGGGTCTGGATGCCATGGTGGCCAATTCGGAACACCCTCCCATTGTCTCCATGCGGCAGGACCTGGAAGCCATGCCGGAAAGCGACCGTTCAAAAACCCAGTCCGCATTACTGGCAGCATTGAGACAACTCGAGGATGAAGCGAGACCCGGCCCCAATGATGCGTCGCTTCCCCCTGACGTTAAATCAAGGGTTGAAGAGATCCGGAGTACAGCCAACCGGACCAACGCCTACGGCATCCTTCCCAAAATGCAGAGAGCGGTAGACGAGTGGTACCTGCGACAAGCCATGGAAGGGGCCAGGCCGGATTTTGTGGACTCCCACATAGAAGGCATTGTCGCCTTGGAAAAGGCGCATCGCGATAATCTGAAGGTGATTCTGGAGGGGCGTGGTTTCGGCCACCGCGGCGTCAACGACCTGATCGACCGTGAGGCCATGGATCAGTACATGGCCGGCCAGCGTGCGAAACTGGCCCGCTGGCAGTCACTGCTGACGGAGATAACCAGTGATCGTATTCAACTGCTGACAGACAACCGCTATCACCAGGCCGCGTGGTATTTTGACCTGGAAGACGAAGTGCAGATCGAGGCGGCCCTGGACCTGGAATACGCCTGCCGGAAAGACATCTGCCGTTCCGACGAGGCGAGTGACGGCGTGCTGGAGTGGCTGGAACAGAACCCCCAATACAGCCGCCCCCTGTTCCAGACCCTGCCAAAGAATGACCGCTCCGAAGACGGTGAGCTGGCCAAGACCTACTTGGCGGTTGGCTCTGCTGGCTATGCCGTGGTTACCAGGGCGGCGGAGTGGATCCAGCGGGTAAAAGCGGCAGAGCAGGGCAAGCTTCCGGATTATTCCCACTACTCGCAGCAAATCCAACAAAAAGCGGAGGGGGTGGGGGACACCCTCGCCCCGGCTATTGTCCGGGCCAAGGGACGTGCTGTTGGGGAACTCTACAAGGCCATCGACAGCCAGACCCTGCCGGAGCTCGATGACCTCTTCCGGGATCTGCCGTATTTTTTCAAGCGGCGCATGCTGGACGCCATAGATCAGGGCAAGGCGGAATTCCGCATTGCTTCGGCAAGCGAGTTGGCGACCTTCCGGGACAACCTCAGGCAGATGCTGCAGCTGGATCAACGGATGAAACAGCTCCAGAACCAACACGATGTTGCCAAATCCACCCATGGCCATCTTTCCGAAAAAGCCCAGGGATTGGTGACAGAATTCAAGGCTACCCGCGAAGAGCATCGTAAAATCGGTAAACGCGTGGCCGCCGCCCTCAGCCCGGTTGAGGAAACCGACACCGGCCTGAAACTGGAACCGGCCACCACCGGCCGTGCCGGCATAACGTTGGTTCCGCCGCCATTGGCCCAGCAGGAAGTTGGACGACTGGTTGGGCATTTCCGGCAGGGTTTGGCCTCGGCTCCCCGGGTGAACCTGATGGGGGATGGGCTTGGGGTTTTGGTATTTGGGGTTCAGTTGGCTATTTTTGGAAATGCGTTGGGCGAGCTTTTTTCAAGAGATAATAAGCAGAAAACTTTGCAGTACGATCTGAAACGGGCGGGTGAAAGTCTTGCGGCCACCTTATCGGCGGGTTTTTTGGCGGCTCAGGGAATCATGGACACCGCCTACGGTGCCAGAGCACGAGCTCTGGCCGATGCTTGGCAGCGCACCGCTATGACTGGTGTGAATATCCGAATGGGTAAGCTACATGTGGGGCTTGGCATTCCTGCCTATCTTTTTGGAGCTTTCAGTGCCGGCATTAGTGCCTATAAACACCGTGAAAAATGGTTGAGAGCGGTCCAGTCCGGCAATGTCGAAGCTCAGACTGGTGCAGTGCTGGGCATGATAGGCAGTGGTGGTTTGGCGGGTACTAATACCTACGGACTGTACCGGACTGGTCAATCGTTTATTCAGGCTCTTGCCGCACGAGGGGCTGAATACAAGTCCATGGCGTGGGCTACTGCTGGCCGGGCTTTGTCCGGTCTGTTTGCCCGCCTGAACGTGGCGGGGCTGGTGTTTACGGTTTTTGAGTTAGGGGGTACCTGGCTGTATAACCGTTACAACCTGAGCGAACGGGATAAATGGCTGCAAACCACGCCTTGGTCACGGGAGCCCGATCACGTTCACAATGGCTCGCTTGACGACTACGTAGAGGCCTTTGCGCGGATTGGCAACAGTGTCACCCTTGACGAAGTGCCCGGCGAGGATGAAGAACCTTCCAGGTTACGGTTAAACTGCCACGGTTTGCCGGCGGACAGCCTGATGGAGCCCCTGGAAGGCAACGCGTCCCACCGGCTATCCATCGCCGCATGGCGCATCCAGTCGGGGCGACGGGGGATGTTCTCCCTTCAGCCGGAAACCTGGGTACCCTGTACCGGTACCATTCTGGGTAGCCTGGAGCAGCCGGATACCGATCACTTGCAACTGGTCTTCAGGCCAACGGCCCATGAGAAGACCCAGCATGGCCTCCGCACCCGGGACCTGGGCTTGATGGTCAAGCTTGAAACATTGCAGGAAGATGGAGCCTATACCGGTGCCGTTTATATGCTGAAGGTCACTCCGGATAGTCAGTATCCCCTGACACCCGTGCAGGAGGCACCGAAAGCAGAGATTACGTGGTGGCGACTCCGCCAGCCACTCATAGTGACGGATGGACTTTAATGGACCCCAAGAATGCCCAGCCCGAACAGCCGCCCCGCGCGGGTCTTTCCGAGCCTTTTCCGAGTGGCCGGTTAACCTTTCTGGCACCCAGACCCCTGCCAACTGGCCTGCCGCCGGTGGATCATGGCCATGCGGTGGGGGAAGTGAATGACGGCTACCTGGATTTTGGAGCAGGGGCGGCCTCGGTTTTTGGTTGGCAAATGACACTGGGCGGCCCATTTTTTTGCTTTTTGCTTTTTGCTTTTTTTTTCCCCTTCATTGTCTTTCTTGGAGGGTTTTCTTTTGGCAATGGCTGGGAGGATGCCCTATGGGGGTGGCGAGTAACCTTTGATTTTGCCTTCTGGATTGCTGTTTGGGGAGGGCTCTTTGGCTTCTTCATACTCTCCCTTCCTCGCTGGCAGGCTTATGCCAAATTAAAAAACGTAATCCCCACCCGCTTCAACCGCCAACGCCGGGAAGTGTGTTTCGTGCCGGAGGGAGAGAAGACGCCGATTTTCGTCCCCTGGGAAGAGTTGGTCGCCTGGATGACGGAAGCCCGGGGCGTTACCGAATATGGAGTGCAGCGCCAGTATGGCTTTGGGATTGGCTTCTACCATCCGGACACGGGCGAGAAATACACCCTGGAGTTTGAAACCTACGGCCAGCCCCAGGCCATCAGCACCTGGGAGGCCATCCGGTCATACATGGAGTACGAAGTGCACACCCTGAAAGAGATCCAGGACCCATTGGACCTGCAGGGGCCGGACGATCCACCCTGGGAGGGTGTCCATGTTTTCCGCAATGCCCGCAAACGCCTTCACGAGGAATACCTGGAAGGCAAGCGGGGAGTGCTCTACCTGACCGGCTGGTACCTGTACCACCTGATGACCTTCTGGACTCTGCCGAACCGGCTGGTGGAGTGGGAGGTCAGGAAGATCAAACGCATGAGCCGGAAAGCACTGCCCAAGGCCATGGCGGAGTGGTCCGAACCGCTACAGGAAGACCAATGGGCCAAACCCAGCGAGGAACTGAAACGCCAAAGCAAGCGGGTGCTGGAACTGCAAAAAGCGAATCCGCAAAAGCCGGTTACTGAGATCTTTGCCCAGGTTAGTGAGGAGTTTTCGGCCCAAACCGCGATGACTGCGTGACTGAGCCGACAGAGCGTAAGTCTCTAACGGTTCGGTTCAAAGCATTGTGAATGCTTACCATGAACTGAGGATGATGATAGGGAGAGTCGAGCAATGAAGAAGGAAATCAAAGAGATGATCGAGAAGGGTAATACCCGTGATGCTATCTTCGAGGAATTAAAGAGCCGGACGGGAAACCCTTTGAGGCTTGCACAGAAAATTGCCACTATTCACGCTGTCAAACAATCAGGTGCGAGCTTGTTTTTGAATATGGCTCTTTTGGCGATGCTGTTTGTTCAGGCTTCCTTTGCAATATGGGTCATTTCAACCGTCGTTATGCCGCTTGATGAGAAGTTCGCGGAGTACGGGATCATCACTATTTCGGTTCTTAGTTTGGCTTATGGGGTCGGTGTTGCTAGAAGAACGTTCGGCGGCTATTCCTCCTATATGCTTTTTTGTTTAGTAGTGCTGAGCACCTACATATACGGGTTAACGTTTGTACCGGTGGTTTCGATTGTTGGCCTACTGCTGGCTTCGATGAATTTTTCTCTTACGTATTACCTAAAAGTGACATCTTATCCCCATATGGGGTTTCTGGATGTTCGTAAGGATGAGCAAGGAAGTTTTGTCCTGGAATGACCAGGTATCGCGTGTTGCATCATGCAACATCTGTGGTAACCTGTTACTAACACTTTAGCCCTACCCAGGAGGCCACCATGACAACCGCTGTCCGTCTCGACGACACTCTGGTCCGCCACGCCGCAGCTGAGGGCGCGGTTCATAGGCGCTCGACGCCCAAGCAGATTGAGTATTGGGCGGAGATAGGGCGTGCGGTTGCCGGCGAGGTGAGTGCCGAGGATCTGATTGCCGTTCTCCAGGGCATTCGCCAGGTGAAAGTTGAGCCGGTGGTGGCGGAGTCTGTTTCCAGTGATGATCTCTGGGCTGAGGTGGATCAGGCCCGGGAAAGTGGTGACCTGGGCCGTTCTATTGGCCGGGGGCGCACGGTGTATCAGGTGTCTGGAGAGAAGCCTGGCTATCTGGAGGCGGTTTATCCTGATGGCAGCCGCGCAGTGGGCCAGTTTCGCAACGGGCATTTTGAGGCATTGAGTGACCGTGACAACGCAGCCTGAGCTCTGGCTGCTGATTGGCGGTAACGGCGCGGGCAAAACCACCTTCTACGAGCGTTTCCTGGCCCCCCGGAAGATTCCTCTGGTGAATGCCGATAACATTGCCCGCAGTGTCTGGCCGGACGCGCCCGAAAAACACAGCTATGAAGCGGCGCTGATAGCAGAACGGGAGCGGTTCCGGCTGCTTCAAGAGCACCAGAGTTTCTGTTTCGAGACTGTCTTTTCCCACCCCTCCAAGGTGGATTTTGTTGGCGCTGCCAAAGCCGCCGGCTTTCGTGTCCGGCTGTTTTACTTCCACCTGGAATTGGCATCCCTGAACAAGGCCCGGGTAGCGTCGCGGGTCAAGTCCGGCGGCCATAATGTGCCAGAGGCCAAGATAGAGTCGAGGATTCCAAGAACCCTGGGGAATCTCCGCCAGTGCGTAGGGCTGGCGGATGAGCTGCATCTGGTCGATAACTCCAGTCTTGATCAACCTTATCTGCGCGTTGCGGTCTGGGAGCGGGGACAGTGGCGTTCTTGTCGGGAGGTGTTGCCGCAGTGGGTGCAGGATCTCATCGATGGGTGATTGGCGGTTAAGGCCAGCTGTCCGGCACCACAAATAACCGATCGGTTTCCTGCCAGAGCCCGCTGATGGAGTCCTGTTGGAGTCTCGCGAACAAGAGCGGAATGCTGTGGTGCTTGATGGCGTTCAGCGCCGCTGTGACTGACGCTGTTTCGGGCGCCTCTCTCTGGGACCAGGGGCCAATCCAGTGGGGCTTGGTCAATAAAGTCCAGCCCTGAATGTCTGCGGGCGTCACCTGCGAGAGATAGCGCCACTTACCGTGGAGGTGATTCAGAGGCACATACTCTGGGGGAGTGACGTCTTTGGCCTCTGGATAGAACAGGTACCCCGGCATGAAAATCCGTGGCGTTACCACACCGGTGATTCCTGCGTCTGCCAGCAATCTCCGGGCCTCGGGCAGTCCGGTTCGCTGGCTTTGCATGTGCAACATCCGATCTGTTTTCAGGTCCAGCCGGTCCCTGGCGTTGGGGCCGTACCACAGTGTTTTCCCACTCTGTTCCGGAACCCCCAGGTAGTATTTGATGGCAATTTCATGATGCTCAATCCGATCCTTGGCGCGATTGTGCACCACGAAATCCAGTTCACCGATGGTTCGTCCGTTTGACTGGATCTGCCGGTTCTGCAGAAGAATGTCCCAGCCAAGGAGATCCTGCAGCAATACCCGGTAAAGCCGTTCGAAGTAAAAACCCAGTCGCTTCTGGGGCGCTTCTTTAAGCAGCGCCGGTGCGGTCTCAGGGTTTTGATCCCATAACCGGAGCGTTTTGTCCGCGTCCACCGGGAGATAGCGGGCTGGCTCAAATGTCAGCGGTGAGTGCAGCAGCTGCGGCGCCCGGCACAACCACGCGAGGTGCCGGATGGCGGGGGTTTTCAGCTCTGGGATCAGGTTGTGTGCCGTTTTTGCATCCATACGGCCAGAATACCGTAAACTGTGCCCAGGGTAAGATGATGAATTCGTGATTAATCCTGTCCCGAGGGAGGCTTTATGCACTATCTCCATACCATGATCCGGGTGAGCAACCTGGATGAGACCCTTCATTTCTTCTGCGATCTTCTGGGAATGATTGAAATCAGTCGAAAAAGCAGCGACAAGGGCCGTTTCACCCTGGTGTTCCTGGCAGCGCCTGGAGATGAGGCCCGCGCCCGGGAAGACAGGGCTCCGATGATCGAGCTGACGTACAACTGGGATCCGGAAGAGTACACCGGTGGCCGTAACTTTGGCCATCTGGCCTATCGTGTTGACGACATTTACGCTCTGTGTGAGCACCTTCAGGCCAATGGCGTCACTATTAACCGCCCGCCAAGGGATGGCCACATGGCCTTTATCCGTACCCCGGACAATATTTCAATCGAGCTTCTGCAAAAAGGCGAGGCTCTGTCACCCAGAGAACCCTGGGCCAGTATGGAAAACACTGGCACCTGGTAAGCCGGTCACGACCGACGGAAGGCTGAAAGTGGTATAATGCGACCATAAGACCCAGCACTTGCATCAGGAAGATGCATTCAGAACATGGAGATGTTTGATGGAAGATTGGCAAGGATGCCTGGATCCCCAGTGCCAGACTGCTTTGTTGCATGCCCGCGAAAGTGTTGAACGCCGCGGCGGCTCGGTAATTACCGTGGAAGACTACCTGCTTGCGCTCCTGGATTCCGGCCCTGGCATTACTCGCTTTCTGCGGGGTTGCGGGGTGGATATGGACGAACTCACCCGAACCATCCAGTGTGAGCAGCCTATCGTGACCGAAGTCGGTGGTGAGGGGCAGCTTTCCTCCCAGCTGATGTATTGGTTTGCAGCGGCCCGTGAGGCTACTGAGTTGCCCTGGCTGGGGTGGCCACAGTTGCTGGAATGTCTTGCTCGCTTTGCCGAGCGGTTGCAGGAAAAGGCCTATGTGGCGGTCCTTGAGCTGGTCAGCCACTGGCCTGATCAGACCGAAGAGCGGGAACCGTCCCCCCTGAATGAATGTCAGCGCGCGCCTGTGGTGGTGACCGATGTTGCCTGGCTTGAGCTTGCCGAAGATGTTGCGGTCAGTCTGGCAGCATCGCCGACGGCCTTGATCTGGGTACGCGGCGAGCGTGGCACAGGGAAAACGGCGTGGCTGCAGTCACTGCTGTCCGAGATTGAGCTGGATTACGTTGAGTTGGATCTGAGGCGTGAAGCGGAGATTATGGCCAGTGATTTGCCAGTTCTTCCAGACCGGCGGGTTGATGGGTGCTCCCCAGGTGATCGCTCGCGCTGGCCGGTACTGGTACTGGATAATGTGTCTCCGGCCGATCTGGTTGCCCTCATGGAATTACCCGATGGCCTGGCTGCGGCCCTGGCTCTTCAATGGGCAGGGCCGATTCTGTTATTGGGTCCGGACGAGCCCGGCAACAGCCAGGGTGTGCCGGCGCTTCAACATCGCCTTGGCCGATCCCTGGACACCTTTGATATGCCTGCTGCAAGTAAGGTTCAGCGACAGGCGATTCTGACTGCCCATCAGGCAGCGATTGAGAAACAGTGGAATGTGCAGATTCCGGGGCCGGTGATCCGCTATGCGTCGTCGCGGCGGAGCCGGACGGTCAGCACGCCGGGGGGCATGCTGCAATGGATGGAACGTTCCGCCGCCCGGTTGGATCTGTTTGCCCGCAAGGGGCCGACAGAAGCCATGGCTTTGGCGGGGCAGGCAGAGACTCTGAGGCGCCAGTCTCTGGTGGCGCTGGCGAGGAAAGAGTCGGTTGACGACATCGAGTCATTTCTTGGCGAAATCCAGCTTCAGCAGGTCGCTGCTGAAGTCACCTGGCACGAGCGTAAATCGTCCGGTACGTTGCGCCAGCTGTGTATCGAGGATTTGCGGCAGGAGCTGGAACGCTGGGTTGCAGCGCGGCGCGGGCCGGTCCACTATGTGCTTCATTGTGAGCAGCAGGATGGAGATTCAACGGGTGCAGGACCTGGAAATTTATGTTCGTGATCTGGAGCCGGGTGCCGTATCCGGGTGGCTTGAGCAACACCTGGATGGGCTGTCGCTGGACGACAGAGAGGTTGGCGGCGTGGTTAAGGGGGATGCCAGGTATCAGGGTGAACGGCTTCGGATCTCCCTGTATCCGGGTGCTTTCGGAAAGCGCTACACATCCGTAGTCATTGAGGGAGAATGTTTGCCCTGGAACAGTGACCTGGATTGCGCACGCAGTGCCTGGCGGGCCATGGATACCGAAATTCGCTGCAGTCCCGGGGACTGGAAAGAGGGTCAGCCGGTCGAGGACGAGAAATGGTGGCGCCTGGACCACCGGGGCGAGCAGCAGGTCGTCTGGAACTGAAAGAGGCAGCCCGTGGGCTGCCTCTTTAATTTCAGTGGGCGGTGATTCAGTCGCTCAGGATGGATACGTTATCGGCCTGAAGCCCCTTGTCGGCCTCGACAACATTGAAGCGAACCAGTTGGCCCTGGCGCAGGACCCTGCGGCCGCGGCCACGGATGGCGCGGAAGTGCACGAAGACTTCATCACCACTGTCGCGAACGATAAAGCCAAAGCCTTTCTTGACGTTGAACCATTTGACGGTGCCTTCTTCATCGCCTTCGGGGCTGCTTTCATCGTAGCTGTCGTCGTCATCCTCATAATTCTGGCTCGGAGCGCGATTGCTCGTCCGGGAAGCGCTTTGCTGTTCAGCCGGTTTTTTGACTGAGAAGGCAATGGCCAGGAAGCCCGCAATGCCGAAAACGATGAGCGTGATAATGTAAGCGGCGATGCCACGATTGCTACCCAAGGCCTCTACAAGTTGGCCTGCAGCGATCAGGCGAAGTGGCTCGGGCGTGAAAGACAGCAGCACGGCCAGTACCAAAGGAGCGGGGATGGCGATCAGGAGAGCAAAAAGGATCGCTTTGGATGGATTACGCATTGACTGAAATTTCTCCATTCTTGTAACGCTAACGATAAAAACCGGATATCGGGTAAAATCGGGCATCCGGCCGGTGAAAACCGCCAGTTCCCCGGAAAACGGGAGCGCTGGCGAGCAAAGGCGGCATGATACCAGATTATCCCGAGCGCTGACCAAGCAACGGGATAAGCAGTGTCATCGATCACATTCTTTAACGATCCACTCAGGGGAGAACCAACACTCAATGAGCCAGAATGATCTGGAAACCCGACTGGACGAGCTGGAAACACGGCTGGCCTTTCAGGACGATGTTATCAACACCCTGAGCGAGCAGGTGGCGAAGCAGGAAATGGACATTCGGGAGTTGTGGGAGGCCAAGCGCTTACTGCACAAACAGCTTAAGGATGTATCGCCATCCAATATCAAATCGGAGCAGGACGAAACACCCCCGCCTCACTACTGAAAAGGGGGTCAGATGAAAATGGGGTCACCCATTAGCCAGTCATAGTCAACAGGCAATACCAATCCACCACAACCGCTGGTTGTGGTGGTTCCTCCCTTCCAATACGCACCCGTTGTTCTCAGTGGTGGTTGCGGACTGATCCGCACCAGACA
>Ga0208015_1000450_pt1 | contig 22004 bp, 22 predicted proteins | sample 26BtaG_FD_184101 | JGI IMG/M metagenome (GOLD analysis project Ga0208015, IMG submission 184101) | Marine viral communities from Cariaco Basin, Caribbean Sea - 26B_WHOI_OMZ_CsCl (SPAdes) (version 2) | ecosystem: Environmental > Aquatic > Marine > Oceanic | place: Caribbean Sea: Cariaco Basin...
GGTGGTGTGTCAAAAAGTATGCTGATTAAAATTTGAACAATTTTTGAAGCCTTGAAAGCCCTATAGAATCAGAGAACTTAACATAGATTTCTTATGGACTTCTATCGCCAGCATACTTTTTAGAACACCACCCATAATAAAACCATTCAGCCGCTAGACTTTAATTTTGAGCACACGCAAATAAAGCCGTGGTTGAGTACTTCATTGAATGATGTCTTGCAGGACTTACGAGTGGCACAGCCTGATAAGAGCTTGCGTTCGTTAGCCATTACCTACTCCTCGGTATCTCTTGATAGCATCAAGGCTAATAACAGTCGAGGCTGGGCTTTTCATGTATTTTTTGGCTTTGTGCGTGAGTGAGTTATTGGCATGGAAAAGCATGATTTTGAGTAATTATAAAGACTTATCTAAAGAGACTATTACAGTTTAACACTTCGAATTACGACTAAACTTTGCAAATGATAAAAGGAGCTAATCTTGAACGATATACCCCCAGAGCTGGCGAGCGATGCAGTAAAAGCTGCCCTTACAAGCCTATATGATAAAAAAACAGAGGCTCAGCAAAAGCAGCTCGCCAAAGCCGTTGAAAGTAAGGAGCATGAAAAGGCTGCAGAGTTAAAAGAAACCTTGGCTGGTTTTAAAGAAAAGTATGAACTCGACACTTGGATGGAAAGAGCTGCTAATAAAATGGCAAATGAGATTAGTTTTGGTACACATATCTCTAAAGGTATTCACTCCAGCTCAAAAGGAGACAATATCAATTTTAATTCAAAAGCCTCATTACCAAGCAATATTCTTGGCCATCAATCATTATTAAGCCATAAAATAGACGCTAGTGGCAACGCTGCTGCTTTGCCGCTATTTTCATTCTTCGACTTTGATGTAAATGATGATAAGAAGATTATGGATTACATCATTGAAGACAGTAGTAGCTTTAAATATTGTTTATCAAAAGATAAAAAGCTTTCTGAGTGTTATTTTCAAATATTCAGAGAGTTACTAATAGGAGAAATATCAGAGCCTTGCTCAAGTGAATATAATAAACAAACTTTGTGGCCTATTGATGAAGAGATGAACTCTTATGTTTGTATCATACCTCTTTATCCATCTTCGCTAACAAACTGTGTTTATGAAAAAGTACAGCAAATAAAATATTCTGACGAGGTAAAAACTGCCAAAAAGAATCGTTTTTTGATTAATGCCAAGCAAACTCCTTACGTTACACTTTCAAACATTGCAACCGTGACCATTGGTGGAAGCAACCCTCAAGGCGTAAGTAGACATATGAGTAGCCAAAAAGGAAAAAACTATCTCCTCCCCTCTCTGCCACCAATCATCAAGCAAGACCGCGCTTTTAAGTTGTCTAAATTTGCCAATAGTATCTTTAGCACTGGCATGGAATATAATGCTCGCGAAGCCATCCAAAATATTTTTAAGTCCATTAATGATACGCGCAATATTGTCGATGTCAGAGACGCGCGCAAACGAGCTATCGATGAAGTGTTATATCAGATATTTGCCGCAGCAGAAGATATACGCACTACCCTACATGCTGGCTGGTCAAAAGACTATGAGCTTGACCGCATTGAGAAGCTTTGGCTCGATCCCAAACGCGCCGACCTTGATAGTGAAGCTGAGTTCAAAGCAGAACGTGAAGAAGATGACGCTTGGCATAGTCAAATTATTCATCGTTTTGCGCGTTGGCTCAATACCTTAATGCAAGCTGAATTTAAGCAAATAGCCAGCGATTTTGGTGATGCTGAGCATTTGGAATGGGAGCGTGAGATTGAGGATATGAAAAAACGCTACGAGCGCGCAGGCAAAGGAGTATTTTTATGAGCCGCATAGATGATGACAATAATATTGGTGTGGTTGGCTATTTGATGTTTAAAAAGGTCGTCATTGAAGGAGCGAATACTATCTCAAGTCCGCTGACTTATGGCTTCCCCGCTGTCACTGGGTTTTTGGGTAGCTTTCATGCGATGTCACGAAAAATGGTAGATGATGAGCTGTTCTCTGATGTCTGTTTAGGCGGTGTACTGCTTGCCTGTCACGACTGCCAACCACAAATGTATCATCCTAATAGTTATAACAACTACACTTTCAACCAAACGCGCAATCCCATCAAAAAAGATGGCAAAACCGCCTCTATAATTGAAGAAGGCAAATGCCGATTGGTGATGACCTTTGTAGTCGAGATATTAGGTACAGATACCTTAACTAATGAGCAGCAAGATTATGCCATGCAAAAAACCAAACAGTGGCTACAGCAGCAGCGTATGGCTGGTGGTAGCGTAAGGGGCTTGGCAAGGTTTGAGCCCGTGCAATTCTTTGATAAAGATGACGTCAGCTCTATTACTGCGCAATTACTGCCGGCTTTTGTGTTAATGGATGCGCAGGACGACTTTGCCGAGATTATCGACAAGATGCAAGCAGACAACCCAGACGCGACGCCACTAGACGCTTTGATAGATGTTTGTACACTACATCATATTCCTGAAACCCAAAAAAACGGCGATACAAAGTGGCTGACTACCTCACGTAAAAGCGGACACGGCTGGTTAGTGCCTATGCCGATAGGTTATCAAGGTATCTCTGATTTATATGACGCTGGCATGATGCAAAACGTGCGCAATCCTGAATATCCTAGTCAATATGTTGAAGCTATATATAGCCTTGGTAGGTGGGTTTATCCGCAGCGTCTAAATAGTGTCGGCGGTGATAATGATATTGCTAATGCGTTTTGGCGTTACCATTATGATGCTGATGAATCACTTTATTTAGTCACTCAAAATCGAGAGTTTTAATTTCACTTTGTTCTAATCAATAACCCGTTCAATTAACTTTTAATTTCTTACAATCATGGAGAATAATATGTCAAAAACAGCCCTAAAAACTGCATCCGTCCTAGCCTTTGAGCGTAACCTTGATATCTCAGATGGTTTCTTTGCACAAACAGACAGCCAAACTGCTAACGCTAAAATTAGTCCTGTAACCATTAACGAAAAATCTGTCAGAGGTACGATTAGCAACCGTCAAAAAAGCGCCATTGCTAAAGACCCTGCCAAGCTCGATGCCGAGATTCAAAAAGCCAATCTACAAACGGTAGATTCAGCCTCATTAGATGAAACCAATGATACTCTGATTGTAACGTGGAGCTGTAAGGTGTTGCCGTTCACCGGTAAACCTAGCGTCTGTAACGACCAAGATTATCAACAGGCCTTAGTCTCAACGGTACAGGATTATTTGGATGACCAAAGCGTTAATGAGTTGGCTCGTCGCTACGCTAGTAATATTGCCAATGCCCGCTGGTTGTGGCGCAATCGTGTAGGCGCTGAAAGCATTAAGGTTAATGTTAAATGTGATATTGATGGCACTAAACACGACGTCGAATTTGATGCAAAGTCCATTTCACTAAAAGACTTCAATACAGACAATAGCAATATCAATGAATTGGCTAAGCTGATTGAAAAGGGCTTAAATGGCGACGCTTTTATCATTTTATACGTCAAAGCCGCTGCCGTAATGGGTTACGGTCAAGAAGTTTATCCCTCGCAAGAACTAGTACTCGATACGGGCAAGAGCAAAAGTAAAATCTTGTATGAGATCAATGGCAAAGCAGGCATGCACTCTCAAAAAGTCAGCAATGCCATTCGCACTATCGATGACTGGTATCCTGAAGCCGAGTTCCCTATCGCTATCGAACCTTATGGTGCGGTCACGACTTTGGGTACAGCGTTTCGCCAACCTAAAGATAAAATGGACTTCTACAGCCTGTTTGATAACTGGGTATTAAAAGGTGAATCGCCAGACGTAAACCAGCAGCATTATGTCATGGGCGTACTTATCCGTGGCGGCGTATTCGGTGCCAGCGGCAAGGAGTAACTTATGAGTCAGATGACCCATTTCCAAGAAATCACCATCATCCCTGACCCTGAGATTGCCCCTTACTTCATTTGGAGCAAACTATTTACCCAATTTCATATTGCATTAGCGGAGATGAAAAATGATCACAGCATCGACTCCGTCGGTGTCAGCTTTCCTGACTATCATTATGACGAAAAGGGTAAATCATCCAAGCTTGGTCTAAAACTTCGAGTCTTTGCTCCCAGTAAAGAGGATTTAGAGACTTTAGATCTCAATAAATGGCTAGAGCGATTGACGGACTATGTGCATGTGAAGCGCATCAATGAGGTTGGTGACAAAGCCAAAGGTCACGTTATGATCAGACGCTACCGCCATAAAAACGTGCTTAAGCAAGCTGAAGCATTCGCTGAGCACAAAGGCATTACGCTGGAGGCGGCACTGATACACTGCGCCAAACACAAGCAGGATAATAAGCCCTATCCGTATATCAACTTAAGGAGCATCAGCAACAATCAACCCTACGCATTATCTATCATTCAAGAAATGGCAGATAACGAAACTCAAGGGTCGTTTAACAGCTATGGCATTAACAATGCGGTAGCTAAGGTTACTGTGCCCCATTGGTAAGCTACTTATAAGGTAATGACGAATTACCCAAAAATTGGGACAAAAAACCCTTTTTTTGAGCTATTTAAAAACTTATAATGAAATCAATCAGTTACACTAGGTCGAAAAACGGAGGGTAAGATAGGGTGTTTCACTCTCCACGCCTTATTGTAACTGAGTTTTTTGAGGTATAATTCCTCTTCCTCACCGCATAGGTGACTTAGAAATTCTGCTGTACCAGACTTAACTGTCAATCGTACTTCCTCACCGCATAGGTGACTTAGAAAACCCACATCAACACCACGTCGGCAACGTGCAACTTCCTCACCGCATAGGTGACTTAGAAATTGTTCTCGAAAACCCTGTATCAGTTAATTGCCTTCCTCACCGCATAGGTGACTTAGAAAAAAAGCGCAAACATTGAATACGCGGCACTAAACTTCCTCACCGCATAGGTGACTTAGAAAAGTGTCAGTAATGGCAGCAGACAACTTAGGTCCTTCCTCACCGCATAGGTGACTTAGAAAGTCAAAGGCGTCGATAACTCAAACGCGACTGACTTCCTCACCGCATAGGTGACTTAGAAAGTCACGCACGATTACCAAATATTGCGATTGGGCTTCCTCACCGCATAGGTGACTTAGAAAATGACAAATGACTGCTGGGTGGCAAACATAATCTTCCTCACCGCATAGGTGACTTAGAAATGTTACTAGGACTTCTGTTAATTCTCTATCTAACTTCCTCACCGCATAGGTGACTTAGAAAATTAGCAGAACAGTCTTTTAAAGCAGCTAATTCTTCCTCACCGCATAGTTATTACTAGTACCGATAAGTATATAAAACACATAAGAGACTCTCCTAAAGAGTCTCTTTTTAGGTAATATTAAATGTATTAATTCTAGTAAAAAGTGTATAATATATAGATTGGTTTAACACATATAGAGTTGAGTATATGAAGACTGTCAGAGTTAGAGCAAAAGTAGTTCAAGATGATTCGGGAGTCTATTCAGAAATTCCTGTTCTAATTAGTGACAGTAATGAAATCCTAAAACCATTAATGGACTATGCATTAAAGTTAAAACGAGATGGTAAGAGTCATTCCACAATTAATAATTATATAAAAGCTACTCAGCTTCTAATTGAATATATGACTGCTAATACAAGTGGCTTCGAATCGCCTGAAAACTTATTTGAAATATTTAGTAGCCGCTTGTATATAGGAACTATTAATGAAGAAGGTTTAGACCCATCAGGCTTATATTGGTTACCTTGTAGTAAGCAGGTTGCAAGATTACACATAAATGCCTTAAGCAAATTAACTGATTGGATGGTAGAAGAATATAATCTAAATTCAATCAACCCAATGGTTGAAGCAGATAGTGTTACGCAAAGGCTCAATTACGCAGCTTGGTTTCGTAAAAATCAGTATGATTTTCTAGGTCATATTAAAGATAAACAGATTAATTCCACCTCTAGAAATGCTCGTAGGGTTCAAGGTAAACGTTCGTTAGGTAAGCAAAAACAAGAAGCGATAGAATTTCCAGAGCACTATTTTGAAAGTTTTTATATTGATGGCTTAGGAGGTGCAAAAGACCTTAGGGTTGCTATTCGTGATCAGCTAATCCTATTACTTCTACACGGTGGTGGTTTAAGGGAATCCGAAGCTTTACACCTTTGGATTGAAGATGTTCTTATAGATCCCTTTGACTCTGATAATGTGAAAGTTCGTATTTATCATCCTGAAGATGGAAAAGCTCCTAATGGGTGGCGTGGACGCTCTGGAAAGACCACTAGAGCGGCTTATCTAAAAGAAAAATATGCTCTAAGCCCCCGTAATGAATTGATAGGTAAAAAACGTGTTGGATGGAAAGCTAGAGTTACAGATAGTAAAGACGAATACATTGAAGTACATTGGTTCCCTACAATTTTTGGTAAGGTATTTGCGAAGCTTTGGCAAGATTATACTCGACTTCTAATAAGTGTTGATCGTCACCATCCTTACGCTTTCATAAGCTTTCACCACAGTCACCTTGGTAACCCTTATACTTTGAATGCTTTTCATGACAGTTATCGCCAAGGTCTTAAGCGGATTGGTCTCAATCCCAGTAAACCTGACGGTTTATCACCACATTCTCATCGTCATAGCTACGGAAGACGTTTGCGTCGCGCAGGTGTGCAAGAGATAGTCATTAAGAAATGCTTGCACCATGCGTCTATAGAATCACAAGCTGTCTACACTACACCAACATCTATGGAAATTACAGCAGATCTAAATGCTGCTACAGAGAAACTTATGCTTTCTAAAGAGGACTCTAAACAAAACAGTAATTTGAGTTGGAACGCACTAATGCGACATGGTTTTGATGACATTGATCCTAACGGATTATTAATAGGAAAGAATCCAAGGTTGGGAAAAAACAATGAGTGCAATTAATGAAAGTAAATATGATGGTAGAACTAGAGATCTTACTCTTAGATGGATGACAGAGAAGCATGGTCAGACTTGGGAGCTATGGCGTCAGTTTGCAGAAGAATGGATGAGTACTCAGGATACATCACAGCATATAAAATTAGATGCTTTATGCATATTTTTTGATGCTTATCTGATTAAAGATGTAGCTTGGGCGTCAGATATAACTATGTTTTTCGAAGCGAAACGAAGTGGCTTGCAAATTACGACTGATGATTTTAAATTTTCCATACTAGAAAATACTAAACGCTCTGATAACTCGGCTACTATAGTATTAATTAATCATATTTTTGATTTTATTGAGTGGATACTAGTAGAGCATTTCAGCGAAGAGAATGATAACGGATCTGCTATTAGACTATATAGTAATCCTTTTGAAAAACAACAAAGAAAAAAGCATTACAGTGAAACTGTTTATAACCCCTTACCCTATCGTTATATATGTGATCTTCGCAATATTTTATGTCCAAAGCCAAGAGGTCATTTTAGAGATTGGGTGTGGGCATATGAAGAGAAAACACCTGAAGGCCTAGTATCTAGTAGCAGTTGGTTTAGAGTTGAACAGAAGTTGATAGATGAAAACGATAATGATTGTTTGTGGCGGCGTAGAAGCATTAGGGAAAATAAGAAAAACATTATTATTTATGAAATTTGGTCACCTGTTGTAGCCATGTGTTTATTCATCAAACTAAATTTACCTCTTCGAACATACCAAGTTAGAATGTTGGACTCAGGTGAAGCAGATACTATGCGTTATGAAAATAGTAAATGGATAAAAAATACTAAGCACTTATTTGCATACAAAAATTATAAAAAGGGAGTTTTTCGTCAATTTAAGAACAATGCGATGGAAACAGAATCTACAGGACTATACATTAGCACTAATAAGACAGCAGACCAAAATAAAGATGAAGTAGAGCGTGGCTATGAAATTCCATGGCAGAACGAAAATGTGTTGTATTGGTTGGAGAAGCTAAGAAACTGGCAAGAAAAATATAATCCTATTACAAAGCCTACAGATTGTACTGAGTTATTACCTAAGCATACACAACGTAAAGTATCTGAAGCTTACCTTAAAGCAATGCAGCATAGTTGTTTTCTAATGCGCGATGCGACTGCAACTCATATCGATGATAGGAGCAAACCGATTAATGATGCTTCAATTGCAACTCTTTGGTATAAGCTGCTAGCCCAACTTGAGCATAACCTTCGTGTATCCAATGACACTTTAGAAGATGGTACATATTTTAAATTGGTTCATGATTATGGTAAAGGTTATAAAACTTCTAGAACTAAAACTGAGTTTCCTCTGCATAGCCTCAGAGTCTCTCTAATCACTTGTTATATCATGGATGCCAAATTACCTTTACCAGTAGTTTCTAAGCTATTGGCAGGCCATTCACGCCTACTTATGACCGTTTACTACGCCAAACTCACCCCAGCCATCATGAAAGAAAAAATGATTGAGGCGGATAATCGTCTTGAAGATGCATCAGAAAAAAGTGTTCAAACTTTTCTTAAAAATGCTGAAATGAGTCAGATCGAATGTAAAATGGCTTATCATGATGACAAGTCGATTCAAGCTGCTTTGGTTAATCGTAATCCTATAGGATGGGAAAAACGACATCATGGTCTATGTCTGGTTGGTGGCAATACAGTTAAATCTGATGAAGTTGGAACTGTAGCAGGCTGCTGGAATGGCGGAGAACTTATTAAGGACTCAAGTGTTGTTTCGCGAAAAATTTATGGAGCTGTGCCTCATGGTCCTGAAAATTGCGTTCGCTGTCGTTGGTTTATCACTGACGCTCAATACTTACCTGCACTCACTGCACACTTGAACTTTATGAGTTACAAAGCCTCTGAAGCTGCAAATTTAGCTATAGAACTAGAGGGAGAGATAGAAAATGTTGAAGAAATAAAGTACGAATCAGAAGCTAAAGGTAAGCCTTTTACTCATCATAACAAATTACAGGAATTGCAGCGACGATGTGAGAAGCAATTGGTAGAAGCAGATGAGTATACTAAGGACTTAATTGCAACTCTCAATCTCATTTATCGTTTGGTTGAGATTGAGCAAGGACGGGATAAAGACGATCATAAAAATAAAATAGTAGCAGTTGGTTCCAAGAACGATATCAGAATTGGATTTATAGAAACAAAATCTGAAATGCTACAACTATCTTTAATTTGCGATGATGCAGAAATTTATCCAGATATACTTGATGATGTTAAGAAGACTTCAATCATTCAGGATATGACTCAAATTATCAGTCGAATGATGATACGTCAGGGTTATATGCCACCGTTTCTAAGTTTGAATAAGAATCAGCAACTTATTGCTGCGAACGCTATGGTTAGACAAATGGCATTACAAGTTAATTCAAAAGACAAGTTAGATGGCCTTAGTAAAGTTGCAAACTATATTGAATTAGAAGAGTTTATGCAAGATAGTAAACTCTTAGATGACAGTATCAGTGTATTACAGGAAACCGTTAAGCAGCCTATTAATTATATCAATATTAAATCCCTAACCTAGGTACTTAAGAGGAGAAATATCTTATGGATATCAATATCGACATAATTTTAGATAATTTAAAGGAAAGTAAAAGTCAACGTACAAAAGAGTCGTTAGACAACCTGAATACTTTACTAGAAACTGAATTCAACAAAAATGAACACAATTATTCTATTGCTCATATTGGAAGACTGTCTAAAGCTAGTGGTGGTATCAGCACTGTTAGCATTCGTAATAAGTCAGGTAATCACTATAGGCTTCTAATTGACGCTTGGGCGACTAAAGCTAATAAGACCATGAAGAAACCACCCTCTCCTCAATCTAGGAAATATGACGTTGCATCAGATATGGAGTTATTAAAATATCTGTCTGACCCTGCAATGCGAGCTGTTTTTGGTCAAATTATTGCAGAAAAAAATAAATTGAAGTCAGAGAATCGCATCCTCAAACAAAACATTGAGGTGAATATAGATATGCGTCCTAATAAGATTGCTCCTATAGATAGAAACTCACAAGCTGTGCAAGTATTACCTTCATTAAGTGGGATACTGTTAGATAGTGACATTGAAGCCCTACAGGATTCTATCAAGGAGGAGAAAATCAATAAATTAGGCTGGACTGTATCAAAGTATGGTGCAATTAAAGATGAAGTCGGCCGAACACTATTTAAAACTGGTTTCGTTTTAGCTATAAAAAAAGTGTTAGCTCAAGTTTAATAATAAGTAAGTTTTTATATCTCCAAAATAAATCGTCTTATTCAGTGTCAGTTTTTATGGATAAAGCACAAAACGATATGTAGCGGCTCTAAAAGAATTAAAATTTTGCAGTTAACCTTCTTTCAATTTTCTTTTCAAGTCCGAGAATTTCTTTTGAGTTAATTGCAACGCCAATATTATTAGATACTTGAGTGATAGAAATAGGGATATTAACATTGGGCTCTATCATAGCTATCTCACCTGTCGCAGTATTGTACATTCCGGTACGGTGAATACCTAAAATAAGCTCTTTAAGACGTGAGATTAAAGAAGCATTCATACCGCCGTATTTAGAACGCCAGTTATAAAAGGTGCTTTGTCCAATATTGTGGTCACGGCATAGCTCAGTAATAGGGACACCTTGCTCTGCTTACTTCAAGATGTTGACGATTTGGTTGTCGCTAAAGCCGGGCTTTTTCATAGGGTTCTTCTGCTGATATTTTAAATCTCTATTGCTAAGCGTTCTTATTTATCGGGAGTTTTTACCAAAACTGCTCAGGTGCACTCGCTTATTTGTTCCACTAACATAAACAACTTCTACTACCCTCAATAGCCATGGCTATTGAGTGTAGTATAAAAAATAAAACTAGAGATTTTTTGAGCATCAGATAACGCCTTTTTTAAATCTAATTTCATTGATAATCATGGAGTGGCGCGCTGTCGTATACCTACCTCTGCCCATTTTAAAAATAGCATTTTTTTGGTTTTATTAATCGTAACTAGTATGAAGAAGACAATAAAAAACCAACAATATTGCGCCTGACCCAAATGGAACTCAATGTAGCGGTCAAGAAATGCAACACTACTTATAACGATACAACTCTTGCTCTTTCTCCAATCATTTAAGGAAAGTCACTATCAATCCAATTGTTAAATTCGCCCATAATAATTCCTGATTCATAAGCATTTAACTCACTTTTGTAAGAAAACCAATTTTTTACATTAACATCTGGATATGCATCCTCAAAACGCTCGATAAAATTACTGTAAGATAGTGGAGAATACATCAATCTTGAGTGATAAAACTTATCGCCATAAGAGGATAATTTTGAAGCTATGGTTACAGCTTCTCCTATCCATACCTTACTATTAATACCTACTCCTTTCCTACCAGCTTTGACTACCAACTCTTTTTCGCTAGCCATACCTATTCCCACTCTAATTTTATCTTTACCTTTATCCTCAAGTAGTTTATTAAACATATTAATAAATGTATTTACATAAGCAGTATTCTTAGCACATTCGAATATTTCTTCTTTAGAAGGAGTCGTGTAAATAGCATAAACGCAATCTCCACGGATACCTATCTCACGCATATTTTCATCATTCCTGAGAATTTCGATAATCTCTGAGGTAAAAGCTCTAACTAACTTAGCAGTGTCTTCATCGTTTTTAGAAAATAGTGTTGTAGAGTCTCTTATGTCAACAAAGATTGCGGTAACCCATGAGATGTACCCATTTTCAAAAGTGAAGTTAGCGTCACTTGGTAGCTTATCTCTTTCTTCTATTTTCATGTAATTGTCAAGGATAGACTCAACTCTATTTTTGCCTTGCTTATAATCATATTCAGACATTAATTACTCCTAACTTAAAATAGATAACACCAAGAAATTATAAGGAACGGTAGACTAAGAAGAATAAATTTAAAACCTTTATTATATTTTTCGAATTTCTCTGTGCATATTTTGGAATTAATATATATCTGGCAAGCTAAATCCTCTCTGTAGCTATAATCAGTCTTCTCAATACTCTGTAAGTAATCATGACTACCTGCTTGAGCTGATATCGCACCAAAGAAGATCATAGAGCTGCTATTTCCAGAATGTATTTTTGTTCGTGCTGTTAATGCTTGTGATAACTGATAGACCCCTTGTAGAAAATAGAATAAAGACAAAATAATTGCTAACATACTAAATCCAAGGAGTACATTCGTCTCATCACTACCTAGAGCTGACTTTAAAAAAGTTAGATTCATAGGCTTCACGGTGAATAGGATAGTAAGGATAACTCCTACAGCAGAGAGTAAGTAGGATACTTTACTATCACAGTTCGCAACAAAGCCTATTATTCTCTCTAAATTTTTCTCTAGTATTTCATTACCTATTCGAGGCCTATCTTCCATCATACAATCTCCTGATCAACTAACACCCACCTCTTGCTCGTCAACAACTTCTGCGTTATAAACTGATAGTCCAGTGCGGTCAGCAAATTTAAAATATGAATTTTTGAGACAAATTCCTTTTGGAAGTTGATCGTACTATTAGTTATTAAGCCACCCATTGGCGCAAAACATTTATCGCGATCGATGTGAAAGCTTCAAGCTGATTGTTTTTTGGTTCAGATAAATCATCAATGACCATTTGGATCAAATCGCTATCGCCTACAATGTCATCTGAATCAACCCCTTGTCCCAACAAAAGAGTGAACCGCCCCGAGTATATCGGAGAGTGTTTTACTTGAGTCAAGCAGCAATGCCTGACAGGATTAAATTATCATAATACCGCTTTTCAAACTCAAAAGGTGACACATAACCAATCGTGCTATGCAATCGTGTTTTATTAAACCAATCAACCCATTCAAGGGTCGCCAATTCAACATCATTCACGCCATGCCATTGCTCTTTTAAATACTCAATCACCTCAGACTTATAAAGTCCATTGACCGTTTCAGCCATTGCATTATCGTATGAATCGCCTGTTGTACCGACAGAGGCAATCACGCCAGAGTCCGTCATCTTATCTGTGTAGCGAATGGATAAGTACTGAACCCCGCGATCACTGTGATAAATCACATCTTTAGGGTTGTTCCTGTCTGCTATTGCTTGATTCAATGCCGCTATTACCATATCCGTGTTCATGCGATTAGAGACTTTCCAGCCCACAATAGCGCGGGCAAACACATCGATAATAAAAGCAGTATACACCCAGCCGCTCGTTGTCTTGATATAAGTAAAATCTGCAACCCACAGCTGCTTAGGGCGATAGGCATTAAAGTTACGATTGACTAAGTCATCAGCCCTTTGCTGGTCATTACGGCTGTTGGTGGTGATCTTACCCTTACCGCGCCAAACCCCTTGCAAACCATACTGCTTCATTAAACGATATAAGATGCAACCCTTAACCCGTCAGCCTTCATCTGCTGCCAGACCTTACAGGCGCCGTAACGCCATTTGCTGACCTGCCAGATGCGTTTGATTTCGCTTATGTAGAAGTCGTCATGCTGACTGCGCAGTGAGCGCTTGTCAGGGCACTCTTCTAAGTCTTTGGTACGGTGATAGGTTAACGGGGCAATCGGTAGTACTCTACAGATTGGCTCGATCCCATATTCTTGCTTGTTAACATCAATAAAGTCGACCATTATTTCGGTGGGCGGTCGAGCTCCGCCTGGGCGAAAAAAGCAGCTGCCTTCCTGATAATTTCATTGGCTTGTCTGAGCTCTCTGCATTCGCGTTCAAGCTCTTTAATGGGCTGCTCTTGATTTTGAGCTTGAATATTGGCAGGAATGGTTTGATCGATGTGCTTTTTATGCCATGATCGCAGGGTTTCAGGCGTACAGCCAATCTTGGGTGCAATGACTTGAATAGCTGACCAGATAGAAGGATAATCGCCTGCTGCTTCTATCAGCATGCGAACAGCGCGTTCTTTAATCTCAGGAATGTAGGTTTGTCTTTTCATTGTCGTACTCTCTCAGAATATTGATTCTCCGACAATCCCAAGGCGGTTCACATGCCACCATCATGCAAATCTGTTTCAATTCTTACAGTACTGTGGGTAAGTTGATCTATCAAACCTAGATTCATTGCATATCCTTATTTTTTATAAAAGCATGACGTTAAATATTCAGAATGGAGCACTTTTACAACAGTGAACCGTCTCTGTCTGCGAGTAATAAAGTATCATACTGGTCTTTCAAAAGTTAATATTTATAGTTTGATGCCAACAGAATTTATTATTGATCGTTTCCTAAATAAATAATTTGAACAAAACCTACTTAACTCCTTTCTCTTTAATAATTTTAACCAGTTGTGTTGCTAAATTTTTTGTATCAACCTTATCGGGTGTGTCTTTGTAGGTTAACGGTGTCAAACCCTGTAAATCACTTGCAAGTTTAGATTCATGACCCCTTGGAAAAGCTATTAATGTACGTTCTCTGCCTAAAGAACCCATAAATAGACCCAATTCGAATATAACATTGTCACGCGGTGCAGCTAACTCTACCTTTCTTGATATAACAACATCATCAGCACTCATAATAGCCAAGCCAAAGTCATGGCTTTTAATGGCTTTCTCTAGAGATTCTAATGTATAAGAACCAGCTTGAAAAGTATCTGGTTGGCTCCAAAGCGTCACATCTATATCTGCATGATCTAAATTAAGCTTTATATCTTCAGCTACAGGTAAGGCTTCAACGGTGCTGACGATAAACAACCGGGGTGTTGGATTGCATGCTTTTATTAAATCGTTTCTCTGCTCGAGCCTATCAGCCAAATCGATTGATATGAATTTGTAAGCTTCTGGGTGAGCTTCTATTAATTCAATAAATGAATCAACATCGACCTTCACAGTGACAGTTTCTTGGGTGGCAATAAGCGTTGCCGACCTCGCTCTTGAAGGATTTATTGCTGCCATTTCACCAATACTGATACCCGGTCCCCGAGAATATAATTCTGACCCATTAATAATCATGTTGGCTTCACCTGCAATTATGAAGTAAACATCTTGGTCATGCTCTCCTTGGGTGATAATACTATCACCAGCATCAAAACCTACAATCTCACCTTTTTGTGCAAGAGCAGCTGCAAATTCCTTATTTCCGTTAACTAGCTTTTGCTTTAATAGCTCGTTTACGACAGATTGTTCTTTACCTTTAAATTTTGATAAAAGTGACATAATAGTTCCCTATGTATTATTATTTATGTTATTTAATTTACAATCATTCATGGTCATACAGCATTTCTCACCCTCGAAGTACTCCCAAAATTTATTGTCTTCCAAAACCCTCCTTTTTTCATTAAAAGGTATTTGGTATAACGTCTTTGAACACTCATTTTTACAACCACCAATCGTTTTATGCTTATGCTTTGCACTACCGTCTGTGGTACAAATGCATGCAGCTCGCTTGTTGAGTATCTTATTACCAATACCCGTAGCGACCAGTTCCGAATCATAATATAGATGGTAATGTGGTTGATTCGGATAGCATTTAGCAGGACTGACCTCTCTAAGCTCAATCTTCTTAAAGTCGATGTTGACGTTATTGCCTCTTAGCTTACGCAACGCATTCTCAACAAACTGTTGATAGTATGCTGCATTTCCATGGCTCCACTCTTTAACCTGCTTTGGCCATTTTCTATGCTTATTTACATACTCTTGAGCTCTTAAATAGTCCTTAATATAAGAGACCCAATCATGTATTGGCAGACCCTCTATTTCAAACCCCAAGCAAAAGTCACCACCCATGTTTATATGTCTGTTAGGACAGAAATTTGGCAAACAACCGCCGCTCTCTTTAATCAACAATCCAGAATCAGATTGAGTGGCTGTTAGCTCAAAAGCCTTTCTTTTACCGCTAGTCATCGGTACATTCAATACAAAACACAGAGTGGATGCATTGTCTTTTTTGGAGGCTATACCAGCAGCATTAAGATACTGCTCAAGCTCATTTAAACTGGGCATGAGGCTTAAACGCAGGTCGTGATGGTGTAAACTCTTCATCCGATGGAGCCGGTACAGAAGAAGAGATATCGTCGTACATTGCCCCTTCGTTTTTAGCGGTATCTTCTTCTATCGCTTCATTATCAACCTCTTCAATACGCTCAAAGGTTATGTCTGTAGCTGATCTATCAGAAAATAAATCTTCATATTTAGAACCTTCTAATACTTCAAACGCTGTTTCACCGATGCGCGTCTCTGTTTCGTGTTCGCACTGCATTTGTTCTTTTTCGGAGGCTATCGTAGATATCCCTAATGAAAAACGCGTACTATTATCCAAACCCTCTTGGCCCACTCTAAGATTAGACACATCACCCAGCTCATAACCAATCGCCAAACCCAAATCGTCGGTTTGAATACCAAATCTATCGTTAAGCTTTTCTAGTGATAGGTTAAAGCTGCTTCTAATACCGCCTGACGCCTCAGTGCCAACTTCCACTGTCTTTAGTCTGTCTGTCTGTTTATTACTACCTTCGCAGATAATGGCATGCATGCAGTCGCCAATAAAACGAACCCGCTTACCTTTAAAATCAGTATTGATGCAATCATCCATCTCTGATCTGATTACGTGCAAACAGCGGACAATGTTCTTTTTACCTTGCTCTGAACCCATATTGACGTTTACATAGTTTGTAAATCCATCAATATCGGCATACAAAGAAACCAACTCCTGTCTTTTAGCCGTCTTATAGTAGTACTTATTAAAGTCAAAATCCTCTAAAGGTGATGCTGCCCGCGAGAACTGAAAATCTTTTAATAGTTTAGGCTCAGGCGCGTTCTCGTTAACACTCTCAAGGGACAAACCATTCGGTAGCGTTGTGCGCTCAACTGATAATTTGATCTCATCAGAAGTCAACGCTGATGTCTTTGTTTTGTCAGCAGCCACTTTGGACAGTTCAAGAACATCCCTTGCATTAGCAGTGAGGTAAATCCCTTTTTTGTCACCTGCAGCATGCTTTGCAGCATGATTGGCGGGGTTACCTAAAAACAAAGGCTCTTTATTCTTGGCTCGGCCATTATTAACAGCTAAAGCGATACCAGAATCGATACCCACTCTGATCGTCGCTGCATCGATGTAATTGTCGTTACTATCTTGTTTCTGCTGAGCGACGGCATCAATAATCAAATCACTAAGGGCAACGGCTATATCTAAGCGCTCTTTCTCATTATCATAAGGCTTTGTGACGACTGCATGTAAGCGCTGATTATGGAAGTCTACAAATAAAGACTCGGACTCATCCAATATGTATCTGATGGTTCTAAAATGTGAATCGAAGAATCTAATAGCCCTTTTATGTGAAGTTTCATTCTCATCACCATCTTTGACCAATAGATCTTCAAGATTTAAAATATCAACATAGATATGAACAGCATCCATTTCATAGGCTTTGTTGACAGGTATCTTATCCAAATCCATCTTACGAGTATAATTTGCTATTTCAACATCTTTTACTGAGTCACATAGCTTATCTATATGACTTTCCGCTCTATCTACATCCCAAATGTAATGCATTTTATATCCTTATTTTAAATGATTAGTTTTGATATATATGGTTGCTAATAAACAAATTTTCAATATTAAGAGAAGATACTTTTCACTTGAGCTTAAGATATAATTTATCGTATTTGATAGTCTACTTTCATAAAAATATATGTCTGTTAATAACGTAAAGCGTAACCATGTATTCAGATATCACTTACCTTCAGTAGAGTTCTTCTCACTATTAATATCTATAATCATATCAGTATTGCCGTATTATTAGGAGATTCAGACATCAGTTTGCATTGATCACCAAACAGTACACGACAATTATTGTCGCATCGCTCTCTAGGCTATTATTAAAATCATTAAAAAAGCCAAATACATTTAGTATTTGGCCTTGATAGTTTTAGCTGCAATCGACTAAATGATAACTCACGGGCTTTCTCTAATAGTGAAAATTTCTATGTTGAAAGACAAATTGGTGAGGATGAAAGCATTTTTGCTAGTAAAGTGGCAGAAAGATTGGATGAAGGCTATATGACTTATCTCAGACACAAGCGCATGGAGGATTAGAAATCATACCCACCTGCATGAAAAAACTGTTAGCGAGTGATAAGTATTATACTGAGGCTTTAGTAAAAGAAGAGATGTTGATTAATTATCTCCTAGTGCTATCTTAGTATAGTGAGCGTGTAGCAAAGCTTTTACTTCTCTGCTAGTTGCAATCTTACCTTCCTCAAAGTCTTTAAAAATATGCTGAGTATCTGGATTGATAGGAATGTTATCTACTGCGAAACTGGCCAAAGTGGATGCAGTGAACCGCCCCGACTTTATCGGAGGCTGATTTACTTGAGTCAGGCAGCAATGCCTGACAGGATTAAATTATCATAATACCGCTTTTCAAACTCAAAGGGCGACACATAACCAATCGTGCTATGCAGTCGTATTTTATTAAACCAATCCACCCATTCAAGGGTTGCCAGTTCAACATCGTTCACACCAGACCAGTTTTGCTTTAAATAATGAATCACCTCAGACTTATAAAGCCCATTGACCGTTTCAGCCAGTGCATTATCGTATGAATCACCAGTCGTGCCGACAGAAGCTATGATACCAGAGTCACACATTTTGTCAGTATAGCGAATGGATAAGTACTGAACCCCTCGATCACTGTGATGAATGACATCCTTAGGGTTGTTCCTGTCTGCTATCGCCTGATTTAGCGCAGCCATAACCATATCCGTGTTCATGCGATTAGATACTTTCCAACCGACAATGCTACGGGCAAACACGTCAATAATAAAAGCAGTATATACCCAGCCGCTAGTTGTTTTTATATAGGTGAAGTCAGCTACCCATAGCTGATTGGGACGATGGGCATTAAAGTTACGATTGACTAGGTCATCAGCGCGTTTTTGGTCATCACGGCTGTTGGTGGTGATCTTGCCCTTACCGCGCCAAACGCCTTGCATACCATACTGCTTCATTAAACGCTCTACCGTACAATGAGCCACATGAATACCATCTGCCTTCATCTGCTGCCAGACTTTACGAACACCGTAACGGCATTTACTGTCCTGCCAGATGCGTTTAATCTCGCTGATATAATAGTCGTCATGCTGCTGACGCAACGAGCGCTTTTCAGGGCAACTCTCCAAGTCTTTAGTACGGTAGTAGGTTGATGGGGCAATCGGTAGTACTCTACATATTGGCTCGATCCCGTATTTCTGCTTGTGATCATCGATAAATGTGACCATTATTTCGGTGGACGGCCCTTCTCCGCCTGGGCGAAAAAAGCCGCTGCCTTACGTATGATCTCATTGGCCTGTTTGAGTTCTCTGCATTCACGTTCAAGATCTTTAATACGTTGCTCTTGGCTTTGAGCTTGTACCGATGCAGGGATAGTTTGATCTATATGCTTCTTGTGCCATGAGCGCAGGGTTTCAGGCGTGCAGCCAATCTTAGGGGCAATGGCTTGAATAGCTGACCATGTGGAGGGATAGTCGTTTGCTGCTTCGATCAGCATACGAACAGCGCGTTCTTTAATCTCAGGAGTGTAGGTTTGTCTTTTCATTGTCGTATTCTCTCAGAATATTAAGTCTCCGACAATACCGGGGCGGTTCACCTATTTCTGCAAATAATGCCTCTTTTCTGACAAATAAAATATTACTAATCAGCTACTTACAAACACTAGCGTCTGGAAATACAAATAGAAAACATGGGTTAATATTTAAAATCCCTCAGCTACTAACCCTGCTTTAAGACACGATAAACGGTAGCCACCCCAACACCAACCGCATTAGCGATTTCCTCTTTTGTCATATTATTTTGACTGGCCAATTCTTTAATACGATTGTGTTTTTCGGTATTGGCTTTCTTACCAGTGGGCTTATAGCCACTGTTGGCTAACCCTTGTTTAATGCGCTCTCTACGCTTATCGTTATCAAGCTTTGCCATGGTCGCCAATAAATCGATCAGCATATCGTTAATCACTCTTAGGATCTCACCTGTCATACCCTCGTTAACTGTATGCGTGGTTGGTAGATCAGCCACCACCAATCGTAAGCCCTTATCTTTGATACGTTGCTTTAGAATCGCAAAATCATCTTGAGATAGTCTACTTAATCTATCCACGCTTTCAACTAGTAGTATATCGTCTTGCTCAGCGTCGTCTAGCAGCTTAGCTAATGCTGGTCTATCGAGCTTAGTACCACTGAAGTGCTCAATGTAATCAATGTAGTTATCATCATAGCTTCTACTGAAAGTAATCAAATCAGCCAATGCTCTGGTAGCATCTTGATCCTTAGTACTGGCTCTCACATAAATACGAACGGTCATAGCGTCACCTCTACTGTTTAGACTTAACAATCAATGTTCATTGATAAAAGCAAGATATTACTATCGTTTAATAATAGAAACAAGTCTAATGATAGATAGATTATCGTTTAGAGGTTTTATATTTTGGGTATAGGCTAATGGTAGATTGTCAGGCGCTTTCACTGGTTCGGTACCCTAGTGAGGACTTGAACCCTTGGCTGTTAGGTATTGCTGTCAGTAGTATAAATCTATTCATATAAAATCAGTGTACATAGCAGTGTACTTTTTCCAGTCAAAAAACAGATAATTTCTAATTACTGAGCCAAACCTATGATTTTTTCTAGAACCAAGCTTACTACCACTTTTTGTGTTGTCTTCTTATCGCCTATGCTGATTGTAGGCTGTCATAAAATACATAGCACAACAAGTCCACAATCTTCTCAGCTGCAACAGCTAAGCGAAGAAAATAGTGAGTTTGTAAAACTAAAAAGATTAGCCGAACAGGGCAATGCTGAGGCACAGTATAAGCTTGGCTTAACGTATGACATGGGTGAAGAAGTAGATCAGGATTATAAAAAAGCATTTGAATTGTATGAAAAATCTGCTCAACAAGGACTCGCAAGTTCACAAAGTAAACTGGGTTCAATGTATCGTTATGGCAAAGGAGTAGAAGTAAATCATGCTAAAGCGACGGAATGGTACTGGAAAGCCTATGAACAAGGAAATGAAGAAGCTCACTATCAGCTTGGCACGATATATATATCAAACAAAAACAAACTTAGTCATTAAAAAAACCATTCTTATGTCGCATGAGTCAGTTTTCACTAGGGCATACCTAAAAAATTTCCGCTAGTTGTCTGACTAAAATATTTCAATTCTGAGCGTGCAGCATTGACGGCAGGGGTTATTATTGAGAGAGAATTCGTTGTACACTGATTCTATTGGGTATGACTTTGAAAGTGACTATTATCTTGTCCAACAAGCTCATTAACACATCTAATCTCAGATTATACAATGACTCATATGAATCCTACACTTGTTCTAAAATTACCTCCAAAATTCATTAGATTAATGCAAGAAGCAGTAGCTCATCGCATTAATTCTATGCAACATTTGCTAGACAATCCTAATGTTTCAGAGGAAGAGTTAGCTGAAATTGATTATGGAAACGATCAGATGATTTTAAAAATCCTTAATGATGACCTAAGAAACATAAACAACCAAATTAAAGCTGATTTCTATCAGCTGAGTCAAAATGAAAGTTCGACTCAAACGACTCTTCAACTATTTGGTAAACCAATTGACGAGGATGAGGAAATAATTTTTGTATTTTCAGCTAAATCTTACGATGATGCTATGACTATTAGGAATAATTTTTTGGGCTTCCCGTTCTATAAGCCTATGCCTAATAAATAATATGTATAAAAATTTTTGAATTTTGGTCTATCTAAAGCAGACATTCACTTGTTCGGTGCACTATACAGGCATCGGATAGCTTAGAAACCACTAGACCAACAAAGTTTATTTAATTCGTACTCATCTATCAAAAAATCATCAAGATGATCTTTAAAGCCTGGCTTGTCACTAAGGGTTCTAATAGCCTTTTCTGCCTCTTGTTTAGAGTCATAAACGCCTAATAATCTCATGTTTTCGGTCAAACCATCAATAGCATGTTCAAGAACATATACTGTCTTCATTAAAAACCTCCATAAAAAAACATAGCTAAGTAGGAATAACATATTTTAGAGTTAAAAAAATAACGGTTATCAGCTATACC